>ENA-OWPD01000389-OWPD01000389.1-human-gut-metagenome-genome-assembly--contig:-NODE-389-length-52540-cov-6.567248_pt1 | contig 52540 bp, 51 predicted proteins | sample MGYA00248262_ERZ651842 | MGnify/ENA primary metagenome ERZ651842 (study PRJEB26924, sample SAMEA4378253) | human gut metagenome | biome: human gut; feature: human-associated habitat; material: faeces... | reverse complement strand
TGATGGAGGACGATGAAATGGAACTGGACACCATTGGGGATGAAAAGACCGTGCTGTTTTTGATTATGAGCGACACGGACACCACCTTCAACTTCATTCTCGCCATGCTTCAAAGCCAGCTTATCAATCTGCTGTGTGACCGTGCGGATGATAAATACGGCGGTCGGCTGCCTGTCCATGTACGGCTGATTCTGGACGAGTTCGCCAACATCGGGCAGATTCCCAACTTCGACAAGCTGATCGCCACCATCCGCAGCCGGGAAATCTCGGCATCCATCATTTTGCAGAGCCAGTCGCAGCTGAAAGCCATCTACAAAGATGCGGCCGAAATCATTTCAGACAACTGCGATTCTGTTCTCTTTTTGAGTGGGCGGGGCAAAAATGCCAAAGAGATCTCCGATGCGCTGGGGAAAGAGACCATCGACAGTTTCAACACCAGCGAGAACCGGGGCTCTCAAACCTCCCACGGACTGAACTATCAAAAACTAGGAAAGGCGTTGATGTCAGAGGACGAAATCGCAATCATGGACGGCGGCAGATGTATTTTGCAGCTGCGGGGCGTGAGGCCGTTCTTCTCGGAGAAGTTCGACATCACCAAGCACCCGCACTACAAATACCTTGCAGACGCGGACAAGAAAAACACCTTTGATGTGGACAGGTTTCTATCCACTCTGCGCCGGAAGCGGCAGCAGGTAATAGCGCAGGACGAAAGTCTTGATCTGTACGAAATTGACCTGTCGGATGAAGATGCAGCCGCCGAATGAGGCGGCATTTTTTGAAAAAATTTTTGAGTGCCGCAGAACAAGCGGCAGAAAGTGAGGACCTTATGGAATTTTTCAACAGCGCAGTCGATACTTTGCAGACTATCGTGGTCGGTCTGGGCGGTGCCCTGTGTGTCTGGGGCGGCATCAACCTGTTGGAGGGTTACGGACAGGATAACCCCGGCAGCAAGAGCCAGGGCGTGAAGCAGCTGGTCGCGGGCGGCGGCGTTGCCCTGATCGGCGTGACCCTTGTCCCGCTGCTGTCCGGGCTGCTGGGCTGATGTCACCCGATAAATCCCCTCGCGCCCTCCCGTCCCATGCGGGAGGGTGCGGGAAAGGAGGTGTTCCCACTTGATCGGTGAACTGATAGAGGAATGGATTAAGGGTGTTTTAATCGACGGGATCACGGGCAACTTGTCCGGCCTGTTCGACACGGTAAATCAAAAGGTGGGGGAAGTCGCCGGGGACGTAGGCATGACACCGCAGGGCTTCAACAGCGGCATTTTTAACATGCTGAAAAACCTGTCCGAAACGGTGATACTCCCTATCGCCGCCGCAATTCTGGCGCTTGTCATGTGCTATGAGCTGATCCAGATGATAACGGAGAAGAACAACATGCACGACATTGACACGTTTCTGTTCTTTAAGTGGGCGTTCAAGTCGGCGGCTGCAATCCTGATCGTGGCGAACACATGGAATATCGTTATGGGGATTTTCGACGCCACGCAGAGCGTCGTCAACCAGAGCGCCGGGGTGATTATCTCGGACACCAGCATTGATATAGCGTCCGTGCTGCCCGATCTGGAAAGCCGCCTTGAAGAAATGAGCGTGGGCGGGCTGCTGGGCCTGTGGTTCCAGACGCTTTTTGTGGGCCTTACCGTTCACATTTTATCCATCTGCATTTTCTTAGTCATTTACGGGCGCATGATAGAAATTTATCTTGTGACCTCTCTCGGCCCGATCCCCCTGTCCATGTTCGGCAACAACGAATGGCGGGGCGTGGGCGAGAACTACTTAAAGTCCCTGCTGGCGCTGGGCTTCCAAGCCTTTCTCATTATGGTGGTGGTTGGTATCTACTCGGTACTGATTCAGGACATCGCCACGGTGGAGGACATATCCGGCGCAATCTGGGGCTGTATGGGCTACACGGTTCTGCTGTGCTTCTGTCTGTTCAAGACAGGCAGTATTTCCAAAGCCGTATTTACCGCACATTGACAGACAAAGGAGGCCCGCGCTATCGAACGTACAAACGAGAAACGTTATAACATTATTTACGCTGATCCCCCGTGGCAGTATCAGGTGTATTCCAAAAAAGGGGCTGGCCGTTCGGCGGAAAGCCATTACCCCACCATGCGGATTGAAGATATACGCGCCCTGCCGGTTGGCGCAATCGCAGCGGAAAACTGTGCGCTTTTCCTCTGGATCACCTTTCCCAATCTCCGGGAGGGCTTATCCGTCCTCGACGCATGGGGATTTACCTACAAGACGATTGCCTTTGTCTGGGTGAAGCTCAACCAAAAGGCCCCGACGCTGTTCTGGGGCATGGGCTACTGGACAAGGGCCAACGTGGAACTCTGCCTGCTGGCGACCAGAGGACGGCCCCGGCGTCAATGCGCCGGTGTCCATCAGGTTATCATGGCCCCGGTGGAGCAGCACAGCAAAAAACCCGACATTGTGCGGGATAAAATCATTACCCTTATGGGCGACCTGCCCCGCGTGGAGCTGTTTGCCAGACAGCAGGCCCCCGGCTGGGACGTGTGGGGAAACGAGGTGGAAAGTGATCTTTGCCTCTCCCCTGAATGAAAGGAGGTGCTTAAACTTTGGCGTTTGTAACCGTACCAAAGGATTTGACAAAAGTAAAATCAAAAATGCTGTTCGGGCTGACAAAACGGCAGCTTGTCTGTTTCAGCGGGGCGCTTTTCATCGGCGTACCGCTTTTTTTTCTGCTCCGGGGCCGCGTCCCCACCAGCGCGGCGGCGCTCCTTATGGTGTTCGCCATGCTGCCGGGGCTGCTTCTCGCCCTGTATGAACGGCACGGCCAGCCCCTTGAAGTGATTGCCGGGCAGATGATACAGGCCATCTTTCTCCGGCCCAAGGAGCGGCCCTACCAGACCAATAACCTGTACGCCGCCCTCATGCGGCAGCACCAACTGGAAAAGGAGGTTAAAGCGATTGTTAAAAACAGAAAAGAAAACGCCCCAACCGGCAGGCGGAAAAAGAAAGCTGACCCGCGCCGAACGCCGCGAAATTGAAGCGGTGATTCGCAAATATAAGGGCGACGGCAAGCCCCATACCGCGCAGGACAGTATCCCCTATGAAGCCATGTACCCGGACGGCGTGTGCCGGATTGACGGGCGCACATTCTCCAAGACCATTGAATTTGATGACATCAACTACCAGCTCGCGCAGGCCGACGACCGGACGGCCACCTTTGAAAACCTGTGCGACTTATACAACTATGTGGATTCCTCCATCAAGATTCAGCTTTCCCTTGTCAACCGCAGGGACGACCCGGAGCAGTTTTCCCACAGCTTTGAGATTGCGCCGCAGGGGGACGATTTTGACGACATCAGGGAGGAATACACCAATATCCTGCAAACGCAGCTCTCCCGTGGCAACAACGGGATTGTCAAGACCAAACACCTGACCTTTACCATCGAGGCCGACAGCCTGAAAATGGCGCGGGCAAGGCTGAACCGCATAGAAACCGACCTGTTAGGCTATTTCAAAGTCATGGGTGTTCCGGCGCACGCGCTGGACGGGAAAGAACGGCTCTCTGTCCTGCACGGGGTATTCCACCCGGACGGCGAGCCGTTTTCCTTTGACTGGAAATGGCTGGCCCCGTCCGGCCTTACCACCAAGGACTTTATTGCCCCGTCCTCGTTCCGCTTCGGCAGCGGGCGCATGTTCGGCATGGGCGGCAAGTACGGCGCGGTGAGCTTCTTACAGATTTTAGCGCCGGAGCTGTCGGACAAAATGCTGGCCGATTTTCTGGACACGGAAACCAGTATTGTCGTCAACCTCCATGTGCAGGCGGTAGACCAGTCGGAAGCCATTAAGACCGTCAAGCGCAAGATCACCGACCTTGACGCCATGAAGATTCAGGAGCAGAAACGGGCAATCCGCAGCGGCTACGACATGGACATTCTGCCGTCCGACCTCGCCACCTACGGCAAGGAGGCCAAGGCGCTGCTGGACGAGCTGCAAAGCCGGAATGAGCGTCTTTTTCTGGTGACGTTCCTTGTCCTCAACATGGCAGACACCAAGGCCAAGCTGGAAAACGACGTGTTCCGGGCGGCTGGCGTGGCGCAGAAATACAACTGCGCCCTGACCCGCCTTGACTACCAGCAGGAACAGGGGCTTATATCCTCCCTTGCGCTGGGTTTGAACCAGGTGGAGATTGAACGGGGGCTTACCACAAGCAGCACCGCCATTTTTGTGCCTTTCACCACCTGTGAGCTGTTCCAGGAGGGGGAGGCGCTTTATTATGGCCTGAACGCCCTTTCCAACAACCTGATTATGGCGAACCGCAAGAACTTAAAGAATCCAAATGGACTGTTCCTGGGGACGCCGGGCAGCGGCAAGTCGTTCTCTGCCAAGCGTGAGATCGTCAACGTGTTCCTTCTGACGGAGGATGACATCATCATTGCGGATCCCGAAAATGAGTACGGCCCATTGGTGGAACAGTTTGGGGAGCAGGGGCAGGTCATTGATATTTCCCCCACTTCCACCAACTATATCAATCCGATGGATATTAACCTGGACTATTCGGACGACGAGAACCCTATCACCTTAAAAAGTGACTTTATCCTGTCTCTGTGCGATTTGATTATCGGCGGCAAGGAGGGGCTTTCCCCGATTGAGCGTACCATCATTGACCGCTGCACTAGGCTGGTGTACCGGGATTACCTGCAGGATCCCTGCCCGGAGAAAATGCCGGTTTTGGGCGACCTTTACGACCTGCTTTTGAAGCAGGCGGAGCCGGAGGCGCAGAATATCGCCACGGCGCTGGAAATCTATGTCAACGGTTCCTTAAATGTATTCAACCACCGTTCCAATATCCAGATGGACAAACACCGGGTACTCTGCTTCCAGCTCAAATCCCTGGGAAAAGCGTTAAAGGAGATCGGGCTTTTGATTATGCAGGATGCGGTCTGGAACCGTGTCACCGCCAACCGTTCCAAACACAAGACTACCTGGTTCTATATTGACGAATTCCATCTCCTTTTGAAAGGCCAGACCGGAAGTTTCAGCGTGGAAATCTGGAAACGCTTCCGTAAATGGGGCGGGATCCCGTCAGGGCTGACCCAGAACGTAAAGGATCTTCTGGCTTCCCGTGAGATTGAGAATATTTTCGAGAACTCGGATTTTATCTACATGCTCAACCAGGCTCAGGGGGACCGACAGATTTTGGCAAAGCAGCTTGGGATTTCCCCGCACCAGCTTTCCTATGTGACCCATTCCGGCCCCGGCGAAGGGCTTCTGTTCTTTGGAAATGTGATTATCCCATTTGTGGATCACTTCCCGAAGGATACTTTGCTGTACAGCGTCTTAACGACCAGGCCCGATGAAGTGGCGGGGACAAAGGCGTGAGGAAATGCAGCTTATTAAACATGACTGGAGGTGAGGATAACGGAACGTGACGGGGAATTTCAGAGAAAACAGAAAGATGCCCGGATGCCGGCGCGGGATTCCCATAAGGAGGAACGCATGACGCCGCGGCAGGGCGGGCAGGATTTTGACCTGCGCCGGGCAAGGGATGCCCCTTCTCCCGGTGCTTCAAGAAGCCATCGGCAGGCGGTCCCGCTTCCGATGGAGGCGGACCCTTTGCAGGCCACGCCGGAAGTAACACAGCAGGCGAAAACTTACGGATCGGAACCTGTTGCCGGAAATAACAACGGTTATATAACGGCACAGGAATTTTCCTCCCAGGACACTTCCGGGCGGATGCCGTTTTCAGAGGATGCTCTGCGGCATGGCTCCGGGCATGATCCCGGAGAACCTGTTCCTTTGGAGGCTGGCACATCAGCGGCAAAAAGGGATTCTGGGCGGACAGAGCACAAAAGCCGGACACGCCAGCGCGGAAACCAATACTATCAGCGTTTCCATGAGGCTGCAAAAGCCGAGGAACAGGCGGTGCAGACAGAAGGCGGAGGCGTTGAGCCGAAAAAACCTTCCAAGCTGGAATTTACCGCCGACGAGCTGCCGCCGGAGGCCAAAGACAACAAGCTGACGCAGGCAAGGCGGAAAGCGGAGCGGACTACGGAGAAGTTAGAACAGGCCGAAGCGTGTCTGCCCTCCCGCCGTAAATTGCGGATTGAGACCGCTTCCGACCCGGAAACCGGGAAAGCGAAAAAACACCTGAAATTTGAACAGGAGGTGAAATCCCAGCGGGCCCATGTCAAAGGCTCCCTTCCCATGCGCCCGGTGAAAGCCGGCGCAAATACAGCCATTGGCTATGCCCATAAAAAGATTTACCAGGCGGAGGATGAAAATATCGGCATTAAGGCGGCCCACCGGACCGAGCTTGTGGGGGAGGCAGGACTTCGCACAGCATACCACCGGCACAAAACAGCGCCTTACCGGAGGGTATCAAAGTTACAGCAAAAGTCTGTGAGGGCAAATGCGGGCCTGTCTTACCGGCAGGCGTTATATGACAACCCGGAATTAAAGAAGAATGTCCTGGCGCGGATGTGGCAGAAACAGAAATTGAAACGCCAGTACGCCAAAGCAGCGCGGGAGGCAAAAAAAGCCGGCACACGGGCAAAGGACGCCGCTGTCACTACGGAAAAGATTGTCGTCAGCATTGGCAGGACGATCCGGCGGCACCCGGTAGCCTGTGCCATTATCATTCTCCTGCTTTTGGTATTCTTCCTGATTGCTTCTGTGCTGTCCTCATTTTCCAATATTGGTACCGGAGGCCTGGGGAGCCTGGCGGCTTCCACCTATCTGGCGGAGGACCAGGACATCAACCAGGCAGAGCTTTCCTATACCGAATGGGAAACGGATTTACAGATGGAGATTGGCCGGGTGGAATCCGACCGCCCCGGCTATGACGAGTACCGTTATAACATTGGCGCCATCGAGCATGACCCTTACGTGCTGATGGGCTACTTAACCGCTGTCTATCAGGACTTTTCTTACAGTGAAGCGGAGGGCGTGCTGCGGCAGCTATTTCAGGAGCAGTATTCCCTATCTTTCAGCGAGGAAACGGAAATCCGCTACCGGACGGAAACCACCATTGACCCGGAGACCGGCGAGGAAACCGAGGAAGAAGTGCCGTATGAGTGGCGCATCCTGAATGTGAAACTTACGGCCACGCCGCTGGAAAACCTGGCCGTCTCCCGCATGAATGAAGAACAGAAGGAAATCTGCGAGATTTTATTGCAGACCAAAGGGAACCGCCAGTATGTGGAAAATGTATTCGGCACCAACTGGCTCCCCTATGTTACCAGCTACTACGGCTACCGGGTCCACCCCATCAGCGGGGGAAAGGATTACCATACCGGCGTTGACATCGGCATGGCACAGGGCACGGATATTTTAGCCGGGCATGACGGCAGGGTCACGCTGGCCGGGAACGCTGGCGGCTATGGCCTGTGCATCGCTATTGAGGGAGAGGCTTACGAGGGGCATACCCTTACCACCAAGTACGGCCACTGCTCACAGCTTCTCGTTTCCGCAGGCCAGGAAGTCAAGGCCGGGGATGTGATCGCAAAGGTCGGCAGCACCGGCAATTCCACCGGGCCGCACCTTCATCTGGAGGTACTGGTGGACGGGCAATACTTAAATCCCCTCTACTTTGCCGACACCGGAGATACCAGCGAGCGGCATTTGCCGGAAGTGGGCGCAGGAGGCGGAGGGAATTATTTTGACTATGACGTACCGCCGGAGGCCCTTGCGGATGAACGGTTTGCGGCCATGCTTGCGGAGGCGGAAAAGTATTTAGGTTATCCGTATGTATGGGGCGGCGCAAGCCCTTCCACTTCCTTTGACTGTTCCGGGTATGTTTCCTGGGTAGTCAACCACAGCGGCTGGAATTTCGGGCGTCTGACCGCGGACGGGCTCTTAGGGGTCTGTACCCCGGTATCAAGCGCCGACGCAAAACCGGGCGACCTGATTTTCTTCCAGGGGACCTACAATACCAGCGGCGCAAGCCATGTGGGGATTTATGTGGGGAACGGAATGATGATCCATTGCGGCGACCCGATCTCTTACGCAAACATCAACACAAGTTACTGGCAGCAGCATTTTTATACATTTGGGCGTCTGCCTTAAACAGATTGGAGGTAAAATTTGAACCCTAAAATAGAAAAACTGGAAAAGGAAATCGACAAGACCAAAGCGAAGATCGCAGAAATGCAGGGCAAACTCCGCAAGCTGGAGGAACAGAAAACGGAGCTTGAAAATACCGACTATGTGGCGGTGGCAAGAAGCTATAAGCTGACGCCCCAGCAGCTTGCGGATTTCTTAAAATCGCAGCAGGCTTCCCCTCTGGGGGAGGCGCTGCCGCAGAAACAGGAGGATGGGAATGAGGATTAAAAAACTTTCTTTGTTTCTGGCGCTTATGCTCGCCATAGGTGCCACCGTCCTGCCCCTGACGGCTTATGCCGCCGGGGGAAAGGACACCACGCCGCCGGAGCTCACCGCTTCCCTGGACGGCGGTACGCTGAAAGTGGAAAGCAGCGACGACAATTCCGGCGTGGAGGCGGTCTTTGTGGACGGGAACCGGATCAACTCGTTAACCAACGGGGCGGCAAAGGTCACGCTGAAGGACTATGCCGGAACGGAGAAGCAGGTAATCGTGTACGCCCAGGATTATGCCGGGAACCGCTCGGAGGCCGTGAAATTTGATAACCCCTATTATGAGGAACCAAAGGAAACGGAAAAGCCTTCCGCTGCACCGGCACAGACTGGCACGGTAAAACCAACCCAGGCGCCGGCAGCTTCTTCCGGCAGCCAGGGCGCGGCCACACAGAACAACGGAGGCGGCAGCACTTCCAATAAAGGGATTTCTTCTGCCGGCGCTTCCACGGGAGGCAGTACATCATCAGGCAATCATTCCGGCAATTCCGGCAGTAATAATTCCGGGAACAGTTCCAATGCGGGTACAAACACAGGCCAGGCAGACAGCTCCGGGGGAACATCAGGCGGCAGTACATCATCAGGCGGCAGTTCTTCGGAGAGTTCCACTTCCTCTGTCCCGGAGGGCGCGTTTACCCCGGAGGGCACCGGCACGGTCTTAGATACAGCCACCGGCGCGGATGGGGATAAACAGTTTTATACCATTACTACCGAGGACGGGAATGTATTCTATCTCATTGTGGACGGAAAGCGTGACAGCAACAATGTTTACTTCTTAAACGGCGTCACCGAATCTGACCTGATGGCCCTGGCGGAAAAAAGTGACGGCAGCATGAGCGTGATCCCGGCAGAGGATGTCTGTACCTGCACGGAAAAGTGTGCTGCAGGGGAAGTCAATACCTCCTGCCCGGTCTGCAAGAATGACTTAAAGGGCTGTATTGGGAAAGAAAAACCGGAGGAAACAGAGAAACCGGAGGAACCAGAACCGTCAAAGAAAAATACAGGCAGCGCCGGAACGATTATCTTTGTCATCGTTGCCCTGCTTGCAGTAGGCGGCGCCGGCTACTATGTGAAAATCGTGCGCCCGAAGCAGCTTGCAGAGGATGACGAGGATTTCGAGGATGGCGGGTATGGCGAGGGCTTTGACCCGGACGAGGCTTTCGGGGAAACAGAATATCTCTCCGAGGATGATTTTGACGACAGAATGGATGATAACGAACCTGAGGACGGCGAATAACGCTGTCCTTTCTTTATGCAATCAACAATGAAGAAAGTGAGGATTATTTCATGGGAAAGACAAATATCCACCACCGCAGCGGCTTCATGCGGCTGCTGGCGGCGCTTCTCTGCGCGGTATGCGTCTTTGGCCTGGTTCCCACACAGGCATTTGCCCTTTCGCCGGGGCAGAAAGCAAGCTCCTGGCTGGGTGACAACTATGTGGGGTCTGACGGACAGTATTATTACGCGCCGGCGCCTTACACTTACCTGGTCTATCATTCCGATGGGACAATGGACGTGAAAAGCAGTTCCGGTGGCAGTGCCTACCGCCACTATATGCTGACCGCTTCGGACGGGAGCAGCCAGCAGGTCTACTGTGTGGAGAGCGGGGTGCCTTACCACACTTCCGAAAATACCTACACATCGGAAAGCGGGACCAACAGCAATTACCTGAACCTGCTCCCCGCCGAGGCAAGACGGGGCATTACCCTGACGGCAATCTACGGCTGGAAACCGGGGGCAAGGCTTCCGGTTCCCGGTATCAACGAGGACGATTATAAGATCGCGACCCAGGTGATCCTCTGGGAATACCAGCAGCAGCTAAGAAGCGACCCGTACAGCCGGCATGGGAACGGCCATGCGGACGCCAACCAGTATTTCAGTATCATTGCCGGACGCCCGGCAGAGAAAGCCTACAACTGGATTCTTTCACAGGTTGCCTCCCACTCAACGGTTCCCTCCTTCACCTCCACCAGAAAAAGCGAGGCGCCGGAGCTGGAACTGAAATGGGATACGGAAAAGAAAATCTATACCCTGACGGTCACAGACACCAATAACCTGAACATCAACCTGGAGACCGTAAAAGGCAGCGGCGTTTCTGTTTCAAGAAGCGGGAACAAGTATACCTTTACCAGTAAGAACATGATTATGGATCCTGTGACCTTTGAATTCCGAAAGGATATTCCGGTTGCAAACGATATGCTGATCTGGGGAAGGCCCGGCTACCAGACCATGATGACCGGCGCCAGCGACCCGGTTTCCTTCTTTGTGAAGATCAAGACGGAAACCTATGGCACGGGAAAGATTGTTAAGACCAGCGAGGACGGCATTGTGTCCGGGATTTCTTTCAATATTTCCGGCACGGACATTCTGGGGAATAAAGTCAATGAGACTGTCACCACCGGGGAAAACGGGCAGGTCAAGAAAAGGCTGTTCCCCGGCACCTACCTGGTAACGGAGATCCCGGTGGACCGCTATGTGACCCCTCCGGCGCAGTATGTCACCATTGAGAGCGGCCAGACCGCTGCGGTCCATTTCAGCAACATCTTAAAGAAGTTCCGCGTCCATGTGGTAAAGACGGACGCCGAGACCGGGACCGCCCAGGGCGACGCTACCCTTGCAGGGGCAACCTACGGCATTTTCAATAATGGCGAGCTGGTAGACACCTACACCACCGGGTCGGACGGCAGCTTTATGACCCGCTACTATGTATGCGGCGATAGCTGGACCGTGCGGGAGATCGAGCCAAGCACCGGCTATCTTTTGAATGATACGGTCTATGAGGTTGGCGCTTCCCCGACCCTTTATGAAGTGGAACTGAATACCACCGAGAACCAGGTTACGGAGACGGTGATCTACGGCAATATCCAGCTTGTGAAGCATACGGACGACTTAGACCCGGATGTTTCCGAAGGTGAGAATACGGACGAACCCAATGAGGGTATCGTGGAACGCCCGGAGGCCGACGCAGTCTTTGAGGTTTACTTAAAGGCGGCGGGCAGCTATGAAAACGCAAAGGAAAGCGAGCGCGACCTGCTCACCACGGACGGGGATGGATTTGCCGCCTCTAAAATGCTCCCTTACGGCCGTTACACCGTCCACCAGACAGCCGGCGAGGAAGGCAAGGCGTTGATCCCGGACTTTACCGTGTTTATTTCCTCTAACGGACAGACTTACAGCTATATCTTAAATAACCGCACCATTACGGCGCGTCTCAAAGTGGAAAAATGCGACGCCGAGACCGGAAACATCATCCCTGTACCCGGCACGGGATTTCAGGTAAAAGACCTCTCCACCGGGGAATTTGTCACCCAGGAGATTTATTACCCGAACCCGGAGACCCTTGATACCTTCTATGTTTCCGATGAAGGATGGCTCATGCTGCCGGAACCTCTGCACACCGGGGATTATGAACTTTACGAGGTGGCGGCGCCTTACGGGTATGTATTATCCAGTGAGCCGGTGCCCTTTACTATTGACGGCAGCGAATCTGTCGTGACCGTCACCCAGCACAACATGCCGCAGAAAGGCCAGCTTACCATTACAAAGACCGGTGAAGTATTCGCTTCCGTCCAGGAGAACGACGGCCTGTACCAGCCGGTGTATGAGGTCATGGGGCTTCCAGGCGCGGTCTATGACGTGATTGCGGATGAAGATATTTATACCGGAGACGGGACCTTACGGGCTGCGAAAGACACCGTTGTGGAAACCCTTACCACCGGGGAGGACGGAACCGCGGCAAGCGGCCTTCTCTACCTGGGGCGCTACCGTCTGGAGGAACGCCAGGCGCCGGCAGGGATGGTCTTAAACTCCCAGCCGGAATATGCGGAGCTTACCTATGCGGGCGAGACCGTGGAAGTGACACAGATCGTCGTCGGCCTGTATGACGAGCGGCAAAAAGTGGCGGTCAGCCTGTCAAAAGAATTAGAAACAGATGAACTGTTCGGCCTTGGCATGAATGAGGAATACAAAGATATTTCTTTTGGTCTGTATGCTTCCGCTGACCTGACGGCCCTTGATGGCAGCGTGATCCCGGCAGGCGGCCTTCTGGAAGTGGTTTCCGTTGACCCGGATGAGGCGGGCGGCTATGACGCTTCCTTTGCTTCCGATCTGCCTTTTGGCAGCTACTATGTGAAGGAACGCACCACAAACAGCGCTTACATTCTTTCTGATACGGAATATCCGGTTGTGTTTGAGTACGCGGGCCAGGATGCGGCGCTGGTGCAGATCCTTGTGAATGAGGGGGAACCCATTTCCAATGACCTGCTTCGCGGGCGTGTGGACGGTGTAAAGGTTGGTGAGAACCCGGAGGGCGGCGACGATGTGAAGCTGTCCGGCGCACTCATTGGATTGTTTCAGCCGGACACAGAGGAATTTACCGAGGAAAACGCCCTGCTTACCGTAACCACGGGCGAGGACGGCAGCTTTGCTTTTGAAAATATCCCTTACGGCCATTGGATCGTAAAGGAAATTTCTGCCCCGGCGCTTTACACGGTAAGCCAGGAACAGCACCATATCTATATTGGTGTGGACGGGCAAAGCATTGAAATCAGGGTGGAAAATACCCTAATCCGGGGTAGCGTGCAGGTGATGAAAACCGAGGCGGTGGACGAGCCTTCCCCTGTGGAAAAAGAGAATGAAGATAAGAACACCTTCCTGCGGTTCCTCTCCGGCGCGGTATTCGATTTGTATGAGGACACCAACGGCAGCAAGGAACTGGATTCCGAGGATAAGAAGCTGGGGACGCTGAAAGAGGCGGACGCAGGGTATCACACCGCGGAGAACCTTCTGGCGGGCGGTTACTTCATCAAAGAAAGCAAAGCGCCGGAGGGCTATCAGCTTGACGAAAACGCTTACTACTTTGAGATTACCGAGGACGGCCAGACAGTGGTTGTGGAAAACGGCGAAGCCGGGCGCGGCTTCACCAATGAGGCCTACCGGGGGAACTTAAAAATCACAAAGGATTCCAGCGACGGACGAAAGGACGGCTTTGCTTTTGAAGTAAAAAGCGCGGACGGCTCCTACTGTGAGACCTTCACCACACCAAAATCCGGCGTGATTGAGGTAACAGGGCTTAGGGTCGGCATTTATACCGTAACGGAGATTAATAACCGGGCAAGCAAAGATTATATCATTCCTGACGCTGCCACGGTGGAGATCAAGGCAGAGGAAACGGCAACGGTCCAGTTCTTCAACGAAAAGCCGGAGAAGCCGGAGGAACCCAAAAACCCGGACAATCCCAAGACCCCGGACAATCCTTCTAATCCGTCAACGCCTTCCAATCCCGGAAAGCCGGTACCGCAGACTGGGGATGATGCTTTCATCTTTTTGTACGGCTGTCTGCTGGCGCTGGCTGTGATTGGCGGCGGTGTATTCACGGTATTTTATTTCAAAAAGGGGAAGTATGAGAAAACTTCCCCGAAAAAGAAAGCTGTCGGCATTACGGTGGTTTCCCTCTGCGTATTACTGGCCTTTGGCAGCGGATTTCTGATGGTCCGCGACCTGAACCAGTATACTAAGAGCGCCGGAGCCTATGACGAACTGGCGGAAAACGTGGAACTGCCGGAGCCAGCCGAAGCGTCGGAAGAAACAGCAGGCGGAGCTGAAACGGATGGGGAGGATTCTGGTGTAATCCTCCCTGTTGTGGATTTTGAGGCCCTTAAGAAAAACGGGCCGGACATTATCGGATGGATCACCCTTCCTGATTCGGCCATCAACTACCCGGTGACGCAGACGGACAATAACGAGTATTACCTGCGCCACCTCTATGATGGGACCTATAACAAGGCAGGCTGCCTGTTTGCGGATTATGAGAACCAGGCGGATTTTTCAGACCGCAATACCATTATCTACGGCCACAATATGCGGGATGGCTCCATGTTCGCCGTGCTCAATCAATATGACGGACAGCCTTATTTTGATACCCACAGGCAGATGTACCTTGTGACCCCAACGGGCGGTTATGTGATGGAGATTTTTTCTGCGTTTGCGGCAAAACCGGCAGAGTCCGGCAGCGACACCTCCCCCTGGAGGCTTAACTGGAAAGACGACGGGGCTTATACCACCTGGCTTCGCGCTATGGCAGAGCGTTCCGTCGTTGAAACGGATGTTTCGGTGACGTCCAGTGACAAGGTGCTGACGCTCTCCACCTGTACGCCGGGCGGCGCCAGCCGGTTCATTGTCATGGGGAAACTTGTTGAGGTGCAATAACAGAATATTTCAGAAACCGGTGCGGGGGTGAAAACTCCCGCACTGACCATTTACAAGGAGGATTTACTTTATGGTGAACGCCATTCTTTCCATACCCGGCTATGTCCATTTGTACCGCTCCCTTCTGCGGTTCTACGACATGCCGGAAAATGAGGTCCGGGAAATGCTCTACCTTCTCAATACGGCAAACCTGAACTGCTACGAGTATTACCACCCGGAGCGGGCGGTGGTCCAGAGCGGACCGGTGGCCTTTAGCGGCTGGCTGGAAACCAAAGACTGCCGCCCTTACCGGACGGAAGTACAGCTTTACAAGTCTCTCTTATGCCTGAAGCGGAGCATTGACCGGGAGCTCATCGTCACCGCCCAGCGGGAGGCATTGCAGACCTTACGCTGTATTATCTCCAACCTGGAATACCGCTTCTATAAGGCCTATGGCATGGAGATTGAGGACAAGCGGACCGTGTACGGGGAATGTACCTACCGGCTGGTTCCCAGGGAGGACGAGCCAAGCGTGTGCCTGATGCACGACTGGATCTATCTGCCGAGCGCTTAACAGGCAGCGGATAACATAGAAAACTGTCCCGGATCTTATACCATATTCGGGACAATCCATTTTTCAGATTCAAAGGAGGGATGCCATATCACACAAAAGGAAGTCAATGCCGTATTTGACGAGCAGGTGCGGCTCTGTGCCGACACCCTGAAACAAAAAACCAAAGAATATACCGGGGACGATACGGACCGGCTGGGAGCATTTAAGGCGGCTGCCGCTTTGCAGCACACTACGCCGGAACGTGCCCTTGCCGGTATGCTGGCAAAGCATATCGTCTCCCTGTATGACATGTGCTTTGATAACAGCGCAGACTACGGCATGAGTACATGGGACGAAAAGATCACGGACAGCTTAAACTATCTGTTTCTGCTGAAAGCCATTGTAAAGGAGGGACATAGCAATCAACCGGATTGAAGTAAAGATTTTGAACTGCCAGGCGATTGCAGAGGCCGAGAAGAACATGGTCTTTGCGGCAAGGCTCACCCAGCGGGGGCATAAAATCGCCACAATGGAGGACCTGCTGGCACTCTATGAACAATCGTTCAGTGAGAAAACCGTGGAGGCCATCGGGAACCTTCCCCACCCCACGGTACAGAAATTCGCAGTCATAACCGTGGCCGTCGTGGGGGCAAGCAGGCGGTTCCTCTCCCAGATCACGCGCCACCAGAACGAAGTAAAATTTATGAGCGCGTCCTTACAGTACAGCAATTACACGGGGCAGGCGGATTTTTCCGTGCCCTATGAGATTCTGACCGCCCCGGCAAAGATCCGGGAGCTGTACTTAACAAGCTGCCGGGAAGGCATGGGGTGTTATGAAAAACTCTGCCATGAGGGAATCGGCCATGACGCGGCGGGTTACGCCACGCCCCAAGGGCTTCGGAATGTGCTGATTATCAGCGCCACGCCCTACCAGTGGAAACATATCATCGGCCAGCGGGTGTGCCGCAGGAACACGGACGAGACAAGGATTGTGCTTCTGAAAATCTGGAAGGAGCTTTATGCACTCAGCCCCGTTCTATTTGCACCTTCCCTTGTCGGTCCGTTCTGCCAGATGGATAAATGCCTGGAGGGGAAAATGACCTGCGGGCGGAAACTGGCGGCAGATATGACGCCGGAAGATATTTTAAGGGCGGACTACCCGGCGATCTTGGAAGGAGGCAGCGCATGAAGATTAAACTGATCGACTTTGGCGTGCCGGAGAGCCGGCGCCCCTTCCGGCCGCATGGCAACGATGCCGGGGCAGATGTGTATATGCCCTATGACTGCACCTTACAGCCGGGCGGGATTGCCAAAATACCGCTTGGGTTCGGGATTGAGATACCGGACGGGTACGCGGGCTATATCTTCCCCCGCACCAGCATGGCGGTAAAGGGCCTGGTCTGCGAGCTGCCCCCTGTGGATTCCGGCTACCGCGGGGAGATCCATGCCATCATCAGCAATGTAAGCAGCACCCCCCAGGAGCTTTCCAAAGGGGCACGGATCGGGCAGCTTGTGATTACTCCGGTTGTGATTGCGGACTTTGTGACAGATCTGGGCGCGCAGCGGGGAACCGGAGGCTTTGGAAGTACCGGAACATAAAAAATGTTATTTCGGGAGTGATTCTTGGATAATCGCCGGTAGTGGAAATGAGCATACCGGGAAGATTGCAGGTTACACTAATAGAAGGGCAGGAAAAGGCGGCACGCCCAAAAGACGCGCCGCCCTGCCGTTTAGAATTGTTTTAGTATGTCGTGGTGCCCCACGTCCACCAGGATGATCATTTTATCGCCTTCGTAATACCAGATAATGCGGATGTCCATGTTGACGCTGCACTCAAAAAGGTCTGTGGTGCCCTGGATGCGCTTGGTGCGCAGCGACGGGTGGGAAGGATTTTCAGCCAGAAGTTCCAGCTTGTTTTTTAACTGCTTCTTCTCCTGGGCGTTCAGGCCCTTAAAGTGCTTTTGGAAACGGGGCGTAAAGGTAAATTCATACGCCATCACTCCGCCTCCAATTTGTCAAACAGGGCGTCCACGCTGTCAAAGACAGGCTGCTCCCCGGATGCGAGTTTTGCTTTTACATCGCTGATTTCTTCTTTAAGTTCATTCAGGTAATGTTTCGGGTAGACAACCACCGGCATGATGCAGATGGAGCCGTCCTTCTCGAAGATGTCCAGCTTGTCGCCCTCTGACAGGCCGAGCTTGACAATGATCTCCCTTGGGATCGTGACCTGGGCTTTCTGACGTAATTCGGCCAGCATAATATCATCTCCTTCTATTTGAGTTTGAAAGTAGGAAGTTCTTACTTTCTTACTTATAGTATATCCACTTTGGGGCATTTATGCAAGGGGGCACGAAAAAAATTTACAGAATAGCAAAAGCGGCCAACACCGTGGCCGTCTTAACGCTTGCTGTTCAGCTCTTTCATAATGCCGAGGATATAGCTCATTGACCGGGAATCCAGTTTCCTTGCTTCTTCGATAAACTCCTGAAGGGCTTCCGGGCAGGCGTTCCCCTCGTCAAAAAATTCCTGCGGCGTCACGCCCAGGTATTCACAGATATAGAAGAAGGACTGCATGGCAGGAAGTGATTTTTTGTTTTCGATGTTGTTGATATAGTTGTTTGCCTGTCCTAACGACAAGGACATATCGCGTGCAGATACGCCTTTCTGTGTCCGCAACTTTGCCAGCCGTTCCGGGACAAAATCTTCATACACCGCCTTCACCTCCCATTCTGTAATAGATTGTACCTCACGCCTCGTCCTTATTCGCAAAATAAAAAAGGGTGTTTCCGTTGAAATATTAAAATAAATCTATTATAATTTGAGAAATGAAGAATACAGACTATCGGACGGAGGAAAAACAGATGGAAGGAAAGACATGCTGTGTCACCGGGCACAGGGATATACCCCAGAAAGAGATCAATAAGGTCAAGGCCGCCTTGCGGCGTGAGGTTGACCTTGCGGTCAAAGAAGGGTTTACCCGGTTTATGAGCGGGTTTGCGGAAGGCGTGGACCAGTATTTTGCCGAGATTGTACTGGAAAAGAAAAAGAAAAATCCGGCGTTGGAACTGATTGCAGTTATCCCCTACCAAAAGCGCCTGGATAATCTGATGGAAAAAAGGCGGACCTATGAAATGCTGGAGGCATGTGCGGATGTTGTCGTCATGCAGGAGAAATACCACCCCAGCGTCTATTCCCACCGAAACCGCTACATGGCCGAACACTCGGACCGGGTGATCGCCGTGTATGATGGGAGGGAAAAAGGCGGCACGGTCAGGACGATCCGGTTTGCACACCAGATGAAAAAGGAGTTTAGAGAGATCCCGGTTGGGGAAATATTTTTATCTTAGTGATTCAATCATGATGTAATGGAAAGACGAGGATTCAAGTATTTTATAATACGATATTAAGAGATTTTCCTCTTTTCTGCCCTAAATGTAAATTGACGCATATCGTTAATGTTGAAAAATTAGAAATTAAAAATTCTGAAAACGAACTTATTGATTTTGAGAAGAAAGGATAGAAAAATGAAACACATACCTAAATATACACCAACAGAAGTACTGAATGACCCCTACGGATTTACTTACAAAGAAATGTCGGAAGTCATTGGAGAGGATAAAGCAAAAGCCTTATATACCGAATTGTATAAACAATCCCCTCGCAAAAAAAATTTATCAATATCAGTTGAAAAAATCTATAAAAGTAACGATACTGAAAAGTATGTTTATGAATTGAAAGACAACAGGTATATCGAAACGGTTTTTATTAAACGGCGAGATGGTGGGACTGTTTGCGTAAGTACGCAAGTTGGTTGTTCTGTTGGCTGTATTTTTTGTGAGTCCGGACGCAATGGTTTTGTTCGTAATCTAACACCGTCTGAAATTGTGCAGCAGGTCATATTGATACGTCAAAAAGTAAATCGTATCGTTTTTATGGGAATGGGAGAACCTTTATTCAATTACGACAACTTGATTGCAGCAATCCATATTCTTCGAGATAGAAATGGACTTAACTTTCCAACCGACGGCATTACCGTATCAACAGTTGGTCCAGTTAATCAATTAAAAAAATTGCGCGAAGAACATCTAAAAATTCAGTTGACAATATCTTTACATGCAGCAACACAGGCTGCGAGAAACTGTATCATTCCTCATATGCACATGTACGCTATTGAAGATGTTGTTAAGCAAGCATTGTCCTATTCACAAAGGCATAATCGAAAAGTGGTATTTGCGTATTTACTTTTACCAGGTATAAATGACCGTTCCTCAGATATAAGGCAACTTGCAAAATGGTTTAAGGGCAAAAATGTTATGATTAACGTGCTGCAATACAACCCGACGAGTAATTCAAAAATTAGAGCACCACAAAAACAAGAAATGGTTGCGTTCAAACATCAATTAGAGCAAACAGGACTTGAAGTTACCATGAGAGTTTCTCATGGTAGAGAGATTAAAGCAGCTTGTGGACAATTAGCTAATACATATAATAAAGCCAAAAAACAACAAAAATAATTTAATTAAAAGAGCCAGACGCACAGACGCAGAGCCGATAATATGCAGTTTGAAATACTGCTGTTATCGGCTCTTTTTTGATTTTAATTTGTGCCCCCAATAACCATATTGGAGCAAAATCAGAACTGTTGCTTGTCGTTCTTTGATTTCCGCAGCAGCTTTGAAAAATCAAAGCCGCCGTTTCTTTTTATTTTCTACTAAATCTAAAAGCAATGCGGAAGGCAAAAGGTTATACCCAGGAAGAACTTGCAATAAAGCTGAATGTTACCAGACAGACAATTAGCAAATGGGAAAAAGGGTTATCCGTTCCAGATGTGGATTTTCTTTTTAAGATAGCAGATGTATTGGAAACAAATGTGGGTACTCTTCTTGGGGGTGCAATAATGGACGAAGTTAATAAGGACACGGTTGCAGAGCAACTTGCAAAGATCAGTGAGCAGTTAGCGATAAAGAATAGGCGTAGTAAAAGGATTTGGAAAATTGTCGGGATTGTTTTATTGACAATTTTGGCCCTCAATCTTCTTTTGGCGATATTTGGTATGTCGGCATATACAAGCTTTTCAACTGATGGCAAGACTACGGTTATAGAAATGAATGAAGATAGCGTGTCTTATGAAGAGTAGTGGTCGGCTTCTTTAGCCCCCGGCAGGGCGCAAAAGCACTTTCATACTGCCAGCCTCGAAGGGGCGGCGGTGTGAAAGTGCTTTTGCGTTACTTTCTCACAAGAAAGTAACAAAGAGGTTGTGGCCTGCGGCCAGTTATGGTAAAATAGGAGCAGTAGGATATAGGCTTTTTGCAGGAAAGGGACGGGTGATTTTATAGGCACAACCATTTCGGGAATGACGGGCCGGGGAAGTATCCGGCACAACAACAGGAGCTTTTCAGCGGCGAATGTAGACCGAAGCAGGTCGGGGCAGAATGTCACCTTTTTCAACGAGGATTTGAAGAAGGTGTACCACGAACTTTTCGATGAAGCCCTGGCCGCCTACAATGCCAAAAAGAAAAAGACCAGGGACAAGATACCAGATTACTATGAGCATATCCGGCAGAGCAAACAGGAGAAGCTATTTCACGAGGCTATCTTCCAGATCGGCAACTTGACAGACTGCGGGTGCGGCTCCCCTGGAGGGGAACGGGCGGCGGCAGCTCTCAAAGAATTTGCAGAGTCCTTCCAGGAGCGCAACCCTCATCTGCGGGTGTTCAATATGGTGCTGCACATGGACGAGGCCACGCCCCACCTCCATGTGGACTTCGTGCCGGTGGCAACGGAGCAGAGCCGGGGCCTTTCGACGCGGGTATCAATGAAACAAGCGTTAAAGCAGCAAGGATTTGAAGGGCTGGGCAGGAAGCAGACGGAATGGAAAGCCTGGATGGAACGGGAGAAAGAAGCCCTAACGGAAATCGCCCAGGCGCACGAGTTTGAGATTATCAGCTTGGGCGGTGGCCGGCCTCATATGGAGCTGCCAGAGTACAGAGCAGCGGCCCAGCGGCTTGAAGCTATCCAGGAACAGGTGACAGCGGCAGAGCAGGAGATCGCGGCCCTGGAAAAGCAGAGAAAGGCCCTGCAAGGGAATGTGAAGCTGCTGAAAGCGGTTGAGAAGGTCAAGCCAGATCTGGACGCAATACAGCCGGAAAAGACGCTGACAGGGGCCGTCAAGGGCGTGACGGTGGAGCAGGTGAAGGAGCTGAAGGCGGCGGTGATCCGGGGCGCGGCGGCAGAGCAGAAGGTGCGGGAGCTGAAGGTAGAAAACCAACAGCTTCAGCAGAAAATCCCCTCGACGAAAGAAAAGCTGAAGGAGGCCCAGGAGCGGCAGCGGCTTGAAAATGAAAACCGGCAGCTCAAAGTGCAGGTCGAATATCTGGAAAAAGATTTGAGCTGGGAGCGCGGAATTTCGGCGCGGCTCCGGGAAGGGATCGGGGCCGCGCTGGACTTCCTGGATCGGCACTTGCCGGAGCAGTTCCGGCCCCTGGTCGAAAAGGCGCGTGAGCTGCTACCTGTGCCAGAGGTGCAGCAGCCGGAAAGAGAGCAGGAATGGGGCCACACCTGGGGCGGTATGGAGCTGTAAAAGAAGCCTGTCCGGGGGCCTTGCAAGAGCCGCCCGGACAGGCTATAATAACAGTAAAAATAGGGAATTAACTTCATTGATAATATATGCCCCCTATGGGTATGGGGGGATAGCATGGAGTTGGTTTGTCGTAAAATAGGGAATTAACTTCATTGATAATATATGCCCCCCTATGGCCTAAAGGCCAGGGGAAAAATAATAAAATATTTTCTCTCGGACAGGGAGAAAGTCGGAGGGGGTTATGGGGGTGAGCGGCGGGGTGTGGGAATGTGGTAAACCTGAAAGGTTTTCCATCATTTCCATGCCCCAGAGCGAGGGGGAAAAGGGGGAGGTGACTTTCTCTTTAAGGCCCCGGAGGGGCCGCTCTTTGGCTCCCCCTTTTCCCCCTATGGGTTTGCAGAATGTACGAAAAGAGGTGTAAGGAATGGCGGATCAGCAAGAAGCCTTGGAACGGCTGCGGGAACTTTACAGGGAAAAGAATGAGCATTTAGAGAAGTTTTTGGAGCCGGTGGAGCCGTATGCGTTTTATCGTGAGATCTTCCCGGAAGGATCTTTCGAGAGGAAGGGCCATTTTGAGGACAGGAAGGGAAACGGAATTGCGGTGACGGTGCCGAAAGGTGAGGTTGACAAGGCAACGGGGATTGCCTTGCAGATCGAGGGGGACGGTAAAGCGAAACGCTGTACCATCACTGACGAGCTGGACGAGCTGCGGGAGCTGCAAGACACCGATTTCACGATTATGTCCCCGATCTCCTATTTTGGGCGGCGGCGGTGCGGCAAGAACGCTCGGTATCTTTATGCCCTGGTCTTTGACCTGGACGGAGTGGGTATGCCCCAGCTCCGGGATACGCTGCATCAGATGAACAAGGATATTCTGCCCCCGGCAACCTTTGTTGTAAACAGCGGGACGGGGCTTCACCTGTATTATGTGCTGAAAGAGCCGGTGCCTATGTACCCGCACAACCAAAAATGCTTGAAAGAGCTGAAATATTCCCTTACTCGGCAGATTTGGAATAAGTTTACCTCCACCATCAAGGAGCCGCAAATGCAGGGGATTTTGCAGGGCTTTCGGGTGGTCGGCTCCGGCTCGAAGCTGGGGCGTGAGTACCCTGTGAGGGCGTTCCGGCACGGCGGGCCGGTGGAGTTGGCGCGGCTGCTTGATTATATCCCGGACAGCAACGGGGAGCAGCAGCGGCTTGAGGGGCTTATGAGAAAGAGCCGCCTGTCGCTGGCCGAGGCGAAAGAGAAGTACCCGGATTGGTATGAGCGGCGGATTGTCAAAAAGGAGCGGCGTGGCCGCTGGACGGTCAAGCGTGACCTTTACGACTGGTGGCTGCACCGGATCGCCGATGAAATCCGGGTGGGCCATCGTTTCTATGGCATTATGACGCTGGCGATTTATGCGAAAAAATGCGGGATAGACGAGGACGAGCTACGCCGTGACGCTTTTGCGCTGCTCCGGCCCTACGACGATATGAGCGTGGAGGATATAAACCGCTTTACAAAAGATGATGTGGTGTGCGCTCTGGAAATGTTCAATGAGGACTATGTGACATTCCCCAGGGACGATATAGCGAAGCTCTCCGGCCTGACTATGCCTGTCAATAAGCGGAACTGGCGCAAACAGTCAGAACATATCAAGCTGATGAACTTAATTAGGGACGAGATCAACGGTAATAAGAATTGGCGCAATAAGGACGGAAGGCCCAAAGGCAGCGGAACGGCCCAGGCGCGGGTTTATGAATGGCGGCAGCAGCACCCGGAGGGGCGCAAGGCCGACTGTCATCGGGAAACTGGCCTTGATCCGAAAACCATCCGCAAGTGGTGGGATTGCCCACCGCCAGCGGTGCGCTTTGAAAATGGGCATATAACGGTGCGGGTGTCCCCTTCCCAGGAGTTGAGCGATTGGCTCTTGGACGCGCTGTACGATGGGGGCCAGGAATAAGGCCCAGAAAGGCCCCTGTTACGCTTTAGAAGCCGTTTTCAGCTCTCCGAGGGTAAATATACTGGCCATCTCTCTACCGCGCCCGGAAAGCCGCATAAATCAAGGCTTTTTTGCCCCCTAAATGCGTACATACCAGGGCAGAAGTTTAAGAGCCAGGGCGTGGGTAAACAGGTAGGAAGGTGTATTGACATTGTGAATAAAAAATGATACAATGTATATAATAAGAATGAAAGGAGTTGCTATCTATGGCGAATACAAATATTAACATTCGTATGGACGCAGATTTGAAGCGGCAGTTTGAGGCATTTTGTGCTGATATGGGAATGACGATGACAACGGCGTTCAATGTTTTTGCGCGTAAGGCGGTGAGAGAGTATAGAATACCCTTTGAAATCAGCGGCGATGTGCCGAACGCGGAAACCGTCGAAGCAATCCAGGAAGTAAAGAGAATGAAGGCCGATCCGAGCCTCGGCAAGACCTATTCCAATGTCGATCAGATGATGGAGGAGCTGCTTGCCGATGTATAACATAAGACCAACTACAAAATTTCAGAAGGATTTGAAGCGCGTGAAAAAGCGCGGCTTTGATATTTCTTTGCTGACGGATATTATTAAAAAGCTGGCTGCGGGGGAGCCGTTGCCGGAGAAGAACAGGGATCACCAGCTTTCCGGGGACTATGCGGGGTGTCGTGAGTGCCACATTACGCCGGATTGGTTGTTGATCTACGAAGTGGACGGGGACGAGCTGATTTTGTATCTCACCCGGACGGGATCGCATAGCGATTTATTTTAGGGGAAGGAGGAAAGGTCTATGAGCTGGGATAAAGAGAGGATCGCGCAGATACAACTTCCCGATCCGGCAGACGATGATCCGCACCCTCGGCTGCTCCTGGAAGGGCGCGGCATACACGCAGGAGAGGGATTTACAGCTTTGTTTCCAGATGGCTGGCACGAGATTACCCTTGAAGTAGCCTGGGAGCCGACAGGCCCCGCTTGCTGGTACATATCTACGCCTGGGTTTAAGGGTGTGTGTCCTGTGGGCCTGTTCGTGAAGGTATGAAAACGATCCGGCAGATAGCCGACGAGATAGGGGTATCAAAGCAAGCTGTTTTCAAAAAAATTAAGCGTGAACCGCTGTCAACCAGTTTACAGGGGTTGACGGCAACGGTTGACGGTAAGTTGATGGTAGAGGTTGACGGTGAAAAGCTGATAAAACAGGCGTTTTCTGAAATTGCACCGTCAACCACCGACAACCAGTTGACGGGTACGGTTGACGGTTTGGTTGATGGCGCGTCAACCAAAAATGCAGAAAAAACGACAGGGGTTGATGGTGTGATTTCTGTTTTACAGGCCACCATCGACACGCTGCAAGGGCAGCTTGAAATGAAAGACAGGCAGATCGAGCAGCAGGCCCAGACCATTACCCGGCTCACTGACGCGCTGGCCGCCGCCCAGCAGACAGCGGCAGCAGCCCAGGCTCTCCACGCGGGGACAATTCAGCAGCAGCTTCTTACCGATGAAACCGGATCGGATCAGGAGCCGGAGAAAAAGGGATGGTTTCGTAAATTTTTTCGAGGTTAAGGCAATGCGGTAGATAAAACCCCTAATGTTAATATGCATTGCTTGAGGCAACAGACATATTTGTGTAAACTACTAAATAGAAAGGAGAGCATAAATATGTTTAGCGAACACATATCGTTGATGTTGAAAAATTAGAAATCATAATCAAAAACTCTGAAAAACAAACTTTTTAATTTTGAAAAGGAAGGATATTAAATGAAACACTTACCTAAAAGTACACCTACGGAAATATTGAATGACCCATACGGATTTACTTACAAAGAAATGTCGGAAGTAATTGGAGAGGATAAAGCAAGAGCCTTATATACGGAATTATATAAACAGCCATTTCACAAAAAAAATCTATCAATATCAACAAAAAAAGTCTATAAAAGTAGCGATACTGAAAAGTATGTTTATGAATTGAAAGACAACAGGTATATCGAAACGGTTTTTATTAAACGGCGAGATGGTGGGACTGTTTGCGTAAGTACGCAAGTTGGTTGTTCTGTTGGCTGTATTTTTTGTGAGTCCGGACGCAATGGTTTTGTTCGTAATCTAACACCGTCTGAAATTGTGCAGCAGGTCATATTGATACGTCAAAAGGTAAATCGTATTGTTTTTATGGGTATGGGAGAGCCTTTATTCAATTACGACAACTTGATTGCGGCAATCCATATTCTTCGAGATAGAAATGGGCTTAACTTTCCAACCGATGGCATTACCATATCAACAGTTGGCCCAGTCAATCAATTAAAAAATTTACGCGAAGAACATCTAAAAATTCAGTTGACAATATCTTTACACGCAGCAACACAGGCTGCAAGAAACTGTATCATTCCTCATTTGCACATGTATTCTATTGAAGATGTTGTTAAGCAAGCCTTGTCCTATTCTCAAAGGCATAATCGAAAAGTTGTATTTGCGTATTTACTTTTACCAGGTATAAATGACCGCCTTTCAGATGTAAGGCAACTTGCAAAATGGTTTAAGGGCAAAAATGTTATGATTAACGTATTGCAATACAACCCGACGAGTAATTCAAAAATTAGAGCGCCACAAAAACGGGAAATGGTTGCGTTCAAACGCCAATTAGAACAAACAGGGCTTGAAGTTACCATGAGAGTTTCTCATGGTAGAGAAATTAAAGCAGCTTGTGGGCAGCTAGCTAATACATACAATAAAGCAGAAAAACAAAAGAACAAATTTAATTAAAGAGCTAGATACAGATGAATAATTTGAAAATGACAGATGGAAAAGTTAAACAAAATAATAATTGTACATTGTGTTATCGTTGTGTAAATATATGTCCAAAACAAAGTTGTACTGTATATATTCATAATAAGCCTAAAAAACAATATAAAAATTTTGTGGACAAATAGGTAAATTCCTGTTTGTAGTATTAAAAAATAAAGAGCGAGTTTCACTGTGGGTATTTCTTTTACCCGCTACTATAATTGAATATCTGAAATAAAGAGCGAAGACTGAAAATGCCCTCGCTCTTTTTATATCCAAATTTAGGAGGGATTTTTATGTGGAACATACTTATACACTTCCTGACATTCACAGGAGGGATGTCTGCCGGCGTTGTGCTGATGTGCCTTTTACAGTCCGGAAAACAGGCGGACGAAGAATTTGAACAACTGCAAAGGAGGACGGAACAATGAAGTTGGTAATTGCGGAAAAGCCCTCTGTCGCCATGTCGCTGGCGGCGGTATTAGGTGCGAATGAGAAAAAAGACGGCTATCTGGAGGGCGGCGGCTATCTGGTGAGCTGGTGCATAGGGCACCTTCTGGAACTGGCACAGCCGGAGGCTTACGGGGAACAGTATGCCAGATGGCGTTACGCTGACCTGCCTATCCTGCCGGAAACATGGAAATATGAGGTCCCAAAGGATAAAAAGAAACAGCTTGCCCTTCTGTGCCGGCTGATGAAGGACAAAGGGGTGGATTCCGTGGTGTGCGCAACAGACGCCGGGCGTGAGGGTGAGCTGATCTTCCGTCTGGTCTACGAACACGCTGGATGTAAGAAACCAATGGAACGCCTCTGGATTTCCAGTATGGAGGATGCTGCGATCCGGGACGGCTTTGAACACCTGCGCCCCGGAAGTGATTACGATACACTCTATGATGTGGCGGTCTGCCGGGCCGGGGCTGACTGGCTGGTTGGGATTAACGCTACCCGGCTTTTCTCTGTCCTGTACGGGGTCACGCTGAATGTGGGCCGTGTGATGTCGCCCACCCTGGCGCTGCTGGTACAGCGGGAGGCGGATATTGGGGCATTTGTAAGCAGGCCGTTCTATGTGCCGGAGATTACCTGCGGCGGGTTTACCGCCTCCGGTGAAAAGCTGGCTGAAAAAGCCGAAGCCGACACAATCCGTATAGAGTGCGATAAACAGGCCACTTCGGTACAGTCCGTGGAAAAGCAGGTCAAGACCGTGCAGACGCCCCACCTCTATGACCTGACGACTTTACAGCGGGAATGTAACCGTATCTATGGCTATACCGCCCAACAGACCCTTGACTATGTGCAGTCCCTTTATGAGAAAAAGCTGGCAACCTATCCCCGGACGGACAGCCAGTATCTCTCCGAGGATATGCAGGCAACCGCCGCTTCCCTGGTCCTCTGGCTGCGGGGAAATATGCCTTTTGGAAAGGGATGCGCCGGGGAGCCGGATATTGACCGTGTAACGGATGGCAGCAAAGTGACCGACCACCACGCGATCATCCCTACAGTGGAGATTGCCCGGACGGATCTATCGGAGCTTCCTTCCGGGGAGCGGGATGTGCTGACGCTGATTGCTGCAAGGCTCCTTTCTGCCACGGCACAGACGCACCGGTTCGAGGCGGTGACGGCGGTTCTGGACTGCCAGGGGTATTTGTTTACGGCAAAGGGAAAAACCGTTTTACAGGCCGGATGGAAAGAGGTGGAACGCCTCTACCGCATGGGATTGAAAGAATCCGGGCCGGAGGATGGCGGCGACACGGACGCTTCCCTCCCTATGCTGCAGGAAGGACAGATTTTTGAAACGGTCTCTGCCGGCGTCCGGGAGGGCAAGACTTCCCCGCCGAAACACTATACCGAAGATTCCCTTCTGGCGGCAATGGAGACAGCCGGTGCGGAAGATATGCCGGAAGATGCCGAGCGAAAAGGTTTAGGCACCCCGGCCACCCGTGCGGCCACGCTGGAAAAGCTGGTCTCCACCGGATTTGTGCAGCGGAAGAAAAAGCAGCTTATCCCCACGGAGAAAGGCACAAACCTGATTGCTGTACTGCCGGACAACATCAAATCACCGATTCTGACCGCAGAATGGGAATCCAGGCTGAAACAGGTGGAACGGGGCGAACTTTCCGCAGAATCATTCATGGAAGGGATTGCAGATATGAGCCGTGCGCTGGTAAAGGAGCATACCGCCCCGGAGGAACGCTTTGCTTCCCTGTTTCCCGACGCAAAGGGAAAAGCGCATGAGGCTGTCGGCGTCTGCCCCCGCTGCGGCGCCCCGGTATATGAGGGCAAAAAGGGATTCTTCTGTGATAACCGGGAATGCTCTTTTGCCCTCTGGAAAGACAATAAATTCTTTTCCAGTAAGAAAAAATCCATTACAAAATCTGTGGCGGCGGCTCTTTTGAAAGAGGGCCGCGTTTCCATGTCCGGGCTTTACAGCGAAAAAACGGGGAAAACCTATGACGCGGTAGTGATCCTGGATGATACCGGGGATAAGTATGTGAATTTCAAGTTGGAATTTCCGGCAAAGAAAGGCAGGCGCAAATGAGCAGCCGGCCGCCACGGGAACTGACACGCGACCAGCGGGCGGCGATCCGAAAGCAGGTAACAAAATGCTGCGCCAACTATGACAATCAGGACCAGCTCTGTCTGCCTTTGGACTGCCCCTGTTACATGCTGCAGAAATGGTGGACCGGTTCTTACTGCCGGTATTTCCGGGAGGCGGTGCTGCCGGCTGACCCGGCGCTGGAATCCGCTATTACCGGGGAGGACACGTCCATGAGGCAGAAAACCTGTCCGGTCTGCGGCAGGGCGTATCTTCCCACCACCAGCCAGGCGTATTGTTCCGATATGTGCCGGGTATCTGCCAGGCGGAAGTATGAGCGGGAACGAAAGCGGCGGGAACGCCGGAATAAGTAGTGATATGTCCGCAAGTTAGCCAAAAAAGAGCTTGATTTCAAAGGCTTTCCGGCCCTTGTCATTTAGGTAGCTGTATTAGAATACTCTGGTGCTCTGAAATAGGGTTAAGTTGCGGACAGATTCAAAACAGACAGGAGGGATGCAGATAAAGGATATAGCGATTACAAAGGAAATCATGCGGATCGACACACGGACACAGGCCATTGACATGCAGCAGATTGACAACCGGCGCTTTCTGTATAACCCGGACACGGGGGTGCTGGTCTTAGGCAGGCAATATGCGGCAGCAAGCCTGACGGATTCCAGCCATGCGGTGGAACTGGCCGATGCCGGGATCACAAAGGATTTTGATGATTTTGTAAGGGGATGGATTGGAACCGGTGGCAATTATCCCTATGGGGTGATCCACTTTGCCCCCAACGTGGATGAACGGTGTGCGGATTTGTTTGACCGGGCATACAGTACCTTAGAAATGTTCCGGGAGAACGGCGCACTGGCGGACACGGTACTCCGGGGATTTGGGAACCGCTGGGAGCGGCCCATGTCAGATATTTTTGCGGATATGAGGAAAGCGGAACAGAAGCCCTCTGTCCGCAGGCAGCTAAAGAAACAGCCGGAGGCAGAAACCATCCGGCCGAAAACCAACCATCAACAGGAACGATAGGAGGCGGTTTATTTGAGTATCAATACAATCACAACAGAGGACCTTCGCCGTATGGAAGGCAAAGACGGACTGATTTTGCAGGGGTGTGGCGGAGACGCACAGGAATGGGTGGACGGGATCAATGAGATGTTCACCGAGGCAGGTATTTTGAAGGACGGCAGCAAATTTAAGGACGTTTCCACTTTCCAGTACGGAGAGCTTACCTGTCTGCTCTATCCTTTCGAGGATGTGAAGCTGGAAATCGGGAAACTTGCCATGTGGCGGTTGCAGACCCATGAGACTTTCGGCGGCACCTGGCTTTCAGACTTTGTGCCGAACCGCCTGGGCGGATTTATCGGGGAGCCTGCGCCGGAGCCGGAGAAGCCCGACTGTGCGCTGATCGGCCAGGATGGGAATATCTTTAACCTGGTAGGGATTGCCGCCCGCATCCTGCGGGAGCATGACCTGAAGAAACAGGCACAGGAAATGAAGGACCGTGTATTTGCTTCCGGCAGTTATAGCGAGGCCCTTTGTATCATCGGCGAGTATGTCAATATCACGGATTCCGAAGCGGAGCCGGAACGAAAGCTTTCCCTCCGGCAGCAGCTAAAGGAAACAAAACCGGCAGAACCGGCAAGGAGCCAGAAACAGCCAAAGCAGCCGGAACGGTAAGGAGGATTGGAATGGAAAAAGAAAAAATTTATGGCGTATGGGCGGTCCGCAGCGGCGCGTCCATTTTCGGCCGGGCAGAGGCCTGGTGCAAGGAGGACGGAAAACCTTTGGAATTTACCTCCAAAGAGGCAGCCGAGGACTACGCAAAAAAAGCAGGCAGCCATACTACGGCAAACGTCCACTATTATGTAAAAGAAAAGGAACCGGAACCCGGCGCTGTTCGGAAAGGAACGGCACAGCCGGATTTAGATGCCCGCGCCCAGGAGGAAGTGACACCTAAAAATGCGGCGACGGAGAAACAAAATGAGATTCCCGGCAGGCAGATCACGCCAGAGCCGGACCCGCTGGTAGAAATCCGTTCTGCGGTCCACAGCAATTATGCTGGCATGGTGGCTATGCTGGGTGCGGATAACCGGGTGTATCTTGGAAAGGAAGAACGTTATCACTCTGACGGGGAGCTTCCAGGTTATTATGACAATCAGGACGGATCCCTGTGCTTTGTCTGCGACCAGCCGGATATGTATTATTTTCTCTATGGGGAGGGCTGGGCGCACACCCAGGCGGAAATGCTGGAGCGAGGCCTTACCCTGCGCCAGTATGAAGATTTTGCAAGGCTCCGGGAGGGTGTGCTTTCACAGTTTACGCCCCGCAGGGAAATCCTGTTTGCCGGGCAGCCTTTTAAGCCCCAGGAAAGCTACCTGTATAATGCGGAGCTTTACGAGGAAGGACAGACCGGCAACTACAATATGCTGGATGGCAGGCTGAATAATGAACCGCCGGAACGCCCGGATCTGACGGACGGCCAGACCTATGAGGAAATCCGGGAACTGGCACCGGAAACATTACCGGAGGAAAAGCCTTCCCTAATGGAACGACTGAAAGCCGACCGTCCGGAGCATGAGGCAAGGCAGGCCGCACCGCCTCTGCCGGAGAGGGAACGCTGATGGGCGCGGCAAGGTTTGAAGGTGTGGACATACTGGACAGCCTGGGGCAGATCATGGAGCTGCATACGCAGCACTATAAAGACGATTTCGACATGGATAAGGAACTGATCCAAAACCTGGTCCTGTCAGGGGAGCCGGAGGACCGCCGCCTCCTGTGGATGTCAAGACCCTGCGGCACCTATACCCTGCGGGAATGGGAAGTCTACCTGGAGGGCAGCCATGCAAATAAAGTGTGGCGGTTCTACCACGAGCAGACGAAAGACCCGATCCTGGCCTATGCCCTCTCTGTCAAAGATGTCAAGGACGGAAAAGTGACTGGAACTATTTATCCGCTGGATTATGGGACGCATGTGGAACGGGTGAAATCGCTGACCTGCCCCATTGGGAAAGTCGCTGTTGCTTTTGAGGATGGAACCAATTTCACGCTTCCCTACCAGGAGCGGAGGCGGCTTATGAATGAGCTTATGCCGCTGCATGGGAATCCAAAGTCAATGACGGATTTACCGGAAAGCGAAACGGAGCTTGCCATGATCCTGAGACGGGAACGGTTCAAACGTTCCTACCATGCTGTGAACGGCGATATAAAAGAATACATTGACAGCCTGAAGAAAAGCACCATGCGGGGAAGGCTCAAAGAGGCGCAGACGGCGGCAGCTTCTTCCCATAAACCGCCCTCCCGCAAAAGGGAGACAGAACGATGAAGGCCGGGCAGAACAAAAAAACTGTCCGGGTGGAGTTCGTCATGTCCGAGCAGGATGCGGAGCTAGTAAAGGGGCGCATGGCGGAGCTTGGCATTACCAACCTCTCCGCTTACCTTCGGAAGATGGCGGTGGACGGCTACATTATTCACCTTGACATGGGCGATATTCAGGAAATGGTGCGCCTCCTTCGTATCTGTTCCAATAACTTGAACCAGTATGCAAAGCGGGCCAATGAAACCGGCAGCGTTTACGCCGCCGATGTGGAGGATCTGCGTACCCGGTTGGACGGCCTCTGGGATGGCATGGATAAGCTGCTGCGGGGATTTGCGAACATTTCGTAAACAGGAAGAAACACCGTTGCTTTCCGTGGTCCGGCACGGTAGAATTTTTATAGGGAATAAACTTCCCTATCGAAAGGAGGCGGGCGTATGCGTCTGATTGGTAAACTGTTGGCACTCCCCTTTGTCCTGGTTATGGGGATCCTTTATTTGGTTTGTAAATTTCTTGTTGTGATTTCCGGCGCTGTGCTGGGAATTTTATCAGGAATTGTTTTTCTGGCGGCGCTGGTGCTGTTCTTCATTGCCGGATTCTGGCCGGGGCTGTCCTGGCTGGTGGTTGCATTTCTTTTAAGTCCTTACGGTCTGCCGATGGCGGCGGCCTGGCTTGTTGGCATGATCGGCGGCGTAAATGGCTCCCTGAAAGATTTTATATTTGGTTAAACAGGTTCGGCGGGGCGCATTGGCAGCCCCGCCCTTTTTCTATAATTACGGCTGTCTGTCAAGGCAGCTTTTTGATTGGAGGGATTTCATTGAAAGATACAACGCCAATTTATTTCCATTCTGCCACCTATGCGTATGAGCATGGGGAGCTGGATCAGTACCACGCTTCCCACAAGGCAAACATTGCGTGCAGGGAGGCAATCGAACAGGCCATAACGGACAACTACCGGGATAACCGTTTAGGTACGGCATGTGTGCAGCAGGTCTTACAGCAGTTTGATCCTGGCCGGATTTTTTATGTCCTTGCCAACACGGTCCGGCAGAAAGATTATGACGGGCGCATTTCACGGGACAATAAAGCATGGGCGCAGACGGTTCCGGTCTGTGAGGATAAGGACGGTTTCGGATATGACCGGAATGTTTGCTTTGCCGTGGACCGCTGCAATCCCGGACTTACCGACCTGTTTCTCTCCCAGGCCAGGCGGGAATGTCCGCTTACTCAGGAACAAAAGCCCTCTGTCCGAGACAGCCTAAATCAACATGCCGGACGGCAGGCAGCGCATAAGGATAAACCAAAAACGAAAAAAGAACACGCACGATAACATAATGATTTTCAGACTAAGGAGGTGACGATATGGCGACCACACGGCTGATGCCTCTGCACATTGGAAAAGGCCGGGATATTTCCACGGCCATTGCAGACATCATTGACTACGTGGAGAATCCACAGAAAACCGATTTTGGGAAATTTATTTATGGCTATGAGTGTGATACCCGGATTGCCGACGCGGAGTTTCTTCTATCCAAGCGGCAGTATGCGAACCTGACCGGACGAAACCAGGGCGCGGACGATGTGATCGCCTACCATCTCCGGCAGGCTTTCAAGCCCGGCGAGGTCACGCCGGAAGAAGCGAACCAGATTGGGCGGGAGCTTGCTCTGAAACTGACAAAAGGCAATCACGCTTTTGTTGTCTGTACCCATGTAGACAAGCACCATGTCCATAACCACATCATCATAAATTCCACAACGCTGGACTGTCAGAAAAAGTTCCGCAACTTCTGGGGATCCACCTGGGCAATCCGGCGCATGAATGACAAGCTGTGCTTAGAGCATGGTCTTTCCATTGTAGAGGATCCGAAGCCCAGCCGGGATCACTATGGTACATGGCTGGGAAATAAAAAACAGCCCTCCCACCAGGAACAGATCCGCTGTGCCATTGACGCGGCCCTGGAAGAAAAGCCGAAGGACTTTGAAGAACTGTTGAAGAAGCTGGAGGCGGCCGGGATTGAAGTCAACCGGGAGCGAAAGTACCTTCGTTTTCGCTTGTCGCCGGAAGATAGATATACCCGGTGTGACACGCTGAAAGGCGACTATACCGAGCAGGCTATCAAAGAACGGATCACAGGCGCCCGGATAGTAAAGCCGCGCCGTACCTCTCCCCAAAAGCCGGTTTCCAAAGTCGGGCTGCTAGTGGATATTGAGGCGGCAATCCGTTCCGGCAAAGGTCCGGGGTATGAACGCTGGGCGAAGGTGTTTAACTTAAAACAGCTCTCCCAGGCGGTAATTTATCTCAAAGAGCATGGCGATATGAGTTATGAGGATTTGCAGGAAAAATCAGATGCCGTCACCGCCAGCTTTAATGCGTTGTCAGTACAGATCAAGGAACTGGAATCGCAGATGGCCGCCAACGGGGAGCTGCAGAAACAGATCGTAAACTACGCCAAGACGCGAGCGGTCTATGTGGAATACCGAAAAGCTGGGTACAGCAAAAAATTCCGTGCGGCACATGAGGCGGAAATCCTTCTGCACCAAACAGCGAAGAAATATTTTGACGAGGTGGGAATCACAAAGCTGCCCTCCGTCAAAGCTCTGCGAGAGGAATATGCCGGGCTTCTGGAACAGAAACGGAAAGCCTACTCTGCTTATAAGCAGGCCAGGGCTGATATGAAAGAGCTTTATAATGTCCGGGCGAATGTGGAGCATTTGCTGGATATTCCCACCGGGCGGGAACCGCAGAGGGAATCGCAGAAGTCACGGCAATAGGTTTCTTCCTGCTTTTGTTTTTTCAGCGTTCCAACGGAACGCGCAGCCATTGCCACCGGCAATGATCTCAGGGGTTTGGGGATATGTCACCAACAAGCATTAGCAGGAATTCCGGAAACGGGATTTCTGCTAAATACGCAATCTTACGTAAGATTGCATTGCTTGCCAGTAGTTTTAAGAGTCTTTGGCAGAGGATCTGTTTATAGTTGCCGCATTGATAAACCTTTGATAACTGCCTATAATAGAGTTATTATTTTGAACTGCTATAGCAGAGAAATGCGAAAAAATAAAATTTTTTGTCCGTTGTAACATTTCGCGGACATTTGCCTGTTCTGCCGTTCTTTATCCTCACCGAGAACAACGACCTTGCCACGGAATATGAATACCGGTATGAGGGCATGAACGACTATATTACCGCCCCGGTCAATATCCCGGAGCTGATCCGGCGGGTTTTGTTCTTTGTGGAGTAATTGAAAAATTTTACGGAGGTGATGATGTAATGGGACATTAGCTGTTTTTGATATAGAAGAATCCGGCAAACAGATTGGCGAAAAGTTATTTCTGCATCTTAACGAGGAACAAAAGAATGCTCTAATGCAATATATTTTGGAACAAGGAGTCTGTCATGGAACGGTATTCAATTCTTGTCACACCTTACCAAACAGGAAAAGACCGCTGATATATGATTTGACGAGAAAGATCCCCTTATCCATATCCGCACCCACAACACCAACCTCAAAAGGTGACTTTCCGCTTATGCCGAGCAGTACCCCGACGAGTGCTACCAGACCGACACAGACCACGAAACGGGCTGCATGGAGTTTGATATTGCAAAGGGGCGTTTCTCTTTCCGTCTGACCGCCCCATACAGCGAGGAACGCCGGGAAGCAGCGCGACGATATGCCAAAGAGAACAACGCCACCGACAGACTGAAATGATGTAGGTGCAAGCACAAGTATTCAGATAAATTGAAGAAAAACTTAATAATATGTGACTTTATTTTTGGTTCACGAGCATGTATAATATACTCAAAAACAATTTTGATAGCAAGTAAAGGAGTGAAAAATATGTTATCAATTTCTGACATTCTTATCCGTTCAATTAGTGGGTATGTGTTTATAGTTCCAGTTCTCTTATTGTATTTTTTATATCTTAAAAAATCGGGAAGAAAACAAAGTTTTCTTCATATTACCGCTGTATTTGTGTTTTGCTATTATCTATTTGGAATTTTAACCGTAGCAGGTATTGGCTATACAAGCACAATGTCATTTAGTCCAAAGATTTCCCTGATTCCGTTTCTTGGTATGATAACCGGACCAATAGATACCATACTTAATTTAATTTTATTTGTACCGTTAGGAGTTTTCCTGCCATTTCTGTATAAAAGGTATCATCACATAAAGACCGTTACATTAACTGGCTTTCTATTCTCTTTATCTGTTGAAATTGTTCAGATGTTTGGCTGGGGTTCATCGGATATAAATGACCTTATTATAAATACGGCTGGAGCCTGTTTGGGATATTGGATTTATTATCTGCTATCAAAAGCTTTGCCGAATAATTTTAGAAAAAAACTTCAATCTGAGAATGTTAATGGTACGGTCGAAGTACTTTTGTTTGTAATTTATATATTTATGGTTATGGTTACAGTTCAACCTTGGGTAATCCATGATGTACTGAACATCGGATAAAGTATTCAGAAAAACATTTTATCTAGCAGTACACAGCAAAAATTAGTACCCTACCCACAAGGGCATCCGAGAAAATCGACTGTCCTTTTTCTATGTCTATGAGCAAAAAGGAGCGACCAACTACCGACATGAGGGCGTGAACGACTATATTACCGCCCCGGTCAATATCCCGGATCTGATCCGGCGGGTTTTATTCTTTGTGGAATGAAATCATTATACATATAAAAATATGTCTTTGTAGTGGACAGGATAGACGCTTTTTTATGAGAAATTGGTCAGGACAGTAAATTTATTGTCCCGACCAATTTTTGCTATTATGAACAAGTTGCTATATCATAAAGCTTAGCGTTCTGTTATATTTTGGATCGTTATTGACTTCTATTACGGTTAGTGATATATTTATTACAGTAACCGTAATAAGGAGGCAGATGTTATGCGAGACAATGCGAAAGGCGGTGCGCTCACAGAGGTGACATTCTTTATTTTGCTTTCCCTTTATACCCCGAAACATGGATATGCTGTCATGCAATTTATTGAAGATAATACAAAAGGGCGGCTTACGCTGGGGGCAGGTACTTTATATGGTGCGTTGAACTCGTTGCAGGAAAAAGGCTGGATTGCACCTTTTGGAGATAGTGCGGGACGGAAAAAAGAATATCTCATTACAACGCAAGGAAAAGAAATTGCAGAAAAGGAACTGATAAGGCTCAATGAACTTGTAGGCGTAGCTAATGAAATTATTGGAGGTGCAGTATGAGCAAAAAGTATTATCGTTTCTTTGGCGGTTTGTTGACTGCCCAGGAACATTGGCTGAATAAAATGTCTGAAAAGGGCTATCGTTTGATTCGGGCGGAAAAAATGTTGTATGAATTTGAGGCGTGTAAACCGGATCAGGTAAAATACTGTGTAGAGTTTATCGGGCAAAAATCGAAGGCCGACGCGTCCGATTATCATGAGTTTTTAGAGGGGATGGGTTACAAAGTATTTTATAAAAACATCAACCTGAACTACTCTGTTGGTAAAGTACGCCTACGGCCATGGGCTGAAAAAGGCGGACGCATAGCAACAAATGCCACCACCTTTAATCGGGAATTGTTGATTGTAGAAAAAGATAATGACGGTAAGCCATTTGAACTTCATACTTCTTATGAGGACAAGGAAAACTATTACAGAAATCTGCGTAATCCGTGGCTGCTGATACTGCTCATGTTCGCAATATTTGCGGTTGCAAAATGTTCGGTAGTTTTTGGTGTGCTTGCCCTGGTTTCTCTGATTCCTGTTCTCGTATATCAAACCCAGGTTATGCAGAACAAACGCGAAGGTAAGACAAAAGAATGGTGAGGTGTTTATATCATGAATGAACGAGAAAAAACAATCCGATTATGGTTTGATATGTGGCTCAATCAGCAGGATATGGGGATTGATGATATTTTTACAGAAGATGTGATCTATACAGAAAGCTGGAGTCCCCAGTATAACAACCGAAAAACAGTAAAGCATTGGTTTCAGGAATGGAATACCCGTGGCAAGGTGGTTATTTGGGAAATCAAGCAATTTTTTCATAAGGGAGATCAAACGATTGTAGAGTGGTATTTCAAAAATGAAATGAACAATGGAAGTATAGAGGAATTTGATGGAATCTCGCTGGTTGAATGGATAGAGGATAATAGAATAAAGTCGTTGAAAGAATTTGGGTGTAATCGCAATACCTATAATCCATACCAGGAAGGCGATACCCCTCAATTCAGAGCAGAAAAAGCGAATTGGTTTTGATTGAGTGCTTATGGAGGTAAAAATATGATGTATCGGACAGAATTAGTAGAAGGAATTACCGTGGAAAATGTAACTGAGAAAATCAATGCAAAAATAGAAGAAATGGAAAAGGAAAGCTATCGACTTGTTACGATGTCTTTTTGGGGAACCGAAAGAGCTGTACTGGTTTTCAAAAAAGGGTTAAAGGGTAGTTTGCTTTAACATATATACTTGACTTATTTGAATGTCAATGGGAGAATGAGCAACTGCATATCGTATTTTTTTCACGGAGGCTGATATGAAAGAAAAAATATTGATAATAGAAGATGATCCGTTAATACGGAATGAATTGAAAACGCTGCTGCAAAGCAACAGCTATAAAACGGTGGCTCCGGAGGATTTTTCCGATGTGATCGATCAGATCAAAGCTGAGCAGCCACACTTGATTATACTGGACATCAAGCTACCGGGGACCAGTGGCTTTTCTCTCTGCACCGAGATTCGCACATTTTCCGAAGTGCCAATCATCTTTGTGACAAGCTGCAACACAGATATGGACGAGCTGAATAGCATTATGCTGGGCGGAGACGCTTTTATCACGAAGCCCTATAACACAGCGATCCTGCTTGCGAAAATTGCTTCTCTGCTGAAAAAAGTCTATCCCACACAGCAAAGGGAACAGATCGTCTATGGAGATGCGGTGCTGCATCTGGAATCCAGCAGTCTGGACTATCATGGACAGAGCGTAGAACTTACCAAGAACGAATTGAAAATTCTCTATTACCTGTTCAAGAACGGAGGAAAAATCTGTTCTCGTGGAGATATGATTGAATATTTATGGGATAATCAGCTATATGTGGATGACAATGCTTTGAGCGTCAATATCAACCGCATCCGGGAAAAACTGGCGGGCATCGGTCTGACGGACTTTATCAAGACAAAGCACCGACAGGGGTACACGATATGAACAGCAGACGATATTGGAAAAACAGGCTACCATTTCTGCTGACGAACCTTGTTTGTATGGCTGCACTCACTGTATTTTTGCTGGTGTGCGGCAATTCGGTTTCCGCAGTAGTATTGATCCTGATTGTATGGGCATTGATTTTGCTGACGGGACTTGTCCTTACTTACTGGAAACGGAAGCGGCAGATGAAAAAACTTCTGGATATGGCGGAGCAGCTTTCCGAAAGATACCTCATTTCCGAAGTGATGGAGCTGCCGGAACAGGCCGAGGATCAGGTTTACTATCAGCTTTTGAAAATGGCTGGAAAATCCATGTTGGAACAGATTGGAGAAGTCGAGCGGGAACGCCTGGAGTACAAAGAATACATTGAGCAATGGATTCACGAAATCAAAACGCCCATTACTGCCATGAAACTCCTATGTGAAAACCACCGGACGGACTGGACAAAGGAACTTCTGCTGGAACTGGAAAAGACCAACCGCTTTACCGAACAAGCTCTTTATTACGCCCGCAGTGAGCATACAGAGAAAGATTATTCTGTCCGGGAAATGGCACTGTCCCAAGTGGTGCATCAGGCGATTGCAGATAATAAATATCTGCTGCTCCAAGGTGGTATGCGTCTGGAAGTGGAGGAAATGCAGGACACGGTTTATTCAGATGAAAAGTGGGTGCGCTTTATTCTGAACCAACTGATTGCCAATGCGGTCAAGTATCGTACGGAACAACCGGTTCTCCGCATTTCTACTCATAAACGGCAAGATCAGGTTGTTCTTGTCATGGAGGACAATGGAATCGGGATTGCTGCGTCCGATCTGCCCCGTATCTTTGAAAAGGGATTTACCGGTCAGAATGGTCGTATGGTCCAGCAGTCCACAGGCATTGGCCTGTACCTATGCAAACGGCTCTGTGAAAAGCTGGGCATTGGCATTGCGGCAGAATCATCGGAACAAGGAACCGCCATTTCCCTGGCGTTTCACATCAACTGTCTGATCCATGAAGTGCAGGGCTGATTGCGGTCCTGCACTTCTTACATTTTTGTTAGAACTTTGTAAGAAAACTTGATACAAACGAAGCCACTCTTATTCTACAATAGAGATCAGAGGTGATAACAATGAAAGAAATTTTGAAACTGGATCATATCCAAAAATATTACGGAAATGGCGGGAATGTTACAAAAGCAATTCAGGACATCAGCTTTTCCGTTCAGGAGGGGGAATTTGTAGGAATCATGGGAGCATCCGGTTCCGGCAAGACTACCCTGCTCAACTGTATTTCCACCATTGATACCGTCAGTGCGGGACATATCTATCTGGACGGAACCGATGTGACGGAAATCAACGAAAAACAGATTGCCCGGTTTCGTCGGGAGAATCTTGGATTTGTATTTCAGGATTTTAACCTGCTGGACACTCTGACAATCTCGGAAAACATTGCCTTGGCACTGACTATCAACAAGGTTCCTGCAGGTGAGATTGATGGGCGGGTGCGGGAAATGGCCGGAAAGCTGAATATCACGGATATTCTGGATAAATATCCCTATCAGGTGTCCGGCGGTCAAAAACAGCGGTGTGCCTGTGCCAGAGCTATTATCAACCAGCCAAAGTTGATCCTGGCGGACGAACCTACCGGCGCGTTAGATAGTCACTCGTCACAAGCCTTGCTCTCCACAATCCAGAGTATTAACGAAAGCCTTGACGCCACAATCCTGATGGTAACACACGACGCTTTTTCGGCAAGCTATGCCAATCGTATTCTCTTCTTAAGAGATGGTGCGATCTTCACGGAAATTCTCAAAGGCAGTGATTCTCGTAGGGTTTTCTTTGAAAAAATCTTGGATGTCCTTACCATGATGGGAGGGGGCGTGAATGATGTACGCTAAATTAGCACTTGAAAATGTAAAGAAATCTACAAAAGACTATTTGATATATATTGTCACTCTGACGGCGTGTATATCTATGTTTTATGCTTTCCTTTCCATTTCCAGCAATTATTATGATCCGAATATAGGAGCAGAATTTAATTTAGATATATTAGGTGACGGAATTAAATATGCGATTCTATTGATTACTGTATTGCTGATGTTCCTTATGCAGTATGTAAACCACTTTATGATACAACGGCGGAAAAGAGAATTTGCAATTCAGAGTATTATTGGAATGGAGCAATCAACGATAGCTCGACTTTTCTTTGTAGAATCACTAATAATGGGAATTTTTTCGCTTATTGTGGGGATAGGATTAGGTGGTGTGTTTTCTCAATTCATTACTGCTATGTTGCTTCAAATGTATCATAAACCATTTGAATTTTCATTTATGCTTTTTCCAGATACAATCATTTTGACGATTCTATTTTTCTGCATATGTTTTGCGACAGTTGGTTTATCTCAAGTTCGCACGATACGAAAAATAAAGATAATTGATATGCTAAATGCAGATCGAAAAAATGATATATTGGGAACCCCCCACAAATGGATATACAAACTCTTTCCAGTAAATTTTGTCCTTTATCTGCTGATTACCTTTTATAATATTAGAACCCTGTCTTACTACTTTAACGGAGAATTTGAACTGGTAATCAAAATATGGTCTGCAATCAGCATTATTGTACCAATTCTGATGTTGATTACGCATATAAGGGAAAGATTCAGAAGAAAAGAACAAAACACAGTAAAGCAGCTCTTTTTGATTGAATGTATTGGCCTGTTGGAACTGATTATTCTTTCCATATTACCAGTTTTCAAAGTGTACCTTGCAATGCCGATGGATAAAGGTGCTTTTAATGTTTATATGGGATTTCTGTTTTGGTGTGTTGTATTTGGAGTGAGTGTATTTTTCGTTTTGTTTAGTAATTACTTATTGGTTATCAAAGAACGCCAGAAGTATAAAGAAGAAAATCTGTTCTTTTTTGGACAACTGTTATCTAAATTAAAATCGAAAACACTTTCAATGACTTTGATTTGCCTCACACTTACATTGTCCATGGCATTATTTTTTGTAACACCACTCCTTGTTGGATGGGCACAAGGTTTTTTGGAAAAAAGAGTTCCTTTTGATATACAGATTTCTTCGGACTACATTGGTATGCAGTCTGGTTATATCGGCATACAGTCCGAAAAAGAACTACCTGTAACGGATTATAGTTTTCTTGACTCTTTCATTGAAAAGAATATTTCTGTTCGTGATGATTGCTCTTTTAAGACATACTTTGTAAACAAAACTGACTTTTATAACCAACTGGAGAATAGCAGAAAAAATGCCCCACCCATTACAGCAATTTCTTTGTCCGACTATAACCATCTATTAAAGATGGCAGGTTATGATGAAATTTCTTTACGAGATCATGAATTTACAACCCAGTGGCTTTCCATAACACCCCAAGATGCAATTTCGACGTATCTTGAAGCTCACAAATCTATTAGAACAGATGGAGGCGATTTACAGCGTGCTGATATTTCTGCACACACAGTAGACTTAGGTGAAGATTTTTATAATTTTCAAAGTGTGATATATATTGTACCAGATCACATTTGCAATAAACTGACATCAGCTAATACATTCCGGTATATGATGGCGGATAAAACAATTTCTTATGATATTGCTCAAGAATTAAAATCATACTTTGAAAATTCAAGCCTTACTGATTCGCTTGTAACTTATAACATTACCATGCGGACAATCGAGGTTAATGATAATTCTGCTATTATTTTCATTATGCAAACTGGATTGACATATAGCGCAATCATCTTGTTTGTAACCTGTTTTACTATCTTGGCTTTGCAGCAATTATCAGATTCCGGAAAATACAAATATCGCTTTCGGGTTCTAAGAAATATGGGTGTTGAAGAACCCCATATACGAAAGTTGATTTTGAAACAATTAGCTGTATGGTTTGGTGTTCCGGTTATACTGGCCCTTATCTTGGCTGGCGCATTCCTTGTATTTTTGATTGTAGGATTCCATATGCAGATTGCAGTGTATATCGGAGTACAGCGATTGGTGCAGCAGCTTTTGATTGTGTTGGCTATTTTAGGTGTCCTTTTAATAAGTTACTTTATTAGTACATGGGTCTTGTTTAATAAGTCTGCATCTGCCTAACTTTTTGCGTTTTACAGTGACCTTATCAACAAAAGAAAATGCAATAGTATTACCCTCCGTTCTGATTTTGGAGGTACATCTATGAATTGAATTGCTACAAAAATGAAGCAATTCAGCCTGTTTTCTTGTCAAAAAAGAAAATGGTTAGGAGATTTCTGCAACATTTGGTCTTTATTATAGAATTACAAGTAAGATAGAAAATGTGATTAAATCTGCCGGACGACGGCAAAAGAAAAAAATCCGTCCGCTGTAACATTTCGCGGACATTTGCCTGTTATACTATCTGAAAAAGATAAGGGGGATTGATATGGCAGCAGTAAAGACAGTATCTTTAACAAAAGAATATTCTAATGGAGAACACTATTTAAGAGCAGTTGATGATATATCTTTCACAGTTGAAGAAAATGAATTTGTAGCTATTATGGGAAGTTCAGGTTGCGGAAAGACCACGTTGCTCAATTTACTAGGTGGTTTGGAAAATCCCACACACGGATGTGTCTATATCAATGATGTAGATATTACACAGTTATCTATGGAGGAAAGAAGTTCCTTCAGAAGATGGCATATTGGGTTTATTTTTCAAAATTTTAATTTAATCCCAGAGATGAATGTATTTGAAAATATAGTTTTACCTGCCAAACTTATGGAAAGAAATATCAGCAAAAAAGAAGTAATGCGGATAGCTGAAGAATTGGAAATTGAGGAAAAACTATTACAAAATCCTATGACTTTATCTGGTGGACAACAGCAGCGGGTCGCAATCGCCAGAGCTATTTATACACATCCTACTATACTTTTGGGAGACGAGTTGACAGGAAATTTAGATTCTACAACCAGTATATCCATTATGAAATTTTTGAAAAAGATGTGTAAAAAATATAGACAGACAATGATTATCGTTACACATGATGAAAGAATAGCAGCTATGGCAGATCGGATTATTCAGATGAAAGATGGGAGGGTTGTATAGGATGGAGAATTACGATTGTAATCAGTCGGCTGAAAGAGTGCTTATGGATGCTTCCAGGAAAAAGAATCAAAACAGAAATCGTTTACTGTTTATCGTAATTACAATTACTGTAGGCGTGATTTTTAGTGTGTTCTCTTTAATCTATGGGAAGATGGAGATTGATATTCAGAAAAATATGAAAGCCGATGGTATGGCTGTATCGACCTATATTGAAAATGGTACAGCGGATATGACACAACAGCTTACACAGCTACCATGCATAGAAAGCATTGGGAAAGAAAAGTTTGCAGGAAAATTATTAGATGATTCCATAAAATATTGTGATTGCGTCATTACAGATGTGACCGGATTTGAAAAAATGATACGTCCTGCATTTACAAATGTGGTAGGGACTTATCCAGAAAAAGAAAATGAAATTATGCTTTCTACGAAAACTCTGCAATATCTTGGAATCAAGAATCCCGAAGTGGGCATGGAAATTGAACTGGATTTTTATTGGAATGACATTTTCAATACCAGTGGAACCGGTATGCAGAACTTTTTACTTTCTGGGTATTTTACAGAGTATCAAAATCAAACCTCCGGTGCTTCTGTGGCTTTTTTATCAGAGAAATCAATGGAGAAGAACGGGCTTCAATGGGAGCCATGTAGGATTTTAATAGATCATACAAAGAAATATTCCAGTGGTTCGCAAATAGAACATATGCTGACAAATAACATAAAGTTGAATGAGGGACAGAGAATTGTAAGTATGAACCCAGCAGAATATCGGGCAATAAGTGAAATGATGGGAAGTTATGGATTTGCAGTCTTTTTTTTGGTTATGGTTTTACTTTCTATGTTTTTGTTTATTTACAATATCCTAAATATTTCGCTGGAAAAAGATTTACAACGTTATGGTCTTTTACAAGTAATTGGTGTGGAACAAAAGCAGAATATTAAAGTCATGAATCGTGAGATGCTAAAAATAGGACTTACGGGAAGTATCGCTGGAGCAGTTTTAGGAGGAATGTTTATATGGGGTATTATGCCATTGTTATTAGAAAAAATGTATGCAGAGAATACATGGAAATTAGAAAGAATGGTTTTCTTTCAACCCAAACTTCTTATCATAGCGATTGTTCTTGTGATTTTCACGTTGGGAGTGGCAGTGGAATGTCTGAAAAGAAAAATGAGGAAATTAAGTCCGTTGGAGTGTATGAAATATACGGAGGCGGTCACTTATCATAAAAGCAGGAAGAAACCGAAGATAAAGAAATTCCGCTATTGGGGAAAACATCCTGAAATTTATCTTGCAAAGAAATATTTATTTCGGAATAAAAAAACATTTGGGATAACAAGTTTGTCATTATGGCTTGGGTGCGAATTGGCATTATGTTCTGCGGTAATTGTGAATGGAGTGGATTTACAGAATTATTATAGTAAAGAGCCGGACTTCCAAATAGGAATTACAGAGGAAGCTTGCAATTATTTAATTGAATCATCACCGGACACAAAGAATATGAAGTTTTTTCCGAAGTCCCTTATGAATGATATTGAAACGACCATAGGAAACGAACTTCATTCAGTAGAAAACATTAAAGGATTTTATCCGATCGTCGGAAAAAATGGCAAGGAGAATATAAAGATTCTAATCAATGGAGATAAAATATCCACGGTAATTCAGACAGTCAGTATCGGGGAGCAGGAAGAACTAAAAGACTTTATTCAGAAAAATGATAAGCTAGTAAATTGGGAGCAGTTTCAAAATAATCATGGAACAATCGTGCTACATGATCATAGGATGTCAGATTATATAGCAGGAGAAGTGCAGGATTATATAGGAACAGAGATGGAATTTTATGATCTGGTTCCGGTTGGTACGGAAATGAGCAGTTTAGTTCCTGAGAAATTAGTAAATTGTGGTTATCTGGATATAACAGAGGATGATTTCCCAGAGATGAAATTGTGCTGGGATGGTAAAAATATAAATATCCTATTGGTAACAGAGACTACATATGATTGGCTGGTAGAAAAATTAACACCACAAATTTTTGAAATACAATTTAACGTTGACAAAAATCAGGAGTCAGTTATCCGAGAAAGACTGAATCAGATGATTCGCAATTATAATATGGAATTTCAATCAAAATATGGACACGCTGATAAATTGAACTTGTTTTATTTAGATTCTAAATCAGAACGTTTGCTAAAGGAGCAGAACTATATTCAGACAAGTAGATGGCTGCTTATGAGTATTAGTGGAATTTTAATATTTATAGGAATTATGAATTTCGCAAATACAAGAATATCGGATATTATGCTTCGGCAATGGGAGTGTAAAATCCTGGAACGTGTAGGGATGACAAAAAAACAAGAATATCGAATGTTTGTAACAGAGGGTCTTTTCTATTGGTTACTGTTATGTGGATTGCTTATGAGTTTTGGAAATTTAGGGATTGGTATCATGCAGTGGTATATGAAAATGCAGATTTCCTATTTCGCTTTCCGCTATCCGGTAAAAGAAATGATTGCGTTGATGGTATTTTTATTATTGTTCAGCATTATTTTTCCAGGAATTATTTATAAAAAACTAAAAAAGAAAAGGAAGTGAGGATATGAAGCAGATTTTAATTGTCGAGGACGACAGTTTTTTGAATAAGATGTTAGACTATAACCTGACCGCAGATGGCTACGGCGTGACTTCTGCCCTAAATGCCAGAACCGCAGCCGACGCCATCCGCCAGCGGGAATTTGATTTGGTGCTGCTGGACATCAACCTGCCGGACGGCAACGGTTTTGAGCTGTGCAAACTGATAAAGCCCCAGCACCCGGACACCATTGTAATTTTCTTGACCGCCAACGATCAGGAGAGCGACCAGATACGGGGCTATGAGGTGGGCGCGGTGGACTACATCACAAAGCCCTTTGTGATCGGGGCCTTGCAGCGGAAAATCAAAGCCATGTTCGCCATGCTGGAACACCACAAACCGGCTAAGGACATTTACGACGACGGGCGGCTGTTTCTGGACTTCTCGGAGCAGACGGCTTCCTTAAACGGCAAGCCCCTGACCCTATCCCCGATGGAGTACAAAATGCTGAACCTGTTCCGTAAAAATCCCCGGCAAGTGCTGACCCGTGGGCAGCTTTTGGAAAAGCTGTGGGATATAGACGAAAGGTTTGTGGACGAACACACCTTGACAACCTCCATCAGCCGGATTCGCAGCAAGATCGAATCCGACGGCGGCGCGCCCTACATCAAGACCGTTTACGGCATGGGTTATCAATGGACGGGAGGCGAGGCAAAATGAAGTTTCAAAACCTATCGGTAAAGCGGCTGTTTAGCCGGGTGGCAATAGGACTTGTCCTTTCCATGTCCGGGATCACCATAGCCCTGTTTCTTGTGACAAAACAGACGGCGGTGCTGCTGACGGGCGGGGCGCTGCTGCTGTGCGCCCTTGTGGGGATTTTTGTACTGACGCAGGCGTTTGGAAAGCGGCTGTCGCAGTTTACCGCTAACCTGTGCCAGACTTTAGACCACATGATCGCCGGAAATGAAGCACCCCAGCGGCCAGAGGACAGCGAAACCCAGCTTGCCAGAATCGGACACCGGCTGGCAAGGCTTTACCAGATCATGCAGGAGAACCGCCGCCGGGTGGACGAGGAACGGCAGGAGTTGCAGACCCTTGTATCGGATATTTCCCATCAGGTGAAAACGCCGGTAAGCAATCTGAAAATGGCGACGGACACCCTGCTGGAAAAGCCTATGACCGAGGCGGAGCGCACCGACTTTATCCGGGGAATCCGCAGCCAGACGGATAAGCTGGACTTTCTCTTTCAGGCCCTTGTGAAAACCTCCCGTCTGGAAACAGGCGTGATCCAGTTGGACAAGAAACCGGGTCGCCTCTTTGATACCGTGGCGCAGGCCATGAGTGGGATCGTGTATGCAGCGGAGAAAAAGGAAATCGCCGTGTCTGTGGACTGCCCGGAGGATTTGACCGTTTCCCATGACAGCAAGTGGACATCCGAAGCCCTCTTTAACCTGCTGGACAATGCGGTGAAGTACACCCCGGCGGTAGGGAAAATCGCTGTGTCGGTGGTGCTGTGGGAAATGTATGTGGAGATCAAAGTGACCGACACCGGCAAGGGCATTTCCGAAAGCAATCAGGCTGCCATCTTCCGGCGCTTCTATCGTGAGGAAGAAGTACACGAACAGCAGGGCGTGGGCATTGGTCTGTATCTGGCCCGCGAGATCGTAACGCGACAGGGCGGCTATATCAAAGTGGTTTCGGAGCCGGGCAAGGGTTCGGAATTTTCCATTATGTTGCCGACTAAATAAAGCACACTTATAACAGGAGAAAACACCATGAAAAAAATCAATTTTTGCAAAGCAACAACAATCATCTTAATAATCAATGTTATTTTATCTATTGTTTTATTTTTCGTTGTTCCTGATAAAATAGCAATTCAATGGGTAGGTACATCCCCCAGCAATGCAGTAGATTCTTACTATGTATTTTTGGTGCCGGTATTGTCAGTGCTTTTTGCTTTTACGGGAAAACCTATTTTTACAATGTTCCTGTTTAGATTGTGGAATAGAACTAACGAGCATTTAGTGACATACTTAAATTTGTGTCTGCAAGTTGTATTTCTTACTTGTGAAATCTATATCGGATTATATAACCTATGTAATTTTAATGTTGCCATTAGTATAATTCTCATTGTGGAACTTATGATAGATGTGGTGATTGGATTGAAATTATTTCACAATCAATCTATCTAAAAGATTGTGTAGTATGATTCGGCGGACGACCATTTCCGGCTGTCCGCCGTGAATTTTTTTGAAATGTCCGAGCGTTGTAACATTTCACCCCGATTTTCAATGAAATTTTTTGGCCGCTGTAACATTTCGCGGACATTTGGGTTTTACAATAGCCTTATCAATGAGCAGAAAGCCTTGAAAGGAGCTTTGAGTATGAGCATTTTACAAATCGTAGATTTGAAAAAAGATTATGGAGAAGAACCAAATATCACCCATGCGCTGAAAGGGATTCAATTTGAAGTGGACAAGGGAGAATTTGTCGGTATAATGGGAGCTTCCGGTTCTGGAAAGACCACTTTTTTGAATTGTATTTCCACCATCGACACGGCGACAGATGGGCATATTTATTTAGACGGCAAGGACATTCTGGAAATCAAAGAAAAAGATATTGCGCGGTTTCGGCGTGAATCACTGGGATTTATCTTTCAGGATTTTAACCTGCTGGACACTCTGACGATTGAAGAAAATATTGCACTGGCATTGACAATCAATAAAGTTTCCGTAAATAAGATCGACATCCAGATTCAGCAGATCGCCGCAAAGCTGAATATCACAGACATTTTGAACAAATATCCCTATCAGGTTTCAGGTGGACAGAAACAGCGATGTGCCTGTGCGCGGGCAATTATCAATCATCCCAAACTGATATTAGCCGACGAACCGACTGGGGCATTGGATAGCCATTCATCCCAAATGCTGCTGTCTACCATACAGGAAATGAACGAGCAGATGGACGCCACTATTTTGATGGTAACGCATGACGCTTTTTCGGCCAGCTATGCAAATCGTATTTTGTTTTTGCGGGACGGTGAAATCTATAAAGAAATTATGAAAGGTTCTTCTTCCCGAAAAGAGTTTTTCGAGCAGATTTTAGAGGTACTAAATACGCTGGGAGGTGGGGTGAATGATGTACGCTAAATTAGCTTTACGGAATGTGAAACGGTCTGCAAAGGACTATTTAATCTATGTTATTACTCTGATTTTATCGGTAGGGCTTTTTTATGGTTTCATGTCTATTGCAAGCCCTTATTATAATGAATCATTGCCTGTTAAAATCAATCTGGAAATATTAAATAAAGCCATGCGAATAGCAGTTCCCATAGTCGCCTTATTGGTGGTTTTTCTAATTTCCTATGTCAATACTTATATGCTCCGAAGAAAGCAGAAAGAGTTTGCTGTCCAGACAATTATTGGGATGGAACAAAGAACAGTTGCATTTATTTTTTTCGTGGAAACCATGATTATGGGGGCAATTTCTATCATTTTGGGAATACTGCTGGGAATCGGATTGTCTCAAATTGTTGGTTATATTGTTGTGCAGTCTTTTGGGGTTGAGTGGCAACCATATTTGTCTTTGTTTCCAGATACAATACTTTTTACTCTATTGTTTTTTGGTGCGATTTTTATTGTAATGGGGATTAGAAACATTCGCACAGTACGACAATTAAAAATAATTGATATGCTCCATAATAGCCAGCGAGGAAATGAAAAATTTACTTTATACCATCAACTTTCCAGATGGATTGTGATAGCAGTCATAGCTTCAATCGCTGTTTTTGGAATGATGTTCGCACTCATAATGAAAGTGTCAATTCAACCGCATATTCTTTGGCAACTCATTGCATTGGTAATAGTAGCTACGCTTTCGATAGTGGCTGCGATCTGGTTTTTCATAGAATGTAGACATGGAAAATCTGGCAGCATACCATTACTATTTTTAACAATTCCATGCTTTATTCAAGGAATTATACTTTTGATATTAAATCAGGTTTTTGAAAGCCTTGTTCGACAGGGATTAGCTATTCAAGCTTATTATACAATGCCACCCGTTTTAGCGATTGCGCTTCTTGCGTTTTCAATCCTCGCCCTATTTTCAAATATGTCGTGGATATTGACAAAGACCATAAAAAAGCCATCTAACTTTTACTATCAGAACTTGTTTGTCCTTGGACAGATTAAAAGCAAAATGGCAAGCTCCGCAAAGACAATGGGGGTAATTAGTTGTATTTTGATTCTCTCTATTGTGCTGATGGCTTGGCTCCCGGTCAACGCTATTCGTGCCAGTGAGTATCAGAAAATCACCTCTCCTTTTGATGTTCAGGTTCTTACAACTTATTCAGCTTCATCCTTGGAAGAACTGCCAAAAACCACTTTAGACTATGACTATATTACAAAGTATCTGAACGAAAACGGCTATCCACTTTCTAAAGCTGCTACTGGACAACTGTATCTTTTACAAGCTGATGATATAGATAAAACTGTTAAAAATGCGCCTCTGCTTGCAATCTCTGTTGACAGTTATAATCAAATGCGTGCTTTGTCTGATCTGCCTGAAATTACACTTGATTCAGATGAATATGGAATTGCATGGAGTTTTGATACCTTGCCAGAAACAATTACACAGTTTAATCAAGAAGTGTCCTCTATTCATGCTGGAAATTCAACATTACACAAAAAATCTGGTGCGGATTATCAAGACCCAACAGGAATGGTGTTATTTACAAGCCGTATGCAGGCTGTGTACATCATACCTGATGACATATGCAATAATCTTTTGATGGCAACCTCCTTTTATGCGGGCAACACAGAAAAGCCGCTGGCATATGATTTCGCTGAAAGATTCGATCAGGAAATGTGGAAGTATCAATTTAACCTTGGAGTTTTTTCAGAAAACCAACTTTATGTACGATTAGGAACTCTGCAAGATAATGAGGGAATCTCTAATGCTTTGTTATTGCGGCTGGTAGGGACATATGCTGCGTTGGTGCTTATTATAATCTGCTTCACAATTTTGTCCGTACAGCAACTTACAGATACGATTGAACAGAAAAAGCGATTTCAAATTATATCAAAGCTGGGAGTAAATAAATCAGATTGTGGGCGGTATATTCGTCAACAAATGATCTTTAAGTTTGGTTTGCCGGTAATGGTATCTTTGATTTTCAGCATTGGAACACTTGCCTTTTTAACGCTTACTGGATATGAGGAATATATCGTCTATATTTCTCTAAATGAAATGCTGGCAATTTTTGCTGTTGTTTATGCAGCCTTTATCGGAATCTTAATCAGTTATTTTGTATCGACTTATTACTTGTTCAAAAAGCACATGGCACTATCTTAAAAGTTGATTTACAGAATCTATCACGGCGGACGGCCATTTCCGGCTGCCCGCCGTAAATTTTTTTGAAATGTCCGAGCGTTGTAACATTTCACCCCGATTTTCAATGAAAT
>ENA-OWPD01000384-OWPD01000384.1-human-gut-metagenome-genome-assembly--contig:-NODE-384-length-52744-cov-8.614037_pt1 | contig 52744 bp, 47 predicted proteins | sample MGYA00248262_ERZ651842 | MGnify/ENA primary metagenome ERZ651842 (study PRJEB26924, sample SAMEA4378253) | human gut metagenome | biome: human gut; feature: human-associated habitat; material: faeces... | reverse complement strand
GAGCGCGACCTTGCCAAGGTCGAGGCCGCGGGTTCGAGTCCCGTCTCGCGCTTTTATTTTTTTGAAGCTTGAATTTCAAGCTTCTTTTTTATGCTTATACACAAGAAGAATATTTACATATCTTCCTGCTCTTTCAAAGCAATGCAAATATATAAATATTCTTCTTATTATTTATTATGCCTATTCTCTCTTTCCGGACATGGTCTGCTCTACAATGCTTTTCATAGTTGCTTCATTTAACTGTCCGCTGGCATATCCGAATACTTCGCCTTCTCTTGTAATCATAAAAGTAGTCGGAAAGGCATTCACACCATAAGACATAAACACTTCGCCTGTGGTATCCATAAGCACAGGATACGTGTATCCGTTTTCCTCAAGAAACGCTTTAATTTCTTCTTCGGACTTCTCGTTCCCCAGATTAGGCGCTGCAACACCTAAGACAACTAAAGCATCCTCGCCTTCCGTTTCCGCAGACTCATACAGCTTTTGAATATCCGGCATCTCTGCCCTGCAAGGAGAACACCAAGTCGCCCAGAAGTTCAAAAAGACCGTTTTCCCTTTATAATCAGACAGCTTATGTGTATTTCCGTATTGGTCTGTTAAAATAAAATCAATCGCCGGCGTCAATCCGCTTTCCGTTTCCTGCTTTTCTTCTGCGTCAGCTGTTTCTTCATTTTCTTTTTGTTCTTCAACTGTTACAGGTGCACCGCTGGATAAATATCCGGTCACTGCATTCATCTTTCCTGTAAACATCAAAATTCCCATAAAAATCATTAAAACTCCGCCGATTTTCGCCGTATATCTTACAACCTTTACATGAGCTTTAAAGAATTCAAGCAGCTTTGTGGTAAAGAGTCCCACAGCTAAAAAAGGCAGCACAAATCCAATCGTATATACACCGATAAGCAAAAATCCCCATAGCTTTGTGCTGGCTGACGCTGCCATAAGCAGTACACTGGTAAGAGCAGGTCCTACACAAGGCGTCCATGCAAAGCTAAAGGTAAATCCCATAATTAACGCTGTAATCGGTGACATGGCAAGAACATCTAATTTAAAAGGCAAACGTCTTTCCTGCCCCAAAATGCGGCTGGTTCCCAAAACTCCCAGCTGATACAGCCCAAAAAGGACTACCAGTATACCGCCAATTCTGGCAAATAAAAGCTGATTACTTTGAAAGAAGGTTCCAATCGCCGATACGCCCAATCCTAGCAGGAAAAAAGCAAAACTAATTCCGATTACAAAGCAAAGCGTATTCAGCATTACTTTACGTCTTTTAAAATATATTTTTCCATCTTTTCCTACTGTCTGTGTTCCTCCTGACAAATAGCTGATATACAAAGGTATCAGCGGCAGTACACAAGGTGAGAAAAAACTCAATAGTCCCTGCAAAAACACAGTCAACACCGGAACACTTACGTCCAATGAAAATCCCATATTTTCTACTCCTTTATTTTATTTTTCCTCATTGTATACGAAAATAGTCCTGTATGTAAAGAAGAATTTAAGAAATCTTCATAAGCTCCGACATAATACAGGCCCCTCTTGCTCCTGCCTTCTGAATTTCAGCAATCTGCTGTTTCTCCAGCCGTATTCCTCCAATAGCATAAACAGGTATATCCACAACCTGACACACCTCTTTTAAAAAGTTCAGGCCTCTGGGCGGTAAATCCGGCTTACAGCCTGTCTCATAAATATGCCCTGCCGTAAGATAGGTTGCGCCCAGCTTTTCTGCTTTTTTCGCCTCTTCCACCGAATGTATGGATGCTCCGATAAGGTCAAAGTCTCTTTGTCCATCCTCTTCATTCAGCTCTTCTAATTTCCACAAGGGCAAATGAATATTTCTGACTCCTGCCTTTTTAGCTTCCTCATAAAAGGTATGATAAATACAAGTTACCTGATATTTTTTGCAGATTTCTTTTACCTCTTGTCCTAATTTTCCATATTCACTTTCATTTAAATCTTTTTCCCGTAAAATCAATGATTGCGGTCTATGTCTGCATACAATTTCTATCTGCTCCGGAAAAGGGCGAGTACACAGCTTTCGATTTGACACTGCAATTACATTCTGAAATATTTCTTCTCTACACATACACATAATCCGCCATAACCGGCTGCAAATTCAATTTTTCCAAATCCTCATATACCTGCTCCACAGAACGAGTATCGGAGATCTCAAACTGCTCGTCACCTTTATCTGCCATTTCTTCTACATGCTCTCCAATTCCTGTGCTGACGCCGGCAGAAATCTTATTGGCTGCAATCTTCATCAAGTTATCTCTTACACGTTCACATTCCCTTGTAGACACGGTAATACTTGCAAAAGGCATAAACAAACGATATGCACATACCACCTGTAAAAGCTGTTTTTCATGAACGTCCATAGGATTAATTTTATCATTGTTGATAATCGGACGCAGTCTGGGGCAGGAAAAAGCGATTTCTCCATGAGGATATTTTTTCTGCAAAAGCCATCCGTGCATTCCTGTGGCAAAGGCATCTTTTCTAAAGTCGTCCAGCCCTAAAAGCGCCCCAAAGCCCACACCTCTCATACCGCCCTTCAAAGCTCTTTCCTGAGCGTAAAAACGATAAGGGAATATCCTTTTATGCCCTGCAAGATGAAGTGTTTCGTATTTATCAGAGTTATAGGTCTCCTGAAAAACAGTCACATAATCAGCTCCGCACTTATGCAGATAAGCATACTCATCTGCGTTTACAGGATAGATTTCAAGACCAATCACTCGGAAATATTTTCTGGCAATTTTACATGCTTCTCCTATGTATTCTACGGTGGATTTACTCCTGCTTTCTCCTGTCAGAATTAAAATTTCCTGCAAACCGCTTTTGGCAATCGCAGCCATTTCCTGCTCAATTTCCTCCGTATTTAACTGTGCTCTTTTTATCTTATTATGGCAGTTAAATCCGCAGTATATACAGTAATTTTCACAGTAATTTGCAATATAAAGAGGGGTAAACATAGCCACGGAATTACCAAAATATCTTTCCTTTTCCACCTTCGCACACTGAGCAATTTCTTCCAGCAAAGGCAGTGCCGCCGGTGACAATAACGCTGCAAAATCCTCCGGTGTTTTTCTTTCATGAGACAGCGCTCTCTTTACATCTGCCTCTGTATAAGTTTCATAATTGTAATTCTCTACATAATTTAAAACCTTATCTAAAATATCAGACTCCAACACCTCCATATCCGGCATATACTTCATGTGGTCAATCCTGTTTTTCTTCTGATGCTCCTTGATTTCATCACTTAAAATGCTTTCATTTATATGATTTTCCGTACTCATTTTCTCTCTCCTAATCTTCTAAATATCCAGTAAGCGGTGAAGATGCACTGCCGCCTTTTTCTTTTACTCTGCCAAGTCCTGACAAGTACGCACTTCGTCCTGCTTCCACTGCATTTTTAAATGCCTCTGCCATAAGAGGAACATCTCCGGCTGTTGCAATGGCTGTATTTGCCATAATTGCTGTTGCTCCCATTTCCATTGCTTCACATGCCTGAGAAGGTCTTCCGATGCCTGCATCGACAATAATCGGAAGTTCAATTTCGTCAATTAAAATCTGAATAAATTCTTTGGTACACAGCCCTTTATTAGAGCCGATAGGTGCTCCAAGAGGCATAATGCAGGCAGCTCCTGCACTCACCATATCTCTGGCTGCGTTTAAATCAGGATACATATAAGGCATTACAATGAACCCTTCCTTAGCCAGAATTTCTGTTGCTTTTGCTGTTTCATAATTGTCAGGAAGCAGATATTTGCTATCTCTCATAATCTCGATTTTCACAAATTCGCTTTGACAGATTTCTCTGGAAAGACGGGCAATACGAACAGCTTCCTCTGCATTTCGTGCCCCTGATGTATTGGGCAAAAGCGTTACATTCTTTGGAATATAATCTAAAATATTGGCAAGTCCTCCCTCATTTGCACGGCGAAGCGCCATGGTAACAATCTCTGCTTTTGCCTGCTCCACCGCTGCCTGAATTAATTCCAGAGAATACTTCCCTGAGCCCAAAATAAATCGTGATTGAAATTCGTGATTTCCTAATTTCCATGTATCTTTTCTTGTTTCCATTTTATATATCCTCACTTTCAATAATTAACTTTGTAATCAAATTTGCCTGATGTGCTGCACAAAGAGCAACACGAGGCGCCATAAGCCCCCTACCCGGCACGGACTGGGAAACTCCGTCTCCACAAATATAAAAGTTTTTTCCCACCTTGCGTGTCTGTATCTCATTACTTTTTCCATATCCTGCCATGCCGTTGCCTGCCACCAGCACTTTATCGGGAAAATATTCCCGAATTCCGTTTACCAGCATTGCTTTCTGTTCTGCGCGGTCGAAAGCTTCACAAATATATTTATCTTTCTGAAATAGCCGAGGAATATCCTCCCCTTTTACTTTTCTGCAATCTGTCTGAATGTCCAAATACGGATTAATATCCAGCAAAATTTCTTTCAAAGCCTCTGTTTTTTTCATACCAATATGTCTGAGAAAATAATACTGTCGGTTTAAATTCGTCAAATCCACCTCATCAAAATCCAGCAGATGCAGATGTCCAACACCAATTCTGGCAAGAGATACGGCTATATTAGAGCCTAATCCCCCAAGTCCTGCCACCGCAACCTGTGCTCTCCATAATTTTTCCTGCACAGCAGTTGAATGACGGCTGCAAAGAGCTTCCCAGATTTCTCTTTCTTCCACTTTATCAGCCCCCTCCCACAAAGCTCACAATTTCAAGCTTATCTCCACTTCGAAGAATAGTATCCTTATATTGCTGTTTTGGCACAATTTCTCCATTTAATTCTGCCGCAATATAATCCAAACAATATTGGCGTTCCCTTACAAGTTCTGCAAGAGAAATCCCCTCCGGAATATCTTCCGGTTTTCCATTTAAATAAATCATCCTTTTCCTCCTTTTTATAAGAAAGATTGCGCAACTGCGCATCCTTGCGGAGCATTTTTTATTACATAGGACACAATTTCCTATGTAATAAAAAAGAGTTCACGAAAAAATACACCCGCGGTGGTGCACCCCTTCATGAACTCTCATTCACTCTCAACTTCTTCGGTAAATAACTTTTCCTATAAAAAATAGAAAAGGAAATCGAAGAACCCGATTTCCTAAATTTACCACTTCTGTATCCCTACGTTGGCATTATCCACATCAGGTTTATGGGTCGAAGTTCGCAACTTCCTCTCAGCCTGTATACAAGCTCCCCTGTTTTCTTATTGATGTAACTATAAAACTTTTCTTTAAAATTGTCAACCGATTTTTCCGTGTTACAAAATTAAAAATAGAATCCCTCTGCTTTTTTGAAATTTTGCCGAAACGGCATTGAAATGTTTTTATTTGCCTGCAAATCTTAATTTATAAGACTTGCAGGTTTATTTGATTTGATTTTGAATTAGTATTTTTAAATATTACATTTTAGAAATGAAATCATCCAGTGATTGAGATTTTAAAGCTATCTGCATCCAATTTCTAATCACTTCTATATCCTGCTGTTGATGTAAAGTTTTCAGAAGATTTTCCGGCAATTCTCCAAATCTGTTTAATGCCATCTGGAGCATTCCTTGCGCTTCCTCTAATTGTCCGGTTTTCCTGCCTTCTTCTCTACCTTCTCTGCGTTCATCTTTTAACAATAATTCCAAAAGCATAAATCTCTCCTCCATTTCCCTACTTTCCCTGATATGGGTGACCGATTTCTGCACTTGTCTTACATAATCATCCTGAAAGTCCTTTTGACTTTCTTTTAAGTCTGCATGCATGAATTTCAGAAAAGAAACCAATTCTTTCGGCACTTCTTCTGCATTTTCTCCACGAGTATTCAAAAACATAATACAGCGCCCATCTTTTAGAGAAGCTTTTTCTGTTTCCTCACAAGCTGTCCAAAAAGTATAACGATACTTTCCTTTCCTGAAAGGGTCGAAGTCACATAGGAAAATCACATAACTGTCGGGCAGTTCTGCATATTCGCAACCCTTTATATTCCGGATGATAGACAATATTTTTCTCTGTACTGATTTCTACATGGTCCACTTTCATGGAAAGAGCACGTTCTAAAAAGCCTTTGCAGTTTTCTTCATCTGACATCACTGCTGCAAACATGAAATTGTTTTTGATTGTAAGATTTTTTAATAAGGTATTCATATTTTTTCCTCCACTTTACAGAGGAATTCTATGAAATATAGTATAGCAGATAAAAAACAACTTTACCAGCTTTTGAGTTCTTCATCTTCCACTTTTTTAGGCAATAACTGTTGCTCCATTCTCAAAAATTGTATTTTCATACCCATTTTTTGATAAAATTGTATCGCACTACTGTTAAATCCCCAAACACAAAGTTCTAATGTCTCTGCCCGTTCAGTCATTGCTTTTTCATGTGCTGCTTTCACTAAACTAGAGGCAATCCCACACCCACGATATTTAGGCAAAACAAATAAATCATCAATCACAGCTATTTTTCTTGCCTTACAGTAAGTATTCTCTCTGCTCTTTTCAATTTTCCCAAAGCAAATACCCACGATTTCTTCTTCCAAAGTTGCTACAAATGCCATCGAAACAGGCAATCTTAATAACTCTTCAAATTCCTTCCTAGTATAATCTGCGTGTTCACGAAAGTAATCTGGTCTATGTTTTCTATGAAATTCAAATATAGCATTTTCCAACCGCTTTATCTGTTCATAATCTTTTTCCTGCACGTTTCGTATCTCAATCATATTATCTTCTCCATTTACTTATCTATACTTTATCAACTATATATCTTTCTCCACCTGACAACTTATCCTACACACATAATCTTTTTCTTCCTGAACAGTCAAACTGTCTAACACTCCGTCTTCATAAAAATACTCACTTAATACCAGTTTATGTTCCTTCGCATAATGCAACATTCGGGAATATGTTTCTCCAATACTTTTCCAGCTTCCTTTATGATAAGCACACAAATAATTCCCTGCTTCTCGAATGCTATACGCTATCTTCTTCGGTTTTGTATCCAGCATTTGATAAAAAACATGGTAATTATCAAAAACGCCCTGCTCGATATCTTCTTTTTCCTGACGATAACCTATGGGATAAGCACTTTTTATCCCATGCTCCATGCAATAATCCCATAGCTTACCAATGGCTTTTGCCCATGCTCTGTCATCATTTTCCTTAACACTTCTCTCTACTAAATAACGCTGTGGTTCTTGACGGATGGTAATTTCATCTAAATCTTTCTGTAAATTTTGGTGTATCAGTTTACTCTTTTCTGTAATCCAGTTTTTTACTGATTTTAAATGTTTGATGCGGTCACTGATTATCTGCTCTTCATGCCGGAAAAGCTGTAAAAACTGTTCCGGTGTGCGGTTCTGCATATACTCCTGAATTTCTTCCAGTGTCATATCCAGCTCACGTAATACATAAATCACGTCCAAAACCTCTAACTGCGCTGCTGAATAATAACGATAACCATTTTCTCTATTCTTAATTTCAGGAGAAAACAATCCAATTTCATCGTAATAAAACAGCGTGTGCTTAGATACTCCTGCCAGCTTGGCAAATTCTCCTGTACTGAAATACATTTTCTTATTCATAACAAAACACCTCTTGACTATCGTGTTACTCTATACTTTATTATATCTTTTAGATAAAATTTTACAAGGAGTTATTTGTATGTCAAATTCAATTGCAAAAGATTTTAAATTCTTTTCTCTGCTGCGCTTTGCCTTACCTACTATGGTGATGATGATTTTTATGTCTTTATATTCCATTGTAGACGGCATTTTTATTTCAAGATTGTTAGGAACTAACGCCCTGTCTGCTGCCAATATTGTATATCCCGTTATCAGTATTGTCTTCGCCGTAGGCATCATGCTCTCTACGGGAGGCAGCGCCTTAATTGCAAAAAAATTAGGGGAAGGAAAAGAAAGGGAAGCACGGGAAGACTTTTCTTTCTTAACTCTTGTAAGCTTTCTTTTTGGTATTGCCATCCTGCTTATTGGTAACATTTTTATCGAGCCCATTGTTCGAGCTTTAGGTTCAACAGATGCTCTACTTCCTTATTGTGTAGATTATTTAAGCGTTTCCCTGCTTCTTGCACCTGCTGCCATGCTCCAGATGATGTTTCAGACCTTTTTTGTCACTGCCGGAAAGCCACTTATCGGGCTGATGCTTACCATAAGCGGTGGTGTGGCAAATATGATTTTGGATTATCTCTTTATGGGACCTTTCAATATGGGAATTTCCGGAGCTGCTCTTGCTACGGGAATTGGAGAACTGATACCTGCTGTAATCGGACTTTTTTACTTCCTTTTTACCCGCCATTCGCTCTATCTTACTAAGCCGGTAGTTCGTTTTCAGGTACTAAAAGAAAGCTGTTTTAATGGTTCTTCCGAGATGGTTACAAACCTGTCTACGGCTGTGGTCACTTATCTTTTTAATATCACTATGCTGAAATTTCTGGGCGAGCCAGGGGTTGCGGCAATTACCATTGTGCTGTACGGGCAGTTCCTGTTTAACGCTCTCTACATGGGATTTTCCATGGGAGTTGCACCTGTAATCAGCTATAATCATGGAAGCCAAAATCTGCCTCTTTTAAAACGGATATTTAAAATCTGTATTGGCTTTATCAGTATCTCTTCTATTCTTATTACAATTATGGCGCTTGTGTCCTCACCTGTAATTGTAGAAATTTTTACACCGATTGGTAGTGCCACTTATGATATTGCCAAAACAGGATTTTTCCTTTTCTCTATCAACTACATATTTGCAGGAATAAATATTTACTCATCCTCTATGTTTACTGCATTTTCAGACGGAAAGGTATCTGCGCTGATTTCTTTTGTTCGTACTTTTGTTTTAATTGTACTCAATATTCTGCTTCTCCCATATCTTATTGGAGTAAACGGAGTATGGCTTGCAGTACCGGCAGCAGAATTTATGACTCTGTTTCTTTCTGTTTATTTGTTTTACAAGAAAAGAGATGTTTACCATTATCTCTAAAAAACACCCGCAGGTTTCATTAGATAAAACTTGCGGGTAATCAAAAAATTTCTATTTATTCATCAAATATATATACGCATCTTCCAATGTAACTTCCCCCTGTGTACATTGCACCTCCGGTTTTTCCTCACTGATAACCCTTATCATATATCCGCCGTTTACATACTGTTTGGTTGAAACACGATAATTTTTTTCGATTTCCCGTGCCTGTATATCGTTTTTTGCAAAACACTTCCACACGCATCCATCTGCCATAGAAAGCATCTCTTTCATGTCTCCACTGTAAAGAATATTTCCCTTTTTCATAACTGCAAGCTTACTGCAAGTTGCTGCCAAATCTTCTACTACATGCGTGGAAAATAAAATTGTGCGGTTCTCTGAAAAATCCACCAACAGATTTCGAATACGGATACGTTCTTCCGGATCAAGCCCTGTGGTAGGCTCATCTACAATCAAAAAATCAGGTTCATTTAAAAGTGCCTGTACCAGTCCTACTCTCCTTTTCATACCTCCGGATAACTGTCTCATTTTCTTTTTTCTGTGTTCTGTAAGGCTTGTTTTCTCCAGATAATATTTTATTCTTTTCTTGCATTCCTGCTGTGGTATACCGGATAATTCCCCCATATATTCCAGACATTCCTGTATGCTTAAATTGGGATACAAATCGATTTCCTGCGGCAGATAACCGATTTTCTGCTGTATTTTTTCATAATTCCCTTCACTGTATAAAATACCATCTAAGGATACCGTTCCGCCGGTGGGTTTTAATACTGTGGTAAGCACACGCATCAACGTAGTTTTTCCTGCTCCGTTTTCACCTAAAAGTCCGTAAATCCCATTGGATATTTCCAAATTTATATGGTTTACTGCCGTTACTTGGTTTTTAAAAGTAACGGTCAAATCAGCAATTTTAATACTCATATTCCTATCCCCTTTTCTCTAAAATTTTCTTTTGCAAAAGTAATAAAAGTATTGCACATACAGCTGTTATTATTTTTCCTGCTGCCCATTTCCACTCTGTCAGCTCTAAAAATTCGCAAAATTCATAAGAAAACGGATTCCATACTCCCAGCAATTTTTCTCCTGCTTTTGACACCAAAAACAGCCATACAAGAAACAACATTCCCATTCCGCCCCATACACTTTGCAAAAGATTACACACGGTTACAGATAACACACTCCAGAAAAATACGGTAATAAAAACAACTCCGCAGTATAGCAAAAACAGAAAAATTCCTGACCTTTTTTCATCCAAAACCGCCGGTTTTTGCCAATAAAACATGCCATAAGCCAAAATTGAAATCACTGTCAGATACCCTATCTGCACTGTAATTCTCCTGAGAACCGCATAATACTGATTCTTTATAGGATAAAGACAAAACACCTCTCTGCGCCTGCTCTGCCTCTCTATGAGATAGGTATCTGCACAAAATACAAGCGTTAAAACTGCCATCTTTCCGTCAATTGCCGGTCCGATTTCATTGACGTAAACAACAGAATGAACACAGCTTAAAATCACAATAAATGCCAAAGAATATCCTATTTTATACACGGGAAGACTGATTTTTAAATCTTGTTTCATCATATTCGCCTCCTCTTCCATAAATATACCGTAATACAAAATAAGAATACTGACGCTATCAGCAAAAATGTCTGATTTAGCAATGCCAGCGGAGGCAGTGTAGTATCAAAAAAGTTTCCCGGAAAACGTACCATAATTGCCAATGGTCTGCCTATATAGCTGCCATTTTCTCCTATTCTTAACATATTAGAATAAAGCATATAAAGTATCAGCATAGGAACTGCCGGCAATGGATTTCGGAACAGCAAGGACACAAGCCCGTAAACACTGCAAATCATAACCATATTGGGTAAAATATAGAACACCGTGGACTTTAAAAAGTCTAAGGGATGAGCCGAAAATCCTGCTTGATAACCAGCAATTTTGCACAAAACAAAAAATCCTACGTTCAATAAAATCAGCACAAAAAGCATCAACAAAAACCCACTGACCGTCTTTCCAAAAATATATTTCCAACCTTTTATAGGCTTTGTATGCAGAAGCTCATAAGTGTTCTTTCTCATATCCTGCATGAATAAAAATGCCAGAAAAACCGTTGCAAAAAATCCCATATAAAGTCCTACATAATCTGCAAATTTTCTGGAAAAATAATAAGAAAAATCATGTTCATCCAGTCTTTCCCGGATATATTGATTGATTTCCTCCCTGCTGCCTGCATGGTATTGAAAATCCTCGTAAGCATACTCTGCTCCGTAATACTTGTAGTTATCCTCCAAGTATTGACACGCTTTGTCAATCTCCATGTCTTGTATTTCCTGTATCACCAAAGTCGCCTCAGCTTCTGACATTTCAAAATCCTTCATAAGCGAATTGAAAATAGAATTTTCCCAGAGTTTCCGCTGTTTTTCAGGTGTTGACGGAACATATCCATCCATGATATCTCCCTCCCAATCCCAAATTTTTCCCTCTTCTGTGGCAAGTTTCTCATCTTTTTCCACATAATGAATGGTTAAATAGGGAACCAACAACCGATAAACTCCTATAAAAACTACAAGAATTCCCACCCAAAATACCGGGTTTTTCAAATAACTTTTTATTTGTCTTTTGATAATTGCTTTCATGGTTTTCACCTCATTTCTTTTTCTTTAAAGAAATCATAAACCAGAAAACACAACAAAATAACAATAGTTATCCTTCTTTAAAAACTGCCTTCACCTTTGCCCCTTCTCCTCTATTCTGCTCTATATACAATCCCCCTCCATGGCGCTCACAAAAAACTCTGCTGATATACATTCCCATGCCAAAATGTTTCAAATCATCCTTAGGATTAGAGTGATAAAATGCCTGTGTCACTTTATCGGTATCTTCCTGAAATCCGGTTCCGTCATCTTCCACCGTAATCACAAGCCTTGAAAGCTCTGCTGAAATAATTACTTCCACGCTTGTTTTTGCATACCGAAAAGCATTGGATAATAAGTTTTGAACAACTTCTCTTACCATTTCCTCATCTACAAAAGCTGTTTTTATTTCTCCTTTTATCATAATTTTGCACTGCTTTTCTGTTTCTTTTTCGAGAATTTTTATTTCCTTTTCCAGATTTTTTCCTAAGCTTTCAAGCTCTACTTTCTGATATATCGGCTCTCGTTCCTCCAATCTTGTCATTTTTCGCATGGTCTCAATAAATCGGTTTAGTCTCTCTATCTGCTTCATTCCTTCGAGAAGGATTTCCTCTGTTTCTTCTTTTCCCATTTCTCCTGTGGGTAAAAATTCCAGCAGCATTTCCTGATAACCCTTTAAAACAGCCAAGGGGGAACGTATGTCATGAGCAATGGCAGCTCTTAACGCCTTTTCGTCTTCAATCATTCGCCAAAGAACTTTATTATTCTCCTCCAACTGACTTCGCATTTTCTCGAACTCCTGACACAGCATTCCCATTTCGTCCTGATTTTCGTATGTAATATGAAATTCTAATTCATCTTTTGCAATCAGCTTGGATGCTTCCTTTAATTCTTCAATAGGCTTTTTCAACTTGTTTTTATAAAATATTCCTACTGCCACAATGCTTCCCGCAATACTCCAAAGCAAAATACCGTATGTTTGTAAAAAATCACAAGTTTCTGATATGTGCCAGTCCATTTTACTCATTTCTTCTCTGCTTGGTCTTGCTATCAAGGTTTCATAGCTTTCATTTCGCAAACCTTTAAAATATTCTTCTTGGTCTGTATATTTCCACCAGATATTATTTTGTATCTCTGCCGCTATATTCACTGTAAATACAGATAAAAAAAATGTCACGATAAAGCTCACTGTCACATAAAAAACAATCGCTTTTTTCAGAGAAAAATTTCTTATTTTTTCCATTTATATCCCATTCCCCACACTGTTTCTATATACTCTATATCACTGTAATTTCCCAGCTTCTTTCGTATTCTTCGTATCAGCTCTGTAATCACTCTGCTGTCCCCTTCCGCATCATATCCACAAGCTATTTCATAAATACGCTCTTTGTCAAAGACCTGTCCCGGATGTGTAGACAACAGCTCTATAATCTCATATTCCAACTTCGTAAATTCTATTATTTCTTCATTTATCTGTACGTTTTTCTGACCATAATCAATACATAGTTCCCCATGAAAACGGAACTCTGTGTTTTGTGAATGCCGTTGTTCTCTTTTTAAATGTGCTGTAATTCTGGCATCCAATTCTTTCAGGCTAAAAGGCTTTAAAATATAATCGTCTCCTCCTGACAGCAATCCGTTTACCCTGTCTTCTTCCTCTACTCTGGCAGTCAAAAATAAAATCGGACAGGAAATTTTATCCCGAATTTTTCTGCAAACCTCCAGACCATCCATCTGGGGCATATTAATATCCAGCAAAATAATGTCAGGGGCTGTCTGTAATTTTTCTATGGCTTCCTTTCCGTTTTGTGCCGTAATTACTCTATATTTTTTTCTTTCAAAATATTTTGAAAGCATCTTTACAAGCTCTGTATCATCATCTACAAGAAGTATTTTATATCCCATTTTTCACCACCTCATAGCTATAATATATCGTAAATAACAACAAAAGGACAATAAAAACTCCGGACATTTTCCAATAATGTACTTATGTCCGGAGTATCTTTTAATATATTGCCCATTCATCTCCGTATTGGCATCTTCTACCTGTCACCCGAAGCTGTCCATACTGTTCCAGATTATAATTGGCAGGTCGATAGGAAGGGTTTAAAGCCAATGCCGCCCGAAAATGCCGCATTGCCGCTGTGTGCTGTCCTGTTTTTTCCAACAAAACACCATATAAATTGTGTGGCTGGGCTGCATCGGGATATTGTCCCATAGCGTTCATAACTATTTTTTCACCTGTTATATAGTCATGTTTTTTGCAGCACCTTTTCACTTTTATACACAGTTCCCTTAAATTTTTTTCTGTCTCGTCTTCCTCTATTCTATTAATTTCTTCTCTCATTTTCTATCCCTTCTTTAATAAAACATCCTTTTTTGTAACTATATTCTTCTTATTTACAGGTCTTATTCTAGCAATAATTTTATTAAATAGGGTTTAAACTACTGCTTATAGAAATTAACATCACATTAAAATTAAGAAATATCTTCTGCACTGACCATACGATAACCTACTCCGATATGCGTCTGGATATATGCGGAATGTTCTTTGTCTTTTTCCAGTTTTTTACGCAAAGAAGCCATATATACACGCAAAGAGGAAATGTCGCTGGTAATGCCGTTTTGCCATACCTTTTCCAGAATAAAACGATAAGTCAGCACCTTTCCGATATTCTGTGCCAGCAGACAAAGAAGACTGTATTCCAAAGGCATTAAATGTACTTCCTCTCCTGAAACCTTTACAACTCCTGCGCTGTAATCAATTTCCAGATTGCCGTTTTTAAACACGCTTTCATTGGTATTATCTGCGTGCATAATATACTGTATACGGCGAGTAGTAGCTCTTAATCTGGCAGAAAGCTCTGTAACGCTAAAAGGTTTGGTAAGATAATCATCTGCCCCTACATCTAAAGCAGCTACCTTGTCTTTTTCGTCACTTCTGGCGCTGATTACAATAATGGGCGCTACCGACCATGTTCTGATTTTCCTGATTACTTCTATTCCGTCAATATCCGGCAGCCCCAAATCCATAAGAATAATATCAGGATTGTTCGCTGCTGCCAGCATAATCGCCTGATTTCCATTTTCTGCAGTATCAAATTTATACTTTTCCATCTCCAAAGTCGTAGTAATCAGATTTCGAATTGGCACATCGTCCTCCACCACTAAAACAGATGGTTTATTTCCTTTCATCATAGCAAAATCTCCTCCTTCGAAAGGGCAAATTGAAAAACAGTTCCCTTAGGTGTATTATCACAGACTTCTAATCTGCTTCCATGTGCCTTTACAATCGCCTGACACAGAGGAAGTCCAAGTCCCATTCCCCTCCTTGCATCCCCAATTCCTCTGTTTACCGTATAGTACATATCAAATACTTTTTCTTTTTGTTCCGGGGTAAGCCCTGTTCCGTTATCACGGACTGACAGGATAACTTTCTCCCCCTCTGCCTCTGCTTTTATCAGAATTTCTGCATTCTTTGGTGTATATTTTACTGCATTATCCACCAGATTGATAATTACCTGAAGCATCAGCTTCAAATCCATTTTTGCCATAAGAATTTCATCACATTCTATTCGCACGCTCTGGTCTTTCCCCCTAAAATTCACATGCTTTAACGCTTCTTCAATGACCTCCTCCACTATTTCGCCCTGCATATCCAGCTTCATATTTCCGTTTTCAATTCTGGTTATGGAAAGAAGATTTTCCACCAGATTAATCAACCATTTCGAGTCATCATAAATATCCCGATAGATTTCTCTGCGCCTTCCTGCCGGAAGCTTTTCCTCATTCGCCAAAAGGTTTTCTGCATTGCCGGAAATACTGGTAAGAGGACTTCTTAAATCATGGGAAATGGACCTTAAAAGATTGGCTCGAAGCTGTTCTTTTTCCAGACGCATTTCCGCTTCTCTCTGCTTATTCAGCAATTCTTCTTTTTCTAAGGCAAAGACACATTCATGAATAATCGTTCCTACAATTCCTCTTTCAAACGTTCCGATAGCTTCTTTTTTCGTATCTACTACAATCACGGCAAAGGTCTTCTGTTTTCCCTTCACTGCCAGAAACATATACGGAGACTCTCTTAAAACATCCGTAGAAAATCCGGCATCTTCTCCATGCTGATAACACCAAAGAGCCGTTGCCCTATCCTCTTTTAACAGTTCTTTCGGCATTTTCCAGTTTTCCGGTTTTCCCATAAGACAGTATATCTTTTTTTCCAGAAGCTTTCCCAGCTGTTTTACTGTTTTTTGTAAGATTTCCTGGGAAGTGGACGCCTCCTGTAAGCTGCGGCTCGCCTGAAGCAGAAGCTCTGAACGATAGGATTTTCTCGCATTTTCCGCCGCATAATTCTTCACTCGTTTCGTTAAGACAGAGCAGGTAATCGAGGTTGCAAACATAACCACAAAGGTAATTAAATAGTCCGGATTATACACAGAAAAAGTAAAAATAGGCTCTGCAAAAAAGAAATTGAAGGTCAATACACCTAAAATACTGGAGATTATTCCCCACACATATCCCCCTGTTAAAAGGGCTACCATCAGCACACCCAGTATATAAATCATAATCAGATTGGCATCGCTAAAGCCAAGCGCCGAAAACACAAATGCCACTGCCGTAGACAGAGCAAGACTGACGATGCACCATAATATATCCCTCTTTTTCATGGTTTTTCCTTCCTCCCGTAAATCAATCTTGCGAAAACCAAAGCTGCTTCATTTAACATTGCCGTTAAAAGTCCATACTCAAAAGGCGGAATTTCTCTTTTTTCTTCCAGTACAATTCCCATAACTCCATAAATTTCGTCACTGGTTTTAATGGGAAGATATATAGCGTTTGCCTCAGGAAGCGTATGCGTACAGCAGCCGGCACGTTTTCTATTTGTCATTACCCAGTCTACAACTGCTTTTTCTTTGGTGTCAACTGTTTTTCCCAATTCTGCCTTAGAAATTCCCGGTTTTGGAAACAGCCATGGTCCTGTAAGCTTCCCTTCCTTTTGCACGTAAAAAACAACAGATAAATTCATCAGCTTTAATACTTTATCGCTTAATTCTGTCAAGAGCTCCTTCACCGACTCTACACGCCTCATTCTCCGACTGTTATCCAGCAAAAGCTCTGTGCGGTACATCATTTTTGCGCTTTCCTTTGCCTGATGCTTTTCTGTGGAAATAATCGCAGAAATAATAATAGAAAATAAAAGCATAATGCCAAAGGTCGCACTGTATTTTCCACTGTAAAAATTAAAACTATAAAAAGGCTCTACAAAAAACCAGTCAAACAAAAGAACACTGAAAACTGCCGAAGATACTGCGATATAACGCCTTGCCGTATACAGCGACAACAGCAAAATTCCCAATAAGTACACCATAATAATATCTGCGTTTAAAAATCCCAGTTTTTGAAACAAAAGCCCAACAGCAGTGGCAATCCCAAGCATAAAGGCTTCTTTTAGAATATCTGCTCCCAATTTTTCTGTTTTTTTCCTTTTTTCGGAATTTGTTGGAGAAAATAAAAAATACTTTTTCTTACCTGTATGTCCCATATCGGGAATAATAAAAATATCCAGATTGGGGCTATACTCGCTGATTTCATCTGTAATATTTCCCTTCTTCTGTCCAAATAAAATTTTGTGATTGGTTCTTCCCAGTACCAGCTTTGTCACACCACTGACTCTAGCATATTCTGCAATCTGGAAAGCCACATCATCACCAAATACGGTTACAATCTTTGCACCCAGCATTTCTGCCAGATGCAGGTTGTCATCTCTGATTTTCTTTACAGACGCATCTGCATTTTGAAGCCTTGTAGTCTCCACATACAAAGCCGTAAACCTTGCGTGAAAGGCATAAGCCATTCTGGAAGCGCTTCGTATAACTCTTTCACAGGATGGAGCTGTGGAAATACAGGTAAGTATATGTTCTCCCTGATACCCTTCTCCTTCCTCCTGCTTCTCGCTCAAAAGCCGCTCCTGCTGCGCTATCTGATTGACCTTATCTGCCATTCTGCGAAGGGCAATCTCTCTTAACGCAATCAGCTTTTCTTTTGCAAAAAAGTTTTGCAACGCCCGTTCTGCCTGAACTGTTTTGTAAATTTTTCCTTCTTTTAAACGTGTAATCAATAAATCCGGTTCAATATCAATGAGCTTTACCTGCTCTGCCTCATCGAAAACCCCATCCGGTATTCTTTCTTTTACATGAATTTTTGTAATATTTTCCACAATGTCGTTTAGGCTTTCCAAGTGCTGAATATTCACTGTTGTATAAACATCAATTCCTGCATCTAACAACTCCTCAATGTCCTCATAACGTTTTTTATGTCGCAGACCATTGGCATTCGTATGCGCCAGCTCATCTACAAGGAGTATCTGTGGTTTTCTTTTTAATGCTGCGTCCAGATTAAATTCTCTAAGCTCAATTCCCTTATAAGGCACCATAAGCGGCGGGATTTTTTCAAGCCCTTTTTCACGCATACTGGTTTCCCAGCGTGCGTGAGGCTCAATATATCCCGCCACTACATCAATTCCTTTTTTCTTTAATTCCTGAGCAGTATCCAACATGGCGCAGGTCTTTCCCACACCTGCTGCATACCCGAGAAAAATATATAATTTTCCTCTTTTCTCATTTTCTTTTTGTTTTTCTTCTGCCTGAATACGTTTTAAAATTTCCTCCGGAGTGCTTCTGTCACTGCTCATTTTTTATTCACCCATTGCTTCTGCAATATCAATATTACATTCTAATACATTTACTTCTTCTTCACCGAAGATGCCGAATACCTTTTTTTCTGTATTATTATCTACGATATTCTGAACTTCTTCTTCAGAGAGTCCACTTGCTGCCGCAACAATAGGGAGCTGTACCTTAGCAGCCTCCGGACTAATATGTGGATCCAAGCCGGAGCCTGAAGCAGTCAGCATATCTGCCGGTATCTCTCCTTTAAATTCTTCGCCTGTTACTTCTTTATAACGTTCCTTGAAAGCTTTTACATCTTCCTCTACACGTTTCTCAAGGTCTTTGCTGCTTGGAGCATAATTAAAGCTTCCTGATGAAACTCCTTCATATTCTCCACTTTCTTTTTCTTCTTTTGTATAGGTATTATAATTTACAGAGGAAATTCTTCCGTGAAAATATTGGTCACCTTCAAACTCCTGCCCTACGATTTCTGAACCTGCCGCCTTACCATTTACTTTGACAATACTTCCATTTGCCTGTTTAGGAAAAATAGCCTGTCCCGCTGCTGTTAAAAGCAGGGGATAGACAACTCCGCATAAAACCAGCAGTACAAGAGTAACTGCCAATGCTCTTTTTAAATATCTTCCAAAATTCTTCATATCTTCACCTCAAAATTATAATCCAAGCAAAGCCAGTAAAGGCGTTACCAGAATATCAATTAATTTAATTCCGATAAATGGAACAATTACACCGCCAAGTCCGTAAATGCTCATATTTTTTAACAGCATTTTTTCAGAACGCATTGGTTTATATTTTACACCACGCATAGCAATGGGGATTAAGCATGGAATAATAATTGCATTAAAAATCAATGCTGACAAAATAGCGCTAAACGGTGTAGACAAGCTCATAATATTTAAAATGTTCATCTGCGGAATTACCAGAGTAAACATAGCAGGAATAATTGCAAAATATTTGGCTACATCGTTTGCAATACTGAAGGTTGTTAAAGAGCCTCGTGTAATCAAAAGCTGTTTTCCGATTTCTACAACCTCCAGAACCTTTGTAGGGTCAGAGTCCAAATCTACCATATTTGCAGCTTCTTTGGCTGCTGTTGTACCACTGTTCATTGCCAGTCCAACATCTGCCTGAGCAAGTGCCGGTGCGTCATTTGTACCATCACCTGTCATTGCTACGATTTTTCCCTCTGCCTGCTCTTTTTTAATGGCTTCGATTTTATCTTCCGGTTTACATTCTGCAATAAATCCGTCTACACCTGCTTCCTTAGCAATCGTTGCTGCTGTAAGCGGGTTATCACCGGTACACATAATTGTTTTAATCCCGATTTCACGCAGACGTTCAAATCGTTCTACCAATCCCGGTTTTACCGTATCCTTCAGATAAATAACACCATAAATCACATATCCGGCGCATACAACCAAGGGTGTTCCTCCTAAGCTTGATATTTCTGTTACAATACTGTCTAAATCTTCCGGAATAACACCGTTGTTTTCCTGCACATAAGCTTTAATGGCCTCACTGGCGCCTTTTCTTATCTGTGTACCGTCTTTTAGATTTACTCCGCTCATTTTTGTCTGTGCAGTAAATTCTACAAATTCCATCTGGTCTTTGGCATCTTCTTTAATATTTGTACCCAAAGTTCTTGCCAGCTCCACAACAGATTTTCCTTCCGGTGTGGCATCACACAGAGAAGTCATAACACTGTAATCAATTAAATCCTCTTTCTTTTTACCTTTTACAGGACGAAAATCTGCTGCCAGACGATTACCGAAAGTGATTGTACCTGTTTTGTCTAAAATCATAGTATCTACATCGCCGCATGCTTCTACTGCTTTTCCTGACATTGCAATTACGTTAAATCTTGTTACTCTGTCCATACCGGCAATACCGATTGCAGATAACAAACCACCGATTGTCGTTGGAATGAGACACACCAGCAAAGCAATCATGGTTGCCATTGGAATTTTTGCCCCTGCATAATCAGAAAAGCAATATAATGTAACAACTACAATAAGGAAAATGATTGTCAAACTTACCAACAAAGTATTCAGCGCTATTTCATTTGGTGTTTTCTGTCTGGAAGCACCCTCTACCAAAGAAATCATTTTATCCAGAAATGATTTTCCCGGTTCTGAAGTAATTCTGATTTTCAACCAGTCGCTCACTACTGTTGTACCACCTGTAACAGAGGAGAAGTCGCCGCCTGCCTCTCTTGTAACAGGAGCACTTTCTCCTGTAATGGCAGACTCATCTACGGATGCAACACCTTCGATTACTTCACCGTCATTAGGAATAACTTCGTTCATTCTTACCATAACGATGTCTCCCTTTTTCAGTTCAGAAGCATTTACAACCTTTTCTGTTCCATCTTTCAGTACCAAATTTGCAACAGTATCTTTTTTTGTTTTCTTTAAGGAGTCTGCCTGAGCTTTTCCTCTTCCTTCTGCCACAGACTCTGCAAAGTTTGCAAATAAAATTGTCACAAAAAGAATTACTGATACAATACCATTGTAAACTCTCAGACCACTGTCATCTCCGAAAATGGTTGGGAAGAAGGTCATTACAAGCGTAATGAAAAATCCAACTTCTACTACAAACATAACGGGATTTTTTATCATATATCTGGGACTCAGTTTCTTGAAAGCTCCTATAACAGAGCTTTTCAATATATCCTTTGTAATAAATTTTGTCTTCTTATCTTGTTTTCCCATTTTAATTACAATCCTTTCTGTTTTACGGCATCCATAAAGTCAAATGCTCTGCAATAGGACCAAGCGCCAATGCAGGGAAGAATGTCAATGCGGCAAAGATATAAACTACTACTACTAAAATCGCTATAAAAATCACATTGTCCGTTCTTAATGTACCAACTGTTTCATTAACTTTGCGTTTTGCAAGCATACTTCCTGCAATGGCAAGCTGTGCAACGATTGCTATGTAACGTCCAAAGAACATTGCAAGTCCTGTTGTAATATTCCAGAAGTAGCTGTTATCTGCAAGTCCTTCAAATCCGGAACCATTATTTGCAGCAGAAGAAGCGTATTCATAAAGAACCTGTGATAATCCATGAAATCCTTCATTGGTAATACCTGCCTGCCCTGCCCCTGTCATAACTGCCAGAGCAGAAAATCCTAAGATTAAAAGAGGATGAACAATCAATACCAGCGCTACCAGCTTCATTTCTTTTCCTTCGATCTTTTTGCCCAGATATTCAGGCGTACGTCCTATCATCAAGCCGCACAGGAATACGGCAAGTATAACGTACATAATCATATTCATCAAACCAACGCCTTTACCGCCAAACACGCAGTTTAACATCATGTGCAGCATAGGCACCATACCACCAAGAGGGGTTAATGTATCGTGCATATTATTGACAGTACCTGTGGTAAAGGAAGTTGTTGTGGTAGTAAACAGAGTCGATTGTGCAATTCCAAAGCGGACTTCCTTTCCTTCCATACTTCCCATGTCCTGATTTAATCCTACCTGTTCCAGTGCAGGATTTCCTGCCATTTCAGATGTAAAGCAAATGGTAAGCCCTACGATAAACAGAATAGACATTGCGGCAAAAATAGTTCTTCCCTGATTTCCAAAGAGAACTTTTTTATTCTCCTGTTTTTTCCGTTTCATTGTCATTTTTCCAAAGGTAATCACACATGCTCCCGGCAAAATCATCATGGAAAATAATTCTATCAAATTAGAAATAATGGTTGGATTTTCAAATGGTGTTGTAGAGTTTGCACCGAAAAATCCACCGCCGTTTGTTCCCAGATGCTTAATGCTTTCCAAGGAAGCTACCGGTCCCATTGCCAAATCCTGAAACTGTCCTTCAATGGTCTGTACTGTCTGATTTGCTTCCAGTGTCTGCGGAACGCCCTGCCATATAAGTAACAAGCCTGCGATAAAAGATACAGGGATTAAAATACGTGTGGTAATTCTTACCATGTCTTCATAGAAGTTACCCACATCTTTTTGTTTTCCTGCCAGTCCTCTGCAAAACGCCATACATGCTGCATATCCGCTTGCTGCTGATACAAACATCATAAAGATAATAACCAGCATCTGGCTTAAATAGGAAAGTCCTGACTCACCGGAATAATGCTGCAGGTTTGTATTTGTCATAAAACTGATAATGGTATTAAAGGAAAGCGTTGGCTCCATTGCTTCAATCCCATTAGGGTTTGCAAATAAAATTCCTTGCAGTCTTAATACCAGATATCCGATAAATACCATAACCGCATTTGTTGTTAATAAATGCAGCGCATACTGTTTCCAGTTCATTCCCTCTCTGCCGATATGACAAATTTTGTAAATGGTATTGTCTAGCGGATTAAAAATCTTATCGGCGAAGGTCTTTTGTTTTGTAGTAATATGATACATATAAGTTCCCATTGGAATTACCAGTATCATGAATATTGCAAGTGTAAGTACAATCTGTAACATTCCTTTTCTCCTCCAAGCTTCCTTTATGTCTTACAGTTTCTCCGGATAAATCAAAGCATAAAACAAATATCCGGCAAGCAATAAAATAATCATACCTAATAAAATCATTTGCGCTCCTCCTTAGAAACGGTAATTCCTACCTGTTTTTCACACCAGTCAGCCAAAAGCTTCATACTGCCAAAGCATATTGCCAGAATTAAAATCATCAATAAATCCATATTCTTCATCTCTCTTTCTTCCTTTATGGCAGAACCTAGTGTAGCATAGGTAATTTTAAATTCGTGTTATAATACAGAGGCGAGGTATTAAAATGGTATTAAAACAGCATAAAAAGGAGGCTGTATAAAACAGCCTCCCCTTTCAAAAGTTCTTCTCTATTCTAAAAATTTTTCTTTATTTTTCTAAACGATATCCCATGCAGTCTAAGAACAATTCTGCATACATGGCATTTGCCCATGAAAACCATTCTCTTGTAAAGCGAGTATCGTCTTCACAACAAAATCCTTCGTGCATAACACCTTTGCCGCCGGTTGTAGCAGCCATTGTTTTTAAAATTTCCATTTTCTTTTCCTGTTCAGTTTCTGTAAGTCCCTGAATTGCCATAGCAATATGCCAAACATAGTTGGAAGGTGTATGAGGGCTTCCAATTCCTGCTGCCTTTTCTCCCTTGAAATAGAATGGATTAGCTTCGCTAAGGAGCAGTCTTCTTGTATTTCCTGCAATTTCCCTATCAGAAGGATATCCCAAATAATCCATGGAAAGAAGACTTGGTACATTGGCATCGTCCATTAAGTTGTACATACCAAAACCATCTGTTTCATAGGCATATACCATACCGAATTCTTCTGTGAAAGTCTTACCGATTGTTTCAATCGCCTGATAAACCTCATCTTTTAATTCTTTTGCTGCCTTGGCAAGCTCCTGATTATGATAAATCTCTGTTTCAATTTCTTCCAGATATCCTAAAACAACTACTGCAAACATATTGGAAGGAATTAAATATCCATAAGTACAAGCATCATCACTTGGACGGAAACCGGACCAGATTAAACCTGTTCCTGATTTTACTAATGCTCCCTTACCATCTCTGGAAAGTGTATCACGATAATATCCATTGTTTCTGTTAAAACGATAAGAAGATTTTTCTTCATGATACTGCTCTGTGTGGAATACTTCCAGAATTTTTTCTACACCTTTCTGGAAATCTTCATTAAACTGTGTTACACAATCTGCATTTTTCCATAATAAATATGCCAACTGAATTGGGTAGCATAAAGAGTCAATCTCAAATTTTCTTTCCCATACCCATGGGCTCTGATTTGGATCATCCTTTTCCCAGCAGTCACCGCTTGCAGAATGGTTGAAAGCATTTGCATACTCATCAATATTGATATACATAAACTGTCTTCTCACAAGTCCTGCAATTAACTCACGAATTTCCTCATCTTCCTTTGCAAGGAAGATATATGGACGAAGCTGCGCAGCGGAGTCTCTCAGCCACATAGCCGGAATATCACCTGTAATTACATGTGTGGTGTTGTTTTCCATTCTCTTTACTGTGGTATCCAATGTGTTTGTATAGCAGGTTACAAATAAATCCATCAGTTCTGGATAGTCTTTTGCTTTTCCTCTTAATTCCTCTAAAAATTTGTCCATTGTTTTCTGCATTTGTTCACTCATTTCTCATAATCCTTTCTTTTCTTATACAATTTCTGCTCCAAAGGGCATAAGCGCCAGCTTTGCAAGCTTAAACTGCTGCAAACCAAAAGGAATGCCTATCACAGTAATACATAAAACCACCCCAAAAACCAAATGCTCCAGCGCAAGCGGCAGTCCTGATACCACCAGCCAGATAATATTTAAAATCAAAGAGCCTGCTCCTCCACCGTAAGAAACCTCTTTTCCAAACGGAAAAAAACTTAAAGACGCAAACTTAAAGCATTGCAGTCCCACAGGAATTCCGATAATCGTAATACACCACAGACATCCTGCCAGACACCAGCTAAGACCGGAAATGCAGCCTCCAAAAATAAACCATAACAAGTTCCCTAAACAGCCCATCTTCTACCTCCTGTTTATTTCTTCCTATCATACCATTCTCAAATATCCTGTGCAAGTATTTGTTTTTTCCTTTTGTGATTTGGTCACAGATATTCTTCTGTTAAATGCGTATACTAAACATATCAATTTTACGAGGTGAATATTTATGAGATTAAAAGATAAAGTAGCAATTATAACCGGAGGAAGCAGAGGTATTGGATATGCCACTGCCGATGCATTTTTAAGAGAAGGCGCAACTGTAATCTTAACTGCCAGTTCTATGCAGTCTGCCCAAAAAGCAGTTGCACAGTTAAAAGAAAAATACCCTGACTCCACAGTAGTAGGAATTAGCCCTGATTTAAGTGATTTAAAAGATGTAAGAGAAGAATTTAAAAATGTCACTTCAAAATATGGATGTGTGGACATTCTTGTCAACAATGCCGGTGTTTCAGAAAGTACACTTTTTACAGATTACACAGAAGAAATGTTTGATAAGGTTATGGACTTAAATGTAAAAGGCGTATTCAATGCTACCAAGGCAGCATCTGAATGTATGGTAGCCCGAAAAAAAGGTGTTATTTTAAGCACCTCTTCTATGGTAAGTATTTACGGACAGCCAAGCGGTATTGCCTATCCTACTTCCAAATTTGCGGTAAATGGTCTTACGGTATCTCTTGCACGAGAACTGGGACCAAAAGGTATTCGTGTAAATGCAGTAGCCCCCGGAATTACAGAAACAGACATGATGAAGGCAGTTCCAAAGGAAGTCATCGAACCGATGATTGCTCAAATTCCTTTACGCCGTCTGGGACAACCGGAGGACATTGCTAATGCTTTTGTATTTCTAGCTTCTGATGAGGCTTCCTATATTACAGGCGTAGTGCTGAGTGTGGATGGGCTTGCCCGCACATAATCCCAAAAGGAGAGCGCTCAATATTTAATGAGTCTGCTCTCCTTTTACCATGTCTATAAACACTTGCATCTGAGGTGTAATCCACTTATTTTTATAGTGCAATAATTGGCTGTACATTTTTACACCGGGTAAATCTGTATCAAGCTGCCTGAGTTTTCCTCTTTTTAATTCCTTTCTCACCGTAAATTCCGGCAAAAAAGAAACACCCATTCCCCTTTTCAATAAATTGATAATTGTCTCTGTATTCCCAATCTCCAACACAGGTGAAATTCTTAAATCACGTTCTGATAAAAGTCGCTCTAATTCATAATGATAGGCTGCTCCCCTCTCTGTAAGAAGAAAAGGTTCCTGTACCAATTCTTGTATCTGTATTTTTCTCTTTTCCTGTCTTTCTTTTCCCAATGTAACAAAAATAATTTCTTCTGTTCTTTGCATTGCACAAGGCCACTCCGGATTACAAATTTTCTGGTCCAAAGTAAAAATCAAATCCAAATCATTTCCCTTGGCCATATCAAGTAAATCTGCGGTTTTTCCGGATTTAATTACAATTTCAATCTCAGGACAAAGCTTATGAAGCTTTAGTATTAAATCAGGTAGCAATGCCGTACAAATCGACTCTACACCCCCTATTCTCAACGTCCCCTTCGGTACACTATTTTTCTTCGAAAAATCAAGGGCACGATTCGTCACCCTCATAATTTCGTTTGCATAAACAACAAATTCCTGCCCTTTCTCTGTTAAATAAACTCTTTTCCCTATTCTTTCAAAAAGCTGTGTATCTAATTCCTTTTCCAACTGCTGTATCTGTACCGTAACTGCTGATTGTGAATAGCCCAACTGCTCTGCTGCTTTCGAAAAATTTTGTGTCCCTGCTACCTTTAAAAAAGTAGCGATATTTCTAATTTCCATATCTTCCTCTTATTACTTTTTTTCATATATATTATAAAATTTATCAATTTAACAAATAGATAATTTTAGTGTAAACTACTATATTAAAGGCGTCAAGATAACAATGAAACTTTAGGAGTTGATAATATTATGATAAACAGTGAAAATATTTTAAACAGCGCTCAGTTAGAAAAAGAAATCAAAAATTTTGTTCATGATTTTTGTCTGGAAAAGCACAACATCCATACACAACAAGTCATCTGGAATGCGCCAAGCGGACAAGCTGAAAAAATAAAACAGTTGGGAATTCCCAAAGACGGACGTCCTGCTAATGAAGTAGTTCAGGAAATGATGAACGAAGTATATCAATACCGTGGTGACTCCAATCATCCACGTTTCTTTGGCTTTGTACCTGGTCCCGCTTCTTCCATTTCTTGGCTCGGTGATATTATGACATCTGCCTACAATATTCATGCAGGTGGGAGCAAATTGGCTCCCATGGTAAACTGTATTGAACAGGAAGTATTAAAATGGCTCTGCACTCAAACCGGATTTGGAAAAAATTCAGGAGGTGTCTTCGTAAGCGGAGGCTCTATGGCAAATATCACAGCACTTACTGCTGCTCGAGACAACAAGCTTACAGATGAAACCTTACATCTGGGTGTTGCATATATTTCCGACCAAACACACAGCTCTGTTGCAAAAGGTCTTCGCATTATCGGTATTCCCAACAAAAGAATTCGCAAAATTCCTACTACGCCAGACTTTAAAATCAATACAGAAATTTTGGAACAAACGATTTTAGATGACAAAAAAGCCGGACTTATCCCATTTGTAGTTATCGGAACTGCCGGAACTACAAATACCGGAAGTATTGATCCATTCAAAGCTATCGCAGCTATCTGCCAGAAACACAACCTTTGGTTTCATATTGATGGCGCTTACGGCGCTTCTGTCCTGTTAAGTCCTAAATATCGCCACCTTTTAGACGGAACAGAATTGGCTGACAGTTTAAGCTGGGATGCCCATAAATGGCTATTTCAAACTTATGGATGTGCTATGGTTTTGGTAAAAGATATTCAACATTTGTTCCACAGTTTTCACGTAAATCCAGAATATTTAAAAGATGTACAAGGAGATAGAGAACACATTAATACATGGGATATCGGTATGGAACTCACCAGACCTGCCAGAGGATTAAAACTGTGGCTCACCTTACAGATTTTAGGAACAGATTTAATCGGCAGCGCTATTGAACACGGTTTTCAGCTTGCATATTGGGCAGAAGATATTTTAAAAGAACTTCCTGATTGGGAAATTATATCTCCAGCACAACTCGCTATGATAAATTTCCGCTATGCCCCAAAAGGGTTATCCAACGAGCAAACCGATCTTTTAAATGAACAAATTTCCGAAAAAATATTGGAAAGCGGATATGCTGCTGTGTTTACTACTGTCCTTCATGGAAAAACAGTCCTTCGCATCTGCGCTCTTCATCCTGAAACAGAAAAAGAAGACATGGAAAAAACAATCCATTTGTTAGATACTTATGGGAGGGAACTTTATAAAGATATGAAATAAATTTTAAGCCCGCAAATCTCCATTTCTGAGACTTGCGGGCGGTTGTTACTATACCATTCTTGTTTCAAAAAAACTCCTTACATAATCTTTCCCGAAATACCTGTATGCTTTCTCTTTCATATTTTCCAGTGATTGAAGTAAACGTTCTTTAAAATAATATCCTATGCTAATATTATTCTCTAAATCTATGTTCCTTGTTTTCCAATTTAAAATTAATTTTTCAAATAAAGTTAATTGGCTTTTAAATTCTTCTACAATTATATTTTCATCAACTGTATCTGTCGAACCAAAAAATTCTTGATATTCACAACGTGTATTCCTACTCACAAATGTATTTAATGAAAGTTGGGATTCTACTTTTTTTATTTTCCTTTGTGTACTTAAGGTTTCTCTCATCAACCCTAGTAAACATGCAATTAAATAGTTCCATCCATCTTTGTTTTCATGAAGATATACCATTTGTGTTATCCTGCAAGCCACGCTATATAAAAATTCTACTTCTTCATATTCTATTATAGACCAATATCGACGTTTCATAATTGTTACAATCAGTTTCTTCTCTTCATAAAACTGTTCATATTCATTACTTTCTTGAGCTTGATTTTTCAACTCATTCCATAAATAGGATTCTTCAAAATTAGGAATTAACACACCTCTCCATATCTCTTCCTTTAAATCATACAAAAATACAAACTGCAAATTTCCTGTTTTATTCACTGCATTCGAAAGTTCTTCTACGATCTCTTTTGAATAATAATTAGTTTTACACCTCCCCTCTCCTGTTTCTTTAATAATCATTTCTTTCTTGTTTTTCCTATTAATTGATATTTCTATATTGCTTCCCAATTGTTCTCTAAAATGTTTTTTCAAATATATTTGATTTCTTTCTGAATAGACGGTAACTTCACACATTGTTTTTAACATCTTTTTGATTTCACATATATCTAATTTCATACCATACCCTCACGTTTATTTATTCTACTGGTAACATATTGCTTCATAACCGGTAAAATTTCTTTTGCTAACTCCTCGTAATTTTTTTCTTTTCTATATAAAGCTTTTACGTCCTGCATAAACAATGGTAAATCCGATATTGCAATATCTTCATCCAAAATACTAATAATAAGTATCTCATCTTCAATTAATTTTCTAACAAAGCTTCTCATTTCATACTTGCACCATTTAGACAATAAAAAGTTTCTTGTAATCCAAAAAATCACACTTTCTGCACTTTCTATCCCATTTTGTACACCTTCTACAATCGACTCGCCTATATGAATACTATATTTATCAAACCATACCGGTAACCCCGAGCCGTTCAAATAAGGAAGTAGTTTTTCTACCTCATTTTTATCTTTAGAACTGTGACTAATAAAAACCGGGCTTTGTTTTCCCAATGGCTTTATAATATAACCTTTCTTTTCCAAATCCCCGATTTCTGCGAAAGCAAATGCACCATCAAATATTACATCAACAGATGCTTCATCTAAAACTGTATAGCTATCAAATCGTCTATTTCCCATTTCTTTTAAAAGTTCTATCATTGTTAAATCCTGTCGATACAACAGCCCTCCCCCTTCAAACAATTCCTGCATTTCTTCTATATCTTCTTTTTGAGGTCTATCATAACTAACTACTATATACAGTTCTAAATTATACGGTATATTATTTACACATAATGCTACCATCTGTAATGCTTCTGCTTGTTGCTTTCTTACAAGTTCTTTTAATATTTCCCGTAAATGATTTCTTCTTCCATACTCTGCTTCCCATATATAATCTTTATCCATCCCATTTTACCTCTTTTGTTTTTTCATCAGCATATTCTTTTGGAAAAGAAAAAACTATTCGCATTTTTTATGATATTTATCCTTTTATTTCAGGAAATAGTTCTATAGATTTCTAATATACAGAAATGATATTCTAGAATTTTAAGGTTTTACACTATGCTTTGCCTATATGCAATCTGTTCCATATTCTCTGCCAAAAAGACTGCTCGGTATTACATTTTTCATAATATGTATGTGCTCTTTCCAAAAGTTTATTTCTAATCCATTCTGCTGTGTAATACCTTCCAATATGTTTCTATTAATACCTACGGAAAATCGCATACCATCGTTTTCTTGTCGTATTTACATTCCAATATGTTTCTATTAATACTTTAAGTGTACTGTTTTTCCAATTTCTTTAATGCCATTTACATTCCAATATGTTTCTATTAATACCTAGAAGCGTTTCTAAGAAGCGTATGGAGATTATGTATTTACATTCCAATATGTTTCTATTAATACACCCCTATCGGAAGTCTCTGCTGGCGCATTAAATGAATTTACATTCCAATATGTTTCTATTAATACTCCAAACTGCAAAATCATTACAAGTAAACTCCAATATTTACATTCCAATATGTTTCTATTAATACCATGAAACAGGATAATATTTCATCATCATTACGGCATTTACATTCCAATATGTTTCTATTAATACACGAAATCGCATGAGATATTTATATAATGCTTATGTATTTACATTCCAATATGTTTCTATTAATACTACTTTAACAAAAAAAGGTGCACGTTTAATCTATAATTTACATTCCAATATGTTTCTATTAATACAATATTATATTTTATTTTGAGCTGCAACAATTCGTCATTTACATTCCAATATGTTTCTATTAATACATCTTCTCGCCGTTCTTGTCGGTAAGACCTGTGTACATTTACATTCCAATATGTTTCTATTAATACAAAACCTTACATCAATAAATATATAGAAAAACGGAATTTACATTCCAATATGTTTCTATTAATACAGGGTTTGAATATATCTATGCGTATGTTAATAAAGAATTTACATTCCAATATGTTTCTATTAATACTATAAGCAGACAGCTGGTCACTTAGCTCTGTAAAAAAATTTACATTCCAATATGTTTCTATTAATACTTATGTCGGCACTCCGTTGTTATTTTCTTTCGTAAATTTACATTCCAATATGTTTCTATTAATACCCAATCACGAGATTTGCGTCTTCCATAGCTTTTGTCATTTACATTCCAATATGTTTCTATTAATACCAGCACATACCCGCATTTTCTCTCAATTTTTTGGAATTTACATTCCAATATGTTTCTATTAATACAAAGACAAAAGCGAGTACCGTAGAGGAATTTAAAGCGATTTACATTCCAATATGTTTCTATTAATACGGAACTGCCGAAGAACGTGGATTACGAAACGTTGTATTTACATTCCAATATGTTTCTATTAATACGTAACAGCAATAGCTAGTATAGAATTTGACGACATAAATTTACATTCCAATATGTTTCTATTAATACAGCATTAAACTATCCCATTACATGGGCTATTCGTATTTACATTCCAATATGTTTCTATTAATACCGCAGACAATTACTTTAACTGCACCGAACACGCCTATTTACATTCCAATATGTTTCTATTAATACTCAGCTTTTTTTACTCCTGTACAGTATAATCGTACGGATTTACATTCCAATATGTTTCTATTAATACGAAAAGCGGTACTAGAGTATGCCCGGGGTATATTCATTTACATTCCAATATGTTTCTATTAATACAAGGTGTCCGGCGATGCTGAGGTGTCCGGCAATGCTATTTACATTCCAATATGTTTCTATTAATACTGTTTCTGACATGATTGAGCAGGGACATGAAAGCAATTTACATTCCAATATGTTTCTATTAATACTCCAAGCTCTTTCGCCACCTGCTGTGGATTGTAATCATTTACATTCCAATATGTTTCTATTAATACCAACTTTTCGCAATTATTTTTTCTCATAATTACAATATTTACATTCCAATATGTTTCTATTAATACACATAGACGAAGAAGACGGTTACTTTGTTGTACAAATTTACATTCCAATATGTTTCTATTAATACGCAGAAGTAAGCAGAAATATAAGTCTAGGCGCACCTATTTACATTCCAATATGTTTCTATTAATACGTACTCTTTAATCATCTTGCAGGCAATGTTTATTTATTTACATTCCAATATGTTTCTATTAATACATTTTCCTCGTGAATGTACTCTCTTACAGACTCTTCATTTACATTCCAATATGTTTCTATTAATACTGTATTGACGGCAGAAAAGCGGTATCCGTGGAAAACATTTACATTCCAATATGTTTCTATTAATACTATTGTTTTTATCTAAGTAGTCACAAGCAGTATATCATTTACATTCCAATATGTTTCTATTAATACTGAGGTTATAAATTGCAGATGTGCTTTGCTACAACGATTTACATTCCAATATGTTTCTATTAATACTTTTTCTCTGCACCTACCTCTGATGCCGTGTAAGCATTTACATTCCAATATGTTTCTATTAATACTTATACCAATCCACGCTAAAATGCGGTATGGATGGATTTACATTCCAATATGTTTCTATTAATACGCATCACCAGACACCACAAGGTGTGTTTGATTATCATTTACATTCCAATATGTTTCTATTAATACTCTAACATCTTGACATTTCCTCCTTATTTGTTTATACATTTACATTCCAATATGTTTCTATTAATACTATAAGCCGCAGTCTGGTCTGCCAATTCCGTAAAAAAATTTACATTCCAATATGTTTCTATTAATACCCGTTTCTCATACATGCTTATATTTCAATACCTTACAATATCATTTTTGTCTACCTAAACAACTTTCCACATATTCTTTTACTATTTCCCTGAGAACTGCTGTCTCAGCCCTCATATTTCGTACTGTCGACCTCTACTATTTTTTACATTATTACAAGTCGACAATTACAACATAAACCCCGTCTTATCCTCCTCTTTTCCCCAAAATTCCTTATCAAGCCACTTCTCCTGCCTGCTTTTAAACACAAGTACCGAATCTAGTTCTTCATTAATATACGGCTTCAATTCCTTCTGCAATTTCATTAATTGTACTTTAGAAATCTCACCTTCAAATACAGAATTTTGTACATGTGATAAATATTTTTTACACGTTTTAAAAACATGAGACCAACGCTTTTGTCCATTATCTGTTTTACTAATATCATACACCAAAACTACATACATTTTACCACCAAATTTTAAAACTTTCGTATTCTTTTTCTTCAATTAAATGTTTTATTAATTTATATGCCTCTAAACGAATCAAATATTGATAAGATACCTGTTTCCCCAATTCTTTATGCATAATCGTAGTTTTTAACTTATTTTCAAGTTCAGTTACAATTAGCTTGGATGCTTCTTTCTTCAAATGCAAGAAATTCAATTCTTTTGTAAAACTTTCCTCTGTTATTTGCCTACGATTTAGCAAGGAAAAAATTAGTCTATCCCCTATTAACGGTTTAAATACTTCTGCCAAATCTAAGCATAATGAATATCTCCGAAATCCAGGCTCATGCAAATAACTAATTGTCGGATTTAACTGTGTGTGATAAATCTCACTTAAGGTTTTAGAATAAATCAATGAATTGACAAATGAAATCAAAGAATTAATCATATTATTCGGTGGATGCATAACTCTTTTTTCAAAATTAATTTCCTGATTTACAATAGTATTCCATGCTGAATAATATTTCCGACGAATATTCCCTTCTATGCCCATTAATTCTTCTATTGTTTCTGCTTTCAATATTCTAGGACGTAAAGAATTTATTTCTTGCATCTGTTCCACAACATCTTTACCTCTCCCGTTATAATACCGTAAATTCCGATAAATATTATCTGCCGCAGCTTCTATAAATTTTTTAGCAATTACTAAGCGTTTCTCATAATTAGTATAATGTTCCACCTGCTTTACTAACAATTGTCCTGCTAATAAACTTTCTTTAGGATAAAAGCTTCCTGTGTAAAAATTATAGTAATTAAAAAAATGTATTGGAATTCCATATTGGGAAATGTAATTCAAAAAAACTGTATTAAAAGACATTTCTGACATTACATAAATATCTGATATTCTTTCAATTGGAATATCTCTTTTTTCACCTTCATAAGAAGTAAACTGAAGGGTATTATCTTTTCTTTTCAAATCTCCACTATTATATACATAAAAACTCTGCTTCATCCCATATCCCCTTTAAATAAAACATAAATCATGATACGCACATTTTTTACAAACCTTCGTTTCCAGAAATTCCGGTGGTACATTTTGCTTTCTAATTTTACAGATTTCAGAAATAATTCCTTCCAGTTTTTTTATATCTTCATCCGCTAATTCTACAATAACATTTTTCTTAAGAAGAGGATAGTCAATTTTCCCTCTAATATTTTCAACACCTCTTTGTTTTAAATAATACAAGTAATATTTAACTTGCCAAATTCCCGCCTCTTCTATAGATTTACTCTTTTTTATTTCGTGAAGTTCATGATGTTCCTTAATAAAATCAATATTAATCACATTATCAATGTTAATATGCTTTTCGTCTCTCTGGTAACTATGTTCGTCCAGCAATTTTCCCAGCATCACATTTTCATTCTCTGCCTCCATATTAATTTCATGACAGAAATACCATAACTTTCTTTTACATACAAAATAGTAGTAAATCATTACTCCCGTAATTCGTTCTTCCATATAAAAGTTCCTCTTAAATTATATAAAAAATTGCTCGTCCTCAATCTGTCTCAATAGTAAACCGCATCCTTTTCCAGTTTCTCTGTCAAATTCATACTTTAAACTTGTTCTATGTATATCTAAAATTTTACGATTTCCCTTTTCACCTACAGTTGCAACATCAACTCCCTTTATATTCCCATAGCGATTCAAATTTAAAGTTAAATCATTTAGTTTCGCAGTAAAAACACTTTTTACATTTCTTCCAATATGTGGACATTCAAGTACTTCTATACTTTTTTCAAATATAATTTGATTTTCATCATAAATACTGTCCGGTACTACCGTTATGCTCTGTATATTCCGAAACTTTTCATCTGTTTCCTGTTTGCTATACTCCAAAGGTGTAAGTTCCTCAAAATGCTTCAAATATTTTTCAATTTCTTTGTAATAAGAAGTATCCATAATTTCTTCTGCACAGTAAACCTGATTAATATAATCTATTTTCTCTTTTTCAGACAATGTTTTGCCTACATATTGATGTAACTTATCCAAAGAGCGAGAATATAACTCTTTTCCATATACAGACTTATCGCCAACTCCATTCTCATTTGCATACACAATAATATTCGCTTCCTCTGGCTGATATCGTGCTTTTCTATTACACCTTCCCATTCTTTGTAGCAAACTATCTGCGGTACACATTTCTGTATATAATATATCAAAATCAATATCTAAACTTGCCTCTACGAGCTGCGTTGTAACCCAAATTCCCGTTACATCTCTATCTTCTGAAAATTGCATAATCATCTTTTCCAGTTGATTTCTGTCACGTCTAATATATCTGGAATGAAGGAGATGGACTTCCTCTGTCCATTCCTCTAACTCCTTATAAATTTCTTGTGCTTTTGAAACAGTATTACATATAATCAACACTTTTTTCTCTAAGCCCTGCTCCGCTATTTCATCAATGTCCATTTCTCCATCACGAATATCCACTTTATGCCTTAGCCACTCAGAGGAATTTGAAAAATCTTGAAACTGATAATTCTCTTCCTTCAATAGTCCGTGTTGTTTCATAAAATGCTCTAAAACAGGAGGAAATGTTGCTGTAATAATTGCAAATTTCCCACCCATTGATACAATTTGTTTCAGACCATATATAATAGCCGCAATCACTTGAGGTGAGTACGCTTGTATCTCATCCAATACTATTTTTGAATATTTTAAAGTTGCCGGAAATATCTCTGTTCCTAAAGCCTTATATACAAACTTAAACAATTGGTCAACTGTACATATAGTCAGTGGATTTGCCAATAATTTTGCTCTTTCATACTTTTTATATGTATCCGTATCATCACTTTCTTTCAAATACACTTGCATACTATCTGAATGCAAAAGTGCAACATCTTCATATCTATAACGTACCTTTATTCGCTCATAAATTGCATTAGACGATACTCTTAATGGCAATGTATAAAACCCCTTCTCTCCGTTTAACCATAGAAGTGCAGCTTCCGTTTTTCCAGAACCAGTAGGTGCAATAACAACCAAATTCTGTTCTACATTCTCTTTCATATATGTCTGCACAGGACGGAGATTATAATTTTTCAATGCTTCTTCCACGTTCTTTATCAATTCTCTTTTTTCTAAATCCGGATTAATTTCTGCATTTTCGTAGCCTGCACTAACCGTATAATCAAACTTATTCAACATACCTTTAATAGTTGAATATAGTACCCATTTCTCCCATTTTATCGGCAGATTTTTACAATTGTTATTATTTCTAAATAACAACTTATTGCGATAGCTGCTACGAATCAATACCTTTCCCCTTCCTAGATATTTTTCTAAATGCTCTCTGTAATATTGCTCTGCATATTCTTTTATCTCCGCGCTATCCCATTCATCATTTCGTGTGTGATGATAATAAACCGCCGTCAAAAACATATCAAAATCCTCTCTCTTAAAGCAATCTGATATCTGTAGAAATTCATCAACAGAAATGGACAGTGCACTCAAAAATCCATGAGGAATTTGTTTTTTATTTTTATTATAGCTAGATAGTTCTTCTTTTACCTCTTCATTTACAACTGCTTGAAATAATAAATTAGCTTTTCCCCAATCATGTATTCTACATGCTTCTATAATCAGCCTCTTTTCCTTTTCTGTAAAATACTGATCATATCTTACAAAAAATCTTTCTGCACATGCTACAATATCCTTTTCATGCTCTTTTAGAGTTTTTTGCATTTCTATATTTTCTACATAAATCTTCTCAATTTCATCCTCAAGAATTTTTATTTCCCATTCCTCCAATTCGCAACTTGAATCTTGTAATATTTTTTGCAATAAGTTTTCAATTTTTTTCTTTTCTCTTTCTGTCTTTCCTTTCTCTTTTGATTTTGCATAATACTCCATAATATTACTCCTCCATTTTCCAAAATGTATCTATTAAATCTTTCTCTAAGCAAATATAATTGCTGCTTCATCTCCAGAGTCATCTATAAATGCTTTTTCTAGTGTTTCTCCAGCTCCTATATAATACGCTCTTATTCTTCCACCTTCACGTTTCCATCTACGCATTCCTTGTTTTGTAATTTCATATTCCTTTGTTAAAGTATATATTGTAGAACTTTGATTTTCGAGAAGCTTTTCCCCCTCCTCCGTCTCATAGTCTACTGGAATATAAATATCACGTTTCACTGTTACTTCTTCCTCTTGAAAAATATTTACAATATCCACACTTTCTATATCCAAAATATCTTCATATCTCCCAAGCGAAAGATATTTAGGCGGATTTTTCAGCGATTCATATACTTTTTGAAAATCTTCTTCCCCCGGCACAATATGAATAACCATTCGATTATTACAAACCAACTCTACATTGGCAATCCCCTTAAAAATACCATAGTTTTCTTTATCTTTTATGCAAATCTGATGACGTCCTTCCTCATATTTGGAACCAGAAGAAAAAGAATATCTCGTATACAACTCAGAAATTGTTCCCGCATTAGTTCCTTGAATACTTAATTTCATCGGATGAAACTCTGTAAATTCACACGCTGCATGAATCATTCCTAAAACTGTGGAATAGGGTGGTAATGGAAACGTTTCTTTTATAATAAAACTACTTGGTTTCCGATAATTTGCCAAATTTTGAAAACACTGTAATCTAATTGCCTTCTCCATAATACGCATCCACTTCCTCTTTCAAACACTTAAACACTGAACCTACTGTTTCTGCTGATAATGCCTGCTTAATCTCAGCATCATTATCAAAAATTCCTGTTGTTACTCCCGCATAAGTAAATTGTTTAATTCCACTGTCCTCAATAATTTCTTTTAAAGTGTCTACATTTATTTTATTTTTCTTAATCATCATTCTATTTTCAAAAAATGGATTTTTCCGTTCGTATCTTCCTCCTATAACAAATAATGGACTTAAATTTTCTCTTCTCCCTTTAATATCACGATATAAATAGCAAAGAGCTTCCAAAAGAGCCTTTACCCTTTCAGCTTTTTCTTCTTGTGAAATCTCAACTTCCCCATCCACTCCTACTCTGTCAAGATCAATTGACATCGTATAAGTATAATAAGAACGATGAATTTCACTTTGTGCAATTCCATTTTCCAAATTCTGTCTTTTTGCCATTCCCATATTTGTTAAAAATTCCAAGTCACTCTGATATGGTTCCAATGCAATAGCATTGCTCAGCCTTGCAACTGCACTCCTCGTTGTTGCTCCTCCCTTTTGTTCATCGGCTTTGGATGTTGTCTTCATATATCCAAACAAATCTATTTCCGGATAATCTTCAATAGTTGCCGATGGTGCAAACTGTACAACACCACTTTTCCCATCAACAGGCGTCTTATCCCACTCTAATTGCTGGATAATATTATATCTCATTGCCTGTCTGGAAATATAAGAATACTGCTCATAGGTACCTCTTGACATTTTTTTGAGTGTTGTAATATTCCCTATTCCCTCACCATAGTTTGCACTCTCCGCAAGAAAAATCATTGTTACTGTTAAACCTTTTCTTTCCATAACTATTTTTCCTCCTTCTTATCTTCTAATTTATTATTCCAACAACTTCCCTTTAGTCCAAGCACAAATGCATACCCCAACTCTTGAAATACTTCTTTTCCATATAACATATCCACAAATCCATCCGGCATCAATAGTTTCGTAGAACTATACAATCTTATTACAATATCTATAAATTTACCCGTATCTTTTACAGACAACGCATTCAAAAGCTGATAAATCGTTCCTCTTAAACAGTCGTCTTTTGTTACTCCTTTAGCTTCCATAATAGCTTTTCGTAAATTATAGCCATTATTTCTCATAGTTTTTTGACCCATAGTAATGTTCCTTTCCTTATCTTTTCCACATCTGACAAGTCTCGCCCATACTTGAACAACATATACCCAATATGCAGCAAACAATATTCCCTCATTTTCAATCGCTTCTTTCATCAATCGATTTAATAAAGTATATTGATTTTGATAGTTTAAAACATTCATAACTACAACCTCATGAACATTAAAAAAATCACCATTTAATTTAATAAACGGATGTTTTCCAAGGTAATTTAATGCATCACTCACTTTTTCTTTCTCCAGTATAGACAATACTTCCTTTCCAATATTGTTGCAAATGTATTTGTCTTCTGCCTGTATTCCTCTTAATATTACTTGGATATTAGATATCTCCCTTTTCTTTTCCGAAAGAACTATGTTTAAATTTCGTGAAAACCAAACGGAATATTTTTCTTCCTCTTTCTTTTCAGATAAGAATTTACTCTTACCACTCTTTTGATTTGCTGATATTAAACTATGGATACTTTCATTCATATTCAAAAAAACAAATTTATTTGCATATAATTGAAATCCTAATGGGCTTAGAGCATACAAATATGCACATACCGGACACAAATATGCATCTACCTTACAGTTCCAGAAAGCTGATTTCTTTCTTGACAAATCATCTGCCATCTCTTTCATAAATGCGATAGATACTTTTTCCTTAGAATCCATAGGCATACCACAATCAATACAAAGGTCTTTTGCCTTTTTATGATCGTTCCCCCAATACTTACGAAGTGGTTCAGAAAATTCTTTCTCAAATAATCCTCGCATATCCTTTTTTGCATTTGCTCGAAGCAAAAAACATTTACCATCCCAAAACCTGTTAATATATGTATATATAATACTTTTCATTGTAAATGTTTCTTTGCATAATGGCTGCACTAAAAATCGTTGAAGCTTCTGTAGCCGCATTTTTAATTCCTGTTGTTCCAACTTATCACTCAACTTATTCTTCTTTAAATTTAAATATATCTCCACATCCTCAATCTGATCTTTTATATTTTCAAATCCCGCCTGGTAACTATTAGACAACAACTTATCATTGATAAATTTAAGATCTTCTTTTATTTCTTTTCCCGGCTTCCATTCTTCTGTTTCTATCTTCTGTAGACAACTGTAGATTTTCTCCAACACTCTCTCATAAACAGTAAACGGTCCCAAACCTGCAACAAATGCTTTAAAATACATATCTGTCCAGTCTGCTTCTATTGCAAAATCCTTTGCAATCCACAACTCCTGTTCATTTTCCGAAATTCCATAATCTATATTATCTCTAGCCGCTGAAATTTCCAGCATATACCACATACCTACAATTCCTGCATTTTTTAAAAAATCACCGGTTGTAATAACAAAGCGTTCCAACATTTTCCCTCCTTTCTACCATATAATTTCAAACTTCCCGTGTCCTTCAGATCTGCGCGTCCCCATTCCTGCTTGGTATAACAAATTCAAAAGTTCCGGACTTCCACACAATTTATAAACACCAATGCTAGCATCTACTTTTCTTCCAAAAACATTTACCACAATCTTTTTTCCCTTAATAGGTAAAATTCCAAATCCATCTGTTGATATCGGGATAGATAACTTCTGCAAAAAGAAATTAATGTTTTCCTTTAATACATTTTCGAATTCTGAGTCATCACATGTATAGTAATAATCTTTATTTGTCTCTACCTCATGCCTTCTTACAATCAAAGAACTTTGTAGCTTAATAATAACTTCTGTTTCTTTGATTTCTCGAAGTTTTCGCGTCCGAACACTCGTTAATGTCATCGAATTGTTCTTTATCGGATAGTGCTGAAATTTCATCATTTTAAACGAATTAAAAAATAATATCATCTGTGCCAAATCCGCATTAGAAAAAAACATACTAAACCGAGTCTCTTGAAGCAATATTTTATCATCTTTAAATCTTCCCCCTGGAAGATAATAAGAAAAAGCAAAAGGTTTAATTACTGACTTTGTCTTATCGTATAATGACTCATATAATTCTGTAGAATAATTACTTGTAGATGCTTTTATAAAGCTAACCAACAAACGATCTAGCTCCAGCGGAAGTTCCGGTTTTTCTAAAGTGAAGTCTAATTTCAACTGAAACATAATTTCTCTCCTCCTTTCTTTTTTATTTTGTTATGACCAGTGTAGCATATTTTTTACTCATTCGCAACATTTTATTTAAAATCAATTTTAATGGTTATATATTGATTTTTTACATTTTTCATAGTATACTTTTGATGGAATATATAACATTTTGGAATGTAAATTTAAAGTTGATATTAAATATTCTAAATAATAGACACATTTTGGAACCACTACATATATTAAGTATTAGGAAGATTTTCATAAAAACAAAAAACTAATCATCGACAAGCAGATTACTAATACGCCATCTTAAAGTATTATTTTTAGTCACCCCCACTGACAATAATCACTACGTTTTGAAAACAGTTATTATTACTTTAAGCTAAAATCTTATACTCAATCATTCAAACTACAGCTTGTCCGAAACAAAGAGAAGTATATAAATCTTAATTTTGCATATCTAAAAAATATATATGAACTTGAATAAAGTTAGCTTTTTACCTTTGTCTTATATATAGCAGTTACAAAATTGTATATCAAAAAAAGGAGAGAAATTGATATGCTCCGTTTTCTGACCTTTTCATTATTCTGATATCCTCCACTCATGCATAATACTCTATTCCAAAGTGTAGTATCTATCCTACTTTTGTAATCTCAAAAATAGTTAAATATGAAACTTTTAATAGAGTTGTATCTCTTAAAAATATACTTTTCTAACAATTTAGTTTGCAACAGAAGAAATTTAGTGTTTCATGAAATTCGTATATTTCAGAGTCTATTTTTCGGTTATTCGCTCCAAAACTACCAATATATCTTTAATATTCTGTCTTAGGAAATACTACAGCAATCTAAAGAATTAGATAAACTTCATTTAGGATGCGATTTTTCCAGTCTTCAATCGTAGGAAGAAACTTATCCGTAACGTCTGAAATAAAACCTTACTCTATTTCAAAACCATAGATATATTCACTCATTTCTAAATTCTGTCTGGTCGTCATTCCTTTTACATACATAAAAATAATCCTTTAATCAATATCTAAAATATTCTTCTGTCATTTGTACTCTGTATCCAGATTTCTTTCCTCTTACCATAACAAAAGGTCTCCTTATGATAAAATATTTTATCATAGAAGACCCTTCATAATATCATGTATCAAAAAATCAACTACCAAATAAAATTGCTATTCACAAAGCCTTAAATAATCCTTTCCAAAAAATTCAAGATATCCTTCTTCCAATCCTTCTTCCGCAACAATAAATGTAAAATACACTTCTTTTTCTGAATGTGGTTCTAATCTTACATAATACTTTCCATTATACTTGCTGTCAGAAACTCCTCCTTTAATATCGTATGGCGGTTCATTTTCCATAAGTGGGCTGTAAAACACCGGATATACCGGAAGTTCTTCCCACAACTTATCTGTGGTGTTTTGTAATTTCACTGTAACTTCCATCTTCTTCACCGGACCATCTATCTTATGTACCTCATCTTCCACCTCAGAAAATGTAATATCCGTCACCTGTAGGCTGCATCCTTTTGCATAATCCGGATACTCTATTTTTTCTCCCAGAGTAACTTTTTTATTTATAGATTTCTCTTTTTCTCTTTCATAAAAATCATCTTTTTCATAAATTTTTATTTGCTTTCCTATTTCCAATACTTCTTCTTTGGGAATAAAGGAAGCTACAAACATCTGCACTACATACCCTTCTTTTTCATAAAACTGAAGCAGACCCCATCGATATCCTGATTCTTCTCCTCTATCAATCAGCAGTTTTTTTACATTTCCAGTCTGCCAGATTTCACAGGTTTTATATGGAAATTGTTCTTTTTCCATCCATTCATCTACCAAAATTGTAATACCATTTGCTCCCCAAACTCCTCCAAAAGAATATTTTCCAAGAGAATATTTTTCTTTTTCCTCATCCCAGACTTCATAACCTTCCGGTAAATACTCAGGAACAGCAATTACATCAGCACATTCCTTCTTTCTCTCTACTTCCACAAAAATTGTTTGTGCTCCCTCTTCGATTTCTACCTGAATTGCCTCTCCATTTTTCGTCATTGCATAAACGGTAAAAGAAATTCCTACTACAATTATTACTGCCGCTGCTGCTTGAAGAATTCTTCTAATCACACAGTTATGAAACATTACTTTTTTCTCTCTATTTGTTTCTGCCAAGGACAATAATCTTTGTTTTTTATTTTGATAATCTTTTGAAAAATCATGTATTTGTTCTTCTTTCCAAAACTGCTCTTCTTCTATTTCTTGTCCCAGTTTTCCATTATCGGATCTAACTTTTTTTCCTGTTTCATTGTCAAATTCCTCCTCCCATTCTAATCGGTCAGCAATCAGTTTTCGTGCCCTCTCCAATCTTTTGTTTACATTTCCTTCACTAATTCCTAAAATATTACCTGTCTCTTTTGCTGAAAATCCATAATAGCATCGCAATTTAATGATTTCCCTATACTCAGTTGGAACCGCTTGCAATAATCGCTGAAGGAACTCTCTGTCCTCTACGGATTTTATAAATGTACTTGTCTCTTCTCCACATTTCCCCTGTTCAGACAGCCATTCATTCTGTTTATTGTTCCTGCGATACTGATCAATTGCTGTGTTTCGAACTATTTTTAAAACAAGTTTTTGTGTTTTTGGACTATCGGGAGCATCAATCTCCGGTAAATATTTCAAAAGTTTCTCAAAACTATCCTGCACCGCATCCTCTGCCTGTTCCTTGTTATGAAGAACCCCATAGGCAACCCGATACATTCCCTGCTCATACAATTCATACATGGTTTCCAGCAGGATTTTAAATCCATTCTTTTCCAAGGTTTCTCACCTCCCTGTTTTTGTCTTTCATAAAATATAACGAATGTTTGAAGGAAAATCTGACAACAATATCCTACCATTTTCTTGTCACCAGACATAAAAAGAGCCAAGAAAGCCCGTAAAATAGGCATTTCTTGGCTCTAATATATTATTCAAACTCTATCGTCGCAGGTGGTTTCCCCGTACAATCATACATCACTCGATTTACGTGTTTCACCTCATTTACAATCCTGCTTGTTGTCTTCCCAATAACCTCCCACGGAATTTCCGCACTCTCCGCAGTCATAAAGTCCGTAGTTGTCACTGCTCTTAATGCCACTGCATAGTCATAAGTTCTCTCATCACCCATAACCCCCACAGAACGCATATTTGTAAGTCCTGCAAAATACTGTCCGATTTCCTTATCCAATCCGGCTTTTTTGATTTCCTCACGCCAGATAGCATCTGCTTCCTGAACCATTTTTACCTTTTCGGCAGTAACTTCGCCAATAATACGGATACCAAGTCCCGGTCCCGGGAACGGCTGTCTGAACACAAGATATTCCGGAATACCAAGCTCCAAACCGGCTTTACGCACTTCATCTTTAAATAAGTCACGCAGCGGCTCAATAATTTCCTTAAAATCAACGTAATCCGGCAGTCCGCCTACGTTGTGATGTGATTTAATAACCGTAGACTCACCGCCTACGCCGCTTTCTACTACGTCAGGATAAATGGTTCCCTGTACTAAGAAATCAACGGCTCCAATTTTCTTTGCTTCTTCTTCGAAGACACGAATAAATTCTTCACCGATAATTTTACGTTTCTGTTCCGGTTCTTCCACACCTTTTAATTTTGCATAAAAGCGTTCCTGTGCATTGACACGGATAAAGTTCAAATCATACTGACCATTTGGTCCGAATACAGCTTCTACCTCATCGCCTTCATCCTTACGAAGAAGACCATGGTCTACAAATACACAGGTAAGCTGATTTCCCACTGCTTTTGAAAGCATAACTGCTGCAACAGAGGAGTCCACACCACCGGAAAGAGCGCAAAGAACTTTACCATTTCCTACCTTCTTACGAATTGCCTGAATAGACTCCTCTACAAAAGAATCCATCTTCCAGTCACCGGAACACTGACATACATTATAAACAAAGTTAGAAAGCATCTGCTTTCCTTCCTGTGTATGAAGTACTTCCGGATGGAACTGTGTTGCATATAAATTCTTTTCTTTGTTTTCAACCGCTGCAACAGGGCAGTCTGCTGTATGAGCGCTGATTTCAAATCCCGGAGCAATCTGGGAAATATAGTCGTTATGACTCATCCAGCAAATGGTCTTCTCTGACACATTTTCGAAAAGTTTAGAATTCTGATTAACGGTTACTTCAATTTTACCATATTCTCTCACTGGCGCTTTCTCAACTTTTCCTCCCAGAAGGTGCATCATAAGCTGAGAACCATAACAAATTCCTAAAACCGGAATACCCAGCTCGAATATTTCCTTTGTATAAGTAGGAGAATCCTGCAGATAAACGCTGTTTGGTCCACCTGTAAAAATAATACCCTTAGGCTGCATTGCTTTAATTTTCTCAATATCTGTTTTATAAGAATAAATTTCACAGTAAACATTACATTCTCTCACGCGTCTTGCGATTAACTGATTGTACTGTCCACCGAAATCAAGAACGATGACTACTTCGTTTTTCACGCTTTTTCCTCCTAACACTCTATCTCTGAAATATTTTATCAAGAATGGTTTCTATTATAAAATAGACTTTGATGATTTACAAGAAAAATTTCTCTAATATTTTTTATTTCGTAACAGTTCAGCCATGCACAAATCCACAAAAATGGATTGGCAAGCTTGCTTGCAACAAGACAATTTTGTTGGATTTGTATATGGCGCTCTGCCATAAGCGAGAATTTGCGCTGCATTGCAGCGTATAGGTGGTGAAACCACCAATTCGAGCTGATATGGCTGAACTGTTACTTTATTTCATAGGAGGCAATTTCCTTGGAAATAAAATAATCTTATCATCAGATGTCTCAGCCTTTTCTGCATTTCCTCGCATAACAACTGTATTCGTTTCTTTCCATACATTTTCTATTTTAAAGAATAATTTTCCTCTTAATCTATTATCTTCCATAACTTCATCGTATTCCAAAAAAGCATTCTCTAACATATCCAAAATTTCTTCCATTGTTCCGCCTATTCGAATAATAAACTGAATAGTTCTACACAACAGCTCTGCATCTTCTTTTTCTTCTTTTCCTTCCTTTATAAAGAAAGCTTTTAACTGCTCCATATTCTTTCCAAATGGCAGATAGCCTTTCTTCCCTAAACATTCAATTTCTTCCTGGGATGGAATATAAAAATCCTCTCCCTGCTGTTCTCTGAGAAGTCTGTTGTATTCATTTTTTTCTTTATATAATGATAATACGATTTGGTTACCCTGCAGCACAAAACATTTTTTGTTTTCCGGAACATCTTTTAGAAAAGCCAACACAGAAAATTCGTCTTTTTCTATTCCTGTATCTCTCTTATATAATTCTACTACATTTTCTACAGGACAATTTCCATAAAGCTCTGCTGCCACGTTAAAATACATCAAAAACCTTTCCTCTTCCCGAAGTTCTTTCTTCCACTCCTCTGTACAGTTTTCTCTATAAGCAGCTTTTACTTCCTCCGGCAAGCAAAATACACTATCTTCCCAGTCTGCATAGACTCCTGCATAACCTCCTTCTAATAAGTACACATATCTCGTATCCTGGAGAAAAACCTTACGTGTTCTCTCATCTCCTTCTAAAAACTGGATTTCATCTTCATTTAAAAATCTGAAATACCTGCACATAACCTCTTTACTCAACAGCTCTTTTATTAAAAATTCCACTAAATCCGATTTCTTATATTTTGAATAACCGGATAAGTGATGTATTTTTGCAATTTCCACCAACTCTGGTTTTGAGTATTCTGTTAAAATTTCTTTTAAAGTTGCATCAAAATTCATCCCTTTTAACTCACTTAACACTTCATTGATGCTCTCTAAATCATACTTCTGAATAATCTGCTCTTCTACCCATTCTTTTGTCTGTTTGTATTGAGGATGTTTTGGGTTACTTAAAATATCCTGCATTTCATAATAACCATATATACCTCCACAATCCTCATAAGGTGTTTCACCCTTATATTTTAAGACTTGAGCATAAGAATATTCATAATCATATAAGACCTTTTCCACAGTAACCTTATGTTCCCAGAAATCTCCAAAATCGTATATATAAGTAAAGGTATTTTCCTTTTCTAAAAAAGTATCTATCACAGTTTCTTGTTCATCCAGACTTTTATTATCCATAGCATCAAAAAAATTCAGTTCGTCTGACTTCATTTCAACCGAAATACCTGAATGAAAAAACTCAAAACTGTGTAAATGATACCCAATCCATCCCATAGTCACATTCAATATTTCTGATAAATACTGAAAAGTAATACCGGAGGCACTATAACTCTTCGCCAAATAGGCGGATGTGAATTTTTAATCTGTACTTTTAACTGATATGCCTTCATTTATTTCCCCCTTTTATAATGGATTTACATGTACCATGCAGTGTTTCACCAGAGGAAATTCCTCCTCTACTTTATCATGAACAACCTGTGCTATTTCATGTCCCTCTCTCAAGGTAATATCTCCATCTGCAGCAATCTCAATATCTACATACATCTTTGCTCCAAATAATCTGGTGCGCAATACATCCACTTTTAAAACTCCCTGCTGTTCTTCAATTAACCGGCGCATTTTTTCTTCTGTTTCTTCATCACAAGATTTATCTACCATTTTATCAATGGCATCTTTAAAAATATCGTAAGCTGCTTTCACAATAAACACACAGATAATCACACTGGCAATCGGGTCTAACACCGGAAATCCCAGACGTGCGCCGCCGATACCAATAAGAGCGCCAACGGAAGACAAGGCATCCGAGCGGTGATGCCACGCATCTGCCATCAAAGCGCCGGAATTTATTTTCTTGGCAGCGCTTCTGGTATACCAAAACATTCCTTCCTTCACCACAATAGAAGCAACCGCTGCAATCAGGGCAATCATTCCGGGGATTTCATCTTTTCCTGCCGTACCCTCAATAATCTTGTTAATACCTCCGATACCAATGCCAATACCTGTGGCAAACAGCACAACCGCCAATAAAATTGCCGCCACACATTCCAGTCTGTCATGCCCGTACTGATGGTCGTCATCGGATTGTCTGCTGGCAATATTAATTCCTAAAATCACAATAATTGTGCTGAATACATCAGACGCAGAATGAACAGCATCAGAAATCATTGCTCCGGAATGTCCTACAACACCTGCTATTAATTTAAAAATAGAAAGGATAACGTTCCACGCAATTGTAACTGCTGATACTCGCATTGCTGTCTTTTTTTCTTGTTCCATATTCTTCATTCCTTCCCAAATTTTTATTCTTTTTATCTTAGCACTTTTTCCATTCTATGTCATGTATTTTCCATAAAGTTTAGAAAAACCTCCTCTGGCAAAATTTTACCAAAGAAGGTTTTCTGTTACTTTTTTATTCTCTTATTTTTTCTGATTTCCTGCCAAAAATTCTTTCACAACATCTTTGACAATGGCTTTTTCTTCTTTATCCAGCAAATGTGCATAACGATTGTCCGTAGCAGCTGTTTCTAAAATTCCCCGCTCAATTTCTTTTAAAACCTCATCTTTTTTTGAGTTTTCAACAGGTTTTACTGTTTTCTTTATCGGAACTACTTTTGCAGGCTCTTTACAGCGATTTTCCACATAATCCAATAGATTTGTTTCTATTTCTTCCTCGTGATATCCTGTTCCTGTTAATATTTTTAACCCCAAAAGTACAATTCCAAGTCCAATGGTAGTAAATACTGTAAGGCTCATGGCAGGAAGCTCTGCCTTTAATGGAAAAAGTCTTACAACTTTGTCTCTGCCCTCTCCCAATAAAAAAAACTGTGCTCCGGCAAATAAAAATGAGAGGCATAAAGTAATCCATGAAATGCCCTTTATCTGGTGCATACTCCACGGTCCTATCTTTCGTCCTCTCATGCGTTTCATTACATAAACTGCCGGGTTATGTATCTGTATGTTATCTTTTAACAGCTTTTGATGCTCTGCAATAAAATTAGCTGTCCATTTCTCTTTTGCTTGTGCCGGGTTTTTCGACTCCTTCAAAACCCTTTTGTTACTTGTGTAAATTGCCAGCATACTTACAATACTGACAAGCCCCATCAGGCATGTCCCATAATAAAAAATCAGGTACTCCATAGCTCCTCCTCATTTTCGGCGCATAGACATTTTATGTTCTGCGTCTCTTTTTCTCTATGAACTCTATTATATAGCACCTGATCATTTTTGGAAACAAAATTCGCTCGACAAATGCTCGACAGAAATGACATTTTATGCCATTACCTGTTTTATAATCTTTCCATCATGCTGCTCACAAGATTTACTGTATGGCGAATTGCCTGTCTTTCAAATGTAGGATAATCCACATGGGCACTGTCATCTGCCTTATCGGAAATGGCACGGATTACTAAATATGGAATTTTATTTAAATATGCAGCCTGACCAATGGCAGCTCCTTCCATTTCTGTACAGTATGCCTGTGTATTCTCGATAATTTTTTCCTTTGTTTCTTTATCCGCTACAAACTGATCACCACTGGCAACGCGTCCTTCAAACACCTGAATGTCAGGATTAACCTCTTCACATACTTCCTTTGCCAGTTTTCTCAACTTTTCATCTGCCAAAAATGTCAATGTTTCCATACGTGGTATCTGTCCCAGCGGATATCCAAATTCTCTGGCATCCACATCATGTTGCATAGTGTCCGTAGATAATACAATATCTCCAATATTGATTTCAGCCTTTAAAGAACCTGCAATTCCTGTATTAATCACAGCTTCAACCTGAAATTCATCTGCTAAAATCTGTGTGCAGATACCTGCATTTACTTTACCAATACCGGAACGAACCACAACCGCTGTCTGTCCCTTCAGAGTACCCTTTACAAATTTCATTCCTGCTTTTTCTATAATTACTGTATCTGTCATTTTTTCCTTCAGCAGCTCTACTTCTTCTTCCATAGCGCCAATAATTCCAATGATATTCATAATTTTCTCACCTTTCCTGTAAAATAATGTTCTCTGCCTTCCACTTTAACATAATCTTCCCTTAGTTACCAGTTGTTTCTTTGTCTTTACGTTTTTTTTCAGCCATGCTATAATTCACACTGAAGAAACAAACAAAGGAGGATTTTAAGATGGCTGTATATAAAACAAAAGGCGTATGTTCACGCTCTATTGAATTTGAAATTGAAGGTGATATTGTAAAATCCGTAAAATTCAACGGTGGCTGCAATGGAAACACTCAGGGTATTGCAAGCCTTGTTCAGGGAATGAAAGTAGACGATGTTATTCAGAGATTAAAAGGAACTGACTGCAACGGCAGAGGAACTTCCTGTCCTGACCAGTTAGCAAAAGCTTTAGAAGAAGCCAGAGCTTAATCATTTCAATCAATATACTTGACCACAAAGAATGGAGCTGTTGCTTTAAACAATTATCAAAAATATTCTTGATATGCCTGAAAGCAATGCTCCATTTTTTAATTTCCCCATGGCACTTCTTCTGCTGTAATTTCTCCCGAATATTTATTAACAAGATACCGCAATCCAAAATCTGTGATATCACCTTCAGCGGTTTCATATATCTTATAAAAATTAAACATATAAGATTTCCCATCGTCTGAAATTCTATCATAAACTATTTCTATCGTATATGGAACATTTTCCTGTTCATGATAACTACCCGTACCTGTTTCCAAAACAGCATAGAAATTTCCTTTTGCATTATATTGAGGACTGCTGGATGAATAGGAAAGAGAAAGCACTTTATCATAGAGATATTGATAAGCATCTTCTATTGTTTCATAAACTCCGCTTTGCTCCTGTTTCTCGCTTTCTTCCACTTCTTCCACTTTTTCTTTCTGTTTCTCAACAGACTGATATGTCGGCGCATCCCACACCAATACAGTTTTTAAAAAATAATTTCCAAAAAATCCTACAGCTGCTACTGTAAATATTCCTAATAAAATACAACCGCCTGTAATACTTCTATCTGGATATCGCATTTTGTATCGTTTCAGATTTCCTATGCCAATACAAAAAATATAAACAGCCCCTATAAGCAATAACAATATCTTACCTTTTTCAAAAAAATCATAATAAAAATATCCATATTCCTTTAAAATAATTCTGGCAGCTGTATAAGACAGTACACATATTACATATAAAATAAGAAAAAATTTAGACCATTTTCTTTTTTTCAATATTTTCACCTCAAAATCCCATGACCTTTATCTTTCCGTATTCCCCGTCAAAGCCCGGAGTACACTGCACCTTACCTTTTCGAATATTGGAAATTCCTCCTGCAATCTTTTCTCCAAGCTGTGCTTGAATATCCTCTAAAGGAACTTCTCTTAAAATTTCAAACTCTGTACCTAATTTTAATAACGCCTGTTGATATTTCTCAAAAACTCTTTTTGAAGCAGTAGAATATCCCATATCCTCCGCAATAATTTCCATCAAAGGAACCAATTTTTCAAAAGGTTTTGCATCTGCTTTTACATAGCCTTCTTTTTTATCAGCCAGTTCTTCTATCCTATGCAGTACGCCTACAGTCAGTTTTTTTCCACACACAGGGCATATTCCTCCCTGTTCCTTTGTCTGTTCGGGCATTAGACAAACTTGACATTTTCTATGCCCATCCAAATGATATTTTCCCTCCTCAGGATAAAATTCTATGGTTCCGGAAAGTCCCTCCCCTGTCTGAATTGCTTTTTCCAAACCGTCATAAGATATTTCAATTTCCATTAAATTTGCTTCCCGCCCAAGTTTTGACGGAGAATGTGCATCTGAATTAGAAATAAGCTGTACATTTTCAAGAGCCGGAACTCTCCAATTCATAGCAGGATCAGAAGATAAGCCGGTTTCTATAGCATGGACATAAGGTGCAAGTTCTTCGAAGCACTCCTCCAAAGATGAAAAGGCCGAAAACTCTCCCATCATGGAAAAATGCGGTGTCCAAATATGTGCCGGAACATAAATCCCCTTTGAAGTTGTCTCAAGAAGCATTTCCAGTAAATCTTTGCAGGGCAAGCCTAAAATTGGCCGTCCATCCGAATGAAGATTTCCAATTTTTTCTAATTTCCCTGATAACTTTTGTGCTTCCTCTAAACCAGGAAGCATAAGCAGATTGTGAACTCGTCTTGTTTTTCCATCTTTTTTATAAATAGAACTGATTTCTCCCGTAATTGCAAACCTAGGTGTTATGGTTTCCGGTACAAATCCATCTGAAATTCGATATTCTTCTTTCAGACAATAGAGTCCATCTTCTGCAGGTTCCAGCTTTTCCCTCATTTCATTTTGCCATGCCGGATGGGTAAAATCCCCTGTTCCCAAAATCTGTATTCCCTTTTTTCGTGCCCACATTTCCAGATGCTCCAAGTCACAGTCTTTACTTGTTGCTCTGGAAAATTTAGAATGTATATGCAAATCTGATATTAACATAATTTTCTCCTCAATACTTGCTTTTCCTTTACAGTGACCTTATACTTAATAGTATGATTATCTAATTATAGTATCAAAACGGA
>ENA-OWPD01000382-OWPD01000382.1-human-gut-metagenome-genome-assembly--contig:-NODE-382-length-52810-cov-10.758089_pt1 | contig 52810 bp, 27 predicted proteins | sample MGYA00248262_ERZ651842 | MGnify/ENA primary metagenome ERZ651842 (study PRJEB26924, sample SAMEA4378253) | human gut metagenome | biome: human gut; feature: human-associated habitat; material: faeces... | reverse complement strand
AGTAGTCAGTTGTGTTCGTTAATCAATATTCTTGAAAAATCAGAGGGATTGTTTGTACTTGAAAATTGAATCATATTATTTTGCGCGCCTTGAAACTTCATTTTAGCTAAAAAAGGTGAAAATTCCCCTGCCTTTACAGGTGGTGTATGCGGATGGTGACGGGGGAGAACCGCCAGAAATAAACTTAACAGCAGCAGCGGGCGGAGAAAAACCGGTATTCCAGCTGATATGAGGCCAAACCAAGGGGCTTTATAAGATTTGGCTGTGCGTTGGTTAATAACCGGGCGCGGATGGAAATATCTGCTGATGAAAAATGGGGGACGGATCCGCATTTATGTATTGTGAGGCTCGGTTTGCTGTTATTGCGGGGGCGGTGTGGATTGCAGGGAGGAGGATGAAAATGGGAGATGGAATTTCAGATGGATTAGGGAGAGGAAAAATGTTTAGTGCTGTTTTATGTGAAGGAAAATGTAGGTGTGAGTAAGAAAATGGGATTTTGTGGGAGGAGGAGAGCAGGATAGCTGAAAGAGATGTGGCCCGGAAAAAAATGACCAGAGAGGAAAAGATGAAAGTGAAAGGGCTGAAAAAGAATAGGCTGAAAAAAAGATGACAGGACAGGCCATGACGATAGGGAATTAAGAGATGGGGAAAAGACTGGGGGAAAATAATTGGAGGAGAAATAGCGGGTAGTGAAATAGTGGGGAGTGAAATAGCGGGGAGTGAAATAGCGGGGAGTGAAATAGCGGGGAGTGAAATGGCGGGGGGTGAAATAACGGGTAGTGAAATAACGGGAGTGATGTAGTGGGAAGTGAAATAGTGGGAAGTGAAATAGCGGGAAGTGAAATAGCGGGGTGTGAAATAGTGGGAAGTGAAATAGCGGGGAGTGAAATAGCGGGGAGTGAAATAGCGGGGTGTGAAATAGTGAGAAGTGAAATAGTAGGGAGTGAAATAGCGGGAAGAAAAATAGCGGAAAGTGATATAAGGGGAAGTAACATAATGGGAAGAGAAACAACCGAAAAGAAAACAGTTAAAAAGAAGGCCGCCAAGAGAATTGATATCAACCGAATATTCAGACAGGGTATTACAGTACCCGTCCTGTCGGTCCTGTTATCAATCATGGCAGCAATGCCGGTTTATGCCGGTCAGTGGATGCAGGATGGCAATGGGTGGCGGTGGAAGAATGACATTGGAAGCTATCCTGAGAACTGCTGGCAGTGGCTGGACGGCAATCAGGACGGAATGGCGGAACATTATTATTTTGGCCCGGACGGATACATGATTTCAGATACCACGGCGCCGGATGGACAGCCGGTAAATGAAGAAGGAGCCTGGATATTGGATGGGGTGATCCAGAGGGAGGGGATGGCCGGAGCAGATAACAGAACATGGCAGATAAATATGTCGGAAACAGAGTACATACAGTTTACGGATATGGCAAACCGGATAAATGGTAAAAACAGAACATGGAACGGAGAAGAACCGGAACATCAGAGAACTAACCCAACCTCAACAGAAGATATTTCAACAGATGAATCAGCATACCGTATTATTGAATTAGTCAATGCCGAGAGACAGAAAAGAGGGGAAAACGTATTATCTGTTAATCAGGAATTAATGGAAAATGCTGCTGCCAGGGCAGAGGAGGCATGTATATATTTCAGTCACACGCGTCCCGATAAAAGTAAGTTTGATACGGCAATAACCGTGGAACGTTATTCCTCCGCAGAAAACCTGGCAAAGCTGTATTCCAGGGACGGTATGGAAATGATTGCAGAGGCGGCGGTCGAAAAATGGATGGATTCGGAGAGCCATAAGAAGCAATTGCTGGATGACAGATGGACGGAGACAGGGGCAGGTGTCTGTGAGAGCGGCGGATATATCTATATTTCACAGATATTCGTCAAAGGCATGTAGTATAAGGTTTTTTACCGGAGGAGAAAAAATGAGGATAATGAAGACACTGAAACGCATGATGGCATTGTTCCTTGCAGCAGTATTGGTATGTACAGCAATACGGACCACCAGCGGGGCCGGGGATTTGATTAATTTAAACCCATACCGCCAGGTGTTCCGGGGGAAGAATCTGAATGCTTTCGGAAGGACACACCGGGATATGAACATTTACCAGGTGGGTGAAGGGGCTGGGGCGCTGCCTGCATTATGTATACAGGAAGGCCACAAACTGCCGGACGGAAGTCCGGCCAAATACGAACAATATTATGTGGAGCCGGGGAAGCCGGTTCCTGTCATCGGGCCATTTGAGCGTTATCTGTCCATGGTGCTTGCCTATGAATGGCTGGTATCGGACAACTATTATGTTCCGGCGCGCTACGGGGTAGTCCAGGTTTATTACTGGGGATGCATGAATGGATATGAACATAACTGGGCATTGCAGAAGCAGGCCATGGAAAAATTCCAGGCAGTAATGAATGGGGATCCCATGGTTATGGTCTATTATGAGGAAATGAAGGCTCACATACTGGAGGGGGAAGCCCAGTTTAATGGGACGGGCAGTTCTTCCCTTCCTGCGTGGACTGGTTCTGTCCAAAAAATGACTTTGAAAGACGGGCATTATGAGCTTACACTGGATATCAGCAGCTGTCCACAGCTTCAGGACACTTCCTGGTCCTTTCCGGATAATCAGTGGTCATATAAACTTGCGCCGGATGGCAGAAGTGTGACATTTCAGTACAATGGAAACCAGGAGCCCCAGGGAACAATTATGTCCGCGCAGATCCAGGGCATAGAAAACCGTTTTTATGCTTATATCTTTACCCCTGCTGCATCTGAAAACCTTCAGAAGCAGTTGGGATGGCTGGATTTTAACCGGCCCATGGCATCTGTCTCCTTTTCGGTTGGAACAGATGCGGTTCTGCCGGGCAGCAGTGATTTGGAATTATACCGCCATTCTGAAACTTTTCAGAGCAATTACAACATTGATTTGGAGAAATATTGTGCTGAGACGAATCAACCGTTAGAGGGAACGGTGTTCAACGTGTGGGAGGATTTTGATTTTTCTCAGGTAAATGAACAGGGATATGAGGAAGGTGAACCAGATGGGACCAGCGGGCAGGTCTACTTAAACTGCATGTCGCCGGAACCGGAAAACGATTATGTCTGTGATATATTGACCACGGATCCGGATGGATATGCAAGGCATAGCGATACCAGATATTATAATTACAGCAAAACATACTGTATGGGTCATCCTGCACCGGAATGGACTGAGTGCGACCATGAGGAGGATGAGGATTGCAGCTGTGACGAAGAAAATGACCGGCTTCGCGGACAGTGGAGGGCAGAACAGGAATTGTGTGCAGCCACTTGTGATTTCCATGCCCTGAACAATGATGAGGACAACCGCGAACAGGACACTTCGGCTATGGAAGCCATGCTGGCGGATCGGGATGAGACGTATGAACGGTTTATAGAATTGGAATACAGTTACCATTTACAGGAAAAGACAGCCAGGACAGGATATATTCTCCATGGACTGCACAACGATGACAAGGAGATAGAAACGGTTGTACTGTCAGCCGCCCAGGCGGGAGGAAGCGCGCGGCCAGCTGTATACAGGCCAAGCTCTTTTGTGGGAAAGGCAGTGGAGCCTGTGTACACTTACGTGGCGGCAATGAGGGAAAGAAGAGCTTACAAATATCCGGTTCCGGATGCCCAGGAGATGGAGCTTGGGGAACAGCGCAGCATATTCAGTTTATGGGGAGATGAGAAGGAAAAAAAGAAACCGGCGATTCCTGCGAAGGGAGCAGCTGCCGGCGGCATTTTCGGGGACCAGGAAAATACTTCCGGCAGTGCGGGAGATCAGGAGGCTGGAGATGGAACACAGGGAGAGGAAGAAGATACATCCGGAGACGGAGGACAAGATGAGGACGGCAATGGAAATCCGGAAGGTGAGGAGGAGAAAGATGGAGAGATGACGGAAAAAAATCCGGAAAATGGCAACAAAGAGGATGTGGAAAGCGGAGGAACCGAGACTGGGAACTCCGCAAGTGGAGGCGCAGGGCCAGAAACAGGAAACTCCGAAGGGGGAGAAATAGAGACAGAGAACTCTGGGAGTGGAGACGCAGAGCCGGAGACCGGGAACTCCGGAAGTGGAGGAACGGGGCCAGCGAGCACCGGGAGTGGAGACGCAGGGTCAGAGGCCGGTAACTCCGGAAGTGAAGGAGCGGGGCCAGAGAGCACCGGGAGTGAAGGCGCAGGGTCAGAGACCGGGAATTCCGGAAGTGAAGGAGCGGAGCCAGAGAGCACCGGGAGTGGAGGCGCAGGGCCAGAGGCCAGGAACACCGGAAGTGAAGGAACGGGACCAGAGAACACCGGGAGCGGAGGCCCAAAAGGCGACGGTTCTATAAGTGAAAAAACAGGAGACAGCCGTCAGAAAAATGAAACTTCATATAGGGAGGGTCAAGACAGTGGGAGCCAAAAGAAGGAAGAACAGAAAAGCGGAAATCGTCAGGTCCAATCATATTCCATGTCCGCATCCCCTATTCTATTAAAATCAAGCCATGGAAAAACCATTCTATTTTCCGGCATTTCATCAGAAGAACACACAGTTAATTCCAAACATCAATCCCAAAACAAACCAGAAGATACGGCAAATGAAAATATAAAGTATGAAACAGATGAAGATACAAAAAAAGAAATGAATGAAGAAATAAATAAAGACACAAATGGTAAAGCAGACGCAGACACAGAAATCAATATAGAAATCAGCTCAGAAAACAGTATAGACAACGCCGCAGACAACACCGCAGACAACACCACAGACAACACCGCAGACAACACCACAGACAACACCACAGACAAGGAAAAGCATGAGATACAAGACAGCACCACAGAAACTGCGGATATCCGGGATGAGGCTGAAGGGAATTCTCATATAGAAAATCAGGACGGCACCAGTCAACATGATGGGGATGAGGAGGATGGAGGTCAAAGCCAAATTTATGAAGAATACGAATATGCCAGAAATCCTATTTCACCGTCCTTTGGCATGGCTGCGTATTTCCAGGCAGACATTGGGAACGGAGATGAAGAACCTGAAGAGGAAGGAAACCGTGCAGTGCGGTTTATCAGAACCCTGTTTTCCGGAGAAGAGGATGACGACGACACCATATCAGTATCCCTGCCGTCATTTATGGACGATGATCTGGGAGCCTTGGATGTATCGGCTTATGGGGAACCGGATACGATTCTTTACACCTTTAAGGTGTGGGACCATCGGACAGAGGGCAGGCTGCATATCAATAAAAGAGATTTGGAGCTGTACCGCGCGGACGGGGATAAAAGTTATGGACTGACCCAGGGGGATGCCACGCTGGAGGGTGCTGTCTATGGACTGTTTGCGGCCCAGGATATCATTCACCCGGATGGAAAATCCGGTACTATTTATAATCAGAATGATTTGACAGCCGTAGCAGCCACGGATAAACAGGGAAATGCCTCTTTCCTGGCGTACACGGAGAAACCAGGCACCCGGCTGAGTGATGATGGAACTATAATCGCACCGGAGAACGCCACCGGACCTGAGAATCTATATAATGGTTCCTCTGTCACCTCCTCGGCCCAAGGATTTGGTACAGTTGTTTATCCTGATTATGTGCTTTCCAATGAAGACCAGTGGATTGGGCGGCCCCTTATTATGGGCAGTTATTATGTGATGGAGCTTAGCAGGTCAGAGGGGTATGAGTTATCTGTCAACGGCATTTCCTTAAAGGAGAGCAACCGCACCCAGGATATAGTAAACAGGATCCATGAGGCCGGGCAGGCCCGTATATCAGGAGGTTTGTCCGATTATAATTCCATGGATGCAGACGGTTCCTGGAATGATTTTATAGTGGAGAGCTATAAAACTGAAAATGGATATGATATCATCCTGACCGGATATCCACAGGGAGCGGAATTTTATGAAATAAGGACCGGGACAGAGACAAAGACGTACAAGGCGGTTTTGGGCAGTTCTCTTCAGCCAAAAGTAGATCAGCAGGGCAGTCCTGTCTATCAGACGGCAAAAGGAGGGGAGTATAAGATAGGGGCTGACGGTAATCCCATTATCCGGCTGGATACTGCTACAGACAGTGACACGGGGGAGCGGACTCCCTATGGGGAGACTCTGCCCTACCGCTTCCGGACAGCCCCATATCCCAGCGGTACGGCTGTACCGGCTGATATGAGTAAATGGGGGCAGGCCATTGAACCCAATTATCTGTCAGAACAGGTTAACGGCATGTTGGGACAGCTTGGATACAGACCGGTTACAGACATTTCGCCATGGACCCAAATCCGGCTTTCGGGTCAGACCAATGCTCAGGCCGCAGAGGAAATCATGGATTGGTACACAGTCCATAACTTCTTTGACTGCGGGTATGTGGAGGATATATATGAGATGGAGGGCAGCTTTTTTGCCTTGCTTCGTCACGATTATTCATTGGGCCATGCCGGCTTCCCTGCGGTTTATGATTTTGTGAACCGTAAGCTGTATGTCCGAAAGACAGCAGAGGTGTCAGGGGGGCCTGCCGGGAAGGTTGGTTACTGGATTGAGTATCAAAAGGGTGAATACAGCCTGAAAAGCGCCGTTGCATCAATAAAAGAAAAAAGGGAAATAAACCAGGTCATTCCTTTTGGAAGTGATATAGAAGCTGCGGCCGAAACCGTGTATCAGCCGCTGTATGAGACTTACAGCGAAGGGGATATTGTCCTTGACAGAGAGGGAAATCCCATTCCTCTCATGGAGCGGGTCTATGAGTATGAGGACAGGACAGAGACATACGAAACGGATAAGCTTGAGCCGGTTTCTGCTGTCTATGATTGGGCCACGGGAAACTATGCGGTTCATGTGGAGAATACCATAGACTGGAAGGACAGGACGGAGCCGGAATATACGGAATTCCGGGTAGTGACAAGAGAGAAGACCATTGATTGGGAAGGGGAGGAATTGCCTTACAGCCAGTATCTGACAGACATAGCAGGAGCCGGGGTAAGCGCCTTGGCTGCGGTTCCTCCGTTGGATGAAGGAAGCTATGTTGTATTCCAGGCATTGAATTATCCAGGGCAGAATCAGCCGGTACAGGAAGCGGGCACTGGTTCCAGTCCGCTGCAGGTATTGCAGAGAGTTATAAAGCAGTCCGTAAAGGTCACAAAAGATATTTCCCAGTCATCCTATGACGGAGTAAATACGTACGGATCTGTTCACAATGACCCGCTGACCGTGCTGCTGGGATTGTTTAACGGAGGCGGTAGTTCCCAGGGCGCAAAACTGCTGAATCAGTTTAAATTCAAGGCATATCTGAAAAGTAACCTGGAAAATATCTTTGTGGACAGTGCCGGCAATATCATTTCAGAAGATATAGGGACAGCAGATTTCAAAGGAGATGTCCAGAAAATTTTTCTTCCTCCCAGGGATGGAAGCGGACAGCGGCTGTTGGAAACAAAAGAGGACGGAAGCTATGACTACACGAAATTCTTTGATGCCATGTACGCGGCGGTGCAGGTGGAAAAAGGGAAAAAGCCCCAGGAGGCAATACAGCAGTTTGCTGTGGACTACTATGATATAGATGCCTATAAAGCGGAAATTCTTACGGCGGAACCTGGGCTTAACAGCGATACAGCCTACGAAAAGGCCCTTCTTCGGGCTGCGGATGAGGCCGGGAGCTATCTGTCTGTTTTTTCCGGACTGGATAACAGGCTGGCTATTGCCTGGGACAGCGATGCAGGTGGAGGGGCGGATGGTGATGTGACCACGCTGCAATGCAATACCAGGAATGGGAAGGACGATTATTTTAATCATTCCATCATGCTTGCCTACGGCACATACGTCATTGTGGAACAGGTTCCCGCGGATGTGGACCGGGAGCTGGCTAACCGGCATTTTACCAGGGACTATCCCAGGGAAATAACCCTTCCCTTTGTGCCGGATATCGGCCAGGATGAAGGCACAGGGGAAACAGATGTCAATTACCAGACAGGCAGTCCTTATTTCCGGTATGACAGTACAGACACACCGGATGACCTGATTCGTAAATATAAGATACGCTTTAATGAGGAGACCCACATCATACAGGCCAATGGGCAGGATGGAAAATTTGAGATATATAAATATGGTCTGGACAAGGATATGCGGCCGGGCCGCAGCCTGACGTCCCATGCTCCCTATGAAGAAGAGTACATGGATGGCAGAAATGATACTGTAAAGGGATATTATGCCGGATATACCTCCCAGAGCGAGGATGCCGGAATAATGGAAGGGGTAATCTACGACGGCTACGAAACCGAGGACGGACAGTGGGAGGTCAGGGACCAGGTGGCAACGATGAAAGGGATGCAGACCGCTGTTGACGGCAAATTTGCCTCTATGCTGGTTCCGTGGACCGTGCTTCCCCCTGCGGTGGACAGAATTAACCCGGACACAGGAAATGTGGAGACGCTGATTCCCTCCGGAAATGGCCGGGATTTTAATTTCGTGGCGTTTGCCCAGGAGGATTTTGAAGATGAGTATTTTAATTCCAGACTCCGTATTGAGAAACTGGATTCCGAGACAGGTGATTCCATTATTCATGACGGTGCATTGTTTAAAATATATGCGGCCAAGAGAGAGGTGGAAAAAGAGGGAATGGGCACCGTGACAGGGTCCGGAAATGTGCTGTACGGCGAGGCGGTGGACTGGCAGGGAAATCCTGTGGCGGATGCAGACGGAAGAAGGATCCTGTATCCGAGAGTAGGTAAGAACAATGGGAGCACGGACGACCTGCCTGTGCGCCTGGATAAGGATGGGATTCCCCAGTATGATGAAAGCCAGCTGATTAGGCAGGAAGACCAGGAGGGAAATGAGACAGGAGTTTTCAGGGCATATTCCACCATCAGGGAACTGGTCGTTGACGGTCAGGTGAAAAAGGTACCCGTGGGATACATAGAGACATATAAACCATTGGGGGCAGGCGTCTATGTGCTGGTAGAGATTCAGGCCCCGAAGGGATATGGGAAGAGCCGTCCGGTGGCCTTTGAAGTATATGCGGACAACGTATCATTTTACAGGGAAAGAAGAAACGCAGACGGAACCACGGATGGGTGGGAAGAGGAAACAGCTGTGAGATACCAGTACGCCATTCCGGTGGCCGGCAGCACCAATAAAGTCCGTACCAGTACGGTCAGCCGGATAAAGGTGGAGGACTATCCTTCCAGGATGGAAATTCACAAGGTGGAGGACGGGGATTCACTGGTGGGAAACCAGAATATTCTTCAGAAGACCGATGACCAGGGCAGGGTGGAATCAAGCGGAGGTTTTGAGACGGATGTTACGGTAAATGATGCCGGAGATCTGCTGGTTTATAAGGTAAGCGGCCGTAAAGAGAAGCTGGAGGAACGGGGGGATGTAAGGGATATTGCTTACAATCCGAAGACAATGCAGTGGGATGGATACGTGACCAAGTCATTTGATGAATACTCAGAACATATAGTGGAGGGTACGGAGAAGGAGCTTAAGGCAATGTCCGGTGTAAAACCATTGTACCGGCTGGACGGTACCTTTACAGGCAGGGGAATCCGGTTTGACATTTCCGTATCCGGCGCAGTCTTGTCCCTGTACCATGCCATGGAAATTGAAAAAACAGGGGAACATGTCTATAAGGGGGTAAGCGCTTCTGTCAAGGACGGCAAGGTAACGAGGATCACGGACACAAATACCGGTACCCATAAGGAAATACGCGTGGTTGGAGAGGAAAACAGTCCGAGCGGTGCCGTGAAAACCCATACAGCATCGTGGGATGTATGGGATGCTGTTATTGTGGATAATGACCCTGTAAATCTGTATTTCCATGATTTGACTCTGGTGGATACCAGGGAGGACCCGGATACGGGCGAACTGCTGGTACTGGATAAAAAAGGAAATCCGCTGTGCTTTGCGGACTCCGTTACCGGCATGGCATATGTCTATGATGATTATGGCCGTATGCTGGCATACACGGCGGATGATGAGGGAAATAAGATACTGGTCAAATCCATACAGGTATTAAAAGATGAAAATGGACAAACCATCTATGACAACAAAACAACTGTGGATGATGAGAATGGCCTGCCCATCTATTATACAAGCGGAAATGTAGTGACAAAGGATGAGTCCTGGACAACAGACAGCAGTATGGATTCTAATGGAACTCAGGAAACTTCTGGCGCCAGACATTTGATTGCCCGCCTGCCCTTTGGATCCTATATACTGGAAGAGCAGGGAGTTCCCTATGACCAGGGATATATCCAGGCCATGTATATGGGGCTTGTACTTCAGGATACAGACCAGGTGCAGAAATATTTCCTGCAGAATGAATTTACCAAGACCGCATTTGCGAAGCTGGATGTGCGGACGCAGAAGGAAATAAGGGGAGCAGTCATGACCCTGTACCGGGCCGGTCTGGACAGTGACGGCAGCCCTCACAGGGAACAGGACGGCACATACAAAAAAGGCCAGGTCTATGCTTCATGGATTAGCGGATATCAGTACGATGATGACGGAAATATAAAATTGGATGAACATGGGGAGCCGGCAACGACAACTAAGCCTCACTGGATCGACCACATTCCTGTTGGGTATTACGTGCTGGAGGAAACCATTTCTCCCTATGAACAGGGTTATGTCCAGTCTGAGGCCGTAAATATTGACGTTTTGGAAACAGGGGATGTACAGAGCTTTGAGATGGAGGATGATTTTACATCCATAGATATTCTGAAATACGACACAAGAAATGGTGATGTAATCTACGGGGACAGCGAAGCATACCTGACTTTATACCGGCCCATACTGGATGAAAAAGGATTTCCGGTGCTGGAACATGGAATTCCCAGGTACGATGAGACAGGAAGGATATTCACCTTCCGGGCTGCTACCTATAAGGACGGGCAGGATGTGGCAGCAACTGGCCGCGTGGTCCCGGACGCAGGCGGAAATCATCCAATTATGAAGTATGATTATGACTTCCGGGAGATTCCCGGCACATACCAGGGACGGTATTATTATACAGAGCAAGGTACCGTGCGTCTGGAATATCTGCCTGTAGGAAATTATGTGCTGGCAGAGACAGAAAATCCCGAGGGCTATGCCACAGCGAACCCTATACTTATTAATATAGAAGAAACAGGACACTTAGAAGAGATACAATATTTTCAGATGGGGGATAAGCCTCTTAAGCTGGAGGTTTCCAAGGTGGATATTACCGGCGGCAAGGAGGTAAACGGTGCAAAACTTGCTGTGTATCCGGTGGATGAAAAGGGAAATGTATCGGAAATACCTCTTGTGCTCCACCAGCCCTCAGAAGACGGACAATATCAGGATATAGAGGCGGTATGGATTTCGGGGCTGGACGGAAGATATACGGAGGAGGATGGGGAACAGGGGCTTATCCCTGCCGGTTTCCAGCCGGGAGATTTAAAACCCCATACACTGGAGTATATCCCGGAAGGTGATTATATACTCAGGGAGATAATAACCCCGTACGGATTCCTGCAATCTGCAGATATTCCCTTTACCATTGCGGACAGCCAGGTCCTGCAAAAAACAGAAATGACAGATGAAATTCCGGATGGAATTCTCCGTATCATAAAAAGTGACTCAGATAAGCCGGATGAAAAATTAAAGGGAGCTGAGTTTTGCCTTGTGAACCAGACAACCGGCGCCATATGCGGTACCGTGACCACGGACCAGCTGGGACAGGCGCAGTTTGAACCGCAACCCATTGGATACATGGACCGGGATGGGAATTTTAAACCTTATACCTATGTGTGCAGTGAGACAAAGGCAGCCCCAGGACACATGCTGACACTTGAACCATATGAGTTCCAGTTTCATTACAGGAATGAACTGACAGACCTCATTGTCTGGGAATATAACCCCACCAATGACTCTAACCGGGTAATCACGGATAAGCTGTCCGGGGATACGGAGGAAATGCTGGAAGGCGCGCTGCTGCGAATCGAACGCAGGACAGAATCCGGATGGGAGACAGCGGAGGAATGGGTTAGCGGCAGGCAGGGGCATTATACAAAGAACCTGAGTGAAGGACAATACCGTCTGATTGAGGTGAAGGCGCCGGAGGGATATAAACTGCAGGAAACGCCCATTGAGTTCACTATCAGTGATGGTATGACCGGGATTCCCCATCTGGTCATGCGCAATTATACAACCATTATAGATGTGGAAAAGACGTCGGCAGAAACAGGAAAACTCCTGGGAGGCGCCAGATTGCAGCTCATTGATAAGTCTGATGGAAGGGTGATTCGGGAGTGGACATCCGAGGCGGGAAGGGGGCAGCAGTTTTACGGTCTGAAACCAGGCACATATATCATCCACGAACTGCAGGCCCCATCCGGCTATGAGAGAACAGAGGACAGGGAAATCGTGGTAAAAGAATGGTCAGGGACAGAAGGACCGGAGATGGACCAGAAGGCCGGAAATGAATTGCATAACATGGTTCAGGTATTCAGGTTTGAGAACCAGACAGCATCCTCATCCGGCGGAGGCGGGGGAAACAGGCCGAGACCAAAGGCAGAGTACATTACATTTAAGAAAACAGATGTTTCAGGAAAGGTACTCCAGGGGGCAGAATTTACATTTTATGACCAGACGGGCCGTGTAATCGGTACCTCTGTCAGCGACAGTACAGGAACATTCCGCATAAGAAGGCCTGACAATGGTACATACACCTTCCGGGAAACAAAGGCGCCGGGCGGATATGCATTAAATCCCGGCATATTCAGTTTTACCGTCAATGGAAGTGATGTCATAAGGGGCGCATATGAGGTTGTGGACAAGGAACTGGAATTTACGGTTACAAAGCTGGATGGAGACAGCGGTCTGCCTCTTATGGGAGCCAGGTTCAGGATCGGGAAGGGAGAAAACCGTGTCTGGGACCAGGAGCCGGAGAATACGGGCAAGGGGATAAACGGATCTGCGGCTGGAACTATAACCGAAGCCGTAACCGGAGCAGATGGTACATTTACCTGCCGTTTGGCAACACCGGGCCTGTATGTGATTCGTGAGACAGAAGCCCCTTTGGGGTATGAGAGGTCTGATGAGGTATATGAGTTTACGATGGATGCAGAGGGGAGAATACAGGGCGAAACAGTGATGCAGGGAAGCGTAACCATATATAATTGGAAGGAAAAACCGCCGGTCAGGAAAATTGGAAGTATTACTGCTGTGTATCAAGTCGGCAGCCGGTTTGGAAAAGGGACATATCATTTTGGATCCGGCCCCAGGGATACAGTAAGGACCGGAGACGACCTGCCCGTGGCAGCCGCCGCCGCAATGGCAGTTTTATGTATGGCAGGCTTCAGTATGTGTCTGTGTATGAAACGGAAGAGGGAATGGAGTAAGGGCAGGAAATGGGTGATATTTATTCTGGTTTTGATACCCGTAACAGTTTATCTGGCTTTTGATGTGCTGGCGGAGGAAACAGATAGTATATCTGTCTCAGGGAAAATAGTATATTCCTCCATGGAAAACATAGAACCTGTCCCGCAAACAGCCTGGGTACTGGCCAGGGACGATATATCGGGAAAGGAGCGGAATGTCCTTCTGCCCCTTGTGAGTTATCATTTTTCTGATAAGCATTGGGAGGACGGATTTCGGCTGGATTTAAAGGTGAGGGATTATGATGCAGGTTTTTATGAAGTTGGCGGTGTGAGGATTGAAACACAGAAGGAGGAGATTAGGGAGAGCCTGATGGACTATGAGGCAGAAATTTTAGGACAGGCAGGCCTGGATTCAGAAGCGTATAGAATTGACCAATTTCAGTGGAATGGCGGGGTATATGAAAGTGATGGAGTGCTATGCCGGAATTTGACAGCAATTGGACGCAAAATGGTTGCGGACTGCACTGCGGTTTATGGAGGGGAGGTAAGCAGGAACGTATTTTTAAATGACAGCAAAGGGGATGAGGAGAGCGGACAGATTGGAGATTCGGGGATTGATGAGAGGTATGTTATTAAAAATAATGTACAGCCATTCTTTTCCATGGGAGTAACTGTGCCTGCAGCCGGGATTTGTTTTGTGGCATTGATTGCAGCTATGGTTCTGGCTATGATAAAGAATACCAGACCTTATGGCATGGCGGCGGTCATGTTCATGTTTTTTGCGGGCGTTGTGTTCAGCATGCATTTTCTGGTGAAGATGGGAATGGATTATGCCGATGGGCGCCGAATATATGGTATGGTGCAGGACGAGGCATATGGAAGGGGGAAGAATGAGGGGCAGGAAAGAGAAGCTGGTGAGGGGAGAGAAGCTGGTGAGGGGAGAGAAGCTGGTGAGGAGAGAGAAGCTGGTGAGGGGAGAGAGGCTGGTGAGGAGAGAGAAGCTGGTGAGGGGAGAGGTGCTGGCGGAGGGAGAAATTCTGACGCAGAGAAAAAAACGGATGAGGAAAGTCCTGATGGGAAATCTCCTTTAAATGAAGAAGCCCTTGCTTCCATCAATCCGGAATACCAGTTCTGGCTGGCTGTACCTGGAACTAACATTGATTACCCGGTGGTGAGGCATGAAGATAATGAGTATTATCTGAATCATAACTTTTATCAGGAACAGCATATAACAGGCTGTGTTTTTGCCGATTCCTCGGCTGTTCCCCTGGCTGTGGACAATACGGTGCTGTACGGACATAATATGAAGGACGGAAGCATGTTTGCAGGTTTGAAACAATATGGTGAGGAAGCTTTTTTCCGGGAAAACCCTGTTATACAGATATTTTACAGGGGAAAGTGGGTGGAATGTCCTGTTTTTTCATGTCAGATCCGCCATCAGAGCGATGCCGGAGCCTACGGCACTAACTTTATGGAAGAAGAGTGGCTGCCTTATCTTGAGAAGATGGGGGCAGCGTCCCTCTATGAAACAGGAATCACTCCGGGAGGGGATGAGAAGCTTATAACGCTTTCGACCTGCTATGGCAAAGACCAATATCTGATTGTGCAGGCGCTGCTGCGCGGTATGTGACATCCGTAATAAGTATTTTTAGAGGATGTTAGCCGGTGTTTTTTCGGGTTTTATGCAGGAGAGGGATCTGTTGTAACGGAATCTCTCAGTATGGCTGACTTTTCACTTACACCAAGAAGAACCAAAAAAGTCAAATACAGAAAGTTAACGCTGACCCTTGCGCCATGTATATTGCATATAAAGCAGAAAGATAGTATAGTAATAGAAGCTTTATGCAAATACGATGACAATAGGTGGCATTAGTGAAAAAGAATATCGACTTACTAAATGGAAATATACTCACATCTCTGACTGAGCTGGCCCTTCCAATCATGGCCACGTCTCTGGTCCAGACTGCGTATAATCTGACGGATATGGCCTGGATTGGTATGGTGGGAAGCGATGCGGTGGCAGCGGTTGGTGCGGCAGCCATGTATACCTGGCTGTCCTCCGGCGTTGCAACCCTGGCCAGGATGGGAGGCCAGGTGAAGTCTGCCCATGCCTATGGAGAAGGAAACCGCAGGGAGGCGGTCCAGTACGGAAAGGGAGCCCTGCAATTGGCTTTGGTGCTGGCTGCTGTGTATGGAATCATAACAAATCTTTTTGCAGGGCCTCTGATAGACTTTTTCCATCTTAATTCAAACCTGGTGGTGGAAGATGCAATTGTGTATCTGAGAATCGCATGCGGCCTTATTCTCTTTGCATTTATTGGACAGACACTGACGGGTCTTTATACGGCTTCCGGCAACAGCAGAACTCCTTTTGTGGCCAACTGTATCGGCATGGGAGCCAATATTGTGTTGGACCCGCTGCTTATCTTTGGCCTGGGGCCAATTCCCGGCATGGGAGTGGCCGGTGCAGCCATTGCAACGGTGACAGCCCAGTTCATCGTGGCTCTGGTCCTGGTTATTTCTATGAGAAGGGACCCTGTACTGGCATCCCAGATGCGGGTTTGGATTCCCACTCCTTTATCTAATATTAAAACCATGGTAAGGATTGGATTTCCGGCAGCAATTCAGAGTATGCTGTACTGCGGAATCTCTATGGTCCTTACCAGGTTCGTCACTGCATGGGGGGATACGGCGGTTGCAGTCCAGAGAGTAGGCGGCCAGATTGAATCCATATCCTGGATGACAGCAGATGGTTTTGGGACAGCTATCAATGCATTTGTCGGGCAGAACTATGGCGCGGGAAACCTGAAGCGGGTAAAGAAAGGTTACATGACAGCATCTGCCATCATGTTTATATGGGGCATTTTTACCACCTGCCTTCTCATATTTGGAGCGGCGCCCATATTCAGCCTGTTTATTCATGAGGCAGAGGTCATACCGGCCGGAGCTGATTATCTTCGGATTATTGGTTTTTCGGAAATGTTCATGTGCGTGGAGCTGATGACCGTAGGCGCCCTGTCCGGCATGGGAAAGACGATGGAGGCATCTGTCATAACCATTATCCTCACAGCTTCGCGCATTCCGCTTGCCGTGATTCTGGGAGGAACAGCCATGGGACTGAACGGCATTTGGTGGGCACTGACTATTTCAAGTATTGTAAAAGGAATCATTTTCTTTGCGTATTATCTTCATATCATGAAGAGGATGAAGGCATAGGCATAAGCCGGGGTAAAGTTCAGGGGCCAAAGTTTAGGGGGCAAAAATCAAAAAAATATGCTTGTAAAATGTCGGATTTTGTGAGAGAATAGAACCAAGTATGATGTGATAAATTTAACGAATGGGCACTGTACTTGATCAAATTCATTTTTGAAAGGAGTTTTAACACATGATTTATTCACATGAAGTAGAAGAGATGTGCACAGTTGCACAGGGCGTTCATCATGGCGCTGCTCCAATTCCGGAAGAAGCAAAATGGGTAAAATCAAAAGAAGTCAAAGACATTTCCGGCCTGACCCACGGCGTAGGCTGGTGTGCTCCTCAGCAGGGTGCCTGCAAGCTGACACTGAATGTAAAGGAAGGAATCATCCAGGAAGCCCTGGTTGAGACCATCGGATGTTCAGGTATGACACACTCCGCCGCTATGGCAGCAGAGATTCTGCCGGGACGTACTGTGTTAGAAGCTTTAAATACAGACTTGGTATGTGACGCTATCAATACAGCTATGAGAGAACTGTTCCTTCAGATTGTATACGGAAGAACACAGAGTGCATTCTCTGAGGATGGACTTCCTGTAGGAGCTGGTCTGGAAGATTTAGGAAAGGGCCTCCGTTCCCAGGTTGGAACCATGTACGGAACCCTGAAGAAAGGTCCCCGCTATTTGGAGATGGCTGAGGGTTATGTAACCGGTATTGCACTGGATGCAGACGATCAGATCATTGGTTATCAGTTCGTAAGCCTTGGCAAGATGACTGATTTCATCAAGAAGGGCGACGATCCTAACACAGCATGGGAGAAGGCACAGGGCCAGTACGGCCGCGTTGCTGACGCTGTTAAGATTATCGATCCACGTAAAGAATGATGAAGACCGAATAGGAGGAATAAGAAGATGGCATTATTTGAATCATATGAGAGAAGAATTGACAAAATCAATTCTGTATTAAACAGCTATGGCATTGCTTCCATTGAAGAAGCTGAGAAGATTACGAAAGATGCAGGCCTGGACGTATATGATCAGGTTAAGAAAATCCAGCCAATCTGCTTTGAGAACGCTTGCTGGGCATACATAGTAGGTGCTGCTATTGCTATTAAGAAGGACTGCAGAAGGGCTGCAGACGCGGCAGCAGCTATCGGCGAGGGCCTTCAGTCATTCTGTATTCCAGGTTCTGTTGCTGACCAGCGTAAGGTTGGTTTAGGACACGGCAACCTGGGCAAGATGCTTCTGGAAGAAGAGACCGACTGCTTCTGCTTCCTGGCAGGCCATGAGTCCTTTGCTGCTGCTGAGGGCGCTATCGGTATCGCTGAGAAGGCAAACAAGGTTCGTCAGAAACCACTGCGTGTTATCCTGAACGGTTTAGGAAAGGACGCTGCACAGATTATCTCCAGAATCAATGGATTTACCTATGTAGAGACAGAGATGGATTACTATACAGGCGAGGTTAAGGAGCTGTGGAGAAAGTCTTACTCCGAGGGACTTCGCGCAAAGGTTAACTGCTACGGCGCTAACGACGTAACAGAAGGCGTTGCTATCATGTGGAAGGAAGGCGTGGATGTTTCCATTACCGGTAACTCCACCAACCCAACCAGATTCCAGCACCCGGTTGCAGGAACCTATAAGAAGGAATGCGTAGAGAAGGGCAAAAAGTATTTCTCCGTGGCATCCGGCGGCGGTACAGGCCGTACCCTGCATCCTGACAACATGGCAGCCGGTCCTGCTTCCTACGGTATGACTGACACAATGGGACGTATGCATTCAGATGCTCAGTTCGCCGGTTCCTCTTCCGTGCCTGCACACGTAGAGATGATGGGTCTTATCGGTGCCGGCAATAACCCAATGGTTGGTATGACGGTGGCGATTGCGGTTAGCATTGAGGAAGCCTCTAAAGCTGGGAAATTCTAATATAACGCTTACGGAATAAGGCTTTTTGAAGATATAGGAAATACTTGGTGGTTGGGATAACCTAGGCTAGCTGTTGCTATTTATCCCGGTCTAGCCATTTGCAGATAAAGTGGCCAACGATACCTGCCAAGACTGAGATAAGGAAAGCTATTATGTAGTCCGTGTGAGCACCTCCTTCCTGCTGGAAAGAGTCAACAGCATATTGACATTTTTAATTATATGGCGTAATATAATCACAGCAGAGAAAAGCGAATGTGTTCCAATGATGCACAGACGAACCCTCAGGGAGTTGCAGCTTCCTGGGGGTTCTGTTTTTGAAGAGGAGTAACTTAGGCTGGTTGATGGCTATTTATCTCTGTCCAGCTGTTTGCAGATACAGCGGCTAACGATACCTGCCGTTAGAAATGAGGAAATTATGTGTGAATACGGTGAGGACCACAGAGAAATATATAAAATAGATTTTAAGGAAAAGTTGAAAGAAGAAATTATCAAGTGCCTAAAAAAAGCTGGAAATGAGTTATATTTAGTGGATAGCAGTCTGATTAGTGATAAGACATACTTAGATGTCCATGCCCATGAACGCAGTATTTGTTTTAGATTTGGTACATACTTAAATAAATATATAGAATCAAACAGCTTTCTAAAAAAATATGATTTAGATGCGGAATATAATCGGGATATTGATATGATTAAGCGGCTGCCAGGCTGGCCTAATGGCTGTTATCCGGATTTGATTTTACATAAACGGGGAAATAATGAAAATAATATTTTGATTATTGAATGTAAAGGTTGGTGGTCAAGTGAAGAGGCTATTCAGAATGATAGAGAAAAGATAATGCAATTTTTACACTCAGAAAGATATCAATATTTGTTTGGTCTCCAAATCATATTTTGCAGGGAAGGTATGGAGTTAAAATGGATTTAACAGGTTCTACGGAAAATGATTTACAAAACAGAGAACAGCAATAAAAATGAATGAGAGGGATAATCCGTCTATGAAATATTATTTAGCGCCCATGGAAGGCCTTACCGGCTATATATACCGCAATGCATACCATGCCTGCTATCATGCCATGGACAAGTACTTCACCCCATTCCTGTCTCCAAAGGCCAACAGCAAACTAAGCTTCAGGGAGTTAAACGACATCCTGCCGGAACACAACCAGGGTATGTACGTTGTCCCGCAGATACTCACAAATCAGGCAGGGGATTTTATACAGACAGCAAAGGAATTACAGGAGTACGGATATTCTGAGATAAACCTGAATCTGGGCTGTCCATCAGGCACCGTGGTATCCAAACACAAGGGGGCCGGTTTCCTGGGGCGGCCGGACAGCCTGGACCGGTTTCTGGACGAGGTGTGCGGGAAGATGGATGAGATGGGCATGGAGGTGTCTGTGAAAACCAGGCTGGGGCTGATATCGTCGGATGAATTCACGGGACTTTTAGAAATTTATAACCGGTATCCGCTGAAGGAATTAATCCTTCATCCCAGAGTCCGCACGGATTATTATAAGAATACCCCAAATATGCCGGCATTTCGCGGCGGGTTTGACGGCAGCCGGTCACCGGTGTGCTATAATGGGGATATATTTACTATATCTGACTATGAGACATTATGCGGAGATTATCCGGAATTGGATAGAGTAATGCTGGGCCGCGGGATCATATCCAATCCCGGACTGCTGGACAGGATTGCGGCAGGGAGGAATTCCGGTGGTCCGGGAACTGACAAAGAAACCTTAAAGCGATTCCACCAGATGATATACGAGGGCTACCGCCAAATCATGTCCGGAGACAGAAACGTCCTGTTTAAAATGAAGGAATTGTGGGCCTGTATGATTCAAATCTTTTCTGACAATGGAAAATATATTAAGAGAATAAAGAAATCCCAGAGACTGGAAGAGTACGAGACAGCGGCAGCTGCTGTATTCCGGGACCTGGATATCCTGGAGGGTGCCGGATTCCGCACGTATTAATGGCGGTATCCGGTACTTTCTGCTTTTAATTTGTTCTGCCGTATTTCCTGAATGTTTATCCCGGATGTTTTTGTGAAAACTGCGGGGATGATATTTTCCTGCCATTGTGCTATACTTTTAGATAATCCGCTTTTTCAATGACACCACATCCGATTTTGGTCCCGGAGTTTCCGGAGGGCTGGGATGTAAAGTCGTCGGCATGACTGTGAATGACGATGGACCTGCCGATAATGTCATCTGTGGAGAAGCGCTTGTCATAGAAGGAAAGCCAGGCATAACCTTCGTTTCCAAGAAGGGGAAGCAGGTCGCCTGCGTGGTCCGGATGAGGTTCGCCGGACGGATTGTAGTGGTCCCCTGTTTTGGTGAAGTCATCAGAGCAATCACCGTTCTGGTGGATGTGCATGGCATAAAAGTCTGTGGAGCCGGGTTCCTGTTTGTTGGGTAGATTGAAGATTTCGGCTTCCACCAGCACACCACTGTAAGGAGTCTGGTAGAATTTTACCAGGCCGCTTAAGTTAGGCGCGGCATCCCCGCCTCTGACCCAGGCAATGGCGGCAGGGGCCCGAAAGCGCAGCAAATCAGCAAAGATGTCAGCAGGAGTGACGGATTGGTTGGCCATAATGGTCTCCTGTAAAAATGATTTCTTTATAGCATATGCGCAAAAAAAAATAAGTTTACCTGAATCGGTAAACTTATCTTTCATTTGGAGGGGACCGGCAGAAGGGGAGCTGCCGGTCATAGGTATGAAAAAGTGTTTTCCTGTATAGTAAAAGGTCTATCGCCTTACAAGTATTACTATACAGGGAAAATGTGGCCAAAGTTTGAGCACACGCTAAAGAATCAATAAAGAAACTAAAGGGAAAATAAATAATTTATAAAAGCAGGAGACAGATTATGGTAAGACGATTCGGCAGGAGGCAGGCAGACATGAAGGGAGCGGAGAAACCGGGTATGGAGAAACCGGGTATGGAGAAACCTGGTATGAAGAAACCCGGTATGAAGAAATCTGGTATGATGGAACCCGGTATGAAGAAACCGGGCATAAAGCACTCAAATATAGGCCGGTCAATGATACGGCTGCTGGCAGCGGCATCCGCCGCAGCCTTTTTATTAACCACTCCTGTGTATGCGGGAGCCTGGTCCCAGGCGGACGGATCATGGAGATACCAGAAAGACGACGGTTCCTATGCCAGGGGATGGATGCAGAGTACGGATGGAAAATGGTATTATTTTGACGCAAACGGCAGGATGCTGACGGACACAGTCACGCCGGACGGGTACCAGGTGGGACCGGACGGAGCGTGGACAGTTGGAGGATGGGAAGCATCCTATGATGCCAATTACCCTCTGAAGGACTACCTGGACCAGGCCGGGCTTCAATATGTTGACGTTATCATGGGATGGAATGCAAAGGGTGAACCTGTGATGGAAAGGCGTCTGCGCCAGGATTATAATTATGGGCTGTACAATTATTTTGGGCTTTCCGATGATTTGTGCAAGGCATTGTACGGGGAAAGCGACCAGATAGGAACAGGGGAAATGGCTGTGGACGGCGACAGCCTTCTGGTGCTGGGCCAGGTGGCCCTGTATCAGGAAAATGTGGGAAGCGATATCTATAAACAGCGGCGCAATGCCCTGGCCCTGGTGATCCGTGATTATCTGAACAGCTACCGGTGGAGAGATGTCAGTGAACTGGAACGGGCAAAGCATGCGGCTCTTTACATTGCCTCGGGCTGCACCTATGATACAGGATTGTATAACCGGTTTGTGAACGGGGAGGATACTTCCGGAGACCTGTCCTTCACAGCCTACGGCTGCCTGGTGAATCATAAGGCTGTCTGCGAAGGCATTTCCGTGGCATACCAGATGCTTGCCAGGTCCATGGGCCTTAACTGCTTCTGTGCGCCGGATGATAATGATAAGGACCACATGTTTGTTTACGTGGAAGCAGGAGGCAATTGGTATAAGGTGGACTTGTCCGTGACAGGGCTGATGCCCCAGACGATGGTGGACCGGTGTTTTAAGACCACGGCAAACCAGGATGTGGAGCGCATTTTTGCCGCTTATTATAATAAGGCCAATCCATATATTGCCCATGTGGATTATGGAAACCTGGCTCCCGGAAATGTGTATGACTTAAGCGCCGGAGGACAGCTCCGGAAATATCCGTAGTCCCCAAGGCAAGGCTTAACAGCATGGCGGAGAGAGAATTTTTAAAAATGATTCCGGTGGTACCGGAAAAGAAAGGACTTAGAATAATAGGATGTATGATAATCTGACAGCCAATGACATAAAGAAAATGCAGGAAGAAATAGAATACCGCAAATTAGTGGTACGCAGGGAAGCCCTGGAGGCAGTGAAGGAAGCCAGGGCCCATGGGGATTTAAGTGAGAATTTTGAATATAAGGCAGCCAAGCAGGATAAGAACAGGAATGAGAGCAGGATTCGCTATCTGGAGAAAATGATAAAAACCGCCAGAATTATATCCGATAATTCCAGGGAAGGCGAAGTGGGCCTGGGAGATACAGTGGAGGTCTATATTCCTGATGATGATGAGACGGAACGTTATAAACTTGTAACTACTGTCAGAGGTAATTCCCTTCAGGGATTAATCAGTATTGATTCGCCCCTGGGCAAAGCCATAAGAGGCCGCAAGATGGGGGATAAGGTTTATGTGAAGGTAGACGATCATTTTGGATATGATGTGGAGATTCGCTCCATTGATAAGACCACGGAAGATGATGAAGATAAGCTGCGCAGTTATTAACAGAATATCATTATCGCTCCATTCTTTATAGATTCAGGCCCGGCAGAAGGTTGAAAAGATTCAGAAGGTCTTGCCGGGCCTTTTGGGCGGTAAGTGTATTTACATAAAATGAGTGTCAGAAGGAGTACCATATGGCGGCAGTTAACATGACAGAAGGCAGCATTACAAAACATCTGGTGGACTATTCCATTCCCCTGATTCTGGGAAATATGTTCCAGCTCACCTACAATGCAGTGGATTCCATCATCGCCGGCAGATTCATAGGAAAGGAAGCGCTGGCAGCGGAAGGTACGGCCAGTCCGGTGATGAATATTGTCATACTCGGCATATCGGGTATCTGTATGGGCGCGTCTGTGCTGATGAGTGAGTTCTATGGAGCAGGACAGAAAGAAAAGCTGAAACGGGAAATGTCTACAACAGTTATATTCGGCTGCTATTTTTCGGTGATAATAGCCATACTTGGAGGATTTTTCTCAAAATCTCTGCTGGGAGCACTGGGAGTGCCGGATGAGATACTGGGCAAGGCGGCTTCTTACCTGTCTGTTATTTTTCTTGGAGCGCCGTTTACTTACTTTTATAACGCGGTATCGGCTGCCCTTAAAAGTGTGGGTGATTCCAAAACACCACTTAAGTTTTTAGCTTTTTCTTCTATATTAAACGCGGTTTTGGATCTGATTTTTATTGGGGGGCTGGGATTTGGCATTGTATGCTCTGCTGTTACCACGGTAGTGGCGGAGGCGGCCTCAGCTGTTCTCTGCATAATATATGTATACAGAAAAATTCCTATGCTGCAGTTGAGACGGGGAGAGTTCACCATGGACAGGCAGCTTCTCAGGCAGACACTGCGTTACGGCAGTATTACAGCCTTGCAGCAATCCTGCCAGCCCATCGGAAAGCTGTTGATTCAGGGTGCTGTCAATCCGCTGGGCGTGGATATGATTGCGGCCTTCAACGCGGTCAATCGTATTGATGACTATGCCTTTACCCCTGAGCAGAGCATTTCACATGGAATTACCACATTTGTGGCGCAGAACAGAGGGGCGGGCAGGAAGGAACGCATCAGGAAGGGATTCAGGAGAGGCCTTATGCTGGAAGCATGTTACTGGGTGTTTATCTGCATAACCATCACATTATTCAGAAGGCCGCTTATGGGGCTGTTTGTAACGGCGGGAAATGAAGGAATTGTGGCATTGGGCAGCAGTTATCTGGGACTGATGGCGTTATTTTATGTGTTTCCAGCATTTACCAATGGGATTCAGGGATTTTTCAGGGGAATGGGAAACATGAGCGTTACACTGTTGGGGACCTTTGTCCAGACCAGCCTGCGAGTGGTATTTGTATACCTGCTGACGTCCGGAATCGGACTTTTGGGGGTTGCATATGCCTGTGCCATAGGCTGGAGTGTCATGCTTTTGGTGGAGGTTCCTTACTATTTTTGGTTTATGAAGGATAAATAATGGAAAAATAAAAGAATCTGTAGTAAAATGTGTTATATATTAAATAACGCTTTGCCACAAGGGGGATACAAATGAAGGAGGAAGGTACATATTATCCGGCCAGAGACAGGGAAGGCCTGACCGTTTTTATGATGGGAAGCATCATGCTGGAATATAACAGAAAGCCCCTGCAGATTCCCGGAGGGCCTTCGGGAAAGGTACTGCAGCTGGTTCTTATATTGCTTTATTCGGGTGAGGAGGGCGTACACAGGGAGGAGCTTCTGGATATGCTTTACGGAAATGGTGAATGCTCCAATCCTTCGGGGAGTTTACGGGCTACGGTATTCCGGCTCCGCAAACTTTTGGAGGGTAGTGAGCTGCCGCCACGGGAATATATCCGCACAGACGGAGGAATCTACAGATGGGATGGCGGGGAACTGCCGGTGTACATTGATGCCAGGGATTTTGAGAATACGGCAAAGGTGGCCCTGCGCAACCATGATGAGGCACTCTTGAAACGGGCCTGCAGTTTGTATCAGGGGGAATTTCTGGCCCAGCTTGCAGGTGAGAAATGGGTATCAGTGGTGGGAGTCCGCTATCAGGAGCTTTATTTCAGCTGTCTGCGGGTTGCCAGCAGTCTCATGAAGAAAAACCGGGAATACAACGGACTTCTGGAGATATGTAATTATGCCTGCGAGCTGTATCCGTATGAGGAATGCCAGATTATGAAAATTGACTGTCTCATTGCCATGAAGCGGTTCAAGGAGGCCATGCAGGTATACGATACAGCTGTTTCACAGTATTTTGAGGAACAGGGACTGCCTCCTTCCGAGAAGATGCTGGAACGGTTCCGTATCATGAGCGGACAGATTCGTTATACATCCGATACGCTAAAGGATATAAGAGACAGTCTTCATGAGAGGGACAGGATTAACGGGCCTTATTACTGTGCGTACCCGGCCTTTATCGACTGTTACCGGCTTTTGGCCCGTATGGCGGAGCGGGTGGATTTTTCCAGTGTACTGCTGTGCTGTACTTTGCTGGATTCTAAGGGGAAGCCTCTGGATACAGGCGGAGAGCTTTTAAAAACCGCGTCAGAGAAGCTCCACGATGCCATCGGAAAGTCCCTCAGGAAAGGGGATTTATTTACCTGTTATAATCCCAGCCAATATCTGGTTATGCTAAACGGCACGTCCAATGAGTATTGCCTGCGGATTTATGAGCGGATTGACAGGAACCTGCATCTCTGGGATGGGGGCAGGAAGGTGAAGCTTAATTACCAGGTGATGCCGGAGAGCCTGATATAAAGGAATGAGGAGAAGTTTATAAGAGAAGCCTATTATAGAATGTTTGCAGAGAAAGATTACAATAGAAGAGATAAGCTTGTATTAAATATGCCGTCGCAGAAATGAATCTGCGGCGGCTTTCTTTATGATACAAAAGGCATATGGTATCCGTACATTGGGACGATATAATCAATCCGCTAGGCATGTATATTGGGCATGGCCCCGTAACGACCTTCTAGATACTGCTTGCCGTAGGCTTCATCATTACGCGGGATGAGGCCGTTTTCTTTTTTGTAACTGGACAGAGGGTATAATTCCGTATCCTGCCCCTCCTGGCGGCAGCAAAGCCAGATTTCATCCCTGCGCATCTGTGCTGGCTGAAGAATGGCAGTATTGTGGGCGGTGAATAGCAACTGCGCATTATGAGGATTTCTCTCACGATTGGCATAGAGGGCAATCAGGTAACGGAGCGCGTGAGGATGCAGAATACAGTCCAGGTCATCTGCCATCATCAGGCTGCCGTCATCCAGGCTGGTCAGAATTGAGGGCAGCAGTGAGAGCAGTTTTTTAGTGCCCATGGATTCCTCTTCCCATGGAAGTTCATAGGTACAGCCTTCATAAGGACTGTGAACCAGGAATGCAGCAGGAGATTTGTGGTCAGAGTCCGGTATGATGCTGTAATCTGCCATATCAAGTCCCAAATCCTGCAGAATACCGCACAGCCTCCGGCGTGTATCGGCATCGGAAGGCAGTTCTCTGGGACTGCTGCCCTGTATTCTGCTGAACCAGGAATAGGCGGCTTTGGCGTGCATGGAGTCCGTATAGGCATTGAGCCATGACAGCAAAGTTACTGATGGAGGTACGGCCTTAAGGGGGAAGGAGATGAGTTCACGCCCGGGATGGATGACGGATTCCTTCCTATTAAAAAGAATACCCGTATCACTTCCGCCCAGACTTCCATAGAACAGATTCTCCTCAGCAATGTTTCCCTTTAAGAACTGGAGCTGATAGCGGAACAGAAATCCCTGGCTGCGGAATAACACGTCAAACTGGGTGGGGATGTCTTTGCAGTCTGATGAAAACAGACAATGGACATCTTTAATTCTGGTTGGTACGGTTACAGATGCTGTGACCAGGGATGAGAGACAGGATAAAGCGTTGAGGACCGTGGACTTGCCTCCGCTGTTGGGACCATAGATTCCGATAAGGGGAAGGATGCATTCTCCGTCAGCCGGGTCCTTCAGAAGCGTGTTTTTATGTTCATTAATGGAGGCAGGTAGGAAATCCAACAAAACTTCCTCCTTGAATACTTTGAAATTTTTAAAACTGAACTGGATTAGCATGATAGCACCTCAATTTGTGAGAAAAAAACTCAAAAATATGTGTCATTTGTATCTAAAACCATTTTACCATAACATTGGTGATATTACAATTGGAAATGAGGTTTTTTCTCATTGATTGAGATTGCCTTCAACGTTTTGTAATTGGAAAAGTATGGATATAAGTGGATGGAAAAGTCATAAAAAACAGATAGAATTTCAATGATATAAATAAAAAGTAACGAAAAAACAGGGGTAAATAACGCTTTGTATAACGCCCTCTTTGCTATGATTATAGCGAGGGAATCTATAATTACATAATTAATTTAAGAAAAATTTTAAACTTTCTTAAATTGTAACCAGATTGTAACTGCGATTTGCTATACTAGTTTCAGACAGTTGGATTTATCTGGAATCATGTAGAAAGAAAAAGTATGAGAGGAGTGTAAGTATGGAAGGACGAAAAAGGTCTGGCATGTTAAAGAAATCAGTTTATAACATGCGGAAACGTCTGGTGGCCTTCGCGTTAGCGGCAGCCATGGTATGCACCAATGTAGGTGCGGACCTGAACGCAGCTTATGCGGCTACATCGTCGTCAGAGTCTGTCACATTCGAAATGACTGGTTCCCAATTGGTGACAGCGATCGAAGAAGCAATCGAAAACGGCAATGTAATATCACCGGGCGATCTCGACTTTACCAATGGAGACATTGCTAAATTTGAGAGTTTGTTCTACGGAGAGGGGAAAGTATTAGAAGTATTCCCTGACCCGGACGGCGGCAGTATGGATGCGGAACTGAGAGTATTCGTACGTTTGCCGGAAGATGCCGATGACATGTATATGGTGACCGGCGATGAGGAGATTATCTTCTTATATGTGAATAACGGGGAAGATACGATCAGCTTTTCTACCACGATTTACGATGATGAGGGTGGAAAGCTGAAGTCAACAAAAGCTATCAGAGTTAAAAGTTTTGAGGATGCTTTTGGTGAAGAAGAAATCAATTATATCTCCAAGCCAACGGAAACCACCGCTCCAGCGGAAGACAATGGACCGGCAATGGAGGAGTCTACAGCTCCCACAGAATCTGAAACGGCAGCACCAGAAGAAGGAACTACAGCAGCACCGGAAGAAGGAACCACTGTAGCGCCAGAGGAGGGAACCACTGTAGCGCCGGAAGAGACTCCGACCGCAGCAGAGGAGAGCAGTTCAGAGGCTCCTTCAGAAAGCGAAACAGAATCTGCAACAGAAGCTGAGCAGACTGAGCCTGAAACGACAGAAGCACCGGAAACCACTGAGGAAAAAGCTCAGGAACCGGAAAAACCTGAAGCTGAGGTGGCTGAGCCTGAGAACACAACCGGAGAACCAGTTGCTTCCATTACTCGTCATTATGCACCCATTGTAGCTGATAACGAGGAAGACGCAGTACCGGAACAGCCAAAGGCAGATGCAGCAGAAGAACATGTTGAGGAACCCAAGGAAACAACTGAGGCTGAAGTAGAAACAGAAGAAAAAGAGCCTGAAACAACTGAGAAGGCTACAGAGGCTACAGAACCCACAGAGGTTACAGATTCTGCGGAATCAACCGATGCTACCGAAGAAACGTCTGCTGCAGTTCCGGATGCAACAACAGAGGCAGGCGGCGAAGATGTAAATCCCGGTGAAAGTACACCTGCTGAAGAAACCACAACAGCTCCGGAAGAGGTTGATGAGACCACGACGGCAGTTGAGACACCTGCGGTAACAGAGCCGGTTCAGACGGGTACTCCATCTGAGGTGACTAAGCCTGAGGAAGTGAAACCGGAAGAAAATGTTAGTAAGGCTGAAACAAATGATATAGTTGGTATGGGGTATTGCAGTACGGCGAAAGCTTATGTTACCAGATTAAAAGAACTTAAGGTCTTGAAGGGACAGATTGAGCTTTCAGCTACCGTAGATGGTGCTGAACATGTTAATGTAACATTGACAGCAAATCCTGGTGTGGTACCACAGGGAAGTTATATCGAGGCGACAGCGATTAGTGATGACAGCGAGCTTGAGTTGATGAAGCAAGCTGCTAATGAAAAGCTGAACAGACAGAATTTGGCAGCGGTAGATATATTCGCGGCGGACGTTAAACTTTTCGATACTGATGGAAATGAGATACAGCCTAATGGCAGCGTTAAGGTTACGTTTGAGGGAACTGAGATAGACAGCAGCGAGTCAGTTGTATATCATATGGACGACGAAAACAGTGGAATAAGCACTCTAAGTCTGGATACGGCTGAGCCTAATCCATATACGGCGGAAACAGTAACAAACATAGATGCTGGTGACGATGAGGCTGTATTTGTTACAAATCATTTTTCTATATACGCGGAGATTGAGACTGAGGAAAGATATTATTATGAAGTTAATTTCTGGTATGCGGAAGATGGTCAGAACGATGTACTGATTTCAGGACCACAATATGTGGAAGAAGGGCATGACGCAATATTGCCTGCTGCACCGGAAGTTGAAGGGTATGTTTTTGTCGGCTGGAATCCCAGTCCTCAGAACATTTTAGCGGATTCCAATATATATGCCCAGTATTCTAAGACGGCTGATTTAATTCGACTTACAGTAAACTATATATATTCCGATGGAACCGCGGCAGCCCAGCCATGGGTGGCAGAAGTCCAGGCGGGTGTTAAATGTAATTATGATATTACATCGCCAGAGATAGCAGGTTTTATAGCGGATCAAACTGAGGTTAGCTTTAAGGATGTATATAGCGAAGATCAAACAGTTACCGTTACTTATAAAGGTGGAGAGGCCAACTATCAGGTTAAACACTATCTGTTGAACCCGGATGGAAGCCAGCCAACTGTACCGGTAGATACTGAAACTCTGGCAGGAGAGGTTGGGTTAAATACCCAGGCTGTTGCGAAAGAGTATGAAGGCTTTACGCCGAAGCCCATTGCCCAGGTTGCAATTGGCACAGATGGCATGACTGTTGTGGAAGTTCTTTATGAGCGTAATCTATACACGTTGACTTGGGATACGGGAGAGGGCGGAAGTTATATTGCTCCGACGGAAGTTGTATATGGCGCAACCGTTGATAAGCCAGTAGCAGAACCTACCAGGTTGGGGTATGAATTCCTTGGTTGGGAAAATATACCTGCAACAATGCCGGCGCAGGACACTGTGGTTATAGCAAAGTGGAAGGGTGCTACCAGGGCAGACTATAAAGTTGTATATTGGAAAGAGACACTTACTGTTGGTGAATATGCTGTAGCAGATGTTACTTATGGTAAAAACGGTACAGTAGGGAATAATATTCCGACTCAGAACAAAACGTATGAGGGGTTTGCTCTTAACGACCAAAAATCTGCAGGTAGTGTAAAGATTACTGCGGATGGACTGGCAGTAAAGAATGTATATTATGATAGAGGGCAATATACAATTAAGTTTTATAGGTATGAGAAGAAAAAATGGAATGAAGATACATCTTTAAGAATAACCGCACGTTATGGTGTGGATGTATCAAAGGAATGGGAAAAGGCTTGTGCGAAGGACGGCTGGGGACCAGATAAAAATAGTAGTGTTCAATACACATTAATAGCAAATATGCCAGCGAAAAATTTGGATATGTATAGGAAAGACGCTGGTAGTGGTAAAAATATCTATTATTATGTTGAGGGGTTAACGCAAGGTCAACAGTTAACATATGCTACCTTTGATGCATCAAGTAATGTTCATCTGACCGAGGAAGATCAGATGCCAATAACCGGATTTACTTTTGATTCTTGGCACCAGTATTCCGACTACTGGGAATATAACTTGTGGTTATATTATACGCGTAATTCTTATGAGTTATTTTTCGAAAATTGCGCAACAATGAACCCAAAAAAAATCAAGTTTGAAGCTCCTTTATCAACTGGTAAACCTAATAGAGAGCCCGGTCGGCCAGCCAATATAGATAACGACTATACATTTGCAGGCTGGTATCTTGACCCGGGATTTACTACAAAGGTAGACTGGAATTCAAAAATGCCTGCGGAAGGCGTTACAATCTATGCCAAGTGGGAGATTCCTAAATATGATGTGAGTTTTGAAACAAATGGTGGCGACTCTATTGACAATATTACAGTAACAAAGGGAGATGTCTTATCTGACCTTCCAATACCAGAAAAAGCTGATGATGAATTCCTGGGATGGTACACAGATGAGGCGTTGACCCAAAAATATATTTATGAATCTAAGATTGTAAAGGATACTGTATTATACGCAAGATGGAAGAGTTCTGATTTAGTTGATTATTTAGTAAAGTATGTTGCTATTGTAGATAATCAAGAGATAGAAATTGCAGATTCTAAAATTGGAACTGCTGAATTAGGCACAACCGTTAGTGAAGTGGCAAAGACGGTTGGAAATTATTACCCAAAAGCAACGGTACTGAGTGTAAAAATTACTGGGCGCAATCAAGAAATTGTCTTTGAATATACCCCAGTCGAAAAATGGACTTATACTGTAAACTATTTGTTGGAGGGAACACAAGATGCAGTGCCGGGAAGCAGTTCTTTACAAGATGAAACAAGTGATCATGAATTAGCGGTTAACTTTAAATCTTTTGAAGGATACACCTTAGTATCTGATCCTGTTGTTAGTGTAACAAAAGATAAGCCTGATGCAGTATTCTTTTACCGGGAGAAGAAAGCTATATACCATACACAACATTGGTTTGAAAGAGTGAGCTATATTGATGGAAACGATCGATTTGGCTTACATGATATCACAACGACCACAAGTGTTGAATCGGGTATACCAGTTTCGGCTCAAGCTTTGGAACCTGTGCCGGAAGGTTTTACACTAGATACGAGTATTGCGGGAACAATCGCAAGTGGAACAACGGATATTCAAAATATACTGACTATGAAGTTGTTCTATGTGAGAAGTAGCTACGATGTAAAATATGTAATTGATGAGCCACTGCCTGAAGGAGTTATTGTTCCTACTGGTGGAAGTTATAAGTATAAGGAAACAGTAACACTTGAACCTACGCCTAGCGTTCCAGGATATACCTTTATTGGTTGGGAGACTGAAGATGTAACATTATCTACTGGTAAATTTATGATGCCTACTCATGATGTTACATTAAAAGGACGGTTTGTAGAGAACGCGGCAGTGGAGATAAGATACGTGCCGGATAACGCAGAGCACGGAAGCACAACGAACAGCCCGGATATGGTGAGCCCGGTAAGCGGAACACCGAAAGGCTCCATAGCGACAGCAGAGACCGGATACGCCTTCAAGAACTGGACGAAGGACGGAGTGGTGGTAAGCTGGAATGCAGAGCTGAAGCCAGAGGACATCGCGAAGGTGGGAGGCCTGTATGTGGCATCCGAATACGTAGCGAACTTCGGAGTGGATGACAACGGAGACCAGATCCCGGATGAGTACCAGACAATTTTCTATTATATCAGTGCAGATGAGAAGAAGGGTACTGTCAGTGTAGCGGAAGAAGTCCATACTTTTAGGGACGAAGATGGAAACTATACTGAAAAGACAGCAATAAGTCCCAATGGAGCAATCGCAACACCTCTGGATGGTTTTGCATTTGACTACTGGACCGATAGCGAAGTAAATGACTACACTCCTGACATGTCAAAGATGAAGACAAATACCTATTTGGTAGATACCACTTTCATCGCATACTTTGATGTTGATGAAATCGGTATAGAAGTGCCAAATGAACCAGACGGAGTACCTGATAAGTACCAGATTAAGTTCCAATATGTATCGGAAGACACAAATCGCGGAACAGTATCAGGAAGGGTAACTGAAGTCAAGACTGTCTATGAAATTGTTACAGGAGAAGATGGTAATGACCATAGGGAACTGAAACCTGCAAGTCCAGATGCTAACGTAACAGTATCCAGCCTTGGAAGCTATTTATTCAATAACTGGACAGACGGAAGCAGGGGTTATGCCAACGCGGATGAAATTAGAGCTGCAGAGTTCACACAGAGTACCACGTTTACCGCACAATTTAGATTTAACGGCGGTGGCGGTACTGGTCCTGGCGGTGGCGGCGGTCCCAGCGGCAACACCGAAGGCAATAATCGCTATACACCACCAACCGGCGGCCCAGGTACCACAACCATCACCCCAGAAGATGTGCCGTTAGCACCTCTTCCAGAATCACCAGTAGATGTAACCTTAATTGATGACGGTGAAGTGCCGTTGGCACCACTGCCAAAGACAGGTCAGACATCTATGAGAACCACATTGACCATGATGTTATCAGGAATCTTTGTTGCGGTAACAGCGTTGAGCAAGAAACGTAAAGAAGAGGATTCATAACAGTCCATTACAGTCAATGTAAAACAAAATAGCAGTATAACAGGAACCCCTGGTCAATATGGCCAGGGGTTCTTTTACCTCTCAAATTTAAATAAACATTAAGAAAATTTCCATTATCTGGCCTACCTAACGCTTTCTATAACGTACCATTTGATATGATTAGTACCATAGGACTAAGTATGAAGAGGAGAAAATGGTACGAAGGAGAAAGGAAGATCAAGAGCACTGCATAAAAAACCTTACGGTTTATGCAAAAGATTTCTTGCTGCCATGATTGCTGCGGTTATGGTTACCACTAATATTGGTACAGACCTTACGACAGCGTATGCAGCGGAATCTTCTGACAGCGTAACCTTCGAGATGAGCGGTTCCGGCCTGGTTACCGCAATTGAAGAAGCAATTGCTGCAGGAAGTCCACTTCAGGAGGGGAATATTGACTTTACCAACGGCAAGACAGAACAGTTTGAGGCATTATTTTATGGTGAAGGAAATATATATGAGATTTATCCGGAATACGACGGAGGTGACATGGACGCGGAGCTGCGTGTATTTGTCCGGCTTCCGGAGGATGCGGATGACATGTATATGGTCACCGGAGATGAGGAAATTATATTCCTGTATGTGAATAATGGAGAAAGCTCCATCAGCTGTTCCACGTCCATCACCAGAATGGAGGATGGAAAGGAGAAGGTAAAGAGAACAAAGAAACTTACTGTTAAAAGCTACGAGGCTGCATTTGGAGATGAGGAAGTAAATATCATATCCAAGCCGGCGGAGACGGTACCGTCAGAAACAATACCAGCAGAAACAGCACCGTCAGAAGAGATTCCAACAGAAGCAGTTCCGACAGAACCTGACTCATCTGAAACAACTCCGTCAGTAACCAATCCAGCAGAGTCAGAACCGGCAGAACCAACTCCGGCAGAAACCACAGAACAGACCTCTCAGAGTCAGGAGACACAGACACCTGCAGGAGAGGAAGGACAGAAGGAAACAACTGCTTCACCAACAGAGGGTACAAACACAGGCAGACAGGATACAGAAGAGTCTCAAAAGGAATCAGAGGGCTACCGGCCTGAGAATACAGATAAGTCCGAGGGAATATCCAATAACGCAAAAGAAGAAATAGAACAGAAGGACAATGCAGATAAGGAGCAGATTCATTCTGAGAAACAGGATGATACACCTGTTGCATCCATTAACCGTCACTATGCGCCTGTTGTTGCTGTAAAGGCAGGTGATGAGACAGCCTCCCTTCCTGAAAAGCATGATTCAGATGTGAGAATTGAAGAGGGCACAAAAGAAAAAGAAGAACCAAAAGAAAACGCAAAAGCAGACAACACAACAAAAGAGACTGCTGAAAATCAAGGCAGCAGTGAAGATAAAACATCTGGAAAGACAAATGTGTCCAGTGAGGCGGGAACATCCGGAAGTAAAGAATCATCCGGTAATCCAGAGTCATCCGGTAATCCGGAGTCATCCGGTAATCCGGAATCATCCGGCAACCAGGAGTCATCCGCCAGTCCGGAATCATCCGGTAATCCGGAGCCATCCGGCACCCCAGAGCCATCCGGCACTCCGGAATCATCCGGCGAGGCAGAAACACCCAGCCAGCCGGCACACCCCAGCGGCTCAGAACCATCCGGCGAATCTGGTGATAGCGAGGAAACTGAGGAGGGGAAAACAGAAGAGTCCTCTCCGGCTGAAACAACGGGAGACATCATAACCGATGAAACACCTGTGATTACCATAGAGACAGAGCCATCCCGGACACCGGAGGAAACAGAGGCAGAAGACGTCCATAAGGTGAAAGCAGCCACATCCGATGACCTTGTGGGAATCGGGTACTGCAGCACGGCCAGGGTTTATACCACCACGGTCAATACGCTGAAAGCATTGAATGATTTCGAGGGTTATAAGGTAACATATGCTGTCTATTCACAGGGAACAGCCCGCATTGTAGATGGACCGCGCGGTATTGAGGAAGGCGGAAGCCTTACTTTTGGTGTTAAAACCCAGGTTGGCTATGATATACAGTCAGTATCGGCCAATGGTGAAATCTTAGAGACGGGAGCCCCGGGGGATTCAGCTGACCCGGATTCAGCAGATCCGGGGAATTTGGCGGAAGATATCTCCTGGTTCACCATAGAGGATGTGACGGATGAACTGGAGATTGAGGTATATACCACTGAAACAGACGAACATCCGGAATTTTCTGATACCATTGTGGTGAATGATGGTATGATTATAAACCTTTACGCGCCTGAAGGCGTATTGCCAAAAGGCGTGACCGCTTCTGCGGAACGGGTGGATTCTGCTCTTGAGGATTCCATACGGGAAAATGCCCAGGAAGCTGCTTCTGAAGAGGGAAAGCAGGTTTCATCAGTGGCTGCTTATGATATAAATTTGTGGCTTGGAAGCCAGAAGCTGGATGCTGGAATCTGGAACCAGGAAGGCGCTGTGACAGTTACATTTTCAGGAATTCCTGTAGAGGAAGCCAGCCAGACTGCCGAAGAAATGTCCATTGTTCATGTGGAGACAGAAGCCGCGGGTGTGAAGGCTTTAGAGGAGGTCCGGGACGCAGTGGATGTGTCCGGCGGCAGAGCGGTGGATGCGTTAAGCTTTGAGGCAGAGCATTTCTCCATCTATGCGGTAATAAGCAAAGAAAATATAACCAGGACTACAGTGGAAGTAAGTAAGGACGAGACGTTCCGGGTAAAAGCAGACAGAAGATATGAAGGCTCATGGTTCGTATCAGATCCAAGGGTGGTTTCAATCCAAAACGTGAAGGATATCAATGAGAATGGAAAATGGTATTCAGCAGCGGATGTTAAAGCGCTGAAAGCCGGCAAAAAGGCCAGTATATGGTACGGAAACGTAGTGCACAATGATTATTTCAACATCATTGTCAATGAAGCAGCCAACCAGTTCCATTTCAAATTCAACCAGGATTCCTCCAACATATCATTATGGTACAGCATCAACGGCGGCGGACTTATGGAGATGGAAAGAGGACAGGTCCTTCAGACTGACAGAACAGACATGGTGTCCTTCTATGTAAAACCGGCCGCCGGGTATGTGACTCCTACCACCTTTGAGCACAGAAACGGCAGGTCCGAGGCAGAGCTGGCAAAAGCACGGTTTGAAGAAGGCATCTATGTGGATATTGCAGACGCGCCTTCATCCATCTCTACAGAGCATACAAGCAGAGATTTTTCGGATGCAAATGCGGAAGCGGTATCCATGGGCTGTACCAACCAGTTCCATTACTCTTACAGGGATGATGCTTACCAATACAGGGAATTTAAAATTCAGGCAACGCCTGCAAAGATTAAGATAAAGTATGACGGTAATGGAGCAGAAGGAATGGCTCCGGTTGACTACAGAACCTATACCCATCCTGCAATCAAGAATGGAGACAGCTATATTGATATCAAGGGTTCAGGGAACCTGAAAAAGAATCATTTTGATTTTATTGGATGGGAACTGGCTGAGACAAATGTGAATCAGGCCGGCAGTAAGATATATCAGCAGGGTGACAGTCTGTTTGTGGGTGATGTTTGGAAGGATATAAATATAAATCCGGTTACCTATGTCCTCACTGCCAAATGGATGCCCAAACAGTATACGCTTACCACGGCTTCCGATGCAAACTCTGCCATTGACCAGGGCAAACAATATACTTACGACGCAGATTCTCTTATCAGGGTAAATTTTACGGCCAAGCAGGGATACCGGATATCCGGTGTCGCGGTGGATGGCGTACATCTGTCAGGAAAAGCTTTGAATGAGGCTGTGCAGAACGGCTGGGTGGAAGTGGACTGCAAACAGGACCATTATGTATCGGTTACTTCTGTCAGGACGGAATATAACCTTATAACCAGGGCTGAGAATGCTGATATTACTAAGGGTACAAAATATTCCTACAGTGACACGGATACGTTGGATGTTAAATTTAAAGCAGACAAGGGCTATTCGGTTACCGGCATTACCGTGGATGGAAAATCCTTCACAAAGGATGAAATCCAGGCCATATTGGCCGAGGCGGACCAGCAGGGTTACAGTCATTTAACACTGGACCGTAAGCAGGACCACACAGTGTTCGTCAAGGCAGATAAGACACTCTATACATTGACGGCCAGGGCAGATGAAAATTCCTGGATTAACCCTCAGACAAAGAGCTATGAGTACAAAGAGTTCATCATGTATAAGGTTAAATTCGGGGCAAAGAAAGGTTACCAGATACAGAATATCATTGTAGATGAAAAAGAATTAAGCGGGTTTGAAAAGACAGCCGCCATAGCGGCCGGGGCATACCTGTTTGATTATAAGAGCAGCCATACCATCGAAGTGACCACCAGGATAAACAGTTATCATTTGACCACATATTCAGACCATAACAGCTGGATTGCCCCATCTATGGATTTCACCTACGATGGAACGGAAAAACTTAAGGTGGAATTCGGCGCCAAGGAAGGCTGCTCCATATCCGGCATATGGGTGGATTTACGCCAATACAGAGGAGATGAACTGAAGGAGGCGGTTTCCAGGGGATACATTGAAGTGGATCGGGACCGTGACCACATAGTATCTGTCACCGGTAAGATTAATGAATACAAGCTGACCGTTGGGGCAGATGGAAACAGCCGGATTACAGAACCTAAACAGGAGGTTACCACTTTTACCTATGATTCGGACAAATGCCTGGTGGTTAAGTTCAAGGCTAATACAGGCTACAGAGTCAGCAAGGTGATCGTGGATGACGTTTCCCTGGAGGGAGCGGAGCTTCTGAAGGCACTGGCCTCTCATTCTGTTTCAGTGGACCGCAAGGGCGACCACAGCGTATTTGTAGAGACCAGTCCCATGGAATATGCCCTTACCACCGGCGCAGACCTGCACAGCCGGATTACATACCCTCAGGATAGGATTTATACGTACAGCTATGACCTGGAGGCCTCCATAGAGGTTACCTTTGAGGCAAAAACAGGTTACGGAATTTCCGGAGTATTTGTAGATGCCCGTCCTCTAAAGGGACAGGAACTGCAGGATGCCATTGAAGCAGGCAGTGTAAGGGTTGACAGAAAGGAATGCCACTCTGTCTATGTGACATCGGAGGCCAAGCGGTATACCCTGATTACGGATTCGGATGAACACTCCAGCATCAGCCAGGGCGGAAGTTACGGATATGACGCAATCCTTCCCATGCTGGTAAGGTTCCGCGCGGATACAGGTTACACCATCAGCAGTATCACTGTGGACGGCCAGTCTCTTCAGGGAGCAGAGTTTGAAAGGGCGGCGGCATTGGGATATGTGTCCCTGTCACGTACCCGGGACCATGAAGTGGCGGTCACCAGCCAGATTCGTCAGGATTTGGAATATACGGTAAATTATTTCTTTGAGAATGACCGGGGAGATTTCCGCATTGACAGGCAGTATGAACACGCGCAGCATGTGACAAATGCTGAGTATGGTTCAGACATTGTGTTTGATAAGACACCTGCCCTGGATAAGAACGGACACCATTATGCCCTGGACCACATTGACGGGGACGGAAAGAAAGTATCACTGATTACTCTGGACAACGTGGTGAATGTCTACTATGGCATTGATGAAAAAGGAGAGACGAATCCGGAGGACAGCGGCAATCCTACAAATCCTGACGGCATACCGGACAGGTACCAGGTTACCTTTACCTACAGGGCCGGTGCCAACGGCGCCATGACAGGAACTGTCATGGAGGTGGCTACACGGAGAGATTCCGCCGGAGAGCTGAGCCTGTACGCTCCTGTAAGGCCGACTGCGGATGGCGTGGAATACCTTGGGGATGACGGATTTACATTTAACAATTGGAAATCCAGCCAACCCGGCTATAAAACGCTGATACCAAATTATGTGTTTGATGATACAGATGACATAGCTGCACATAAGTTCTACTGCGACACTGTATTTACAGCTAATTTCCTTGACAATAAGAACATTCATTACGATGTGGAGTTTTACATGCAGTCCCAGGGGCGTTATCAATTCCGGCCCACATACACGGATGCAAGAAATGACGTTCCTCTTCATGGGATGGCTAAAGTAACAGAACAGGATTTGGCGGATAAGGTTGAGAGTGAGTGCACCTATGTTCTGGATACAAGCAGAAGGAACATCACAGAAGCCAAGGTGAAGGAGGACGGTTCCACTACATTAAAACTTTACTTTAAGCAGCAGTTTACCGTGACATATAAGCCTGGCAGTCAAGGAGCTTTTACAGAGCAGTCAAAGAGTGATTATAAATACAATGACAGGCTGGAGCGCTTTATCGGTGAAAAGACGCCAATAGATGAGACAATGCGGTTTGCAGGTTGGATGGGTATGGATGGAACGGTCCTGCAGGAAAGCCAGCTTCCTGATACGGTTACAAAGAATATGATATATACAGCTGTATTTGAGGAAGATACAGTCAAGAGCGGCTTCTTTGTGAGAAAAGACAAGGCTGCAAGGCCGGACGGCAATGTGCCGGATCCCTCTTACAATTATGCATTGTTCGGCGAAGGCTTCCTTCATGCGAATCCGGTGATGGTACCGGCACCGGAAGGTGAACTGAACCAGAGCAGTGAGGCGGTTTTAGAGCGCATAGCGCAGTGGCCGGAGAACGATACATTTACCATGGACGGTAAGACCTATTCCATGGACGATATCATATGGTACAGGATCCAGTATGAGGAAGGCGACCCATATGAATGGCATGTGGACGGAGAGCTGAAGCACAGCATAGCAGTTGTTTTTGATTTGAAGGGCGGAACATTGAATGATTCTACGGACCCGCTGCTGACCTACAGCCTGCAGAAATATGGGGTGATTACAGACAACCTGATTCCTTCACTGGAGGGAAGCGGATTCAGCGGCTGGAGGGTTGTGGAATCCCAGGATACGGGATTTAAGACCGATCAGTTATATCAGGCACCGGATATCAACAACCATGAGTTTACGGGCAGCGTTACCTTTGAAGCAGTTTGGGATATTAATATGTATACTGTAAATGTGGAGATGGCAGACAAGGAATTTCCCGCGAATATACTTGACAGAAAGCTTCTGGAACAGGTGCCCTTTGGGACGGATCCGGAAGCAGACGGCAGGCTGAATGGACTGATTCCTGAATCAATCGACGGGGCAGACGGAAACCATTATATCTATACCGGAATGCTCAGGAAGTCCTATGAACCTGTTCAGGGTGTCAGGGAAAATGGAACCATAACCGTCTACTACATGACAGATAACGATGGACCGGATAAAAAGCCCGATGGAATTCCGGATGCCTATGAGATTCAGTTTATCTTTGAATCCTCCAACGAGCAGCAGGGACGTATCCGGAACAACGGTACAGGGGCATATGGAACCGTTACGGAGTGGAAGAGCCTGGTAGAGCTTGATTCAGAAGGACGCATTGTTATTGGAGCGGACGGAGAACCTGTATTTTGGGAGGATGGGGTGAGCCCTGACGGGGCCGTTACGGCTGAAGCCAATTCCGGCTATGTACTTTCCGGATGGACTGCGCTTATGGACGATATGAATATTTCGTTTGATGATTTAAATGAAATCAGGAGCAATAAGTATGAGCATGACGTAGTGTTTGCAGCCCAGTGGTCCGCAGCAGGCGGTAACACCCCTGATACCGGAGGAAACAGCAGTTCGGGCAGTTCCGGCGGAAGCAGCAGCTCAGGAAGCGGATCAGGCAGAAGGTATGTATCCGCAAATGGAGGCCCCGGAGCAGTTACCCTGGAGGAAACTCAGGTTCCGCTGGCCGAAGCACCTATGACAGATATGACAGTTATTGATGACGGTGAGATACCGTTAGCTCCTCTTCCAAAAACTGGTAATATAATGGACAGGATGAGCCTGACGTTCCTTCTTTCTGGAATCGTACTTACCTTATCGGTATTTGACAGAAGAAGGCATATTAAGTAAAACATGTTATTAACTATAAAGTGAAGGGACACAGCAGTGCGGAGAGATTCTGTACTGCTGTGTTTTTATAAAATTTAATAATCTTTTCATAATCTGACGTGGTGGAAATAGATTTGGATTTGGGATATAATAACCCCACCAAGTCCGGTCTGCCTGGGGGTGTGGGGGTCGGAACAGGAGCAGACGGAAGGAGGACGGACGTCCTTTTAGGAACAGGTAATATATGCTATAATATTTTTAATCATTATAAGATGAGATAATATTAGAGAAAACAGCAGTACATTGGAGGTATAATAAAGATGCAAAGCGATATACAATCTCAGATGTCCCAATCTCAGATGTCCCAATCTCAGATGTCCCAGTCTCAGATGTCCCAGTTTCAGGCGCCCCATACCCGCAATTCCAAGCCCGGGACAATGAAAGCCGCGGTCTACAAAGAAAATGGCATCATAACCCTGGAACACCGGCCGGTTCCTGCGCTGGCGGATCCGCAGGATGCCATCATAAGGGTAACCCTTACCACCATCTGTTCCAGTGATATCCATATAAAGCACGGAGCTGTCCCAAGGGCTGTGCCGGGAACCATACTGGGACATGAGTTTGTGGGCATAGTGGAGCAAACCGGGGAAGCGGTAAAAAAGTTTAAACAGGGAGACCGTGTTGCCGTAAATGTAGAAACTTTCTGCGGTGAGTGTTATTTCTGCAGGCGGGGTTATGTCAACAACTGTACCCATGAACACGGGGGATGGGCGCTGGGGTGCAGGATTGACGGCGGCCAGGCCGAATATGTCAGGGTGCCGTTTGCCGACAACGGACTTACGAAGATACCCGATGAAGTGACAGATGAGGCTGCGCTGTTTACAGGAGACATCCTTTCCACCGGTTACTGGGGGGCTTCCCTGGCGGAAATCAAACCCGCGGATACGGTAGCTGTTATTGGCGCAGGTCCTACCGGGCTGTGTACCCTGATGTGCGCAAGGCTTTACGGCCCCGGCGTGGTCATAGCCATTGATACGTCGGATGAACGGCTGGAGCTGGCTAAGGAACAGGGACTGGCAGATGTCATTATCAACCCGTTAAAGCAGGATGTGGAACAGGAGGTAAAGAAGCTGACCCTTGGACGGGGCGCGGATGCCGTATTGGAAGTGGCAGGAGGCAGGGATACCTTCCGGATGGCATGGAGGATTGCCAGGCCCAATGCAGTGGTCTGTGTAGTGGCTTTATATGAAGAACCGCAGATGATCCCCTTACCGGACATGTACGGGAAGAATCTGGTTTTTAAAACAGGAGGAGTGGACGCTTCCAGCTGTGAGGAAATCATGAAGCTGATAAAGGCCGGAAAACTGGATACCAGCTGCCTGATTACCCACAGAACAAAGCTTGAACACATTATGGAAGCCTATGATGTGTTTGAGAATAAGAAGGACCATGTGATAAAGTATGCAATTGAGGTATCATAAGGCATATGGACGTCCTGCATAATGATAGGATATTTGCAGACATACAGGAAAGACATATAAGAAAGAAGGAATGAGTATGGGCAGGAACTGTTGTATTACCATTGAGCGTCAGTACGGAAGCGGAGGAAGGGAGGTGGCCCGTATCCTGTCGGAGCGCCTGGGGATTCCCTGCTATGGGCGGGAACTGCTGGCAGTGACGGCGGCAGACAATGGAATCAGCATCGAGGAACTGAAAAAGCTGGATGAAAAGCGGACGGGAAGCCTGCTTCATGATTTGGTGCTGTATGCCTTCCGGTTCCAGAATTACAATAAGATGCAGGAGCCCTTTGATATTAATAAGGAGGTATCTGACACCATCCGCAGGCTGGCCCGGAAGGGACCGTGCATCTTTATCGGAAGATGCGCTGATTTCGCCCTGGACGGAGAATGCGATGTACTTAAACTGTTTATCTACGCTTCATCCATGGAGAAGCGCAAACGCCGCATATGCGAGGTGGATGACATAGCCTTTGAGAAGGCGGAGGAAGAAATACAGAAAAGGGACAGCCAGAGAAGCGACTATTATCACTATTTTACCGGAAAAAACTGGGGGGATATGGAAAATTATGATGCCTGTCTGAATACCTCTGTATTAGGATATGAGGGCTGTGCGGACCTGATTATGAAAATGATGGAATGAGATGGCTGAATGTCATCAACGAAAGTATAAAACAAAATATGACAACACCATGACAACGCTGTGACAATGCTGTGACAACGCTGTGACAATGCCGTGAAAACATGGTGACAATGCCGTGAATCAGCCGGATTCCCAATCAGGAAACCGGCTTTCTCACGGCATTTTTCTTTCCTGCTGCCGGCGGGATGAACCATCCCGTCAAATAAACGGAGAAATATTAAAAGTTAGGCTGTAATTTTGTGAAAAAAAAACGGGTTGATTTTCATTTGCAAAATGCATATAATATTTGTCAAACACAACAGTTGTTAAATACATATGATAGCCGCAGAAGGTATTTCTTTACAGTATCTGCGGCAGCCCCTGCAAGGAGGTGAGTACCATACAGGAAATAGCCACCATGATAGAAAAGAGCAAACGAAGGTTTCTGTGCATTAAATTTAGGGCCTGCGGCCTTTCCTTTTCCGAGGGAATCGTGCTTCTGGTCATAGGCTACAGCAGATACAGCAATCAGGAGACCATTTCCAGCCTGTCCGGAATTGATAAATACCAGACAGCCAAGGTATTGGCTGCCATGGAGGAGCGGGGATACATCAGAAGGGAGATTAATCCTGAGAATAAACGAGAAAAGCTGGTTTGCCTGTCGGAAAAGGGAAAAGAGGCAGCTAATTCACTGAAGGACATCATGGACCAGTGGGAGAAAATCATCTTTGCCGGAATCACGCCCCAGGAGGAACAGGTTCTGGAACAGATTATGGGCAAAATCGTCGGAAATGTAAGGGAGTATGAAAGAAATATTGGAAGGGAGAAACTGTAATAACAATGAAACTGGCAAAATCTAAGAAAAAAATCATAGGGGCGGCGGCAGCCGTTATTTTGTGCGCCATTGTCCTGGTGCTCATCTTTGGTCATGTGACAGGGGATGACCTGTTATTTAAGAATAAGAAAAATCTGGTGGTACAGTCTTATGTGACCATGGATGAGAGCAATATTAACGCTCTGACCGGGGGACAGATTAAGGATGTCCTGGTGGAGGAAGGGGACCTGGTGACCAAAGGACAGGAGCTGGTCCGTCTGGACAGTGATACCCTGATGGCCCAGAGGGAACAGGCCCAGGCAGCTCTGGCCCAGGCCCAGGCAGCTTACCAGAGCCTGTTAAACGGCGCCACAGAGGAACAGATGAAGCAGCTGCAGCTGGCGGTCCAGATTGCCCAGGCAAACCTGGAAAATGCCCAGGCAGCCTACACAAGAATGGACGCGGATTATCAGAGGACCTTGGCGCTGGTTCCAGCAGGAGCCGTGTCCCAGTCCTCTGTGGATGCCCAGAAGGCAGCCCTGGCTTCTGCCAAGGCAGCCCTGGACAGCTCGCGCTCCAATCTGGAGATTTCCCAGAGCAAGCTTTCCGAAGCCCAAAACGGAGCAACGCCGGAACAGATTGCCCAGGCCCAGGCCGGAGTGGACCAGGCCAAGGCGGCCCTGAAACAGATAGACACCACCCTGGATAAATGTGTCCTTACCTCACCTGTTGACGGTCTGGTGACAACGGTTAATGTCAAGTCCGGTGATGTGGTGTCTTCCGGACTTCCCTCCGTGGTGGTTGCTGACATTTATACCCCGTATATCACTTGTGATGTGGATGAAATGAAGCTTCCGCGGGTAAAACTGGACCAGGAGGTGGATATCTCCCTGGCAGCCCTGGGAAAGGATACATATAAGGGGAAAGTGGTGCGAATCAATAAGGAAGCGGATTTTGCCACCAAGAAAGCGTCCAATGAAGCTGACTGGGATATCCTGACCTACGGAATCAAGGTAACCTTTGAGGACCTGACTGGACTGCAGGATGAACTGCGTTCCGGTATGACAGCCTATGTTGACTTTGGAAAGTGATGTGATGGTATATGAGAGAATGGATGAAACAGGCTGGGAGCCTGGCATCTTCTATGAAAAAACGGTACATAACGATTCCCATGCTGATTCTTCTTCTGGCACCTACCATCCTGAGTCTGCTTATGGGCGCGGAGTTCGTGCATCTGCCTTTTCAGAAGGTACCCACGATTATTGTAAACCATGATCACTCTGAAACAGTCCAGAGCCTGATTCAGATGATTTCGGATAACAGGACATTTGACGTCATTGCGTGTACGGATGAGGAGGATGACCTGAAGGAAGCATTTTACTATAATAAGGCACTGGCAGGCATTGTGATTCCGGAGCATTTTTCAGAGGATCTGTTAAATGGCAGGGAAGCCAAAATCATGATTTTTAACGACGGCGCCCTGTCAACAGTTGCCAGCGGCATGAGGGGTACCATAGCCGAAGCCCTGGGGACCATTAAGAGCGGATATATGCTGAAGCTGGCAGAGGGAAAGGGCATACCGCCCCAGGCAGCCATGAACCTGATTGCACCTATGGGATATGTGACAAAGGCCATCAGCAATCCCTCCAAGAATGTGGCATACATGATGATGGAGGGCATCCTCCTTACCATTGTGCAGATTGGAGCCGGATGCGTGGGGGCCTGCGTGTGCGAGAGGAGAAGCTTTGGAAGGCTGATGAAAAAGGCCGGATTTATCACCGGTATTGCCTGTGTCTCGGCACTGGGCTGTATAGTGACCCAGACCCTGTGTTTTGGATTTCCCTACAAGAGTTCTCCCTGGGCCGGCATACTGATGACGGTTTTCACCTGCTTCGGCATTACCCTTTTTGGAATACTCCAGAACCTGAGTACCGGAGGAAACTGCGAGGAGGCAGTGCAGAAATGCAGCATCATAAGTTTTACCATGCTGTTGGCCGGTTACACATTTCCGGTTATCTCCATGCCATGGCCCTGTAAGTTTCTTACCTGGTTCATGCCCAATACCCATTATATTGTGCCGTTCAGGGACATGGCCCTGGTGGAGCGCAGCTTTCTGAGTGAGGCCCACCATGTTCTGTGGCTTATGGGCTTCTGCGCGGTGATGGTGCTTGCAGTGGCAAAGAAATTCAGGGATGCCGGGGCAGAGCCGGGAAAAACGCCCGCAGATAGTCCCCTGACGGAAAGCGGGGTGGCCGGCATATGATAAGCAGGATATGGAAGGAAGAAAAAAACACGGTCATCGGTCTGTTTATTTCCGTGCTGGCCGGTATGCTCCTGATTACTACCATCTGGAAAAATGATTACACAGAGGATATTCCCTTTGGAATCCTGGATGAGGACCGGTCCTCCTTGTCCCAGTCCATTGTGAAGCAGTTTGGCATCAATCCCTCTCTGGATATTGTATATTATGCGGATTCGGAGCAGGATCTGAAACAGGCCATCCTGGATAAGAAGATTGAGGCCGGCGTCATGATACCTGAAAATTTCGGCCGGGATATGTCCCTAAAAAAATCACCCCAGGCAGTGATATTTGCGGACTGTTCCAACATCATCACCGGCGGCGGGGCAGTGGGGGCAGCATCGTCCGTGCTGGGTACCATGAGCGCGGGAATGCAGCTTAAGATGCTGGAGGGAAACAACTTTTACCCCTCGGCGGCCCAGACCAGTCTGGGTACATTTTCTTACGTGGACAGGACCTTGTATGAACCACAGGGCGATTACATCAGGAAAATGAGCTATCTGCTGGTTCCCGCCATCACCATGCAGACCTTTCTCATCTCATTTTTTATTCCGCTCATGATACGAAAAAGGAAAGCTCTGGCAGCGGCTGCCCCGGAAAAGCGGGGGGAGGAATTAAAAGACGGAATCATCAGAACGGCCGTGGTGGCGGGCGGCGCGGTGGCGGCCCAGTTCGTGGTGCTGTGTGTGGTGGGACTGTATAAGAATATTCCCCTGAGGGGGGAAATCGGGCTCTATCTATTCAGCACCGTGCTTTTCATGCTGGCGGCCGTGGCCTTTGGCGTGATGCTGGGGTCATTTACCAAAAGGCTGGCCTGCTTTGCGCAGCTGTATATGATGTGCAGCAATCTGATTATATTTACCTCAGGGCTTATTTTCCCGTACTATCTGATGCCCAAATGGCTCAGCATTGCATCCAGGATATTTTCGCCCATTGCCAATATTGCCGTGGAACTGAAGGCTGTGAACCTGAAGGGAATCGGCTGGGACGCTGCCTGGCCCCAGCTGGCGGGAACCGCCCTGTATACCGTGTTCTGGCTGGCGGCAGGAGGCGCCATGTACGCTTGGAGCATTAAAAAGGAGCGGAGGCTTGCCGGGGCGGCGGAGTAAGAGATGAGGCAAGGGAACGGAGTAAGAGATGGAGTAGGCGATGGGGCAAGAGATGGAGTAGGGGATGGAGTGAGAGATGGAGTAGGGGATGGAGTGAGAGATGGAGTAGGGGATGGAGTAAGAGACGGAATAAGAGACGGAGAAAAAGGGGCGGCAGTGAAATGTGTGGCAGTAATATGAATAAAATAGAAGATATAAAACAGAAGATATAAAACAGAAGGTATAAAGCAGAAGGTATAAAGCAGAAGGTATGAAACAGGGGGTATGAAACAGAGGGTATGAAACAGAGAGTATGAAACAGGGGGTATGAAACAGAAGATATAAAACAAAAGGTATAAAGCAGAAGGAATTAAAGAGAAACAGATAGAAAATTCCACGAAAATCATGTATGATAGAGAGAGCGGCTTCGGTATGGACTGCTTTCTCTTTTTTGTAATGGTCTTATATTCCAAGGCACAGGGAGGGGCGGTCACCAATGATTGGGGAATGGGGGTGGTGTCTTGCAAAGCGCTAATACGGATATGATTGACGGCAGTATCTTTCAGTCTATTTTCTGGTTTTCAATCCCTCTTTTGATAGGGAATTTTTCCAGCAGCTGTACAATACAGTGGATTCCTATGTGGTAGGAAATTTTGTCAATACCAACGCCCTGGCGGCGGTGGGGGCTTCGACCCCGGTCATCAATATGCTGGTGGGGTTCTTCATGGGCCTGTCCACCGGCGCGGGAGTGGTGATTTCCCAATACTTCGGGGCCAGACAGGGTGAGGCTATGAGCCGGGCGGTTCACAGCGCTATGGCCCTTACGGGGCTGTTGAGCATAGTGTTTACCGGGCTGGGACTGCTGTATACAGGGCCCCTTCTCAGGGCAATCGGGGTGCCGGAGGACGTCCTTCCCCATTCTTCTCTATATCTGATGATTTATTTCTGTGGAATCACATTTTCACTTTTTTACAATATGGGCTCAGGCATACTGCGCGCGGTGGGGGACTCCAGGCATCCACTGCTCTATCTGGCGGTGGCCAGTATCGTGAATATCATCCTGGATTTCACCTTTGTGTGCGGGTTTCACATGGGCATTGCAGGCGTGGCCATTGCCACCATCATGGCCCAGGCAGTGAGCTCATTCATGGTCATGCACAAGCTGATGCATACCCGTGAGGATTACAAGGTGGAAATCCGCAAGATACGGTTCCACAAGAAAATGATCCGCAAAATCATTGCCTTTGGCTTTCCGGCTGCCTGTCAGCAGAGCATCACCTCATTTTCCAACGTGGTGGTGCAGTCCTATATCAACCGGTTCGGAACGGCTGCCATGGCCGGATATTCCGCTACCCTGAGGATTGACGGATTTCTCCAGCTGCCCCTTCAGAGCTTTAATATGGCTATCACCACTTTTGTGGGACAGAACATCGGAGCACGCAAGTATAAACGGGTGAAGAAGGGAATATTTGCCGCCTGGGTTATGAGTTCCCTGATTATTCTGGCAGGTTCAGTGGGAATGTATTTCGGAGCGCCCCTGTTAATCAGCGTGTTTACCAATGATCCCCAGGTAATTGGGAACGGAAGCAGTATGCTTCGCATTTTCTCCAGAGCATATATTGTGATGCCCGTGATCCAGGTACTAAACGGCGCCCTGCGCGGCGCGGGACTTTCCAAGGTCCCCATGTTCTTTATGCTGGGCAGCTTCGTGGTTCTGAGACAGATTTACCTGCTTGTGGCAGTGCCCATGACTCACAGTTTGATGGTGGTCATGGCGGGATGGCCCATTACCTGGGTCATCTGCGCGGCCGGTATGTTCCTGTACTATGTCAAAGCGGACTGGCTGCCTAAGGAGGCCGGGCCGGAGGGGGAATAATGCTTCCGGTTAATGCTTCCAGTCAATGCTTTCAGTTAATGCTTCCAGTCAATGCTTCCAGTCAATGCTTTCAGGAAATCATACCAGGTAATGCTGCACAGTTATGGTCCGGTAAGGCCGCCGCTCAGTAAAAAAGCGGCGGCTTTTCAGTATTTACGCGCAATAAAAGGCGAAAAAATCAAAATATGAAACATTTTTTCATTAAAATCAGATAATATTGACAAAAGTGTTTAAAAGAGTAATATAAAGTCATAGGAAGGAACCAATATGAAAAGTGTACTTGTCAGGATACAGGAATATTCAGCGCAGGCCAGCGGGGCTGAGAAGGGGGTCCTCAGATTTTTAAGGGAAAATCCTGAGGAAGCCGCAGGATACAGTATAAAGCAGCTGGCAGATAAAACATTTTCCTCAGCGGCAACCATTGTCCGCCTGTGCAGGAAGATGGGATTTGACGGTTATAAGGAGCTGCAGAAATCCCTGTTATATGAGTCAGCCCTGCGCAGGGAGAGTACGCGGCCCATGGAGCAGGAGATAAAAAAGGACGACAGCCTGGAGGAACTGGTGAACAAGGTGACCTATAAGAACATAGTGTCTCTTGACAATACCAGGAAGCTTGTGGACCTGGATATCCTGAATCAATGTGTGGAGCTGCTGGACAGGAGCCAGACCGTGTATCTGTTCGGAATTGGTTCTTCCCTGCTGGTGGCCAGGGACATGTATCTGAAGCTTCTCAGGGTCAACAAGGCATGTGTGATCTGCGATGACTGGCATGCCCAGCTCCTGCAGGCCAGAAACATCCGAAGCTGCGACCTGGCCCTGATCGTCAGCTATTCCGGTCTTACTGATGAAATGATAACATGTGCCAGGGAGGCCAGGCTGAGGGAGGCGCCGGTTATCACCATATCCAGGTTTGAGCAGTCGCCCCTGGTCCGTCTGGCTGATTATAACCTGGCAGTGGCTGCAACGGAACTGATATTCAGGAGCGGGGCCATGTCATCCAGAATATCCCAGCTGAACATGATAGATATTCTGTATACGGCTTATGTGCACAAGCGGTATGACGAGTGTATGGAGCAGTTCAGAAAGACCCATATAGCTAAATCCGAGGGACCGGAGGAAAACCAAAACGCATTGTAAGGGGAGGAAACACCATGATAGATTTGTCAGTGTTGGTAACAGAAAGCAGGAATAAGGAGACCATGGGGCTGGACCAGATGACGCCCCTGGAAATTGTTACCGTTATGAACCGGGAGGACGGAAAGGCAGTGAATGCTGTGGGGGAGGTCCTGCCCCAGATTGCCCAGGCCATTGCCTGGTGTACGGACAGTCTGAAACAAAAGGGAAGGATCATCTATATAGGAGCAGGTACCAGCGGAAGGCTGGGAGTGCTGGATGCGGTGGAATGTCCTCCCACCTTCGGGGTGTCGCCGGACGTGGTGGTGGGCCTGATGGCGGGCGGCACCCCTGCCTTTGTCAGGGCAGTGGAGGGAGCAGAGGACAGTCAGACCATGGGGGAGGAAGACCTGAAAGAGATTCATCTGTCCCCGGCAGATATCGTCATCGGGCTGGCTGCCAGCGGAAGGACGCCTTATGTGATATACGGCCTCAGGTATGCCAAAAAGATTGGATGCAGAACAGTGGCCGTGTCCTGCAACCGTGATTCTGAGATAGGAAAGGAGGCAGACCTTGCCATTGAACCGGTACCGGGACCCGAGGTCCTTACGGGTTCCACCAGGCTGAAGGCCGGAACTGTCCAGAAGATGGTTCTGAATATGATATCCACAGGAAGCATGGTGGGTATCGGCAAGGTTTACCAGAACCTGATGGTGGATGTTGTGCAGACAAATATGAAGCTGATAACTAGGGCGGAAAATATTGTCATGACAGCCACGGGATGCACCAGGGAAGAAGCCAGGGACAGTCTGGAGGAGGCGGAGGGAAGCGTAAAGCTGGCAATCACCATGATTCTGCTGCAGTGCGGTGCAAAATCCGCAAAGACAAGATTAAATCGAGCTGGGGGGTATGTTCGTAATGCAATACAGGACGTATAAGGAAACCATGCTGCCGCAGATGGTGCGGCTGTGGAAAGAGGAAGCAGTGCGTATCCGGTATAAGGCCTATGATTCACCGGAAGAATGGAAGGCAGAGCTTTTGGATAAACCGGATTTTGACCCCGAGGGATGCATTCTGGCCTTTACGGATTCCGGCAGCCTGGCAGGGTTTGCAGCGGCAATCAGCCAGAAGGAATTCCTGCCGGGACAAAACCGGGACAATACGCCGGGCTATATATTCCTTCTGGTGGTAAAAGAGGAATATGAAGGCAGAGGTGTGGGGAGCAGCCTTTTGGAAAAAGCGGAAGCATTTCTGAAGGGCCAGGGAAAACATGAAATAAGAATCAGCCACAAATGCCCTATTAAAATGTCCTGGTACATAGACCGGGAGGGCCATGAGCACAACAAGGCGCCGGGAATCAGGACAGATTCCCCGGGATATATATTTTTTCAGAGAAGGGGGTATGAGCTGGTCCAAAAAGAGGTTTCTTATTACCTGGAACTGGAAAAATTTTACATTCCGGCAGATGTACAGAAACACATCATGGAGCTGGAGTCGGAGGGAATCAGAGTTGCCTGGTTTGACAGTGCCGGGAATTTCGGATATGAGGAAATGTTTGAGCGTCTGAAGGACCAGTCGTTCCTGAAAAAATTCCGGGACGGAATCCGGGAACATAAGAAGATTCTCATAGTGGAGGACAGGGACGGCAGGGTGATGGGCACAGCCGGAACCGTGTATCCGGAGAAAAACGGGCGGGGTTTCTTTTCGGCACTGGCAGTGGACCCGGCTGACGGGGGAAGGGGAATCGGCAATGTACTGTTCTTCAGCCTGTGTCAGGAGCTTAAGAACATGGGAGCGGAGTACATGACGATTTTTGTGACGGAAACCAATTTTGCCAGAAGGATTTATGAGAAGGCAGGTTTTTCAGCGGTACAGGAGTGGGCGATACTAAAAAAGACGGTATGACAGGCAAGAGATAAGCCTGCAAATAAAAAGTCAATAGGAAAATGAGAAATTTTCAAGATTTATTGT
>ENA-OWPD01000324-OWPD01000324.1-human-gut-metagenome-genome-assembly--contig:-NODE-324-length-59319-cov-7.100162_pt1 | contig 59319 bp, 60 predicted proteins | sample MGYA00248262_ERZ651842 | MGnify/ENA primary metagenome ERZ651842 (study PRJEB26924, sample SAMEA4378253) | human gut metagenome | biome: human gut; feature: human-associated habitat; material: faeces... | reverse complement strand
AGAGCAACGCCCTTCTAAGGCGTGGGTCAAGCGTTCGAATCGCTTCGGAATCACTTAAAGGACTGATTATAAAACGCTGATAATCAGTTCTTTTTCTTTTCTATAAAAGTCGGAAGGCTATAAAAAAAAGATACTATTTCTCACCGGAAAGTCACCAACAGTGGAAAAACAGTGTCTTTAAAAACTTATAGCTTATGGCAACACTATCATTAACTATCTTATCGGCTAAACCTACTAAAACAGGTGAATACCCTATTCTTATTCGAATATCTGTTAAAAATGACAAAGAATACATCAAAACAGAGTATCGGTTGGACGACGCCTGCCAATGGCATAACGGAAAAGTAGTCGCTCGCAACGACGCTACGATGATGAACAAACAATTGCTGTATGAGTTGAAAAAATACAAAGAACGTCTCCAGTATATCGACAACTACGACTGTTATACAGCAAAACAACTAAAAACCATACTTACCCAACAGGACAAGATTGCTCCAGATGTGCGAACCTTCAATGACTTTATGCGGCAGAGAATAAAGGAAAAGAAAGAAGAAGGAAAAACTAGTCACGCAAAAATGCTGGAGGATACCTTAAAGGTCTTTGAAGCCGCAGAGGGAGAAGTACCAATGATCATTATGAATCATACCGTCGTTGAACATTTCGATAGATGGATGAAATTGCACGGACATTCCGATGGCGGCAGGCAAATCCGGTTAAGTCACATAAAAGCTCGAGTTAATGAAGCTATTAAGTTAGGACTGATACGGTGTGACAAGCACCCATTCGCCTACACTAAGATACCTATTCCGGAACCAAGGAATCTAGACATAACCGTGGATGGAATAAGAAAGATTATTAGTACGGACGTATCAAAGAGCAAACAACTATCTTTAGCGCGGGATATGTTTCTTCTCTCGTTTTACTTAGGCGGGATCAATTATGCGGATCTTATTCAAATAGACCTGTCTAAAGACATAATTAGCTACATACGATTAAAGAGTGGAGAACATAAGACAAAGAACCGAACGACTAGCATAACCATCTGCCCAGAAGCGAAAAATATAATAAATAAATATATCGGGAAAAATGGAAAGCTAAAGTTGGACTACAAATATACAGCGGGCAATTTACAACGCTATATCAACAAATGCCTAAAGCTTTTGGCGACAGAGCTAAATATAAAGGAGGGGCTAACATTTTACTCCGCCCGTAAAACCTTTGCCCAATTTGCTTCCGAAATCGGCATTCCCTACCCAGTTATCGAATACTGCCTCGGACACAGCATAAAGACCGGAATAACTATAAATTCGTATGTGCGAGTAAAACAGCATCAGGCGGATGCAGCTATCCAAAGGGTTATTGAGTATGTTAATAATCCGGAAGTATTCAAGCCCTATATAGAGATGCGATCACAAATACAAATGATGGTGATGTAAAATAGAGAGGTAGCTTATTCGGCTACCTCTTCTTCATTTTTTTTTAAATTCAATCATCATTTTAATGCAAATTTACGCTTCACAAATAACTTACTGCGTGCAAAGTCATGGAGGTCAATTAGCATCGCTAGTCTCTTTATTTCCTGTTCATTTCTCAACACATCCATCACTTTTGTAAAGTCTGAATACGTAAATCGCAACCAGTGACAGTAAAACTCTTCATCTATTATCCAAGGGATATCTGAATTAGTTCGATTACCGCTCCTATAACAAGTATACATACGTTTAAGGATATCCTGTTCAAAATTCCACCGGTATTTCCATTCTAACTGTTCTGTAGCAATTACCTCTATTTCACGCAAATACTCAAAAACGTCTTTAACAGATACAAATATTACTCCATCTTTTTCAATATACCCGATTTTCTTTACCATAATGTTTAATTTTAAAGTTGCACAAACTTACTCATATCTTCAAGAATAATATCTTATTAATTATATTAATAAGTTAATTTAAACTACGAATACATATTTTACATATCAAAAAGACGGGGAAATAAGCACAAAATAAAAGCCCCGACTACACTTAGTCGAGGCTCATTCCTTTTGGAGTAATGAACTATCTCTGAACTTATTGTTTATATTATTTTGAAGTTACTCCCAATTTATTTTTCCAATCATTGATGCGAGAAGAATATTTAAAAGCTAATTTTTGAGCCAATACTTCAGTTTCCTTCTCTGTCTTTTCGTTTAATCTAACGCTCTTTATTCCTTGCAGTTGCAACAACACTATAGCAAAGGCGTTAGCGTCTATTTCTATAATTTGATTTGCATTAACATCTAAAGAATCTTCCCCTGTATTTCTTTTATAATTATTAAAATTTTCTTCCCATGCCTTTATTGTAGCAGGTAATTCACTTGATTTTCCTCTATTTTTAAAATCTTTAATTACACAATCTTGATAAATATGTCTAGCCTCATGATACATCAAATATTTCAAATCATAAAAGTCATTTAGCTCAATAAGTCTATCTATCCATGCCTCATTTATGTACAAGTTAACACTGTCACATTCTGCCGCATTTATACAAGAATTAAAGCGCTTAGGATTGTATTCATATACAATCCCAATACTTGAAGATTGAATGCCTAAACATTCAAGAGCAGTATTGAAATTGTGTTCTAGCTGTTTTTTCACTTCTTCTTTTTCCATAATTAACATATATTTAAATTAAAAAGCTCCAGCTATTCAACTAGAGTAGAATTTCACCATCGTGGATAAAACGCACGTATAATTATTTGCGACAAAGATATTACTTATTTTTTAGTTTTATCCACTATCACTACAAATATTATTAAGACTATGACACCTATATAGATTTTATCTTTATGAAGCTCCCACCATGATAACTCAATAACCTTCTCTCTTTGATTCAACATAGCATCTACTTTACTATTCAGCGAATCCAATCTATTAGAGAATTGTTGTAAGGTAATAGATAATGTTTCATCAACTTCTACCCTCTCTTGATCCTGCTTGGATGCAGTAGTAGTACTTTCTTTGACCGGATATTGCTTTCCTGACGAATCGGGAGCAGACAAGTAAACTGTTTTATTCTCAATCTTTAGGTCACTCAATTTGTCAGTAGTAATCTTCGTTTGCTTATTCACATCCAATCGTAGTGATTCTATCAAGTTTTGCAGATACAAGAAATCCCCTGAATAGTCAATCTGCTTCTCCGTCTCCATGTTCCGAGAAGTCTTACAAGAAGTAAACCATATACCCGACATCAGGAATATGGTTATATAAATTAGAGCCTTCATGGTCGAACTACTGTATTACGCAAGAAGTTGGAGAACTCGGAACGCACATCAAAACAGGGACACGCCTTGATGTATTCCCTAGACTCTACCTCTCCGCTTCCGTCCAGATCGGGCGAAGTATCACGGTGTCCGAGAAGCTCAACTATAGGATACTCCTTGCAAAGCTTTGCAACTAATTCCCGCAAAGCTGTTTTTTGGGCGATCGTTCTTGTGTCTGCGGGCTTTCCATTTGCATCCAAACCACCGATATAACAGATGCCAACACTATGCTTATTATACGAAGACTCGCTAAACCCCTTCGTATTACAGTGTGCACCGTCAATGTTTAAGGGTCGCCCATTCTCTACCATTCCATCGAGATCAATAACGAAGTTATAACCGATCTGATTGAATCCTCTTTGCCTGTGCATCCGGTCAATATCCTTTGCACGTAAATCTTGCCCGGCACGTGTGGCCGAGCAATGAATAATAATCGAATCAATAGTTTTCATTTCTTTTCCTCCTTATCTTTAGTTATTGTAACTCTACGTGGTGGGATACGACGACTACAGTCACTATCAGGTCGATCACAACGATTATGTTCAGCATCCTTCAACTGTAGTTCCAACTCGTGACATTTATGTATCCAAATTAATTTATCATTCTGCTCATTACGTAATTCAACATAGATAGCATCTATTTTCGTGTCACGCTGTGCAATACGATCCTCTAGCCAATCCACTTGTTTACGTTCATTCTCATCTTCCATAGAGTCAGCAGAAGCATCCTCTTTCCTTGCATCAGTCTTCCGGTTAACATAGAAGTTTACCATCCATTTGATTGCCTCTAAGCCTCCTAAGGCACCGAGTATTGTTAGCCAGTCGTTTAGTTCCATATTCTTATTATAATATTTAAAGCACTACTACACAACAATTTCAATAATTTAAACTAAAATTTATATCTTCTGCTACCCATCTTGTATTGGAAGAATCTGTATCAAAGCAAATACCTGTAAGTCTAATAATGCCATGTCCTAAGTTACCAAAGCTAATTTGTGTATCCCCCGTTACAACTCTCGTGTTTGTGCCTTCTTTATAAACAATAAAATCACTTTGATTTGCAAACTTAATTTCGTATGTTAATATTGCTCTAACAACAAAATAAGGTAATATAATTTGCTTAATAGAACCTTTAGGTACAGTAGGCAACTCTACATAATTGGTATTCATTGCATATTGTTTATCAAACAAATCCCCATAGGCTTTACCATCTGTATCCCAAATTATAGATTTATTAGCAAGATGTCCACTACCATCTTCATTCAAAATAATTTTCCCATTTGCTATAGAAATACTTCCATCTTCAACTTCTACTCTTCCTTTGAATTTATATTTTTTATTAATGGGATCAAGTTCAAACACAATTTTATTATCCACTAGTGCAAAGATTCCCGTCCGCTTTGTCCCGTCGGCGACTGTCAGGCAATCCTTTCCTTGTGCTATCCCGGTAAGGAGCACATTGCCATTTTCATCAATGGCCTTTGTGCCCGAAAACATTTTAGGAGTAACAATATACTCTTCCCCTAATTCCGTTGCATAACCGTTCCATTTTTCAATCCATGGAAGAAGGTTTGCGTCCTGACCATCCTTACCCGGCTCCCCCTTTACTCGTATAGGATCACCCCATTCACCTGAATCCGCACTTTCCGCTACTTTTTGAGAAACCCAAATGACGGATGCGGTTGAATTAGTATGCCAACCTCCAGTTGTACCATTTCCTGTAGGAACGTCCGGTTCTTCTTCGCTGTCATGATATGTTATATACACCCTCATTCCATCCTTTCCGTCTTGTCCATTTTTTCCGTCGGCACCGTCTTTTCCCGGTTCACCTTTCAGGTTCTCTTTCGCTTCATCAGACAGATTATTCCATGTGAGAACAACATCCTTCATAGTACATACGCACTTTTTATTTGATTCGTCCCATATCCATGAAATTGCACCACCGGCAATGTGCCCCGACTTATCCGGTTTAAATAAGGCCGAACCGCAACCAAGTTCCGCAGTACCATCCGGATAGAGACAATAGGCAATATTTCCTTTACTATCAACCCCTTTTACCATTCCATTCACACAATAGAACCCTTTCAATCCTCCACTTCCGGGAATATCACCGCCAACACGAACCTTTACTTTTCCATCCCAATTCTTACTGTTAAGATCGAACATCACGTCAATAGCCGGCTGACCTGTTTCGTCTGCGTGCATATAAATAGCAGACTGGCGTGCTTTGTTCTGTGAGTTACCGAACTGGACCAGTTCGTCACCCACTGCAGGAGGATAAAGTACGTTACCGGATTCATCCTTGTCAAATTCAGATAGAAGAACGTGCAAGGTTCTTGTCTCCACATCGACAGAATCAACTTCGACATGATAATGCTTTGTCTTGTCACCGACAAACGTCTGACAACGTACAAAATCATGCGCAACAATACTCATATCTTCATCCTCCAATTCGATAAGGTATTCCGCACCATCATCAGAGAGCCGGACAGATTTTACTTTCCCGTGTCCCTGCGTGATGGCCTGCGCACCAATGATCGCTCTAACCTTACTTATCAGCATTTCAAAGACAAGCATCGTTTCACGGACTACAATAGTATCAATCTCCAGCTTCCATTTGCCTGTCATGTACTCCCATAACTTCCACCCATGCCCCGCAAATCCGGACACAAAATCTTCCACATACTCTTTTACTCCATTAGCTAATTTCTTCCCGGTCTCCTTGACCGAACAAAGGAAGCCATAAAACTTTCCGTTACTTAATATTGCCATAATATTTATATTTATTCATTATACGATGATAGTGGATATATTCTATTGGAATACTTTGACCACCAGCTATTTCCTTTATAAGTTTCAACTGAATCGTCCGGAACATAAATCTTACAAGCAGCATTGAAACCATAGCCCAGATTTGCGGATGAACATGCAGGCGGGACACTTGAAAAAATATTCAGATAAGTCATAGACTTGCAATCATAGAATAAATCGTTACCAAACGAAGTAACCGAAGCGGGTACTTCTAATCCGGTTAATGCAGTACACCCACGAAACATAAGTTTACCTAATAGAGTCAGGCCATTAACAGGTAATATTACAGTCTTCAAACTAGAGCAGTAATCAAAGAAGTTATCCATGCCCTCGCTGATTATTTCGTCAGGAAATTCAAAGCTTTCTAAAGAACTGCATTTTTCAAAAATGGACCATCTTAATTTTAAAGGTTTCATTCTACCACTTTCAAACTCTACTTTCTTTAAATTAGGACAACCTGAAAATATAGACTGCTGTATATATTCAACATATTTAGGAATAGTCATTTCTTCTATCGCTGTCCCTCTGAAAGCTTCAAAAGCAATCTCTGTTACATAGGGAGGTAGTATGAAAGATTTCAAATTAGAGCAATATTTTAATAAACCCGGTTTAATCATTGAGATGGATGTCATGTACTGAAATTCATCAAAATACATTATTTGAGTATTATTACTGAAAGGAGTACCAAACTGTGAATCTGTTATATTCGCCAATTGCGCTTTAATAATACCAGTACCATCACCATAATTCCCAACCATGTAAGAACCTACGAAATCGTCTTTGAATCGTAGATAAAATTCGCCTGTTATATTAAGGACTAACCGATTGAAATAACTGCGAAGAGCTATGGCTGTATCCTCATAACAATTCGTATTGATATGAAGCGTTCCATCAAGAACCGGGCGAGGATCATCACCAGCTACACCGGAACTGTTAAGCCCAACATAAGTCCCGTCTGCCAGCTTTCCAAGGTTATCAAGCATTTCGGCTCCATTCTCATTATAGGTATATTCCCCAAAAACGGCACGCACACGTTTAAGGGCATGTGCTTCTCCCTGTTCCTGCTGCGCATCCATGATCTTTATCAAGAGGTCAACCGGATTGAGTTTCGGGCAATCGCTGACAAAGAAGTCCGTTATCCTTTCTGCGCAATCATCTATTAAAACTCCGTTTTGAGTTAATAAAGGAAAGTTCTGTAATGTCAAATACCTGTTCGTGGATGGATATTGTACCAGTTCCAGACATCCGCCCTGTGGAAGCCTTATCTGTGTCAGTGACGTTCCGTCCGCCCAAACCTTACGTAAGTGAGTACATACGGTCAGATCAAGAGATCCTGCCAACGTGGCTATGTTAGACAATATAATAGATTGCAGGGATACACAATCCGAGATAGTAAGTCCCGTGATCGCGATAATGATTCTCTCTGTACGGCTTCCCAGCTCTAATTCACGCAACATTCTTCCTTTGATGATAAGGTTGCCGTTGACGTTCTTATCATGCCACTTGCCGATACTCATCAGCCAACTGGCTCCCTGAATAATATTCTGCTGGTCGCCTGTACCTCCCAAATCTATTATCATTCTGCATACCTGTCCGGCCTTTGTCCTGCTTCCCTTCACAATTGATGTACCGTTTGCAATAGTGGGGTACATATCAATGGCAGGAGTGATATCATACGTGATGGCGTTTCCGGCAGCACGAACATTTATGGAATCCGTTCCATTTGCAGAATACTCTCCGAAGCTGTATTTTGAAGACATATACTGGATGCGCTTTTTCATCCATGCTGTTTCAGCACTGTATAAATCCCCAAGTTCCTGCGTCAACGGATCGGTATCGTTAGTGTATCGTCCGGCATTCATCATCAGTTTGGCATTTTCATAGCGTTTGGAATCCTCATTGACTGTTACAGCAGGGAAATACTCTTTCACATTGAGATAGTATTTCTGGTACCATGCATAGACTTTTTCAGCATGAGTACCAGACTTCAGACCTCCCAGTGTCTCCATAGCCGACATCATGGAACGCATTCCTGCAGCAAGTTCATCCGGGAACGCCAGTTCCAACAAATTCCAGAACACGGAAGTTTCTCCATTCCATACAGAAGCTCCGGTATCATAACTGTCATGTACTTCGACATAATACCCCTTCCGGAGTTGTCCCTGATTGGTGATAGGCATTATTGTATCAAGGTCGTCCTGTCTCCATTTCCATTTACAACCTTCTCCAAAACAATATGGGTATGTGTTTTTTGCCCGGTTGTCGGTAGCAGCAACAAATTCGGTAAAGTTGTGATGGTATATTGCGTCGGGAATATCAAAGTAGGTCTTAGCTTCAGCTCTAAATTTGGCAATGCGGGCGTTGATGAAAAGCGTATTCAGTTCATCATTTGTTTTTCCTACCAAATCAGCACTTGATAAACCGTACCCCTTATTTACAAGTTGGGATATCAGGTTTATTTGTCCTTCACCTATATCAGATGGTATGAACCTTTTTTCAGCCGCCTCATAGTAATACAGGTTATACAGGTCAGTGTCACCCGGCTTTGCGATCCAGTAGTCCACACCGTTTTCCTTATATCCGGTCGCATCAGCGTTCAGTTCATCCAGCGTCCCGTCAAACGGACGAATCCTGTTCGAGCAGGAGTAAGCAAGGTTATAGGCGGGTATCCAGTATTTTATATTCTCCGGAAGTCCGCCGTCAAGACCGATACTGTTTTCTCCGTTATACTGCCATGACTCCTCGTCCTCGTTATATGTGATTCTGGTCGTATTCCAAGGTACGCGAAACAATGCCGGAAGTGGTGAGTTGTCGGCTCCCTCGATTGAGATCAGTCCGGGGAAAAGGTCGGTATTGTAACCAAAGCAGTCCTTGTCACCCTTGTCAGGGCCGCCCGTAAACTCGCCCATACAGGTGTATACGATTTCACCCTCGTCATTGAGTTCCTTGCGGAAACCCATGAACGGTTCCTGATAGACAGAAACACGGACTTTCGGATCAAGAGCCATTGCCTCATTAGTGAGTCCGAGCTGTTTATACAAATCCGTATATGAATTAACCGAACCAGCCTTGTGGTCCTGCATGGATGATGCCCAGTTTTTCTTGAATGTAACGGATGCGCATGCAGGCACGTTATCAAACATGATAAACTTCTTCGTGGTGGTTGATCCGTCAGCGTAAGTGATAACAGATTTCGTCTTGTCAACCTTACACTTCTCATTCCATTCCCAATACTTCTTGGAGGATGTACCCTGACCGCTCATCTCTATATATGTGATGAACACATTTCGTTCCGGGCGGTTTACATATTGTATTTCAAGTGTACCTGTTCTCTTTGCCGTATCATAATAAGACGGGAATATGTTATCGAATACAAAGACATTCATTTTTGCCCTTATGGCATCGAAGTCCAACTGTGTAGCCATTGCGTCATACAGGTTGTTATTCTCGGTTTCTGCAACCTTTTCATCTGTACCGGGTAACCAATTGATATAATTCTTATGCACTGCATTGGAGCCTAGTCCGGTTTCATATATGCGGATTCCATAGACATCAACGTCAGCATAGTCAGAACCTATAATTATATCTCCATTCTGCGCCCAGTAGTCGTTAGATTCGTAAAGGAAAGTACGATTCTTTTTTCCATTGATATAAATAGAGCAAAGATTAAATCCGGCATTTCCATACATATTCGGTGAAATGGTCATGGCTATCCTAACACGTACACCATCGTCGGTTGGAATTGATTGTAACTCCTCATTTTTAAGAGACTGGCTACACGGCCAGATGTTGTTGGCATAAATATTAAGTCCGGTAAATCCTTGCCCGTCCGGTACCGACAAAGTAATAATAGGCTCGGAGTAGTCGGTAACATTATAAATTTTATAATCCAGTTCAACGGTTTTCCCATTACGGGCACTTTCTATTTCAAAAGGCTTGTAACCGATATCTAACAAACTTCCGGCCATCATTCTTAATACACGGTTGCCGTCACTGTCTACAGTCCATCCGTCGTTATTCCAGTTCATGCCTTCCCATTCGGCTGCGATTTGAGAACTGTCTATTTCATTGATAATCTTCTGGTAATTTGACTGACTGTTAGTACGTGTACGCGGGTTCATGTAAAAGACTGATCCGGCTGTAGCGGAAAAGCCGGAAGAGTTGCTCACAGAGAAGATCATAGTATCGGTCAAAGGCTCTCCATTATCCGATACGGCTACAGAGATTTCAAAGTCCGTATCATCCACGGTTTCAATCTCCATTGCATAAGAGAAACTGTTTTTCGTGTTGGTCGGTATCGTGCTCTCTTCACTGGTATAGACGGTGAGGTCATCCATTTTTATGGAGAACGTACCGCTTGTGGCCGTGGCGTCACCGTCATAGACGGCATATTCGAAAAGCTTGTTGTTCGCCCAGTTGGAAGCCTTATCAGAGAGGCTGTTCACGCACATCAGCTTCACCTGCTCGCCTTCCGATGCGCACATGATATTGAAAGACACCGTTTTGGTTTTAATGGTGCCATCGGAGTTTTCAAGATAAACGGATAATTTGTATACACCCGTCTGTTCGGGGTGGTCAATAGAGAAATTCAAAGCGGTATCCGTATAGATAACGTTTCCCAGCACCTGTTCATACGCTTTGGCGTAGTTTTCTCCCTCAAGGGTGACTTTAAGTGTCTTGTTTACATTTCCGGATATATAGAGAGGAATAGAAATCGCTCCGGAATACAATGTCCACCACTGGAAAGTATCAGCCTTGACAGACAATGACGTCATCGTTACATTATAAGTATAAGCCGGAGTAGCCTGCCCGGTCACTTCACCGGTTATTTTAACCATGATTGAGTTGGCCCCATTCGCAAGAAACTCGGCTATATCAACTTTTGTGGCAGTAATGGAGTTGACCATCAAGGTTTTTATCAGTGTGTAGTCTGTACTGGCGGAGTTCTTGATGAATATCTCACATTTTCCGCGTTCTCCGGTATTCTCGTAAGGATCATTATAGCTGTAACGTTCCTGTGAAATGAATGTGAAATTTAATACGCAAGGTTCACCCTTTTGTGAAGTAAAGGACTTGTCACCATTATTCTGTACACGAATATAGTATTGAACGCCAGTCGTAGAGTCAAGGCGTTGGTAGATGTCGTTGACAGAATCTTGCAAACTGTCTATTTCTTCTGAATGAATTGCGATAACTTCTTTATCCGCATCGGTAAAGTCATTGGTAGATAAATCTTTTCCGCCCACTTTATCTACTTTTTTGTCAATAAGTTCCCGTAGTACGGTATCATCAAAATTTGTCTGATAATCTACCCATTCGCCATTTTTATATTGATACTCCTTATCTGTCTCTTTTACATAGACGACACAGCCTTCTGTTAATCGGTCGGCTGTAATGGCATTCCTTGCGTCAATAGTAGATACCTCCTTATGACCACCTTTACCATAAATGGAATAGTGCGTAGGATATACGTCTCTACTTGTGCCCGGAACAATAGGGGAATATACATTCGTTCCCTTCAATTCTTCACTCATTTCACCTCAATATTTAATACACCCGTTTGGATGCTATTTAAACGATAAATAGTGTAACTCTCTTTGTGCCCGAAAGTATTTGTAACTTCACGAGTTTCTTCTTTCCAGTCTGTATTACGCAATCCTCCAATCCAAAACTGAATACCAGATACCATAGATGTAGGCAGGATGTAATAAGGATACTTACCACCGGTACAATCGAATACAGTAGAGCCTTGCGTCCGGCCGGCCCATGTACTGGATAAGCCTAATATTTGCTCATTTGTCAAAGTGTCGTTGGCAGATACTCCGTAGTACTTCTTTAGCTTGAATTGGGCGGACACGGACTTGCTGTAAGTCTGGCCGGCAGATACAGAACGAAGAGTATAAGTCGTGTCGGATGTTACTCCTGTGTATTGCTTTGCCCTGATTCCGATTAGCAGTGATTCATTATTGATCGATTGTGATTCAATATCCCGGTCATAAGTCCATGAGAGATTTATAGTCTGTGAGCTGCCTTTCTCATAAGTTCCGCCACCGGATAAAGTCATGGTAAACGGAAATACTTTCGACATCAGTTGTGAGACTTGAGAGAATAAAGCCGTATTAATTGTCCATTCGGAAGTTCCGGCTAATCTGACCAATATATCATCTGTATCAGATACGCTGTCAGCTTCATCAGTTACATTATCAAGTTCACCCAATGTCGCCGCACCACCTGTACCGGTACGCATTTCTTCGATGAATACATCTTCATTCTCTTCTACAATACCATCCCTGAACTCTTCTGATAATAAAGACATCAGCATAGGCTCTACAACTTCCGTTTTGCGAACGACCAAGCCATTATTAGCTTCAATTAGTTCTTCAGAAATGAGACCTTTCAAGAAGGTTATAAGGCCGGAAGCTGTGTCATTTTTGACCTTGGATAGATACAAGTCTTTTAAAGATTCGATAGCCTCCTTAAATCTGTCGGAGATTGTATCAAGTTCTTTGTTTATTCGGAGTGACGAGAGAACATTGCTATCTGAAAGTTCCGTCACCTCATCATCCTTTGCTATTATTCTGGATAATATTTCAGCAAGCACCCGAAGCGATGAAAGAACATTTTTGTCGGTTAACGATCGCATATCATCAACCTTTATGATATCAATATTAGTCCCTCCACTTCCTGTTATTACTGTACTTCCGCCTCCGTTACCAGAGCGTACAACAGTAGCCCCAGCCGGATAATTCTTCGACCGGGGATTAGATGGAATTGCTTTTGACTTTATTAATATCGCATCACTCATACTTCTATCATTATACATTCAAACCGATTCATCTTATAGTCGATTGTGCCTCCAGCATTGATAAATCTCTTATTAACCATATAATTGTCAGACAAACGGGATAGAGGTGTTAAATCGAATGTCTGTTTTATTACCTGTGTTAACTTTATCTGGGGGGCACTATACCGCTTAATTATTCTTCTTATTAGATGCTCCTCTGGGCGGATGGTTGTTCCTTCAATCACGGAGTATAAGTTATCAGTCAGATAGTTATCCCCTATAATAACTTTACTATAACAAGCTCCATCATTATTATGAGAAGTAATTTTAAATTCTATTTCATCCAATTCATTGATATAATTTTCATTTGCTATATTTTCATAAATACGATCTGTATCATTATTTTTTTCTTCGTCTTGTTCTGGTATCCCGGAAAATAATTGTAGTTTTAAATCACGCATGAAAGTATAGTATGGATAACGTTTAATCCGACCGCCTTCTCCGTAATTATTGGGAAAAGGACGTAATACTGTAAGTTCAATTTTTCCAAAAAGTTTATCTGATGCTTTAATCGGTATTGCATATCCTTTAGAATCTATATTCATGTCATAAGTTACATTGTTTTCAAAATCATTCCACTCATACCATACTTTACTTTTTCCATATCCACCGCATTTAATAATAAAACGAGATTCTTCCTTGGTCCATTTTCCACCTGTCCAATATTTGTCCCCTATCTTCAATTTGAATTTACAACAATTATCTCCAACTGTATTATTCCAAGTGCCATCACCTCCCTGAGCCGGGCTGGTGTATAGTGAATCTGATTGAAAGTATTGTCCAGAAAGCAATAGATAACTTGATCCATCAGATGGAGAGATTATAGTTTCTACCAAATAGTCAGAATTAATCTGTAATACTGGGATATCTTTATTTAGGAATAGTGTCAAGTCAGTCAAAGAACTATAATTCTTGTTGCTTAATCCCATTCCTATAATTAGCACATCTTCAAAGCTTAACGATGATGGTGTGCCATCTTCCCACTTATATTTCGCCTGCTTGCTTATTAACGATCCTATATTATTAATAACAGCATTATCAGCATTGTTTCCTAATGACTCCAAATCGATGTCGATCTTTTGCAATGAATCTTTGTCACTAAATACATTGTTGAACCGAGGATTTATGTAAAATTTAACAAAGAATGAAAAACGATCCCCCTCTATTTTTCGATAATATGGGCTATTTTTAATCAGAGGGCTTAATAAAGAATCTCCAAATAAATCAGGAATAAGTGAATCCACCGGATAATTACTATCTTTTACTGTCACCTTATTATAACCAGGCAAGATATCTAATGCATGATCGGATCCAGCGAAACCTATACTTTGTACATTAAGCAAGTTCAATCCCTCTGTTCCTATTTTCTCGAATGTTACAGGATCATATTTATAGAATTCCCCGATATGATCTATATCTGTGAAGTATAAATCCCCTCTCCAATCAACGCAAGTCCAATTAAGGAATTTGCAAACCTCTTCTAATACTTCTTTCAAATTCATAGCCTTATCATCTTCATCGAAGAAATTCTGTTCACTTACCGTTATACCTTCTAACACATTGCTTTCTGTTGCATAACTTTCTACGTCTTTCGCATATACATGGGGGAAATATACAGCATTGTATTGAGCCGAAGTCGAAGTAATACATTTTTTTATTAGGTCCCAGAAAGACACAAATGTGCGGCTCTCCCCCATTTGTTTATAATCAATAAATTCAAGGGTGGACATAGCACTCATGCACTCCAGTTCAAGATTAAATGTCTTCAAAGTGTAATCTTGTGTGTAAAGTTCTGGTTTTATGAATCCACACCAAGTAACTAAGCCATCTACTTTCAAGGTCACCCGATACATTTGATAACCTGTAGAAAACAAACTTTGCAGGTAGTCGCTACCAACAACCCGGATCGTTGCTGTACTAAATCGAGTAGGAGTATAAAGAAATTCTTCATCCTCTATATCAACTGTAAAAGGAGAATCACCAGCAGGGATTAATTCTTTCGACTTACCTGTATAGTTTTCTTTTTCGATTTCTACCACACATGGAACATTGTCCAGTGTGGCGAATGGTACTGTATATATAAGTGCGTAACTCATGATATAGGTTTCTTTCCCTGTGATTTAAGTTCATTATTAATCGTAAGAATAAGGTCTTTGGCTCGGACTCTAGTAGTTACTGTGGAGGACATATTTCCACTTCCGCCCAACTTTCCGGAATTGATAGCTTCAAATAGTCGTGACTGCTGCCCTTGGTTTAAAATCATTTCGCCGGCATTGACACGGGCTAGTATTTTATCTCCAGAAGTGGGACCACCGGTTATAACGCCTCCTGTAGCAAATTTAGGAATAGAAGCAAACAACGCGACTGCAGCAGCTATTGCTGCACCAATGGCGATAATGTTTGCTGGGAATGGTAAACTTGCAGCACTAGATCCAGCTGCACTTACTCCCTTTGCAGTATTGGCAGCCACTTCCCTCGTTGCTGTAGTCACTGCTGTATCAGCCTCTGAAGTATCTGCAGTTTTTTTAATTTCCGAATTTGCAACTTTCACCCCTGTGACGGTAGTATCAACTGCAGCTTCCGTTAACTTCGATGTAGTAGCCTCATCAGTCTTTATGGCCTCCTGTTCTTTAGCCTTTGTGAGTTTAGTGGTAAGTTCTGTCAGGCTCTCAATCATCTTAATGATAGATAAGAAAGTGTCTACTACGTTTGTCATTGCGTTCCAGATAGCCATAATTCTTTCCCATCCAGACGCATCTACGTCATTCATTACATCGCGAAGGTTGCTAAATGCGTGGACAATACGGTCTGAACTGCTTGCAATGTCTTTAACGCCAGAATACAATGATTCATTAAGCTCTTTATTGAGATTCTTGATATCCTCTTTTACCTGTGCTAATTTCAAAGCTTCTTCCAATGAAGTGACCTTGGTCATCGCCTTATTAAGTTCTTCGGTCATTTCTGCCCCCAATACCTTTGCTTCCTCTTTTGCATCATCCCGCCATTTTTTAGCAATATTGAGTTTGTCACTTAGAATCTCTGGCTTAGTCTTTTTGTAATCGAATGTCGCGTCATATTTTTGTTCTTTTATCCTTTTAGAAAGGAGTTTTGCATTTAACTGCATAGCGGCTATAAACACATCTGCCTCATCTCCAATACCTTTAATGCCGGCAGCGGATTTGGCCGCCTCAATTGAAAGGGACGCAATATTACTGTTTAAATCCTTTTGAGACATTAGCCCCTTAGCCTGTTGCGCTTGGGCTTCTTTTACCTTTGCGTTATAGTCTTTTTGAATCTTTTCAAACTCAACGAGAGCGGCATTTTTATCCTGATTCTTTATAGCATCCTCCGCTGCCTTCTTTCTAGCTTTCAGATATTCGCTTTCGAGAACTTCTTTATCCCCTGTTCCTTTCGCTTGGGCGTACATCTTGATATTCAGTTCTCCCAATGCTTTGTTATATTCGGCTTGGGTAATCTTTCCTATCTCCAGTTCGGCTTTTAGCTCTTCGAATTGTTTATTGAAAGATTCCTGCTCTTTTTGCAGAGGGGTTTTCTTCTTGCTCTCATCGGGATCAGTGGTAGGAGGTGTTTTTCCATTCTTCGTTCCTGCGACTGTACCGAGTGATATTTCAAGTCTTTTGTCTACGTAGGCTAAAGACTTCTGTAACTCTCTAAGCTCTGCAGATCCGTCCTTTGCGCCACTAAAACTTCCCCACGGAGTCATGTTAAATAAAGTCTTCATACCTACCGGACCATCCCAAAGCGCCGATGGGCTAAAATTTCCAGAAAACGGATTTATACTTTTACTCGCATCCGGTAATGAATCTTTAAAATCTGAAACGGATTTCTGTCCAACAGTACGTATTTTATCTTCTAGTTCTAATTTCTTCTGTGTGAAATAATCAACTTCCGCAGCGGCCTTCAGCAATGATACTCTTTCGGCATATTTTTTATTCAGATCCCCTTGAATACCGAGATTTTTTTCATCAATGCTATAACTTGTTCCGAGTAATTTATTTATCTCGTTTAGTGCCCCTTTCCTCACGTCTAAATTGTTTTTCAGACTGGTAGCGAGCTCGTATAATTTCTGCATCCTGACTACCTCGGCAGAAGAACCCGCATTCTTTGATTCGGCTCGTATGTCCGAAAATATACGCTTTATTCTATTGGCCTCCTGAGACATTGATACTATTTTGGCAATTATGGTGCCAATGATAGCTATGACAGCTGTAGGAATAGATGATATAAATAACGATTTCAAAGATCCTAGGGCCTTGCTGAATGCCATTTTTATGGATGCACTTGTTTTTTGTGCTTTCCAAGCCACTTCATTAAATGCTATACCCGCATCCTTTGCGGCACGACGAGCCGCTGATTTTGCTGCTAATTCGGCTTTGGCAATGGAGCTTATGATTTTATTGACGAGCCGGCTTGTTACCAGAACCAATATCGTAGCTACAGTATATGTCACAATACTTTTTATGTTACTTGCTGCTGACTTTACGATTCCGGTCAACCAATCAATTAACGCCTTATATTTACTTTGTACATCTGTTCCGTTTACAAATTCTGTAAATGCGTTTTTCAGGCGATTTACAGATGTTTCCAAGTTATCAGTATCAACGTTAGGAATCATCTCGTTGAGTGCTTCTGCAAACTTAGGAAGTACATCTGCGCTCATTAGCTTACCTTGCTTCATTAATTTGTCAAGTCCACCAACAGAGACACCAGCGGCTTTTGCCATAGCCTGTAATGCTACCGGAAGACGTTCACCCATCTGTAGGCGTAATTCCTCGGAACTAATCTTACCTTTACTCATCATTTGGGAGAGTGCAAGCATTACACCGTTACTATCGTCTGCGCTCATCCCAAAGGCTGTACATGCACGGGAAACGGATTCGAATACTTTACGCTGGTTCATCATGGACATACCGGAAATAGAAGCAGCTGCCGTGAATTTCGCATAGTTTGCAGTCAGAGCATTAATCTCTAGTCCATACTTCTTTGCCAAGTCCAGTAAATACCGCTGATTGTCGGCATATTGTGACATACTACCGGACACATTCTTTAGTGCGGTAGTCACTCTATTAGTTTCACGGGCTACTTCAATGAGCCGAGAAACGAAATTACTCAAACCTAAGCCACCGGCCCCCAGAGCTGCAGCAAAAGTAAGAAACTGCATCTGCATTGATTTGAATGCAGACTTCACTTGATTTGAACCTCTCTTGAAGTTCTCTGTGAGCAAATTTATTGCTATACTAAAGCTTAAACGTCCAGCCATAATATCTTTATTTACAATTATTTATTCCGTTATTCATAAATATTTCAAAGGTTTCTGCATCTTCTGCCAATGCTCTTTCTGATTCTTTCATATCCTCCATCTCCTCCCAGGGGAATGAATATAGATCCCGGGCACTCGGCAACTTCTTGCCATCAACATGAGGAAGAATATTTAAATAAGTCCAAAGACGATCACTTTCCATCTGCTCTTTTTTCTTGCGCTCGTATGCTTCAATATATAAAGGCAAATCACATAATTCCATTTCTTCCAATGCGTAGTGCGCATCTAGTCCTGACATGATAAGTGTTGAAACCAGCTCTCCTATCATGCCGGGATTACTCTCTCCGGCATCCGTGCCGGAAGCATCCTGCTTCTTTTGGAATTGGGAAAGAACCGCTGTTTCTCTTTCCAGGGTCATAACCATTTCACGGGCTATCTTTTCGTTTGAAAGAGTGTTCTTGAATACTTCCAACGTATACATTTTATCCTCATTGCTACATATCGTCGTAGTGTATAGCAAGGAATCTATATCGTCCTTGTCGGAGTAGTCCATTAAGGAGAAAGATTTTCCTCGGAGTTGTTCCCACCTGATTATTGACTGAATATTCAGTTTCATATCAAGCCGAAATCTTTTCTTAGGTATTGGTGAAGTTACCGTTGTTGGAGGACCCGAGCGACTGCATGTACTGTTGAGAATTGCTGCTATTGTGAATAATACGAGCCCGATGATGATGCATATTATAAATAACCCCATAGTTGTTCTAATTAAAAAAAGGCGGCCATCATCTGACCGCCTTCACGTTTATTACTTTTTTGACTTATCCTTCTGCAGGAACGGCTTCAACCTTTTGCAAGGCACCAACACCTTTAAAAGATGCGGAACACGTTGCAATTTGCCCATTATCACTCTTTAAAGACAAAGAGGTAAGCATAATCTCACCTTTATAATTCGGTTTGGTAGTATCAATTGCGAAGCTACCACCAACGTTGGTTTTATCGGTGATAGTTGACTCACCAACTACAAACTGGAATGTTTCACCAGTATCTACATGTTTCAGTAGTTCGTCATAACTGGTTGCTCCTTGTAACCGAGTAAGCAATGATTCGCTACTGATGGTGAAACTCTTTTTCCCAGGTAACGACGCTGCCCAATCGCCGCACATTTTATTGGAGATATCAATTTCTTCAACTGACACTTCCAAAGAACAACTGGACGCGAACGCTACCGGATTTTCACCAAGGAAAAGAAATAACTGACCTCTTACGATGTCTTTACTTGAGTCATGTTTAACTGCTGGCATACTATTTAAAATTTTAGTTTTACGTTTTATTTTTATTCTACTGAAAATTGAAGCACTTGAAAGTATTTCCCCTCTGAATAATCTTCCGTGGAATCTTCCAGGTGTATTGTCATATCCGGATTAGAGAAGTCACCTTCTAAAGCCTCATATATAAGAGAAGCTAGTTCTAAGCTACGATCATAATCATCACTAACAGCGTTTACGAATACAGTAGGAATTTGCCGGGCAACGCCCATTTTAGTATATTCTTGTTTGTAACCATCACGCTGATATATGATGAAGTCACCCTCTGTCTTCATTGGGGCAACAACAGGAAATATTTTCTTTCCTATCAGAGAGGTGATATCTCCTGAATCGAGTAAAATATTTCTAATTTCGGTTGTAATCGCCAGTTTATTCATTAGCTTCTGTTATTTATTCGTTGAACGGCTTTTTGAACACCTTGATAGAGTGCACTCATGGCCTTACTCTCTTCACTCACTTTTGCATCTGACCAAAAACGATTAGCCGGCATAATACCTCGATTTGCTCCGCTTTTAGTCGTTCGGACTTTCGTTCCGGAATCTACCAAGTGAGAATGATTACCACCCGGACGATCAAAGCCCGCAAGTGCTCCAAGTTTGTTCCGTTTAACCCGGTTCGTAAACGAGTTCATCAGGTGGTTGGTCTGTTTACCACGATGAAGAAGACGGGACCGGAGGTTAGCCCTACCTTTAACTCTGAAAACATTGACAGCAGATCGAAGCCCGCTTCTAATAGCCTTGTCCTTTTCAAAGTCCTCTAAATTGTCTACGAGGTACTGAATGTTTTCCCGGTCTATTTGTTTAACCTCAATCATGTATCAATTTTTTCAAGAGTTAATAGCAGACTGTTATCGTTCATTTGAGGATTAACCATTTTGAGATTATACTCGTTACCGTTGTAAACAACATGAAGATTCTCTTTGATAGCCGGATAATTACGCACCTGGAAAACGAGTGTATGCCCGATAAATTGCTCCATCGCACTAACTCCATCCCGATCTGCGATAAGAGACATTTTCTTTCTGCATGCCCGGCATTGGAATACTTCTTTATACTCCTTCTTCACTGCACCCGTAGGGCTTTGTGTCTCAATTGGAGATTTGAATACAAGTGTTTCACGTAATAATCCTGCTCTCATTTTGAATAGTCTCTATAAAGATCAACTAAGTATTTTGCCCCTTGAGGAATTTCCTTTAGAGTGGCATACGCGGTATTTTCTCGATTTGTATAATAGGCACCAAGACACAGCAACATCGCCTGAACCAGTGGCATAGGAATATTCTTACCGCCATCAATGGTAGCAAGTTCTTCCACGGATACGCAAAGTTCCTTCGCTGTTTTCTCCTCGACTACTTTAATAAGAGCCTCTATATACGAATCTTCATCCGTATACGAGGGCTCTATATTCAAGTGCCTTTTTGCCATATCTAAGGTCACGTATGCCATATTACTTCATTGATGCAATAGTGAATGATTCAGAACGAATCATACCCATATTCCAGTAAGAGTTAACCACCAAACGAACCATACCCTTAGTTGCTTGCGTGTACGGATCTACAGTCAAGTCAATAGCCCCCCACTGTCCAAGGAAGTAATCTGCCCAATTACCAAATACAATACCGAATTCATCTTTTGCTTCCTGTAATCCCTTCGGAATATTGTTTGTGCGTAAAGCACGGTATCCATTCAGCATACCAATACCATCGTTACCAAAGATGAACCCACCGGCACCGGAAGCATCTTTTACTTTGGTTTTAGCTTTTCCCACTAATGAAGGATGCATGATATACCCTAAATTTCCGAACAGTGCGTTGTTTAGGTCGGCATCGGTTTCCAATTCTACAATTTTAGCCCAATCCATGACACCGTTAACACTTCCGAGAGTTTGGAACATTCCGTCAGGTACGTTATCTTCATGTGCAGCATTGCTCAATGCTGTTTTCTCCACCTTCTGCGCAATAGCGACAGCTAATAATTGGCGGATTAGACCTTCCACAGAACGATTCTCTTGGATCAGTAATTGCTTGGAGATGTCTACGTAAGCTGTCAAACGATTCGGGCTGTAAAGTTTACCTTTGGAAAATTCTCCCTTACCGTCTTTTGCTTCGTCATTTTCTCCTTCCCAGAAAACTTGTGCGGCACTATGCTTTGGCCAGTAGATATTTCCGACTAATCCCGTCATCATACGTACTCCAGCTTGGGACAATACGAGATTAGCCTCTAAAGGCAACAACAATTCCTGTTGTTCTTCGTCAATCACGACACCTGTAGTGGCTTCTATCCCTGCAGTGTAAGCCGCACGTTTCTGATATGTCAGAGGGACAATCAACTCGCCGCAATTTTCAGCAGTAGCAGCTACTGAACGATGCAATTTGGTTGCATCCTCAATAACCGATGCTTCACTGGCACGTTGCTCTGTTTTATTCATCTGCGCTAGGATAGCACGACGCAGCGAAAAACCTTCATTTGCTACCGGCTGATGCTTTTTCCCTTGTTGACGATTCACAACCTCGTGTTCTTCAATCTCAAGATCAATTTCTGCTCTACGTTGCTGGTTTGTACCTAGTTCTTCGGCTTCCTCCGGCTTAAACTGACGTTTTTCAGTCTTTGCGCCATTAATAATCTCTTTAGAACGAGCAATCAACTGATTTCTTTCGTCCTTTAACTCTGTAATACTTTTTTCTTTTGCCATAAATTTATAAATTTAGTGATTTCTCTATGCTTTGGTAATATTCTTCAGGGACTGTCTGCTCTTTCTTACGAAGTTCTTCTTCGACTTGCTCTTTACCACGCAAACACACGGACGTTTTGCTGTATGCCGCATTATACACCGGTGAAGCGTCGTACAAATTGGCAATTTTATGAACCGTACGTTTCCAGGTTCCGTCATTTTTCTTTTCCCAAGTGTCTTTTTCAACATCGAAACAAAAAGAACTCTGGTCTATCTCTCCGCGACGAAGGTTTTCCAGTAATTCTTCTCCGAGTGCTGTTTTCGGTGCCTCGAATCGATATTTCAATCCCTTGTCATCCACGGATAGAAATAATGATCCGGTCCCTTCTTTGCTTCTTGCAAGAATACCACGGGTCTGATTGTGATTCAGCAATGCAAATACATCGCTTTTCTCAATAACTCCGTCTAAAGCCCCACGCTCTATAACTTCCTCAAATGGAAGCCCGTCAGATGGTGTATTGAATAGCAGTGCGTAGCCTTCTACAGTTCTCTTTTCCTCCGTATCTCCGGTCAATTGCACCTGGAATGAAGTATTTCTAATTTCTCTTTTTTCGTCCATAACTGTACTTTTACTAACTAACCAAATTTTTGTCTGACAAATCGGGATTATTTTGCGGTTCATCCACTTTTTCTTTCACGGCATTATCCAATGTCTGTACATTCACTTGTACAAAAGCCTTATCTCCATTCTCTATTCTAGGCATATTATTCTCTCTTCGAACTTCGTTGGGTGTAGCCGCTCCTACTGTAGCCAAATCTTTCCAAAATGCAGCCTGTGCACTTTTATCGGTTCTTAGAATAGCGGAAGTATCGAATTCAGATATAAATCTCCCCCGTTCAGATGGTAGAAAGACTTTGCGGTTTATTTCTAGCTCTATTTTCGTAATAACTGCGAGGGCCGTATCTGTTAAATATTGAAGTTGGGTAGCTTCTACAGTCGAATAACTGGATTTTGAGAGATCGAAAGCTTTGACTGGAGATACAGAGAAGAACCGGCAGAGGTCCACAACGTTAAACTGTCTGCTTTCAATAAACTGGCTATCTTTGGGACTGATAGAAATTGGCTGATACTTCATATTCCCCTCTAGCACGGCAATACCGTTAGGATGTCCGGTTACAGGATTTGTACGTTCTTCCCATGTCTGGTATATCTGATCCTTTTTGTCTTTATCCAGTCGAGCCGCTTCAACCGTCAGTATACCTGCAACACTTGCACCGCTCTTGAAAAAACCTTCTGCGTGCTCTTCTGTACTGGTTGCAATTCCAAGAGATTGGCGCGCATGTTCGAGTGTAGACACACCAATAATGCCATCATAAGAGAAATTGAGCACATGGATCATGTCTCGTGGATCTACAAGTTCTCTAAAACCTACTACCTGATATCGTTTACGCATAATCCCAGAACGGTCAGTGACCCAAGTAATCGTCACTTGGCTGGATGGCAAATAAATGAGCTGTGCAGCATTCATTTTACTATCGCGTTCAATGTATGCGTAGCCGTTACCGGTTAGCAGTACGGAAGCCATAAGAGTTTTGAAGAAAACATACCGAGTCATATCTTCATTAGGCTCCATATTGAGCATGTAATATGCTGGATGCAATTTAGCCTCAGCCTTAAATCCATCTGCATCTAAATGATAGGTTTTCAGCGGAAGCACGGCTACACTATCCGAGATGAGATCAACACAGCGATACACAGTAGACAGTAGCATTGGTTTACTTCTGCTGGTAAACATGGGACGGGAGCCATTAAAACTCCAGGCTGTAACCTGTGACGTTTCCTGTTTACTTGCTTTTCGAATTTCGAACCCTAGAAATTTCATATATACTTTTTCTACTAACCAAAAAGTTGTCAGACAATTAATAAAATTCTCCGTACCGGGGTGAAACTAGATATATTCCAAGTGCTTCCAACTTAGCAATTACACCATCTATCTTCTTCTCTTCAAACTGTTTCGATGGCTTTGTGTTACCGTTCCTGTCACGTGCCATAGTCACATTACGGAAACAATGTCGGTTAATCACATTATTGTCAATGACAGCCTTACCAGAAAGAATCAAACGCTCCATCTCTTTGGTTGGACGGTTGAAGTTTCCTAGTGCTTGGCTAAATGGTTCCATCGGTAGCCCCTTTTCTTCTGCATTAATAACAAATTGAGTGGAGTTCCACGAGTCATATGCAATTTTCTGAATGAAAACAATCTCGCGAATACGTATTATATCATTCAGAATGTAGTCGTAATCGGTAACATTACCCGGAGTAATGGTGATTAATCCTTGTCTACGCCATTCTCCGTACAAGTCCTTAAATCTCTTCTCCTGTAAAGCTGCTTCTGGTAAATAATAGAGAGTTTTGAAATAATATTTATCTTTGGTTGGAAACATAAAATCAGCACATGTTAAGTCGCTAGTACTTGACAAGTCAATACCGGCATAGCAATCCATATCCCGGAACTGTTCAAAGTCAAGATTAGCGGAAGCCTGCAAAATATAATGGTCCGGTATCCATACGGTTTCCGAGTCACACCAGATATTGAAATTCTTTGTTTTAATACCGACTTCTTCCGAAGGTGCGTTAACTGCTGACTGTACCTGTGTCTGCAAATATTGAGGTTTGACCGTAACTCCTAGATTGGGGTTACTCTTCTGCCAAGTTTCCGGATCCTTCCAATCATCTCCCTCATCAGGAGAAAAGATTCCGGCAAACAGTGCGTCGTTTTCTTTTAGTCCAGACAGCACCTCCGTGCACATTTCCCGGTACTGGTAACACGGTCCTAGCTTATCGAATCCGGCCGTAGTGATAATAACCGCCATTGGGTTATCACGCATACCCTGCGATGACTGTAGTACATCTTTCAATCCAGTATTCTTAGCGGCATGGTATTCGTCTATCAGATACATTGATGCATTAAAACCGTCCAATTTTGAATCGTCTGCTGCAAACACCTGTAACAAAGACAGCATCTTTTCGAACTTCACTTTATCGCGATAAGAAACAAGGTCTTTTCCTTTCGGATCAATCCCTTTTGCGAATTGAGAACAGAACTTGAAAGCAATTTTAGCCTGTTCTTTAGAGTTGGCTGCAAGATCCACCTCTGCATCCATCTCCCCATCAGCGATTAGATGATACAAAGATAGTCCGGCGGCAAAAGCAGTCTTTCCGTTCTTTCGTGCAATCTCTATGTAGACGTACTTCACAAGTCGTTCACCCGTCTCCTTGATATAGAATCCATAGATAGCTGCTATTACAAATTGCTGCCACGGTTGTAGGATGAACGACTTACCGGCATGGCGTCCGGTGAAATGCTGAAGAATAGAGAAGAATTCTATGACTTCATCTGCTTTTTCCTCCTTGAATTCGTATTGATCATCCTCCATCATGGAGAAAAAACGTTCAGCAGCAAGCTGAATAAACTTACCGGATACGACTTTCCCGCCTATAACGTCTTGAGCGTATTTATAGTAAGTCTTTGTCTGCATTAACGAGTTTCTTTCTTGCCTTTCAGATACGTCTCAAGTGGGGATTCTTCATTATCTCCTGCGTTCATGGCTTTGATTTGCCCCTTACTTTTAGCGGTTAAACCATATTCTTTTGCCAATTCCAGGTATTGGCTCCAGTTCTCTTTAAGCAAATTCGCCTCCGGACGTTTCACCCATTCGCCTTTTAGATTCTCCATCGTCATTCCATCCCGCGCCAAAACTTCAACGCATTCCAGATAAGCATCATAAGCCGTGGCCATCCGGTGCAGCTGGGGAATATCGGCAATTTCCAGCATACCTCTATCATTCAATTGCTTCACAAGGTCCGATATAATCTTTCGGGCTTCTTTATGCTTGATCGTTTCAGGTAGTTTAAAGCTGATTCTCTTCTTTTTTTCCATGATTTTGACTCGTTTTACTATAAAACCATACAATTGTCAGACAAAAATGCGGTTTTTAACAAAACGAAACAGTTTGGCTTTTTTCAAAAAATGCCGTGTGTGTGAACTAAGGTAGGGCGAGGTTTGGAAGGCTCATTTTCTCAAAATTTGACCCCATACCCCCTTTTTGATGAATGAAAAGTTAAAATTAACTTAAAATTAAGAATTATATGTTGAATTCATAGGGATTTCCCTATTTGTTTGCGTAAAGCAAATATACTATGATAAAAGTTTGCGTAAAGCAAATAAATATATTATCTTTGTAACAGTTAAAGCAAGGGGCTTTAAATCATTTGACATTATGAAACAATTAATTGACGGAGTTTGGGAATACTCACTAATCAATCCTAACGGTTTCACTCTTAACGTTGAGACAATGAAACCAGTCAAGTACGGAATATCAGTAGCGTATAAGGAAACGCAAGATAGCTTCGGAAAAGAGAGTTTAAACAGAGTTATTAATCACGCTTTAGAACATAGCAAGACGGTTGGCGGATGGTTCGATACCGACAGTAACCGATACTACTTCGATAGCGTAAAAATCTTTAAAAACTCGGAGATTGACAAAGCGATAGAGTTCGCAAAGAATCACAATCAGCTTGCAATCTACGATTTAACAAATATAAAAGAGATTAGAATTAAGTAAGGGGTTCGCCCCTTGCTTTTTCTTTCATTAAAAAGATTAAGATATGGAGAATCAAAGTATTTCAGGTTACGATCGCTTGGGTATAAGCATTGAACCTTTACAGGACGGAACAGTAAAAGTCACTCAATCAAGGCTGATAAATGGTTATATATTGAACCAAAAACAACTTATAGAACGAGGTAAAGAAGTATATCCGGATGCAAAGATTATCCCGGTTGTCTTCTCCTTGAATGTGGATGATATTACGATTGGCTGGATAGAGTCAAAGATGCAGGAGTTTGGAATAAAGAGAAACGATTTGATTAAGCAATTAGCTATCGACCGTTCCTCCTTAAGCCTCATTCTATCCGGAAAGCGTGAATTATCAAAACCTATGAGAGCAACTTTCTTTTATTACTTTTTGACGTATGAATTAAACAGAGATTTCAGAGAATACATCAACGAGCTATAATTTATTATGCGCTACTTGATGACATTTTTTGCACAAGCTCATCAGGTTGTCGTAGTCATACGCCAATTGATTACGTTGTACCGGATCATCCGTACTCATAAATGAAGATATGTGGTGGATATCTTCGGCTGGAGTTGTTTTATTTTCTTTCAAACACATTTCACAAAGGGGATTACATGCAAATTTCCATGCACGTAACCGACGCCAACGATCGGAATTATATACTTTCCTCCGTTCTGCATCGTAATAGTTATCATTCCTCTTCTGTTGTTTTTGGGGCTTGTAAATAGTCGGCATAAGGTATTTCTTTTAATAGTTTATTATCATTGATAGCTTGATACTCTATCATTCGGAAGCGATAACAGAAATGATCTATCAATTCTTTGTCAGTTGAAAGAGATGAGGCTTTTTCATCAAGAGATACAAACAATACTGTATCTTGGAAAATATCTTCATTGTCTTTAGAACAATAAAGTCCGTGGCTATGATCGGCACACAGTTGTTTTAGCTGCTTGTAATTGCTTGCGATCATAGCCATAACTTTATCATTAACCTTTCCCTTCTTTATCCTTCTCATTCGGTATCTTCCAGTTACCTGATTTATCTATCAATTCCTCAATACTACGGTTTACCATTCCTCGAATGATAATTGATGTACTAGTTCGTGTTATTTTTGAAAGTTCATTCAAAAGCATTGCACTACGTTCATCCAACCGAATAGAAATGCGTTTTTTATATTCCATATTAGTATTTTATAGCCTCATCTCATTTAATCATTTTCTAAAAAACATATCTCCCGAAATGGATCGGGCTGTATCATCACCGGTAAGACGAATATACCTGAAGAAGTTTTGTTCTGTCCGATGTCCGGTGAGCTTCATTATTTCCAGCGTCTTCATCCGACCGGTTAGATACATATTGGTTGCCGCACTTCTTCTCGCTGTGTGACTACTTATCAACTCCCATTTTTCACGGGTGACTGTGGCGAGCTTCTCTTGCCGGAAGTGGTTTATGTAGTCCTTTCTCGCTGTGTGGGTTGGGACCGGTTGTGATAATTGTAATGCTTTGGTCGTATCATTTTAAAAGGTTATTATTGTCATTATCCGTATCAGGAGAAGATTCTCCTACTTTTATTTCTACCCCATCTTCACAGGCTTCGTTTTCGCAGAACGTTTCCTTCTGATGAAATTCACACCATCCGTTACCAAATGAATCTTCATTGATAAACAGCTTACATTCACTACAAAATTGCTCTTTATTCATATTTTTAGTTAATTGGAAAGTACCATGTAATCATAATACCATTTAACGGAATTCCTTTTTACTTTAATGTACAGAAAGCACTGTACGGGTATGCTTCTACTTCTCCCATTTGTGAGAAAAACGGAAAGATTATGTCTCATCCATTTTCTAGGATGTTTATTGCTCTTTTTCATCTTGTTATAAATATTTCTTTTCCTCTAAATTGTACTTCAAAACAGGAATGCTTTTCATCTCTGGACTGAAATGAAAGTACCTTTCAATCAAAGGGGATAAAGCATCGACAGCTTTCTCTTTAAACTCCGCTTTATGTTTATCCAATATTTGAGCTTCTGATTCCCAATCCATACCAAACGCAAAATCGCTGATTGAACATTCCAAGTTGTCTTGAATATCATCTACTATACTTTCTACTGCCGACTTGATGATAAATTTCTCAACTAACCCTATAATTATTACAGATGAGTTTTCTTCATCTTCGTCGTATTCATCAGCCTTTGAGTCAAACTTTTTTTGTGCGTTTTCAATTGCTTGTTCGATAGAATCAAAAACTTCACTAAACCGTTCCTGATTATCAGGATACCACGTATATTCTTTTTTCATAAATGTTCCTTTCTATTCCGGGTTTTACTATAATTTTATTCATGGTTTATACGAATGACTTCGTATCCAAGATTTTTATAATGTTCTTCAAAGTAATCTGCATTATGGCTACCCGTAAACGATGTTTCAATTCCGTCTACTTTTAATATATACGAAAAATGACCATTTATGATGGTGCATATTTTTTCTTCTTTATTCATACTTAAATTAATTTGATTAAAAGGGCACGCCTCCGAAGAGAAGTATAAATTGTCACATTTAAAACTTTATCGTCAAAAATGGAGAACGTGCCCGGATTATTACTACTTTTGCTATGTCACATTTAAAATTTAATTATCATGGGAAAATTAACAGAAGAAAAAGTTAAAGAGTTTCAGAAAATTATCAATGAACGATCAAACGGTCATTTTAAATGCCCGATTTGTTCATCGACCATTTTTAATGTTGTTCCACGAGAAGCTATTGTCACATTTCAAGAAGACACAAAGCATGGACTTATAATGGCTCCGGTTGAATATAGAAAATACCTCCTTCAAAGCTGTGATAATTGTGGACATGTTATTATGTTTGATACACAAGCATTATCTTCAAAGTGAAACTCGTATTAATTCAGTAACGACTCTGCCTTTTATTATGATAGTGGAGTCGTCTCTGTTTACAATAACAGTATTCTCATCTTTTATCATTTCGCCATTATTAATGAGCAACCACTCAATGCTTAAAGATGGATATTTTTCTGAGATAACCTCTAATTTATCAGGTTGTATTGACTTGGATATATTGCTAACATATCCTCCACCTACACCAATTGATCTTTCAAACTCAGCAGTAGATATGCCAATACTTTGAATAAATCTCAATAACCTACCTTTTACATTGCCTATCTTTTCGTGGCTCAAATCGTCTATGACGTTTTTTTTAGTTTCACTCATATCTATTCTTGTTAATAGTTAATTATCATTCAGTTCTAAACACTTCATTAGTTTTTCAACATTGTGTTCATCTGTAAGCCACGAATGGGCATACTTACCGTTTCTGGGGTCGTTTGGATTCTCAAACTGCATTACATCACATACTTTGTAAACAGCAGCATAATAAGGATTTGCGTTGTTTCTTTCTATGTGTGCCGTAAACACTCTGTTTTTACCAAAGTAGTGGTATGCCTTTCTTCCTTTGTGCTCGCAGAAGATGAATCCTATATCTACTAAATCTTTTTCGCTCATATTTATCTTGTTATGAATTTAGTGTAAACGCCTTCATCGCAATTCTCAATGCGTGACTGACATTCACTTACTACCTCTTTTAAAATCTCCGCACACTCTTCATTTGAGTAGTTTTGCAGCAATTCATCAATATGCTGCATTATATCATTTACTTCCATACGCTTTTTTTGCCATTATATTAATTAACTTTATTGTCTTATCACTCAATTTACCATTAGCTGTTGTAACGTGCTGGATGGACTTATGTAATTGGATTCTGCTCATTTTTTTTGTTTTAAATCTAAAACTTCTGTTATTTTTCCTGCAAATGCATCATCTGCAAGATGTGTCCCCATAGGATTCATTGTTATTGTTCCATAATCTTTACAGTAAACAATACGTTTCAGCGTACAAGGGTAATTCCCAACTAATGCATCTATTTCTGTGTTAAGTGGAATGTTGTTTTTATTAATCCACTCAATGAATCTTCCAATTGTTATTTCATTCATATTGATTTTGTTATTCGCAAATCCTTGATAATTCTTCAAGAACTTGCAAGGTTTAATTAATTGTCTAATTCTTCTATTCTTTTAAAAATTTCATATACCAGCTGGGGGCACATTGAATTTCCGTAAGCGTGAAAAACTTCCTTAATTAATCGAGATTTGCCATACATTTCAAGTGATCTATCGGAAAACCCATAATCCACGCTACAAACTGGTGGTTGACCAGCCCACGCAGCCCCAACCGATAAAGATGTTCCGGCAAACAGCCTGCGCTCCTTGACAATCGTCTTGCATACATCGGAGAAGAAAGATTCTCCCTCCGGTAATCGGACGCTGTCGGAGTAAGCAACCAGGTAACACCTGGCTCTTCCTTGGGGCGCACCTGCGTCTGAAGCGTACATAATCTTCCATTCTGCATTGTACCCCAATCCGGAAAGCGAATGGAGGATTTTTGCAAAATCTCTTCCGTTGTTAGTTCTTGTGATATTGGCAACGTTTTCTGCAACAACCCACCGTGGACGAATTTCATCAACCGCCCGGCACATGTGCCACCATAATCCGGTCCTTTCTCCTTCAAGTCCGAGTTGTCCTTTTCCTCCCATTTGCTTTGCCTTACTTGCATCTTGGCAGGGGAATCCGCCTGTAAGGATGTCCACTCGGTTTCGCCAAATATTGAAATCTGTTTTGGTAATATCTTCATAACTTGCACTTTTAAATCGTTTTTCCAAAAAGCTCCGGCAGAAATCATTTATTTCACAATGAAACAGATTTTTCCAGCCCATCCATTCGGATGCAAGTTCCGGAGCTCCAATGCCACTAAATAATGAGCCGTGAGTTTTCTTCATTATCATTCATTATTGAAAGTTATTTATTCTCGTCCAATATTCGAGGATGCCATTCAATAGGGACTTTTGCCCACTTTCTAAATGACTCATCAAATCCCTGCAAATCATCAAACATATCCATTTTACATTTATCAGTAGTAACTAATGAGGCGAACTCATTAAAATACCGGTCTGCGCACTTGACAAAGTCATTATGGAGTTTTTTAAGGTTACCTAGTAATAATCCTTTGGCGATCATTACATCAGATGCCTCCTCTATCAAGTTATTCGCTTCACAGTTCAAAAGATGGGCGGCTGATAACAACATATTCATTCTATCCATACTTCCATCATTTATGGCTATATTTATTAAATCTTGCTTTGGTCTCATATTATTCCTTATCTATTTACTAGTTACTAGTTCGATACGATGGGCTTTTACTTCGTTATACCAGTTATTTTTATATTCTCTAGCCTCAACAGTAAAAGCAACTTTTACTGTATCTCCAATTCTAGGAGGATTTTCTATAGGTCCATCGAAACTATACATAGCAAAGCGCATTTTACTGTGATACCTTTCGTTGGTTTCTATAACAAATTCCCTCTTCTCCCACTCTTTCCCATTTTTAGATATTCCGCTGGTAGCTGGCAATTCTACCAATATTTTGCCTTCTGTTTCACATTTCATTGTTATATATTTAAAAAGGTTTTTCTTCGGATGAGGCTGACGGATTAATATGTGGAATATCCAATAAATCATAAAACTGTGTAGTTTCTGCATTGAACCCGCATATGAATTTCCATGTCCCAATACTACGTCCCTTAGCTATGTCAATCATTGCTGTATTTTCTGTTGATACATTAGAAAAAGGTTCCGGGTACTTTTTGTCCCTTCCGTAATGCTCTGGGCGATATAAAAGCAGAACAACATCTGCAGCTTCTGTTATCTGTCCGCTTCCACGTATTCGACTTATAGACGGGGCTACATCGACTTTATCACGACTTAATTGAGATAAGGCTAGTATCCATATTCCAAGATCTTTTGCTATATTTTTCAATCTCCGCGCAAAGATGCCTAGTTGCATTTCGTCTCCTGAACCGCTATTACTATTTGCAGAAAGGATCTGTAAATAATCGACAATAGCTCCATCTATACCATATCGTTTTTTCATCATTCTGATGCTGGATATTATTGAATCAATTGTAGAAGTACTTTTCCCATCGAAATAAAGAGGAAGATTGTAAATGGGTGCAAATCCTTTATCTATCATGGAGAATTCCTCTGCTGTCAATTGCGCACTTGCTATGCGTACTCCATTCACCCCGCTTGTTTTACTTAATATACGTTGTGATAACTCAACGGGCGACATTTCCATTGTGTAAAACGCTTGTTTTGCGCCTGACATAGCTGCATTAACACAGAAACTAGTTGCTAGAGATGTCTTACCCTGTGAACTGTCGGCTGCTACTACTGTCAGATAACCGGGCTTCAGTATCCCTCTTCTATCAAGTTCACGGAATCCGGTCGGAGTACCTGAAGAAGCATCAGGGTTATTAAGGTTCTTCTTGATTATCTCATAGGCTCCTTCAAGTGCTTCACGCAAAGTTATCACACCAGAAGTCTGATCTGAATATATTCCGTCCAAAGCGTTTCTGACCTTTTCTATAATCTCGAAAGGATCTTCTGTGACACATGGTATCAAACTTAATGCATTCTTTAGATTATCTTCAATCTGACGTCTAGCACTAGCATCCTTCAGTATTGCAGCGTGCTCGTACAAGTTAGTATAAGCTCTCTGCCCCACGATTTCAAAAAACAAAGGAGTGTCTTTCTCTTCATTTATTCTACCCCTTAGTTCACGTTTTACCACCATGAAATCAAATTTCTTGCCTTTCTTATCCAGTTCTTTTATAACTCTGAATATCTGCTTATGAAAGTCATGATAAAAACAAGCCTCATCCAAAATATTACTGACTTCCACAAGTTTATCAGGGTTATTTAATAGCGTTCCAAGTACCAAGCGCTCTTCATCCAGATCGTAAAATGCTATTCTTTCATTTCGTTTCATTGTTGTTTCTCGGTTTTAATCCAATTTAGTACAGTCCTATACAGGCTAGAGTATTGCTTACGCTTATCTTTTCTATTTTCTATTTGGGAAATAACATCAGCAATTTGCTTTTCTGTATAGGTTTCCATTAATCTATCAAGTTCCTTCTCCGTTATCTGATTCATGTTCTTGGGATTGGCACAATAAGGAGCATTATCCTTTATCCAAGCCTGAAAACTTAAAAATTTAGGAGAGAGTGTGGAGCCGTAAGGCTCGTCTTCTTTCTTATCTGCGTTAGCAGATTCTTTCTTATTATCATTTACATTATCATTATCATATACATTAGGTTCCACTTTGGTTTCCATTTGGTTTTGCGATGGTTCTTTGATGGTTTGATTTTGGTTATTCTTTGGTTCCGATTTGGTTATTGTTTGGTTATTGTTTGGTTTTGAACTGGATTCATCTTGGTTCCCTTTTGGGGGCCTACCTCCCTTCAAACCATTCTCAAACTTTCTATTATTCGCATTTATTTGAGGTATAACCATAGCTAGCATAGCGTTCGTAATCGGCTTTAGTGATTCAGTTGTTTCTCCGTATAGACCATACTCAATTATGGCCGTGAGCACTTCTCCCTGCATCTCTCTCGGCAAATTCTTGATTGCTTCCAACCAGCTTTTATAAAAAACAAATGACTCTCTTTCCATAATCAATCCACTACAAAGACAACAGGAATTCTATCAGGACGTAAATGGCCCATGCAGAATTGGCTCAATGTACATTTCTTAGCACCTTGCCTTTTATTGTAACTACACCCGTTGCATCCACATGCAGAAACCTTGGCTTGTACGGACTTGTTTCCATATAAAGTCAATGGTTTACCCTCTACTTTCAACCATTTATAATCATTCTTATCCATAATCATTTACTTATAAAGTGTGAACATAATCGAATTCCAATAGATCTCTTACACCCCCAAATAGGGCAATATACCATGAAGTTCTTTTCTGGACCAGCACGCTTACAAGTGCGGCAATCACATTTAATTTTTGTCTCTATCTTCTTTACCATGACATTTCTTACTCCTCAATAAGGTTAGTTTAGTTATAATGGCTCTTTGGGTTGTTATTGTACCTGCATCAGAACGATGAAGTAATGTAGTCTTCTTTATTCCGACTTCATCTTCATCCAAATAATCAAAGACAGCACTCAATGAACCAAAAGCATAGCCTTTCTTTCGAAAGATTAAATACACATATATGACTTTCATAATTCAAATAGTTCCATATGTTACTTATTTGGAACTATGCGATGAATCTTCTTACGAATCTTATTGCATCTACGTATCAAGTCACGGGCTGGAGAACAGGAAGATGTACGCTTCTCTATTTCTCTGGAGCATTGACATAACAGTCGATCAATTGCTCGTATATCCGTTTTGCATAATTCCGGCATAATATCAATCCATATTTTTTTCTTTCATTAGGCGTTTAGTCTCCTTACGATAATAATCAATCATCGCCTTATACTCAAAATCAGATATCTTGTTTATCTGGTTCTTCATAGACTCCAACATGAGTACAACAGACTCACCATACTTGGATATTAATCCACGTCGATACCCTTGTAAATTACCTTCGTCAAATCGATTACATGAACGACATTGAGCATTACAGTTCTTCTCATTAAACCGTGTAGCCATATGTTTTCTATTGATGTAATGTCCACAATCCGCTTGTTCATATGGAAGTATTCTATTACATGATATACAGATGAAAGTACCATCTTTTCTCATATCACGCACTCGGATAAACTTGCTAAACACTATGTCCAGCTTGACCATGAGGCTATTTTTACTTGGTTTTGCCTTTTGTAACATTGGATTGGAGTATTTTGGAATATTGTTCTTCACTACGAAAACGGATAGCATGCCGGTACCATACCCCATTTTGGGCTTTATATGTACAGTCTGAATAATCAATGTCAGCCACTTTGGAGATTATAGCATCAGAGGAACCGGGATCCCAGAATATAGATAAATGACCTATAAGAGGTGTTTCTTCTATATGTTCGCTCTCTTGACAGAAAAACATATTGGGATTCTCTTTTGAAAAAGAGATAATCAGTTTATTGTCGGTAGCCTCAACTGAAACATAATTGCTTCCATTGGGAATGTTGAAAGATTGTTTACTCATGATCTAATATTTTTTTGAATCATAATATTTTTGATTAGTGATGTATTCTTTGACTACATCTTCTTGAGAGGCACGACAACCTAGACTGTCATGTATGTACTGATACTTCTCTGCGCTCATGCCGGATAATACATCATCATTATACTCCGTTCTCCCGGCATAGATGCATCCTGCTATTGTCACTACTGCTACAACTATTGTTAGCAAGTGCTTGCTGATCCTATTCATACTCGAGTGTAATTTTGAGGTATAGCATAACGCAACACATCAGAGCCTTTACATTCCCACCGGCCGTTCTTTTTATCAGTGGTCTTTACGAAAGCAATTTTCTTTTCAGAAGCTAATCTTTCCAGCCTTCTTCTCCCTCCAACCAAAGCCGAGGACTGATTTTTACTGAACGTTACGCCTTCAGCAGCCATCATAATTTCTTGTAATCTATCCATATCCTTTTCCTCCTCCTAAAAGAAGAAAGCTCCATTCTTTCACTATCCTATTGTGGCTGTTAGATAGTTACTCAAATAGAGCTTTGTCCAATGTCTTTTTCTGGTAACAGCCACGAAACCTTTTAATTGTGTCGTAAAACATTCACATATCATTGGATAATTGAAAAGGACTGCCTATCTTTGCAAACGACTAAATAAACAGCGATAGGAATAGGGACGCTTCTCTAACAGCCCTTTTTGTATCCGCTCGTTTTATTGTGAACTGAATTACGAATGCAAAGATTAGTATATATTCTCATTTATCAAAGCGATAATTAGTATATATGCTAACATATAACTTTAATTAACTATCCGTTATGGAAGTATTTCAAATAGAAAGCAAAAAATTACCTATTGACTATGAGAATGACAGAATCATACTTGTACTTCTATCCCATATAAACGAAAAAAGTTCCTCGCAGCAAAAACGATACATGAACTTACTAAATAGATATGAAGACAATGAGGTATACCAAAAAGACATAATAGAAAAATTGGTTACTGCAGGCTACATGAATACTGTTGATTTAGAGCCCGATAAACCTAAACAATACCCAAAAACTGGAGCTATAATAAAACATGAAGTTCGATATGAAACCTCAAAATCTGGCATTAAAGCACTTAAGAACGGAAGGTTCGTATCTGAGTATAATTCTATTATGTGGAAAAGAGTTGGGTCTGGACTTCAATGGGGTTTGACTTTGGTGTCAATCGTTGGTGGCATATTGGGAATTTATGCAAAATGCGAAAGTACGTCAGCAATCACTCCACCTACCATAAATGAAACTATAAATACGACAGACAGCACTATTATCAAACCAAGTACAAAAGCTATAAGCGTAATCCAGTGTGATAGTTCACCAATCCAGTCTGGGAGATTGAAATACATACATTCTGATAAAAACAAGCAAAGTAACTTGAAGGCTATCGATGCAGCTAAAATACATCCGATAATCGAATAGACTATAACAATACTTGATAACATAACGATAAGTTTTAGAGGTTAATAAACTAATTCGATACAAATATAAATAGAATATATACTAACTCCTATAGATTATGGATATAAAAGATAGAATTTTTGAATTTATAAGCTACAAAAATATAACTATTGCTGAATTTGAACGTAACGTTGATTTAGCTAACGGATATATCAAAAAATTTAAAGGCTCAATAGGATCTGACAAACTTAATAACATTGTTTCTTTTTATCCAGAGTTGAATATAGGCTGGCTCATTACCGGTAATGGAGAAATGCTTAAATCATCCCACACTAATATAATTGCGAAAGCTCCTATGGAGTATGGAAAGGAACAAACTCGGCCACGTGTTCCTCTCACCGCAGCTGCCGGATCTTTATCTGGAGAATCAATTGGAGTGACATTGCAACAGTGCGAGCAACTTCCGATTATTTATCAAATACCGGCATATGATTTTACGATACCTATTAAAGGCGATAGCATGTCGCCCCGGTTTGAATCAGGAGATGAAATAGCATGCCGACGCATCGATCAATCTCGTTTCATTCAATGGGGAAAGGTACATGTTTTGGATACAACACAGGGATTTATCATTAAGAGAATATATGATGATGGTGATAAGATTCGTTGCGTATCATACAATCCGGAATATTCGGATTTTTCAGTACCTAAAGAAGATATTCTTTCGATGAGTTTGGTTGTTGGGGTAGTTAGTATAATGGAAATGTAATTATTGGTCTAATAAAATACACACACATATGAATAAAACAATTTGTGGTCTTCTACTAATCTTGGTATTAGGATCGTGTGGTTCCTTGCCGCAACCAGAATCAAGAATAGGAGTTATAGATTATACTCCTTTGATTAAAGCTGGCATTTTTGTAACTGAATCCAATTCCGTGAATTTCGATTATACTGCTGTTGGTAGTATTGTCGCAACGGAGAAAGGCGGATGGGTAAATGGAAGACCGAAACGTCCTACAACTGAGGATGCACTCAAAAACATAATAAAAGAACTGGAGCGTATGGGAGCAAATGGGATCATTAATTTAAATATAATCCCTTCTGTTGAGATGTCTGACGACCTTATGTCTAAGGTGTTTGTGTCTGTCATTACAGTGAAAGGAATGGCTATTAAGATACCAGATAGCAAAGTTAAAAAAGTACCTACTGAAGATTCCCATCTGCTAGGGCAAATAGACGGAATCCAGTGCCGAATTGCAAAGAAATATAATAATGGCATGACAATATGCACTTCCAAGGAGTTGACTCCCGATCAGATTAAAAAAGCAAAAGACACTTTTTCCTTGAAAGGCAAAATCATGTTTAATTTAGAGGGGGCTGAAGGAAAAGGAGAATCTTATGCTGGGATAGATGATGGATTCATTATCATCTATAAAAATAATGAGTTTATAAAGTTGTAACATACCGTATTTGCGCAAAGTACGGAATAAATAATAAAGAATGAAATAACATAATTATTAACCAAAGACACTGCAACAGTAGAAACAACGGTATCAAAGGAAAAAAAGGAAGTAGCTATAGTACGAATATAATCAGTTGATTAACAGGAGATTTTGAAAGCAGAGCACACCTTTTTAAAGTGTAACTTCTAAGGCGTGGGTCAAGCGTTCGAATCGCTTCGGAATCACTTAGCAGAAAGGCTGATTATCAAATGGTTAATCAGCCTTTTTACTTTTCTAATTAGCTGCTATTGATTAAAAAAAACGAGAAAACTCTCACTTTTGAGCAATTTACCTTGTCGAAATCTTGTCCGAGTGTTTTCTCTAAATTTTGAAACTATGGCAACAATCAGATTAGCTCTAATCCCAGCAAAGGTGTTAAGTGATGGATCTCACAAAATTTGTATAGCCATCCATCACAAAGAAGAAACAAAGTACATTGTCACTCGATTCAAAGTCGACAGTCTTTCACAATTCAAAAACGGGCAAGTAGTCAAACATCCAGACGCAGCACTAATCAATACCAAACTACGTAATATACTCAATGAATACCAAGAGAAACTTGACAGCATCAAATGCATTCAGGGTTCCTTTGGGGTCAGCCCGAAAAAACTTCTATTTTTAATTATGACTGCACTGATAGTAGTTGGATGTAGTAAAAGTGATGAAGAAAAAAGTGACATTCAGGAAATTTGGCTAAATGGATACAAAGCTCTTACTCCAGAGTCTGATTACGAAAATATTTCCACCACATTTTTATTATTTAAGGCTGACAACAATGAGGAATTTGATGTGAAAAAGCAAACTTTTTCAGGGAATATACTTGATTATCAAAAAATACAAGATGAAACTTGGAATTTGCTGTCAAAATCAAAAATTAAAAAGAAAGATGGTAGCATAGTTGATGCTACTTATTCTATATTTGCCTCGTCAATAAAGGAAACATATACTTCCGCTAAAGTAAAGATTGGTAAATATTTTATGGTAGCAATATATAGCGACTCTAAAACAGGATATCATTGGCTATATTCAAATAAATATGCTTGTCAATATGTTGACATACCATATCGATATAATCCATGGGACTATTCTGTAGTTTTCCCATGTGATTTGCATAATTATGGAAAGATAGAATGGGTTTCATGGAATCAAACTCCTTATCCATATGAGTTTGAATTTTCAAAATAGGTCCATCTGCCGAAAACATTTAAAATCAGCAATACTCATTTCAAATCGGACTCTCTATAAAATAGAGCAATTTCTCAAGCTCTGAAAATAAAATATAGATACCTCTAACACTTTACTGTATCTGTTTCAAATTGCTAATAATAAAGCGATGAATTCAAATTCATCGCTTTATTATTAGCCCTAGATGGAAATATTTCCTTTACTCTTTTGTATTCTCATCCCCCACTATACCTGATGAAGAATTATCAGGAGCCTGATCTATCAAATCCATAAACTGATCCAGTTTAGGAGTTATAATAATCTCGGTCCGGCGGTTACGAGCTTTTCCTTCTGCCGTATCATTACCGGCTACCGGATTAAATTCACCTCGACCGGCAGCAGTCAGGCGTTTGGGATCTATACCATAAACATTCTGTAATGCCTGAACAACAGATGAAGCACGCAACGCACTCAAATCCCAATTATTACGTATATTCGTACGAGATATCGGATCGGTATCTGTATTTCCTTCTACCAGAACATCATAATCTTTGTAGTCCTGAATGATTTTGGCTATTTTACTAAGCACAGCCTCTGCTTTATTGCTAATTTCATAACTTCCTGATTTATAAAGCATGTTATCTGCTAAGGAAATATATACAACACCTTTCAAGACCTTAATATCCAAGTCACGCATCTCTTCACGGGTAAGCGAACGGGTAAGTTTATTGACCATTACGAGATTCAAAGAGTCTGATCTATTCTTTTCTTTAACCAAATGCTGGATGAAACGGTTTGAAGCATTGATCTCATCTATCAACTTACCCATATTCATATTCCCTTGAGAGCTCTGTGTAAGACTCTTATTCAAGATGCTTTGCATATCGGACAAGCTCTTGCGTAACTCACTATTATTCCGCTGCGCTTCGGCAAGTCTCTCCTCAAGACTTGTTGAACGTGCCTGATTTTCTCTTAGCTGCAATTGACTTTCCTGATATTCTGTTTGCAACTTTGTATAATCAGTTTTTAAACCTTTAAATTGCTTCTGACTTACACAACTCGCCAATACTATACATCCTGTCAGTACTAACAACGGTCGAAAAAGATTCTTCATAACTCTATTATTTTAATTACTAACTTTTTAAGTGACCAACTGCAGCAGTTTCCACAACAATTGCGTAAATCGGTTGGTTATGAACACATTTATCGAGATAAAGTTCGAACGATCTTATAACATTTCAAAAGAACGAAAGGTTTAGTATGTAAATAAAATCTGTTTTTATCAGAGTTTGATCCATCCTGCCAAGTTATCCAACTTAATTTTATAAATTTGCACCATACTAAAACATTAGTGCGTGAAAAACAAACGTTGGATTTATTTTGCAATTACTTTCGCAATTATAGTGTTAGGATTGGCTTCCCGAAAACATGGTGATATATTGCCCGAATTTATCGCAAAGTATTCAGGCGATACGCTTTGGGCAGCCATGGTATATTGTGGAATACGCTTTCTTTTCCCGTCATTATCTATACTCAAGACCATTGTTATTTCCTTATTATTTTCTTATTGTATAGAAGTTAGCCAACTATACCAAGCAGACTGGGCAAATACTGTACGAAACACCACACTTGGAGCATTAATCTTTGGACATGGTTTTCTATGGTCAGATATGATCTGTTATACTGTTGGAGTATCATTATCCGCTGTTATAGATTTAGGAAGGATTATTATCTCTCAAAAGAGAAACCCCTAGAAAAAAAGCACTGCAAACCTACTTTGTTTACAGTGCTCTTTCCGATTATCATTTAAACGACCTATCACAATCTACAATGAAAGCTATCGCTCAAAGGTAACTTCTTATTAGTGGAAACAACCTTTATTTCATTTTCACCAGGTTGTAGCTCCACATTTTTCCATTCCAGAATAGCATACGAATCCGGTATTGCTTTACCATAACTCTTACCGTTTACAAACAATTCGGCTCCTGACTGATTCGTGAAAGCAATAATTGTTTGCAAACGTTGTGTACGCGCCGTGTTACGTTTGCCTGTCAAATAAAGCATTGGTTCTTCCCCATTCCAGTTAGCTTTATAGAAGTAGAAAGCATCTTTACGAACTTTCCGGTCGAAGGTAACCAAACCTTTATCATTAATTCCGGGACGGTCTCCTTCAGTGCGATGTGCAGCGCCAAAATCAAACATATTCCATACAAAGCTCCCCCATACATAAGGGCGGGAAGAGATTGTTTTCCAGTTTTCAATGTGATAATACGTCTGCCAGTTTTCTGGATGCCACCAGCTGGTTGGTACAGTTTTAACCAACGAATCTTGTTGATGGTAAATACTTGCGCCGGCACCATATTCACTGATAGCAATACATATTTCCGGATGATCCTTATGCATTCGATCCAACCATGTCCCCAAATCAGCGGGAGTGCCACCATACCATCCATCATAACGGTTCCAGGCAATAGCATCCGTTATGAAATTCAAATCTCCCATTTGATTACTTGCAGAGGTCGTAAGTCGAGTAGGATCTTCCTGATGTGCCAGCACATTTAATTCTTTGATGTACTCAACCGGATTATCTCCCAACTCCGTCAACTCATTAAATAGTCCCCATACACAAATAGAAGGATGATTATAATGTTGGCGAATCAGTTCTTTGAGCTGTTCCTTTCCGTTGGCACGGAAAGCAGGTAAATCCACAAACCCCTTATCATTATATCCACCAGGGCCCACAAAAGGTATTTCAGCCCATACAATAATACCATTCTTATCCATCAGATCATAAAAATAAGTAGCCTGCGGATAATGCGCCAAACGAACAGCATTCACTCCCATCTCCAACATCAATGCCACATCTTCCTCATGGTGTTGCGGGCGCAGCGCATTGCCCACCTCACTCCTATCCTGATGACGGCAAACGCCTTGAAGAGGCAAATGTTTTCCATTCAGGAAAAAACCTTTATCAGGGTCGATCCGGTAAAAACGAAGTCCCAACGGTTGTGTAACACGATCTACCATCTGACCATTCCGGAAAAGAGTCACTTCCGCCTGATAAAGGAAAGGATCCTGACGACCATTCCACAAATGAGGCTGATCGATTTCAAATGTAAGTTCCTGCTGCATTACTTCGTTTCCAGAAAGATTCACATTCTTTGTTCCTTCTTTCACCACCCTTTGACCATCTAACAGGCGTACGTTAAGCTCCACTTCCTGATTACCACTACTCCCGTTTGATAAATCAACAATAGCCCGCACCTTAGCATACCGATGGCTCACACTATCCTGTATCAGACGTACTCCGGGGGAAGCATAATCCAAAGGAGAAATACACGTCTCATCAGTAATCAACAAATGTACATCACGATAAATACCTCCGTAAAAATTAAAGTCACCGACCAGAGGCATAATATCCAACTGTTCACCATTATTCACCCGTACTAATATAGAGTTTTCTTTTCCATATTCCACCTTTCCTGTGATCTCAAAGATAAAAGCTCCATATCCCCCACGATGCTCACCTATATGACGACGATTTATAAACACATCTGCAATGTTATTCACTCCTTCGAAACGAATAAAAAGACGTTTTCCTTTCCATTCGGGACGAATAAATAAATTCTTCTCATAATTACCAATTCCCCGTTTATAGTCTATCTTACCGGACAAAGCATCCTGCGCATTCCAAGTATGAGGCAAATCAACTCTTACCTCTGTTCCCTTCTGTACCTGATGCGAAAACCGGAAATTCCAATCATTATTTAGCAAGATATCCTGTCGCTGGGCAAACATCGACATTCCGTAAAGCATGAATAAAACAACCGATACCAAACGGCTGGACTGTAATAAAACTGTTTTCATATTATTTCTTTAATGATGACTTCTTTATTCTGATAAAAGAAGATAATGATTCAACCTTATTCTTATATTTTTTTTCATCGACCCGATTCTTGTTTTCCTTCCCGTCAATCCGATGGTCAAACAACATACTGGCTTTCTTCACGTCGCCTTTCATCCATTCCGCATAACTATAACGCCGGTCAACGGCATTATCTCCTCCTTCCCACTGAATATAGACTTCACCTTTCGTCTTAGCTTTCAGATTCTTGAAAACCCCGGCAAAGCTTTGCCCGCTTAGCTGTTCAGCGGGAACAGGCAGTTTACAAAGTTCACATAAAGTCGGGTACAAATCAACAAATTCCACCATCGATTTTGTTTTTCCTTTTTTCATTCCCGGCACACGGACAATCAACGGTACATGAGTAGAAGTATTCATCAGATTATGTTTACCTATAAAATCATGTTCTCCCAGATTCCAGCCATGATCTCCCAACAAAACCACAATTGTATTATCCGATAATCCCAGTTCATCCAATGCATCCAATACCTTGCCAATCTGTGCATCCACATAACTCATACAAGCATAATATCCATGTTTTACCTCCCGCTGGAAGTCAATATCACTCGTATCCGCAACCCGTGCATACGCATATATCTCGCTCGAATTACGAACCTGCTCCGGCAATCCTTCAGGTCGGAAACGATTGGTAGCCAAAGGTATTTCCTCCCGTTTATATAAATCCCAATATTTCTTTGGGGCATTGAACGGCAAATGAGGTTTCCAGAAACCACAAGCCAAGAAGAAAGGTTTGCCAGCCTCCTTCATCCTTTTCAAGTCACGAATAGCTCGGTTTGCAAGTTTCCCATCATCATAGGCAGTATCAGGAACATCAGCAGATTCACAAAAAGGTCCCCTCATCGTTTTCGGATTAATCGTTTTTCCCGATTCCGAATTCATCCAAAGTTCCCATTTATTATATTCCGCCCAATATACATCATATCCATCCGGATGATTCCGGTAAGGAGGCTCACTCCACGAATCCGCATGATCGCTGATATGATGAAACACCTTACCGTCCGAAATAGTATGATAACCATTCCGGGTGAACCATCCCGAAATAGGTATTGCTTCGGGACAATCTTTGCTGGCATAGGCGGAAAAACTAATAAAGCGATCGGGATAATGAGGATATACACCCGTCAATAAACTAGCCCGGGATGCCCCACTCACAGGAATATTACAATACGCATTCTGAAACAAGACGCCACTTGCCGCCAAACGGTCCATATTAGGAGTTTTCACTACATCTACCCCGTAACACCCCAGTTCGGGACGCATATCATCAGCCATTATAAAAAGCACATTCATTTGGGATGCATCCTGTTGTGCACGTAGTATAGATGAGATGCAGCAAGCTGTTCCACAAAAAAACGCATATTTTATCGATATTCTATTTTTCATTTTCTACCTTAAATTTTCAAGACCTGCAATATACTAAAATATTACAGGTCTTGTGCATCATTTCAATTTAAAATTACTTTGTCCATACCGGATTTTGTTCCAGATTCGTATTTAAAGCCAATTGCTTCAAAGGCAACGGATACAGATAATAATGTTCCTGCCATCCAAGCGGGGTATCAAAGAAATAAACATATCCTTCATCAGCACCTGCACCACCCGTTACTTTCAGATTCTTGGCCGAAGCCCCTGTCACATAAGCACCCAGCGGTTGTTTGTTAACATAGTCTCCTTTCTTCCATCTGCGCAAATCATCCAGACGGAAACCTTCACCCATCAACTCAACTCGTCTCTCCCTACGCACTTCCCACAAGAGAGCAGGAACGGAAGGATCACGCTTCGGATCAAAAGCATCATTAATATCATTCACCACCATTTTCGCCACATTAGCTCTTGCCCGAAGTTTGTTAATAGACTTATCCGCAGCAGCCTGGTCTAGCTTATTCAATTCGCACATCGCTTCGGCATAATTTACCATTACCTCACCTATACGGAACAGCGGGGCATCTGTTGTATTCACCCCATTCGCGTTGGTAGCTACAGTATGTGTATTATAATATTTCCATACCCAGAATCCCATTTGGGAAGCGTTCCAGCCCTGTCCCCAGTTCATATTCTTAAAGTGAGGTTGTCCTTGCACAGTGAATCCTTTAAAGTTGGAAGACGGCAAACGATGATAAGTTTCACCGGAAATCGTAGCCATTAAATCTATAAATTCTCTGTCCTGCGCATTATCCGTATATTTCCAATCAGCCGTACTGGGTCCGTTTTCTTTCTTCACCATATATGGAGGACAGATCGTCAAATACAACCGGTAATCACGATCACGGAATTGTCCATACATATTCTTATCACCCCCATAACGGCTAGTCGTCGTGCTAACCGGTCGTCCATCCGTACAAAGATAACTGTCTACCGCGTCTTTCGTTGCCTCAATATAAGATTCACCTGTACGCACCATACGAGTCAAACCATGCATTAACTGTCCGGTTTCATAAGCCTTATACAAAAGAATACCTGTCACCCCATCCAGTGTTTCCGAATTAAACAACTCATCATATTTAGGATGCACATTCGGATATTGCTTAATCACCTCTTCAGAAGCACGGGCACATTCTTCCAGATAAGTATCCGCTCCCGACAAACCATGATATTTTCTCCAAGTTCCTTCAAATAAAGCAAAACGGGAAATAAGAGCTTTCACCACATACATATTAATTGTATTTTTCCCATCCGCTTCGATATTACTGCCAATATGTGTTTCCGCATATTTCAAATTAGACAGAATATTGGAAGCCACCAAGTCACGACTATCACGTTTTCCATAAAGCTCGGGACTTTCCTCAGTCAAAGCATGCTCTACCCAAGGAATATCACCAAATTTAGAAAGCATCTGAAAGTATTTATAAGAACGGAAGAAATATCCCACACTTCTCCAATGCTCCCTCTCGGTCTCACTCATTTCCGAATGATCGATATTATCGAGCATCAGATTGACACGACGGATATAATCATAATCCCAATCTTTAGACTCATCTGTAGCCTTTGCTTTGCGATATGCCCACTGGCCTTCATATCCATCCAATCCTTTTATCATGTTATCCGATTCAAAATCACCACGGAAAATCTCATCCGTTTGCCCTGTATCATACGTATATCCGAAGAACACGTTATACAATCCCCATGTATACGTTTTAAAGTTGTCATAGGTAGTAAAGACCGATGCTTCTGTTTGCTGTCCTTTGGGATAAACCTCCAGAAATTCGTCATTCAGACAAGACGACATCAACAAACAAAGACTAACGCTTACACATAGTATATATTTATTCATAATAATTACTCTTTAAGTTGTGAAACAATCAGAATGAAAGGTTTATACCGAACGAATACTGTCTCATATACGGATAGGTAAAACCACGTTGTCCTAAATCATCCGTGACAGAACGTTCCGGATCAAGTCCCTTCGGCAAGTGGTCGAACGTATAAAGATTCTCACCACTGAAGAACACAGCCAGATTATTAACTCCAATCTTACTCATCCACTTGGAGGGGAAATTATAAGAGAGTGTTATATTACGAATACTTAAATACGATCCATCCTGTAAATAACGAGTCTGTACACGTGTATTGGCATTTGTATTTCCGGCCGCTTTCTCATAAATACGGGGGAAATAACTATTCGTATTTTCCGGAGTCCAATAATTCAACTGTGAATCATAAACGGTAGTCCAAGCATCATAATGCGGATAAAACAGATCGTTCATCACCCACAAATCTCGTTTACCAACTCCTTGCAGCAAGAATGACAGAGAAAAACCGTTCCAACTTGCACTACCATGAATACCATACTGATAACGCCGGGTATTATTACCAATGATTTTACGGTCTCCCGGATCTTTCGTTGTACTGGTACCACTGTTGATAATATCATTACCATCCAAGTCCTTATATAATATATCTCCCGGATTCGGATTATAACCTTCCACTTTAGCAATACCCGGTTTCAGTTTGCCATCTGCATCGAAATCATCCACTGTGTACAAACGATCGGTCACATACCCCCAAATTTCACCCAGTTCCATTCCTACGCGATATGTTTCATTATCGTTCTTGTCCTTGCCAAACAGTCCTGTTTCGTTGTTGTATTTAGTAATCTTTGTTTTCGCATCGTAAAGATTAAAGCCTATGCTATATTTCACTTTTCCGATCTGATCGTTCCAGTCAACCGAGATTTCCCAACCTTTAGAACGAAGGTCAGCCGTGTTCTGTAAAGGGGCACTCGCACCTAATACACCCGGAAGTTCAGAGCCCGGAGCAAGCATACCCTTAGTATCTCTACGATACCAGTCGAACACCATATTCAATCTGTTATCCAATAGCCCAAGATCGAATCCGACATCAATTGTCGTTACTTTTTCCCAAGTAAAGCTATTGCTAACCAAAGCAGCTGGTTTCAAAGTAGTAACTTTAATACCGGAAACAGTCCAATAAGCCTGTTCCGCATCCATACCGGGAATATATGCGTAAGGAGTGATGCTCTGATTTCCAATATTACCCCAAGAACCACGCAATTTCAAGTTCGAAAGAACAGAGTTCAAAGGTTTCATAAACGCTTCCTCGCTGATACGCCATCCGGCGGAAACCGAAGGGAAGAAACCGAAACGGCTATTCTTCGGGAATTTGGAAGAACCGTCATAACGTCCGTTCGTTTCAAGCAAATACTTGCCGGCAAACGAATAGTTAATGCGATAGAATAACCCTCTTACCGTATAGCGTTCAAATTTGTCTTTAGCAAAATAATCACCTGTCGACTGCGAAATAGACGGCAGATCTTCATTAATCATATTCATACGCGACATCTCAGCATAACGATAATCACTACTCTCCTGATTGAAACCTCCCATCACCGTTACATCATGTTTGCCCCATGAGTTGTTATAGTTAGCATAGAAGTTCAATGCATTATAATCCGTAATACCATTGGAATATTCATACTTGGAATTGGCAGTGGAAACCTCTTTCACAAAGTTACCTCCATGTGCATAATAGAACTTCTTCTCAAATTTCGTTTTCTCGTTACTTAGATGATTGAATGTATACTCACCAATCAACTTCACATTCTTCAAAGGACTGATCGTAACCTTTCCGAAAATACGAAGATTATTCTTTTGAATAGTTGTCGGATATGCCAGATCAATCAAGTTACGAGGAGTATTGATCGGTAATTCTTCGCCGTCAATATTCATTGTTCCAGTAGGAAAATAAGAAGGAAATGCGACTGCTGCTCCCCATATACCATATCCTCCGGAAGTTTCCGGCAGAGAGGAGTTAGAGTTCGTATATTTAATATCCAATTCCGGAGTAATCCATGAAAACACATCTGAACGGAGATAAGAAGACACATTGTAACGCTTGTACGTATCTTTATCCGAAGCCAGTACCCCATTTTCATTCACCATACCGAAGGAGAAACGATAAGAAATATCTTTCGTACCGCCACCTACCGAAATATTATGAGTTTGCTGGAAACCAGTCTCCATCATATCATCGAAAAGATCAGTTTCTGCCAAGCTATAACGCAGCCCGTCCACCATTGCATAACCATCCGGATATGCAGACGGATTAGCATTATATTCCTTCAAAAGTCCCAACCAGGTATCTACGTTCTGACCACTTTGATAATTGATTGTCCCCATGTCCTTATAAGCCTGTACCGTTTGGAGCGGAGTAGCCTTATGAGGCATATTGGCAGGTCTGCTAAAAGAAAAGTTATTTGAATAATTAATAGAGAGTTTAGTTGCATCCGAGCCTTTCTTTGTAGTAATCAAAATCACACCGAAAGCTGCCCGTGCTCCGTAAATAGCAGAAGATGCCGCATCCTTCAAAACAGTCACCGATTCAATATCGTTCGGATCGAGCATATTAATATCCATCTCCACGTTATCCACCAGCACCAGCGGTTTCCCATTCTTATCCAGACTGTTGACACCACGAATGTTGAAACTCATTTCTTCACCGGGTCTTCCTGAATTACCTGTAATCTGCAAGCCGGGCATTGCCCCTTTCAAAGCGTCACTCACAGACACCACCGGACGGTCACCTAAAACATCATCCATCTTCACACTGCTCACCGCACCTGTCAGGTTCGCTTTCTTTTGTATGCCGTAACCAACAACTACTACTTCGTCTATCAACCGGGTATCTTCTTTCAAAGTTACATTGAGAGGACGTTGATCTTTCACCACCACTTCCTGTGTGGCATAGCCGATATACGATATGGATAAACGGGCATTCGGAGTAACCATCAAAGAAAAATTGCCATCCATATCCGTAATGGTACCTTCCGTAGAATCGACCACTTTCACATTTGCCCCAATCACCCCTTCACCTGTAGGATCAGTGATTCTACCTTTTAAGACAAACGCTTTTTCCTGTTCTTTCTGCGGTGTCACTGCATGGAACATAATCACCCGGGATCCGTTCACTTCATAACTGACGTCCGTACCGGCCAGCAATTGTCCCATCACATCATTAATAGTACCGTTATTTATATTCACAGAGACTTTCCTATTCAAATCAATGTCATTATTACGAATCAGGAAAGAGTAATTGCCTTGCTTCTTTATTACTTCAATGGCTTCTTTCAAAGTAATATTATCTACTTTCACACTGAATCGCTTACTTTGTTCCTGTGCCGATAGCTGGAAACCACCAGTCAAAACGTTTCCTACAGACAAAAGTAGAAGCATTAATAATATTCTTTTTACTATTAATCTCATATTTTTCACTATTAAAGGTTAACATAATATCTTTCTATACAACGCTGAACCGCCGATATATCTATCGACTAAGTTCCCAATCATACTTTACTTTTTCTTATTTTACCTCCTTTTTCTTGTCAGTTATAAAGATAGTGTCTCCACTAACTTTCCATGTATATTGCTTCTCAACGTTGATTTCTCCCAATATATCATTGATACTTTGATTACTGTTGAAACATCCGGAAAAGCGTTCCGCTTTCAGACGTTCACTCTCTAAACTGATCTTCACCTGGAATTTGCGCTCCAGACGGTGTGCAATGTCGGCAAACGGAGCATCTTCAAATGTCAGGCCACCATCCAACCAGTCACAGGCAGAACTGGCATTCGATTTCATTTTCTCCATGCGTCCCGTATTCTTATCATAAAAAGCCTGCTCACTAGGGAATAGTTTCATCACGGAACCGGATGAAGCAGCCAAGTTGACACGACCTTCCAACAGAGATACCATCACATAATTGTCGTCGTCATAAGCACGGACATTAAAAACTGTCCCCATAACCTTCACTTGTACCCCATTCGTATTTACAAAGAAGGGAATCTTCGCATTTTTCGCCACTTTGAAGTATCCTTCACCATCAAGCGTTACATCACGTTCACGAATACCGAAACCACGGCAATAGCGCAATACAGAACCCGCATTCAATGAAACCTCTGTTCCATCCGGAAGCACAATATTCGTCCGCGAACCGGCCGGCACTTTAATTTCATAAGGAGAATCCGCATTCGTATATACTTCCGTAAGATTTTCAGTATACGTGTACCAGAAGTAATTGCAACCCAACAACAAAATAATTGCAGCAGCTACCTTCAGCCACACAGGAACTATCTTCCGCGAACGGACAGGTTTCATCTCAGCAGCGGCTATTTTTTCTTTTATCTGTGATAAATTAGCATCCTCTACTTTGGCAAATGCAGGCACAGAAGAAACAGCCCATACTGCGGACATCTCCCGGAAAATTTTAGCAGCATCTTCATTAGAAGCCAGATAAGCGCGCAGAGCTTCTTTCTCTTCTTCGGTGCAGTTACCGGACAGATAGTTGCTTATCCGGATTTCCAATTCTTCTATATGATAAGAGTCATTCATAAACGTACTTTTTCTATGGGTGTATATAACTAGATACGCAATAAAAAAAGAAACGTTTAAAAGAAAAGCGATTTTTTTTAGAGAAACATCAAAATAGCTATCATATAAGGAGTACCCAGTGATTCGCGTAGCTTAGTCAATGCTATTTTCATCTGTACTCTTACAGTGGTCACATTAATATTCTGCTCCTCGGCAATTTCACTGTATGTCTTACCCTCATACAAACTTGCTTTAAATATGGCACGGCATTTGGTTGGCAATTCCTCCACCTTCTTCATGATGATGGTATTCATTTCGCTATGCTCCAATGCCTGCAAAGGATTATCGGAAGAAAGAATATGATTTTCGAGAAAAGCCCAGATTTCTTCCATCTGTTCCGTCATCTGTTTTTCGTTGAAATAAGAAGAGCGCAGATAACTGATACTTGCATTTTGAATGGCACGCCGCAAATACGGAAGAGCCGGATAAGTGATGTGATGACGGTTCTGCCAGAAAGCAACAAAGACATCATTCACAATCTCCCCTGCCACCCTCTTGTCATGCACATAATAAACAGCTATCGCGCACAAATAAAGGTAGTAGGTATGATAGATTTTATCAAATGCTTTTGTATTACCGTGATTTAACTGTTCAATTAGATTTTCAGAGATTTCTGGTAGATTCATTCGTTGTCTTTCTTTAAGGAACGGTGCAAATATAGCGATTAATTCAGAAAAACAAAATTCCAATCAGATAAACCGGAGCCCGGCAATCATTCCTTAACCCTACAATCCCATCGGTATTTTCAACAAATACCAAACGATAAACAGCAATGTCCAGACAACCAGGATGCCTAATGAATATCTCCAAGTATATTTCAGCAATGAACCATACGTAATCTGCTTATCATACTGCCGCATATAGGTAAGCACCAGAGGCATATAGAATAAGAAAGGAGTAATGGCATTCGTCGAGCTATCTCCGATACGAAAAGCACATTGTGCTATATCCGGAGCAATTCCCATCTGTGCAAACATAGGAATAAAGATAAAAGACATAAAAGCCCATTTGGAGGTAGCAGATACCATAATCAGATTTATCAATGCCGTAAACAGAATAAACAGAACAAGAGCAGACAAAGGAGCCGGTTCAAACGAAGAAAGCAAGTCAGCCCCCATAATCGCCAGACATTTATCCAGATGGGAATATTCAAAACAGGCAAACATCTGCGCAGCGAAGAAAGCGATAACGAAATACACTCCAAGAAGCTTCATTGGCTGCGTAAGTCCTTCAATCACATCATTGTCAGTGCGATACCGTCCGGAACTGAATCCATAAGCCATTCCCGTAATACCTGCTCCCAAAGAAAGCAAAAACAAAATACCGGCAATAAAAGGCGAATGCATCAAACCACCATTCACACCCCGCAAAATTCCATAAGAAGAAAAAGTAAGCCACAAGATAAGAGCCACATAGATAGCTGCCACAACAATGGAAATCATAATGGCACGCCGTTCTTTACGAGACAGAGGATGGTAAGCCACCACCTTCATACTGCCTTCATACTTACCTAACGTAGGAAGAAGCCATTTTTGAGTAATCCAATACACAATAGCCGTAATGGCCACCGTTGAAGCACTCATAAAAAAGTAATTGCAAAGAGGTTCTGTATTCCCCTGATAACCCGTTTGTGCCAGTGCAGCCTCTTGCGTGGTATGCGCCAACAACGGGTCCATCGTACTCAATACAATATTAGCACTATACCCGCACGCAACGGAAACATAAGCCGTAACAATCCCTGCAATCGGATGAAGCCCCACCCATTGAAACAGCATAGCAGCAATAGGTAATAAAATAATATATCCACCATCACCAATGGCATTCGACAACAAGCCAAGCACAATCACCCACAAGATGATCTTCCTCTTTTCCTGCCGGTTTCCCACCCCCATGCGGATACAAGCATCAATAAAACCGGAATGTTGTGCCACTCCCAATCCGAACATAGCAATAATCACCATACCCAATGGAGCAAAACCTGTAAAGTTCTTAATAGCATTCCGCAACCACCAGCGGATTCCTTCCGGACTCAACAGGCTTTGTACACGGATATCCTCACCTGTCTGCGGCAATGTCACTTTCAATCCATAGATATCGCATATCCATGAAAGAAAGACCACTGCCATTGTCAGCAGAAGGAACATCGTAGCGGGATGGGGCATGCGCCATTTATTCTTCATCATTTTCCGACTAAGCAAGAAGCTACCGTTAATACTTAATTTACTCTTCGTCAGGCTCCAGATTATCCAGATCAATAATACGCAATTCCAATGCACGTACTGCCAACCGGGTAGCATTCACTCCCACCCGTTCTCCATTCGGAAAAAGACGTCCAATAAGATCATTCTGCCGTTTCTCCAATGATTTCACACCAAAAGGCATTCCTTTCAGATTGGCAATCATCTCTTTCGTATAACCCAAAGCCAGATGACGGAGAAAACGTTCATCGTATTCATCAATATCATAACTGATGACAGCCTCCTGACGCTTGGCATCATTGGCTACCGATTTCTTGAAACGATCTACAATCTTTTCCAGAATCGGATAGTTAAATACCAATTTCTTTCCATCCATCACAGCCTGTACATCTGTTTTCGTCAGTAGCTCACCCGTTTTGAGGATAATTCCATCGGCACCGGCATTCAATACGTCCACCCACAACTTTTCGTTCAGAATCTCACCCGTGAAGATCAATACCCGAACTCCTTTGTAACGTTTGAATATATTCTTGCAAATATCAACGCCAATGGTCGTAGAACCTCCTAGTCCTAAGTCCAACAATACCAGATCGGGAAGCTGGGCCTCCATCAACGGCCAAAACTCACTTTCCGTCATTGCCGTGCCGATTACTTCTGCATTCGGTATTTCATGACGGAATATTTCTTCTGTCCCTTTCAACTCCAGTTTTACATCCTCTACAATAATAACTTTAAACTTCTGTTCTTCCATGTTCCTTATCTAATAACTTTTATGTGTTTTCCTTTTATCGGCGCGGAATAGTGAAATAAACTGTAAACCCGCCGCCTTCAGCCGGCTCGGCATTGATACGACATCCCCTACGTCCCGCAAATTCGTCGTGGTCGCGGATAATTTGCTTGCATACCAGATATTCCGTTCCCCTCAACTCCCCTTTTTCACCGGAAGCCATACGTGCCAGATTCGGATAAAATAGTTGATTCAACTCTTCCACACTCTTCTCGCGTCTCGTATCCGTAAAGAGGAAACGAACATATTCATTATCCTTGCGCGCTTGCAGACGTATCACTCCATCTTCACGTACAGTCAATGCTTCATCAATCAAATTCTCCAATAGAAAACGCAACTGATTCACGTCTCCTATCACCTTCGCCTCCATCGGCTCTATTTCCAATTCTATTCTCTCCGGCCGATTCTTCATCAACTTCTTGAAATATTTTCCGGCAGCATCCAAAAGTTCCTGTACCGGAATCACCGTACGCCGGAAAGTGACCTCCTCCAATTGACGGGAAGCACACGAACTCAAAATCGTAAAGATTCCCTTATAGTATTCAATCAATTCCGTCATAGTCTCCACCGCTTCACGCTCTTCCGTTTCCGGAAGATTCTGCGCATTCAACCGTCCTACAATCTGTTTGATCTTATTCGGATAATAAATCGTCTCATGTTTAATAGTCGACAAACAGTTGTCAAGCACCATATTCTGTACATGCAACATGCTGTCCTCCCAGGAAGCCCGACGTGTTTCTTCGTGTGCCGACTCGATATCCCGATATTTTGTAGCCAGCTTCACCACTGCGTTAAACACGACAATAGCCACATAACGAGCTACCAGTTCAAAAAGCAGTCGATCCGTCTCCTGTTCCGTTCCTTCTCTGCGCTCCAGATAAAGCACACCGACACATTGATGCTCGCCTCCTGCTTCCACCATCAGCGGAATTGCCTGAAGATGCTGTTCGGAAAGATATTTCCCGGAACTAAAACACAGCTCTACCATCTCCGGCATTTCCTGTCCGGGACGAGAAGCATATTCCAGCCGGTGCGTCGTTTCATTATAAACAGCAATCCCCATCCGGTCAATCGTCAGTAATTCATTTACCGAACTGAATGCTTCATCCACAATCCGCTGTGGAATTTCTTTAAGCGTACTCTCTTCCCGTTGAAGCGCCTCTGCATTTTCCTGTTCCTGCGGTCTCACCAAAGATGCGGCAAACACCTTTTGGTTAATCTCAAGTACCTGTTCGAGATTCAAACGATTCTGCAAACGTTTTCTCATGTACAGAAAATAATATCCGACCAACGAAACAATCAATAAAACAAAGCATAAAATAATTCCTACCGTCTTATTGGTATTCGAACGCTCCAACTGCCGGCAATATGCTTCGAGAGTTTGATCCTCTCCCTGCAACTTATACAAATCCGTAAATGCCGAATTATTATAACTATATGCATCCAACTGTTTCAAAGCCAGAAAAGCAACTGACGCCTCATTCCTGATATCCAAAATTACATGATAATCCGAATCAAACAGTTCGTTCCACCAACTGATTTCAGCAGGCGTTCCCTCACCTACCAGCTTCATATACCGATGCGGGCGATCCGGACGCGCATATTTTTCATAATGCTCATTCAGAAAAAGCATCGCAGAATCTATATATTGCAAAGCCAACTCATAATTTTCATCCACATTAGCAAAATAGGCAGCATTCGCATAATCCGACGCTACATCCAGCAAATCCTCATACGCAGAATCCGTAACTACTACAATCGAATCGCCATCCTGCAACATGGGAGGAATCGGATCATGCAGACAAGAAACCATCCCCAACGGAAGCAACAAGCAAAGCAACAATACCCCCATCGCTTTACGCACTCCCGAAGGCAAACGAAAATAGAAACGGCTTCCTTTCCCTAGTTCACTCTCCACATCAAAAACGCATCCCCGGAATAAATCATTCGTTTTCTTATACTTCTCAATGATTCCCTTACAATTCATCAATCCGAAACCACTACCTTTGTTTTCTTTCAACACTTCCGGATCGGCTGCATTCTTCATTCCGATCACACGGGAATCATACACCTTCTCACCAATGATATGAGCCACATCTTCTTCGGAAATACCTCTTCCGTTATCCTCCACAGAGATCTCGACATACGCATCCTCCGTAATACGGGCATACACTTTAATTGTTCCTCCTTCCGGAGTATATTTACGGGCATTTTCCGCCAGCGTATTAATCATAAACAAAGTTAGTGCCCGGTCGGCCTTCACCATAACCGTAGTCGGTTCAATTTCCAACTTCTGATTTTTCATTTCAAAAGCACGTCTTCCCTTGCCTAGCAGCTCAAACAGTTCATTGAGACTGAAAGTTTCAATATTCAGGCTAAGCGTTCCTTGCTTCATCTTAATCCAAAGAGCCAGAATATCGTTGTACTCATTAATCGTAGTTACCAGCTCATCAATGTATTGATACTTCTCTTTCTTAATCTTCGCATTATCAATATACCCCCGCTCCGTCAACTTATGCACTTCGTTCAAGATACGGTCAATATAAGGATTAATACCATTGACAATGGCCAGACAAGCCTTCTTTATAAGATTCTGACGTTTATTTCCCGCAATATGTTGTTCGTAAACATACCGTTGCTTTTCCAACTGCATCCGCTCGTCACTCAACGCTTCCACCATCTGCTCATTGTCCGCAGCCCAAACAATATACGGTTCAAGCACATGCACCAATGCTTTTTCATCACGGTTCAACCGATGCAGAGGAACCAGTGCCGCTTTTCCTTCCTCCGGAATTTCCAGTTGAAGACGTCCTTTCCCAAATAATTGATCGATACCTTGTTGAATTAATGGAACATTCATCGGAATGGACGAAGTTATATCCCGGCAAAGAGTCAGAATCCGTTGCAGACGCTCCACGTCTACCTGATTCCTTATTTTAGACCGTTTATTGAAAAACCACCAAAGAATAACCACCAATACAAGTCCGACAATAACCAAAGAAAGTACAAGCGTCATTTGTCGTGAATCGGCTTCCAATGAAAGATAGCGGCTCTCCAACTCCTTATCCTGACGGGTATAATTTAAAATATCCAAATATATATTCCGGTTGTAATCAGAAGCATACTTCATCCCGAGCCCCGCATACGACACACTCAATTGCTCCCGAATCCTTGAGATCCATTCAGGTACCGTTCTCACATCTTCCTGCATGATCCATGGAACCCCGGTATAAGTCGTATCTCCTTCTACAAAAACATGTAGTTTATCCAATGTATCCGCCGCATGGTGATAATAGAGCATGTGATGTTGATTCACACAATCCAACGCTTTTGCAAGCGTATCCAATGCCTCCGTATAACGTCCGTGCTCATTCATATATTTACCGATAGACACATACGCACCGGCAATCTGATACAAATCATTGTACTCACGAAATTTTTCAAGCGCACGCTGTGCCATTCGCAAAGGCAAAAGCGAATCTACGGGAAACCCAAACTGATCCAGCGCATATCCCCTTCTCGTCCGGAAAAGTTCGAAATTATTAGGTGAAACCATCAGATTAGCCAATCCTTGCAGACCATTTCCTTCGAAATAAGGATGATTAGTCTGAACAGCTGTCCGCCAGGTAATATAAAGTTGGTCGAACTCACGCATTTTCCGGTCTTCCGGCTTGGTTGCTTCCACCAACGAGGCCGAACCTTTAATATAATGATAATAAAGCAACTGATTAGTATCTGTCAAAGCTTCATCTTCCGGAATCCGGTTGAGAGATGTGATGGCCTCCTGCCGTTGCTGCAGATAGTAGTAATAAATAGAAGAAACGATGAAAAATTCGGTGAATGCATAATCCAGCCGTAGCGCCTCGTGACGGTCGGCAAACAAATCACTCTCTTCACGAATACGTTTCATGCGCTTGAGCGCACTATTACGATAATCATAAAATTCTTTATTCATAGCCGTCCGCTGACAGATTTTCATCAGTCCGATGTCGGCAATCAACAGTTCGAGTTCATTTTTAGTCAGTTTATATACTTCCTTATGCAACGCTTCCGCACGGTCAAAGTCCATAGCCATAAAAGCACAGAACCCCAGATTGTTGGATGCTTCCGCTTTCCCCGACTTGTAGAAATTCACCTGCCGATAGGCTTCATTGGCATATTTATAAGAAGAATCCAGGCTTCGATAACGATAAGCATACGCTTTCCCGTTTAATGAATCAATCAGGCGCACCTCTTTGGTCGGCACCATATCAGTGCACGAAAAAAAAGAGGCAAACAACACTATACCTATTATATATAAAGGAAAGCGTGAACTCATTTTTGACTATTAACTGTTTTCAGAAAGCAAATCTACAAATATTTCCGATAAGTTGGAGAGAAAAATATTTTTTATACAATAAGTCCTTCTAAATAATAAGAGAAATTCCTACCTTTGCAGGCAAATTAACAAATAGGTAACATCTATTACAAAATGAGCGAAAAAGCACCCTTTA
>ENA-OWPD01000289-OWPD01000289.1-human-gut-metagenome-genome-assembly--contig:-NODE-289-length-63421-cov-7.286826_pt1 | contig 63421 bp, 60 predicted proteins | sample MGYA00248262_ERZ651842 | MGnify/ENA primary metagenome ERZ651842 (study PRJEB26924, sample SAMEA4378253) | human gut metagenome | biome: human gut; feature: human-associated habitat; material: faeces... | reverse complement strand
GAGTCCTCCTGCTGCCCCTGTTCCAATCGCTCCCGCTACCGCGGCTGGCGCGGGAGGAACGGAGCTTGTGACTTTCCAGTCCGTTTGCATACGACGAAGCAGTTCTTTCCGGACACCTTTACCCTTTAGTGAATTGACAGCGATAAGTTTGTCCGTTAGAGCGCAGAATTCATCCGCAGCCCTAGCCGACAAGGCTGTCTGAGCAGCCCCTAGCGGGTCGTGGAGGGTTTCGTTTTTAAATAGGCCAAGACGTTTGCCGAGGAACTTGATTTGATCCATGACCGAAGAGCTTTCAGCAACTTCGCGATCGTTGGCGAGTTTCTCAAGGTAGTGAGCTAAGGCCTGGATACTTGAGTTATAAGCAGCTCGACGCTGTCTTGACCATACTTCCCTGAGCGCTTCAAGAGTGCCTTGTTGTTCTTCCGGCAGGGCCTTGGCGATGGCGTCGGGGCAGGAGGTGACGGGCACGCCCTGCTGCCGGAGGCAGGAGGGGCAGCGGATCCCCTTGAGCTGGGTGATGATCTCCTTGGGGTCCATACCCGAGCGGATGGCCACGCTGGTCAGGCGGGCGGTGGCCTCACTCTGGCTGGGACAGCCTCCGGCCCGGCCAGTGTTGGTGAATACCTCACAGATGCCGTTCTCGTCGTAGTTGACAGTGATATAAAGGTTGCCGCAGCCGATGCGCACCTTTTCGGTAAAGCCGCTGGTGACGGCGGGGCGCGGCCTCGGCTGGATATGGCCGTAGGCTCCGGATTTGATCAGGCAGGCCGTGCCCTCGCAGCCGGAGTCCAGCACGGCGTCCACCACCGGGTCGCCGGTGGCGGCCTTGCCGTCGTTGACCTTGCCGATGTTGAGCACCTGCTCGTTGCGGCTTCCGTCCCGGTAGATGGTGGTGCCCTTGCAGCCCAGAGTGAAGGCCAGCCGGTAGACCTCGGCGACCTCCTCCTTGGTGGCGGAGTTGGGGAAGTTCACCGTCTTGCTCACCGCGTTGTCGGTGTACCGCTGGAAGGCGGCCTGCATTTTCACATGCCAGATGGGGGACACGTCGTGGGCGCAGACGAACACCCGCCGGATGTCCTCCGGGATGCCGTCCACGTGGGCCAGGGAGCCCTGCTCCACGATTTTCTGCATCAGCTCGTCGGAGTAGATGCCCGCCTCCACCAGCCTGTCCTTCAGAATCTGATTGGTCTCGATGAGGTGGGTGCCGTCCATCACATTGCGGATATAGGCGTAGGCGAACACCGGCTCCACGCCGGAGGATACCCCGGCGATGATGGACAGGGTGCCGGTGGGGGCGATGGTGGTGACGGTGGCGTTTCGGATGGGCCTGCCGTCCCTGTAGATACTCTGGTCAAAGAGGGGGAAGGGGCCCCGGATCTCGGCCAGCTCCTCGCTGGCCTGGTGGCCGATGGAATTCACCGTGTCCATGATCTCCTCGGCCAGGGCGACGCCCTCCTCGCTGTTGTAGGGCACGCCCATGTGGAGGAGCATGTCCGCAAAGCCCATGACGCCCAGGCCAATCTTGCGGGTGGAGCGGGTCATCCGGTCGATCTCGGGCAGGGGGTACTGGTTGACCTCAATCACGTTGTCCAGGAAGTGGACGGCGGTGCGGATGGTCTTTTCCAGCTTGGCCCGGTCCAGCACCCACCCGGCGGGGGTCTTCATCAGGTGGTTGACCAGGTTGATGGAGCCCAGGTTGCAGCTCTCATAGGGCAGCAGCGGCTGCTCTCCGCAGGGGTTGGTGGACTCGATCTCCCCCTGGCTGGGCACCACGTTGTCCCGGTTCAGCCGGTCCAGGAAGATGATGCCCGGCTCGCCGGTCTGCCAGGCCGAGGTGACAATGGCATCAAAGACCGCCCGGGCGCTGTGCTGGCCCACCACCCGGCCGGTGGCGGGGTCCACCAGGTCGTAGGGCTTGTCCTGGCTCACCGCCTCCATAAACGCCTCGGTGATGCCCACGGAGAGGTTGAAGTTGGTGATCTCGCGGGTATCGTTCTTGCAGGTGATGAACTCCAGAATATCGGGGTGGTCCACCCGCAGAATCCCCATGTTGGCGCCCCGGCGGGTGCCGCCCTGCTTCACCGCCTCGGTGGCGGCGTTGAACACCTTCATAAAGGAAATGGGGCCGGAGGCCACGCCGCCGGTGGAGTTGACGGTGGAGCCCTTGGGCCGCAGGCGGGAGAAGGAGAAGCCGGTGCCGCCGCCGCTCTTGTGGATCAGCGCGGCGTTCTTAATGGCGTCGAAGATGTCCTCCATGGAGTCGGCCACCGGCAGCACGAAGCAGGCGGAGAGCTGGCCCAGGGGGCGGCCCGCGTTCATGAGGGTGGGGGAGTTGGGCAGGAAGTCCAGGCTGACCATCAGCTCATAAAACTCCTTGGCCGTGGCCACCACGTCCGCCTTGGAATCAAAGCGGCGGTCACCCTCGGCCACAGCGTTGGCCACCCGGCGGAACAGGCCGTCCACGGTCTCGGTGGGCTGTCCCTGCTCGTCCCGGGCCAGGTAGCGCCGCTCCAGCACGGCCTTTGCGTTTTCCGAAATGGGCATATCGTATCTCTCCTCCAGTTGTATTCGAACACAAGATATTGTACCCGCATGAAAGAGAGTTGTCAATATTTCGTTTCTTGTCGGGGAGATAGAAAATTGCTATAATACTTTGGTAATCTTTTTGTGGAGGTGGCGCAATGGAGGCCCGTCAACCCTTTTCCCGCCTGGGCTGGGCCCTGTTCGCCCAGATGGCCGTCATGCTGGCGGCCCAGTGGGGGGTGCTGCTTCTGGCCAGGGCGGCACGGCCCGGCCTGCTGGGAGAGCCGGTGTTTCTGTGGGCGGCGTCCGTCCTGGGGGCCTACGGGCTGGGGATTCCCGCCGCCTGTCTGGTGCTGCGGGGGACGGCGGCCCCGCCCGCCCCGGCCCGCCGTCCGCTGGGGCCGGTCCGCTTCGCGGCCCTTTGGGCCGGCTCCGTGGGGCTGGCCTATCTGGCGAATGGGGCTACCCTGCTCCTCACCGGCCTGCTGGGGCGGCTCCGGGGCGCGGCGGTGGTCAACCCGGTGGAGTCCATCGGCCTCTACCCCCTTCCGCTCCAGCTCCTGCTGGCCGGGCTCATCGCCCCTGCGGCGGAGGAGCTTCTGTTCCGCAGGCTGCTGCTGCGCCGCCTGCGGCCCTATGGGGAGCGCTTTGCGCTGGTGGCCTCCGCCCTTTGCTTCGGCCTGTTTCACGGAAATCTGAACCAGTTTTTTTATGCCTTTCTTCTGGGGCTGGTGCTGGCGGAGCTGGCGCTCTCCACCGGCTGCCTGTGGCAGGCCGTCCTCCTCCACGCGCTGGTCAACCTCTTTTCCATCCTCTGGGGTCGGCTGGGCGGCCCGGTGGTGGTGACGGGTGTGCTGATGCTGGCAGGCGCCATGGTGCCGTTCCGGCTGATCCCCGCGCTTCTGGCCCGTCCGGACGCAGAGCGCGGAACATGGCGGCGCTTTCTCACCAGCCCCGGCGTGCTCTGCTTCGGCGCGCTGTCCCTGTCCCTGGCGCTGTCTTATTTGATTTGAAAGGGTGGATCGTATTATGGTAGAGCTCTGCTTCAACCAGTCGGCACAGGGAGCGCTGAAGATGGCTCAGCACTGCGGCGGCAAAGGCCGCCACAGCGTCGGGATTGTATTTTGCACATCGGAGGACGGGGAGAAGCCCTCCCGCCGGGCGGTCAGGGCGCGGCTGCGGAAGGTGCGGGCCGAGCAGGACCGGCTGGACAGGTATGCCGTCCCTCTGGGGAACAAAAGCTCCGACGTACTCTGTCTGGGGCTGGCTCTGTCCCTGGGGGACATCACCGCCCCTCTGGCGGAGGACGGACCCCGGCGGGCGCTGTTCCGGCAGTTCCACACCGACTTCCCACTGGACGGGGCGGAGGCGGAGCGGGCGGCGGAGGCCGACGCGGACTGGCGGGAGGTCCTGGCCGCTGCGGAGGAGCTGAGGGCCCGGGCCGCCGCCGGGGAGGAGGTGCGCATCTGGGCGGACGACACCCCGGACGGGGCCTGCGGCCTGCGCCACGCGGCCGCCCTCCTGGCCGGGCTGGACGCCAGGGTGACCCTGGTTTCCCTGCCCCGGTGGTGGGAGCGGCCGGACGGCGCGGTGGTGCGCTGGGAGCGGGGCTGGGGCGAGGTACACCCCGAGGAGTTCGGCCTGCATTTGGGCGGGGCGGAGGAGCTGACCCGTCCGGTGCTGCGCATGCTGGCCCTGGAATGGGAGCGGCTGAGGGAGGAGAACGCCCCCCTCCGGGCGGTGGTCAACGGCAGGGTGATGGGGGTATCGGAGGACTTCTATGACCCCGTCCTCCGCCGTTGCCTCACGGAGAAGCCGCAGAAGGTGGCGAACGTACTGGGACAGGCCCTGGTTCAGCTCTCCGGCGTGGGGGACTGGCTGCTGGCCCGGCGGCTGCGCGCCATGGCGGAGGCCGGGACGGTCCGGGTGGACGAGGCGGGGAGCACCCGCGGCTTTTACGGGGCCGCGGTCTGTCTGGCCTGGACGGCAGCGCCGTCCCCGGGCCGATTTATGGGTATGCGTTCCAGTACATCTCTCCGGCCTCCAGGGGAAGGCCCCGGGCGGCAAAGAGCTCGTCCACCGTGCAGAACAGGTAGCCCTGCTGGTGGAGCTGGTCTACAATCTGGAGGGCGGCGTCCACCGACTCGGGGAAGATGTCGTGCATCAGGATGATTCCGCCGTCCCTGGCCCCGGCCACCACCTCCCGCACCACCCGGTCGGTGTTCTGATCCCGCCAGTCCTCCGGGTCGATGGACCACAGGATGATGGGGCAGCCCGCCCAGGCCTTTACACTCTCGTCCAGCATGCCGTAGGGGGGGCGGAGCAGGAAGTCGTTGTGGCCCAGGGTGGACTTGAGCAGGGCCCGGGTGGTCTCCACCTGGGCGTCGAAGTCGGTCCGGCTCAGATCGGTGAGCTTGACGTGGTCGAAGGTGTGGATGCCCACCTGGTGCCCCTCCTCGTCCATCCGGCGCACCACGTCCCCGTTGTTCTCTATCTGGGCTCCGATGAGGAAAAAGGTGGCCTTCACCCCGCGCTCCGAGAGACCGTCCAGCAGGCGGGTGGTGGTGGAGCGGCGGGGGCCGTCGTCAAAGGTGAGGGCGATCAGCTTCTGTCCCGCTGGAACCGTGGGGCAAGGCTCCCCCTCTCCGGCCTCCAGCACTGCATCGGCCTCCGCCGCCGGCCCCGGCGCGGCCGGGAGCATCCACCCGGCCAGCGCAAAAAGCAGCAGCAGCGCGGGGACAAATGCCCGCGCCCGCCGCCGCCAGGAAGTTCGCTCCATCCCGCCCGCCGCCTTTCCAAAATCCTTTGGCCTTAGTATGCGCTGCTGGCGGGATTGCTTGCGATGTAAATTCTGTTATTGTGCCCGGGGATCGGGGTCACCGCTGAGGGAGAGCATGTATTCATAGTAGGGGAGCAGGAACTCGTACCCCTCCAGCAGGAGATCCACCAGATCGTGGGACCAGAGCGGCTCCCCGTGGGGGGCGTCGTGGGAGAGGGCGAAGCTCTTTTTGCTGTACCAGGGGGTGAGCAGCCGGGAGGGGGCGGCCTTGGGGCGCTTGTAGTCCTCCCCCTCCAGCACAAATACGTCCTGCTTCTGGAAGCGGCGGGCCAGCTTTTCCATGGCCTTGGGCTCCCGGTCCATGCGGGCGCGGAACTTGGCCATGGTGACGGCTGGAGCCTGCCAGAAGCCCATGCCGTAGGAGTAGCCCTCCGGGCCCAGCTCGAACCAGAACACCGGCTCGGCGCAGCCCTCCTCGTGGGGGCGGGTCAGGCTCAGCCACAGATGGTCCTTGTAGGGGCCGCGGCCGAAGAGCCGCCGGGCGTCCCGGTAGATGCGGGACACCTTGCAGATGAGGTCCAGGTCGGGATGGCGGTCGGTAAAGGCCACGTACACCTCGTCGGCCAGCGCCTTCATGGGCCGCTGAAAGGTGGTCAGGTACTCCTCCTTGTGGGCCTCGAACCAGCCCTTTTCGTTGTTGAACCGGATGCCCCACATGAAGTCCACGGTGGCGCCGGAAAAGCCTTGAAACATAAAGAACCTTCTTTCTCTCTATAAGAGCGGAGGCCCTTTGGGCCTCCGCTCTTGTCTTAGGGTCAGGCGGCGGGCGCCGCGGCGGGGGTGTCTGCCGGGGTGGGCGCGGGCAGCGGGGTTTCCTCCACCGGCTCCATGCCGGGACCGACGCCAGATTCCGGTGTGGCGGTGGCCTCCACAGGAGGGGTATATGCCGGCGGGGACTCCGGGCTGGGGGGGACAGTTGGACTGGGCTCCAGGGGAAGCACAGGTGTGGCGGTTGGGACGGGCGACGGAGTGCCGCCTGGCGTCGGACTGGGCGCAGGGGAGGGGCTGGGGGACGGCGATGGGGTGGGGGTGACCGGCGTAAGGGTTTTCAGACCGGTGGAGGGGTCAATCCCCCAGCGGGCCGCGTCAGCGGGGTTGTAGTAGTACACCGCGTCGGACGCCTTGTAGGTGTTGCGGTACAGCAGGGTGGTGCTGATGGTCTTGCCGTTCTTGTCCACCAGCTTCTGATAGAGATCTACCGTATAGCCGTTGTAGCGGGAGTAGTTGGGGTCCCGCTGGGGCTCAGTGCCCACGGGAATGCTGTCCTTGGGCTGGTAGGTGTTCTTGTAGGGCACGGTGGAAATGACCACGTGGTAGGGCTCTCCGTGGATGCCGGTGGTATCGGTGCCGTAGATGGTCACATGGAGCTTGTGGTTTTTGTCCAGATAGGACTCAATCTTGATGGGGTAATCGGTGTTATTCTGGAAGCGGAAGTCCAACTGGTCGCTCCACACGGTGGCGTCGGTGCCGATGACGGGCATATAGCCGCCGTTGAACTGGTGCTTGTGGCGCTCCACAATCTCCAGATTGGCCTTGAGGGTAACCCAGTAGAGGTTGGACGAGAGCTGGCAGATGCCGCCGGCGGTGGCGTCCACGCTCTGGCCGTTCTGGTAGGTGCCGGCGGCCTTGTAGCCGCTGGCCAGGGTGTAGGGGCCCACCGTGTCGTTATAGGAGAAGGTCTCTCCGGGGAGCAGGATGGTGCCGTTGAGCCGCTTGGCCGCCAGATCGATGTTGTACCAGCGGTTGGAGGGGCCGGCGCAGGTGGTGGAACCGCTGCCCAGCACATCCTTGAAAAGATTGGCCTCCAGCTTGGCGGTGGTCAGCTTCGGCTCGGTGAGAAGCAGGGGGACGGACACCGTCTCTCCCTCCCCGGCCGCATCCAGCACAGCCTGGGCCTGGGCCGTGTCGAAGTCCACTCCGGTGACCGAGGGGACGATCTCACGCGTCTCCTTGTCTAAGTAGGCATCGGCAGGTTCGGCGGCGACCTCGGACCGGATGGCGTCAAAGTCGGGGGCGGCGGGGGGCGCGGTGGTCACCTGGGCCTCGATGGGGGCATAGGAGGCCGGCTCGTCATTGGACACCAGATGGCCCAGCCGCTCGGCCAGGGCATCGGTGAGGGCGGCTACGTCAATGGTGCGGCCGGTGACCCCCTTGTGGAGCACCAGCTCGGTGTCGGTGACCTCCCAGGTGGTCCGGGCCTCCGGGTCGGAGCACTCCTCCACCGCCCGGGTTACCGCGTCCGGCGTGCCGGTCAGTGTCACGGGGACGGAGTAGCGGTTGCCGTGCATCACGGCGGCGAGATACCGCCCGCCCCGGGTGAAAAAGCTGCCGGCCTGGTCGGTCAGAGCGGCGTCCACTGCGGCGGCGGCGTCCACGGAGACAGAGGGATCGTCACCGTTCACCGCATAGCTTTGGCCCGCACAGGTGAATTCGGCCCGGCTGTCCGCCAGCAGGCCGGGCAGGGCGCCCTCCAGGGCGGCGGCAGCCCCTTCCCGGGACTGGCCGCTCACGTCCACCCCGGCAATGGAGGTGTTGGGCAGGAAAGCGCTGCTGCCCGCATAGGCGCAAAGCCCTACATATCCACCCGCTAGTGCCAGGACCAGAACGAGGACAACGGCCAGGGCGATTTTTCCGCCCCGGGGCATGCCCGGTCCCCTTGCGACCCTCTTTCCATCCTGATTTTCCATCTTCATCAACTCCAAAACATCACAGAGGATGTAAAATACGACTACTATTATAGGACTTCGTCCCGGGAAAAGCAATTACAGAACGGTTACATAGCACTTCCGGCGGAAAGCGCTTTACATGCCCCGGATTTCGCAGTATGATAGAGAGGCTTCAGCGGGGCGCAATCTAATCTTTCATCTTTTTTAAAGAACTTATCCAGCGAAACTTTAACACTTCTGTGATAGAATAACAGACAGAACACGCGGCAGTAACAGGAGGGCGGTGCCCATGGCAAGCTATCGAAATGAAAATCGACCGGATTCGGGGGACCTGCTCTCCTGGATCATTACCATCGTATTGCTGGTCAGCCCGGTCTGGCCCATCGGCCTTATTCTGCTGCTCCGAAAGCTGACCGGAGGTTCCAGGCGCAGAGCCTCCCGCCACCCTTATGATATCCAGCGGGAGGGAGGCCCTGTCCCCGGCACGCAGGGAATGCCCGGCGCCCAGCGGCAGACGCCTCCGGTGGGGCGGCAGCATGTGGGCCGCAGCCCCCGGCAGGGCAGGCCGGTGAACCTGGACCGGGGCAAGGGCCTGACCGTATGGGGAATTGTGTTGACCGTGATCTTCGGCATCGCACTCACCGGATTCCCGGCGGTGGCCATGAGCGGCGGCTTCCTCTCCGCCCTGGCGGTGATGTCCCCGGTGATCGGCTTCTTCGGCGGCGGCCTGGCCATGATCTGGGCGGGTACCCAGCGCACTAAGAAGGCCAAGCGCTTCCGCAAGTACCTGGCCCTCATCGGCAGGCGGGAGAGCATCTCCATCACCACCCTGGCCCAGGCCATGCCGGTGTCGGTGCACAAGGCCTGTGACGATCTCCAGGATATGCTGGACAGCGGTATTTTAGAGACGGGCTATCTGGATATGTCCACCGGCCGTCTGATCCTCAGTGACGAGGGCCTTCAGGAAGAGGCGCCCCCTGCCCCCGAGCCCGACGAGCCGGAGCCGGAGGAGGACGTGCTGGACATGAACGACGATGACGCGGTGCTGGGGGAAATCCGCCGACTCAACGACGATATCGACGATCCGGTCATGAGCCAGAAGATCGACCGCATCGGAGAGATCACCGGCAAGATCTTTGCCTATCAGAAGCAGAGCCCCAACCGGGCGGGCCAGCTGCGCAGCTTTTTAAGCTACTATCTGCCTACGACCCTCAAAATCCTCCGGGCCTACGCCCGTATGGAGGAGCAGGGCGTGGAGGGAGAGAATATCCGCTCGGCTAAGGCCCGCATCGAGGGCATGATGGACAAGGTGGTGGAGGGCTTCGAGAAGCAGCTTGACAAGCTCTTCCAGGACGACGCCATGGATATCGCCACCGACGTGCAGGTGCTGGAGCGCATGCTGGAGAAGGACGGCCTCTCCGGCGGCGGCATGACCCTGGGCGGTTAGGTGAATACGCACAGGAGGCCCCTGCCAGCGGCAGGGGCCTCCTGTATGCGGCCTTTTTGGAATGATAGGGGGCATCCGAACAGGGATGCCCCCTATCATCATTGGAATCAGGATTCCATGTGCCGGCCCAGGAACCCGGCGATGGTCTGGGCCAGCTTATAGTCGGTTTCACTGCTGGCCAATTCGCCCTCCGTGCCCACAAAGAGCACACAGCCCAGTACATCGCCCTCGGATAGAATGGGGGCGGCGCAGGCCACAAGATACTTGCTCCCGTCGTCGCTTACAGGCACCGCCTTGTCGCCTGCCTGGTACTGATAAATCTGGCGGCCCTCCATAATCTGCTCCAGCTCAGAGGAGATCCGCTTGTCCGTCAGCTCCCGGCGGGCCAGGCCCGCCACGGCGATGCAGGCATCCCGGTCGGTGATCACGGCGATCTCGCCGGTGGTCTTGTTCAGAGTCTCGCACATCTGGCCGGCGAAGTCGCCCAGGCCGCCCATCAGGGAATACTTTTTGAAGATGACGCCGCCGTCCTTGTCGGTATAGATCTCCAGGGGGTCGCCCTCGCGGATTCTCATCGTGCGGCGGATCTCCTTGGGGATCACGACACGGCCTAGGTCGTCCTAATGTGTCAAGTAAAACATAAAATTTTTGGTGCGCTGCACCGCTGCTTCCTGCTTGATTTTTGCGCTACCTTCATGCGCGTTCCCAGGTTGCCTTTAGCGCATTCAAAATATGGAAACCCGTCTCACACTCCGCAAAGGCATCGTCGGTATCATAGGGGACGATGATTTTAACTCCGGCTTTCTGAAACTTATCAGCAAGCTGTGGGAAATCGTAATAGCTCCTCGCCAGCCTATTCAATCCACGAACGACAACGCCATCAAAGGTGTGAGCATCCAGCTGGGCGAGCAGCCTTTGAAGTTCAAAACATTCCGCAAGAACTCCTGGGGCATTATCCTTGAAAACCTCTACAACCTCATGCCCGTGCTCGTTTGACCAGCGCCTCAATTCCTGCTCTTGATACGAAATCGCATCCCCGGTGTTGTCGTTTGCAATTCGTATATATAATGCGACCCTCATACAGCTTTCCTTTCTCGGTAACCTTGTCCCGCAAACAGGTCTTCAAACTTCCATCGGATTTCAATACGCTCATTGCTAAAAACTTTTACGCGGTCAATCGCTTGGTACATACTCTCCGTCAGGAGCGCCCCATCCAGATGTGTGGCATAAAGGTATTGGGACAGCTCCCGCTTGGCAGACTCTCGCGCCTCAATCTGTGTCCGTTGTGCCTGGCGCTTCAGTTCAATTTCCGTGCGCTCGCCTTGGAGGTGTTCAATTCTTATGGCCAGGGCGGCCTTTTGTTCTACAAAAGCCCCCCGATCTAAGTCGCCGTTGCGGTATGCTTCGTAGTATTGGACTTTTTGCGCTTGGCAAGCGGCAATCTCACGATCAATTTTTCCTACCATCTCTGGCCAGTTTTCATTTGGGTGGCCGTCGCCTTGAAGCGCCAGCTCTTTTGCCCGCTCTCCGAGCAAATACAACTGGGCCTTATAGACCGGCAGCATGACGGCCTCTAAATCTGTTTTGCTCCATCGGATATTTGAGCAGGTGGCGTTTTCCTGGTATAACTGGGTGTCACACGCGAAATAGGTATCAAGGCCATGAGACTTCCTCAATTTCCTGCCACAATGCCCGCAATAGAACACTGTATCACAGGCGGGGGGAGATTTTCGCTCGGGTCTTTTTACCTCCCTTATCATGGCGTGGGCGGCGTCAAATTCTTCTTTCGTTACAAGGGCTTCGTGCGTATTTTCGGTGATGATCCATTCTTCGCGGGGGACCCGGCGCTGGTTTTTGTCGCGCATATACCGGCTCTCTCGTGTGTGATTGGTCATCACCCCGGTATATTTATCGTTTTTTAAGATGTTCAGCACAGTGATATGCGACCACATCAACTCCCGATTTTGGCACGCTGGCTTCAAACGGTGCTGTTTATAGGCCAGTGGCGTAAGCACACCGCGGGTGTTCAATTCCTTTGCGATTTGAGAGGTGCTTTTGCCCCTGATGATTGATTGGAAAATCTCGCGGACAATGGGGGCTGTGTTTGGATCAGGCACCATTAAATGCTTGTCACCCGGGGCTTTTTGATAACCGTAGGGAACATGATTGACAAACCGCCCCTTTTTCATGCGGGAGTGCATTGCGGAACGGACCTTGATGGAAAGATCTCGGCTGTAATTTTCGTACATGAAATTGCGAAAGGCAATATCCATCCCGCCGGTTTTGCCCTCATACTGTTTGCTGTCATAGCCATCGTTGACCGCGATGACCCTGACCCCCAAAAAGGGGAAGATGTGCTCCAGATAGTCGCCCACATCCAGATAGTTTCTGCCAAATCGAGAAAGGTCTTTGACGATGATACACTTGACCTCACCGCGCCGTGCAGCTTCGATCATCGCCTGAAACTGCGGCCGGTCCGTGTTGGTACCTGTCAGCCCATCGTCGATGAACTCTCTGATTTGAACTTCAGAAAACTCTGGATTATGCTGAACATATTCTAAAATTACCTTCCGCTGGTTGCTAATAGACTGGCTTTGGTCGGCAAGGCCATGAGCACGGTTAAAGTCCTCCAGGGAAGTCCGCAGGTAAGCGGCAGGCGTATCCGTCATGCTATGCCACCTCGCTTTCCACAGCCTTGCAGTGCGCCCGGATGCGAGATAATTCATCCTGGAACAAGAACGAGACTTTGATGGAGCCGTCAGCGGACAGCCGGATCTCACTGATAAATGCTGTGACCAATTCTCTGGACACGATTTCAGCACTTTTGTATTGTTCAATCAGAGCCATCCAGCTTTTAGCACAATCCGACACTTGGCTTGTAAGGGTAAGCCGCTCTTGGAGCTGGCTGATCCGCCCCTGTAAGGCAGCTACTTCTTCCTGGTATTTGCCACGGGCAAATGTGTATTCCTCCCGCGTCAGAAGCCCCGTCCGATAATCGGCATAAAGCGATGTCGCATACCCTTGTTTCCGCTTAACTTGCTGTTCGAGCTGCTGCAATTCATTTTCTTCGGTATGGGCAGGGAACTTCGGTTGTTTCTTTGATAGCCGCTCCAGCACTTGTTGCGCATCGCAAAAGAGCTCCATCTGTATTTTCAGTGTCTTTAACACCATGGCATCTAAAGCGTTACTGCGTATCGTCTTTTTGGTGCATCGCAGTTCCTGATGTTCCTCGTAGGTGGGGCAGATATAAGTGAAGTAGGCCTTTTTATGGTTTTTGCTTAGATTGCGATATAGCTTCATTTGTGTCCCGCAGTCCGCACAGACCAGTCTTTCCCGATAGGGGTTATCACCCTTGGGGAGGTGGCTGCAGGCTCCATAATTGGCATTATAGGCATCTGCCCGCGAACGGTTGATTTCTTGTACCTGATTGAAAAGCTCCTCGGTAATAATCGGATCATGCGTATGGTAGGCAATATCCCATTCAGACTCCGGTGTGCGATGGACGGGTATGCCGCGGGCCAGACTTGCCGTACATTTTCCTTGAGCCAAGTGTCCGATATAGACAATGTTGCGGAGAATATCGGTGAGTGCATGGCGATTCCACAGAAGAGAGCTGCCTTTTTTGTTGTTATTGGTAACAATCCCGTGTTCAAACCGATAGCGGCCCGGCGATGGAATACCACGCTCATTGAGCATTCGTGTGATTGTCCCGTATCCGAGCCCTTCGGCGCGCCATTGATAAATCTGCTGGATGACCGGCGCGGTTTCAGGGTTGATAATCAGGTGGTTTTTGTTTGAGGGGTCTTTCAGATAGCCGTGAGGGGCATAGCTACCGATATATTCTCCTCTTTGCCGTTTGGCTTTTAAGGCGCTGCCAGATTTCAGGGAAATATCTTTTGCATAGTAGTCATTTACGATATTTTTCAGAGACGCGGCAAATTCGTCCTGTGATTTGATCTCCGCCGTATCATAGTTATCGTTCACCGAGATGAAGCGGATACCCAGCTTTGGACAAATCCGTTCCAAAAAACGGCCCGTCTCAATATAGTTGCGGCCCAAGCGGGAAAGGTCCTTGACGATAATGCAGTTAATCCGCCCGGACTTAACATCCGCCATCATTCGCTCCCAGTTCGGACGATCAAAATTTGTCCCAGTATAACCGTTGTCGATATACCGCTCTACGATCTTCAATTCCGGATGACCGGCGACATACTGCTCTATGATGGCGATCTGGCTTTCAATCGGCTCCCCATCCACTTTGCCGTTGTCCAGCACGGATAGGCGGCCATAAAGCCCGGCGACCCATAAAGCCCCTTGGATCTCCGGGCGCATGGGGGATGCGTGGACTCTTTTCTTCCTGGCCATGCTCAACCCGCCTCCTTTTCAGCGGCGTGCTGTGTCTGCACCTGTTCCCGCAGGAACGCAATCACATCGGTCAGTTGGTCCTTGCAAAGCAAGGTGACGGTAATCTTTTTATCGGGATAAATGTGGATTTTGTCAATCAGATTGACGACCACCGTGCGAGTGAGCTTGGCAAGATTTCGATATTGACGGAATTGAGCCAGCCACCCCGTCTGGTTGACAAGACCAGCTCGGACGGCATCCAGCTCTGTTTTCAAACCCGAAATATCATCTTCGATGAAAGAAATCCTTTCAGAAAAGTCCTGCTTCATGTGTAGAAACTCATCTTGGGTGATCAGCCCGTCTCGAAGATCCTCGTAAACGCTGGTTTTCAGCGTTCTATATTTGGCAATTTCAGCTTCCTGTGCAGAAATAGCCGCTTCCAGACGCATAATCTCCCGACGCTCCCAGGCCAATGCTTCAACCTGCCCCAGAGCCCGGTCTACATCCAAAATCAGTTTGATCTCAGATTGAAGTGTAGTAAGGACAGCCGTTTCCAGCTCTCGCTCCGAAATGTTCCGCCCCTCACATCCTCCCGTTTTTTTCGCTGTGGGACAGGCGTAGTAGGCATATTTTTTCCCGTTATAAGAGACGGATTTCCGCTTTGCCAGTGCGCCGCAAGTCCCGCAGAAGACACGCCCGGACAGAGGATATACCGTATCGGAGCCTGGTGCCCGACGGCCATCCTCCTGCATCAGCCGCTGCACTAATTGGAACTCCCGGGCTGGGATAATCGCCTCATGAGCGTTCTCGATACGGCTCCACTCACTCTTGTCCTTGATGATAACTTTTTTTACTTTATAGTTTGGAGTTGTGCGGCGGCCTTGGATCAGAACACCCGTGTAGAGCTCGTTGGTCAGAATACGGATCACCGCTTTCGGACTCCATTTGCTCCGGCTACTGGTCTGAAAGGCGGTTTTGTATTTGATCCCAATGGAGCGTTTATACTCTGACGGTGGCAGGACCCCGCGGCCGTTCAGCTTCTCAGCAATGGTGACAGGGCTCATGCCCTCAATCTTCCACTGAAAGATCTCGCGCACATATTCACCGGCCACCTCGTCTATAACCAGCTTATTTTTATTTTCCGGGTCGCGCAGATAACCGTAAGCTGTATAATTGGCAATGAACTCGCCGTCTTGGCGACGGCTTTCAAAACTACTCCGCACCTTGATGGAGATGTCTCTGCTGTATGAGTCATTCAGGAAATTTTTTACGGGCAGAACAAGGCTGTCCCCGGTGGAATGATTTAAGCTGTCGTAGTTGTCGTTGACTGCGATAAAGCGTACACCGAGCTGAGGAAAAATCTTCTCAATGTATTTTCCTGCGTCAATGTAGTCACGACCAAACCGAGAAAGGTCTTTCACGATAACACAGTTGATTTTACCGGCCTTAACAGCTTCCATCATTCTCTGGAAGTCCGGACGATCAAAATTTGTTCCGGTATAACCGTCATCACAAAACTCCGCTACCAGCTTGATATTCGGATTTTGAGCGACAAATCGTTCGATTATAGCCCGTTGGCTGGAAATACTGTCGCTCTCCAGCTTATCATTGGATAAAGAAAAGTCGCCATCTTCCTTAGAAAGTCTAAGGTAGTCGGCGGCTTCATAAATCATATCTGCATTTAGCATAGCTACCGCTCCTGTCGAGATATTGACGGCCAGGCCATCATGACGACTGGAGTTTCACTGATTTTGTCCATGCTCAGTTTACCACAGCGGGTCAAAAAAGTCCAGCCGCATTTTCAGGTAAATCCTCACAGGAGCGACAGCATATCAGCAAAGCAGTCGTTTAGGGTTGGACCACCCTCTGTATAGGCCACATTGACAACAACATCTCCCACTCTGAAGCAGTAGGGATTTTTGATTTGCTGAAGAAATGACTGGATGCGTTCCGCTTGTCCCAAGCTGCTATCCAGCTTTACATCACGAATATCAACCAGTTCGTCGATGCTTTTATCAACCTGATGTTTTTCTGCCATGACCTCACCGCCTTGCAATCATTATTTCCAAGTTTTGGGCAATTATTCTAACGAAACGATAGCCCGTGGACATAGGAATAGGGACCGCCGGAATTACGGCGATCCCTATTTGTTCACACTGACATGATAACAGAAATAAATGATACTTACAAGCCCGTACCCTCTGCTCATTTTCTTTCAGGTAAATGGCAATCAATCTGCATAGATTGTTGAACTTACTCTTTCCCGCGCACCTAATCCGCAGAAGGCAGCTCGAACTTGTAGCCGCTGTGGGGGACGGTACGGATCGGGTTTCCCGGTCCCATCTTCCGGCGGAGCTGGCTGATGATGTTGACCACGGCCGCGCCGCAGTCCTCCGGGAACTCGTGCCATACGGCCTCGTAAATCTGCTCCTGTGTAAAAATCCAGCCGGGGTGCCGGGCCAGATAAGCCAGCGTGAAGAACTCCAGGTGCGTAAGGTGGAGAGGCTGGCCCTGCCACTTTACCGTCTGCTTGCGCAGGTGCAGCTCCAGGCCGGGAATGGTGAGGGTGTGCTTTGCGGCGGGCGGCTCCACGACCTCGATTCCAGGCTCTTCCGCCAGGAAGTCCTTGATCCTATCCAGAATTTGTTCCTCGCCATTGGTGACGGATAAAATCAGTAATTTCCCCACGCGGGGTCCTCCCTTTCTTCTGACTGCTTACCGGTCATTCCGGCTCCACCGCCCCTTTTAACAATTCAAAGGACCGCTGGCTGATGGTGTGCTCCATCCGGCAAGCCTCCCGTTCCGCAGTCTGGGGATCGACACCAGCCGCGATAAGCCGGCGGGTGAAAAAACAGTGCTTCTCATAGGTCTGCTCAGCCACCTCTCGGCCTATATCGGTCAAGCGCAGGGAAAAGTCCTCGTCCATGGTGAGGAAGCCACCGTCCTTTAGTGTTGCCACCGCATGGCACACGCTGGGCTTGGACACCTCCATATACCGGGCCACACCCACGGAGCGTACCATTCCTTTTTCCTTTTGGAGCACCAGCACGGCCTCCAAATAATCCTCGCCGGAAGCGTGCAGTTTTTTATCAGGAGGCATTGACCGCACCTGTTTCTTGCTCGTGGGAGAAGAAAGCCCGCAAGAGCTTCACAGCTTCCCCATCCATTGGCCGATGCCACAGCACCTTGCTCCCCTGAATGAACAACAGGTAGGTGCAGCATTTATAAATGAGTTCCGGGTCATGCGTGATCAGAAACAGGCTCTTTCCCATCTCTTTCAGGCGGTTTAAGTTGTCCGACACCTCCAGCATATGCCGGTAATCCAATCCACTGGTAGGCTCGTCAAATATCAGGATCTTTTTGTCCGAGGCTATTGCACTGCCAATCGCCACCCTCTGTTTTTCACCGCCGGACAGGGACATGGGGTGCAGCTTTACTTTGTCCAGCAGGTCAAGGCTGTTCAGTGTCTCCTTGGCACGGGCCGTGTCCGCTTTCTCGTCTTCGCCGCCCATACTGAGTAGCAATTCGTCCAGCACATCTTCCGTGAATAGCTGGTGGTTTACATCCTGCATTACCATATACGAGATATGCCTGCGCTGCTTCGCGTTATAGGAGGCCCCATCCATTTCGAGCACACCTTTCGCTTTTTTATCCAGACCGCACAGACACCGGGCGAAGGTAGATTTTCCCGCGCCGTTGTTTCCGATAATGCCAATGATCTCCCCTTGGGGCAGGGTCAGATCTGGAATATCCACATTGAGGGAGCCGTGCTTTTCATAGGAGAACTGGAACCCCTTGATATGTAGTTGCGGAGTGGCCGGTTTGGGGGCGGCCTCTGGGGGCAGGTGGAATGGGTCCAGTGCCCGCAACCCCATCCCCTGCAATTCATCGGGCGATAATTTTTGAAACTCCGCCCCGGTAAATTCCCGTACAATACTTCCGTGCTTCATATAGAGAATTCGATCTGCGTAGGGAACGAGATAATAAAGCCGGTGTTCCGCGACGATCACGGTCTTTTTCTCAGACTGCCAGTGCCGGATCACGCCAATTAAATCTTCGATGGTGGCAATATCCAGGTTGGAGGATGGCTCGTCCAGTACAAAGATGTCCGGGTGGATTGCATCGGCAGAGGCGCAGGCGATTTTCTGCTTTTCTCCACCGGACAGAGTAAACAAGCTCCGATTCAGCAGCTTTTCCAGCTTGAGGCTGTGGGCAGTCTCTTCCAGGCGCTCCCGCATCTCCGGGACTGGCAGGGCCATGTTTTCACAACCGAAAACGATCTCACTGGTGGTATCCACATTGTAGAATTGCGTCCTTGGGTTTTGGAATACAGACCCCACCCGTTGCCCGATTTGATAAAGAGGATAGTCTTTTAACTCTTTCCCGTCTAAAAGGACTTGCCCGGTCCGCTTCCCGCCGTAATAATGCGGGATCAGACCGTTGACCAGCCGGGTCAGCGTCGTCTTGCCGCAGCCGGACTCTCCGCAGAGCAGGATGGTTTCGCCATCCTGGATTGTCAGATTGATATGGTTCAGGTTATTTTGGGTTTCTCCGCTCTCATAAGTAAAGGAAACATCTTTCAATTCGATCACGGTATCACCTCCTTACCACGGACTGAAAAAGTATGTGGAGAGCAGTGCGGCTCCGGCAATCAGCACCGCCAGCAGATCCCAGCCAGTAAAACCGACCTTTGTGATATTGGTGCGCCGGACCGGGTTATCCAAGCCGCGGGTCAGGGCCGCCGCGGAGAGATCATCCCCGATTTTGACCACCGAGATCATCAGGGGAATAAAACGGTATTCAATCAGGGCGGCGGGGTTTTGCCAGAATTTCTTTGTCCCGAACTGGACCTCCCGCATCCGCATGGCGTCCTTGATGGCGGCCGACTCCTCCTGCATGGTAGGGATAAAGCGAAACAGGACGGAGAGCGGAATGGTGATCTGCCGCCCAATGTGCATCCGGCCCAGCGCGGTAATGCACTCGCTGGCCGTGGTGGATTTGATGATGTAGGCCCCCATCACAAAGGCCGGAAAGAGCCGCAGGACCAGTCCCACCAACAGGACTACCAGCATATTGACGATCATGGGAAACTGGACGGAGTTCTGGATGGCCTGTACAAACAGCCCCGCCGCGAACAGGCAGAAGAACACCGTTGCCGTCTTATACTGCCGGTTAGTCAACAACAGGACGAAGGGAATCATCGCCACCGCGATCATAAAGGCGGTGTGGCTGTATAGAAATTCCGCGGTAGCGACAACGGCCATCAGCAGCAGCTTGGTTCGTGGGTCCAAGCAAAAGCCTGTTCTGTTTTCAACAACCGCTTGAAACTGCTCCATTACACAATTCCAGCTCTCTCAAAGTGTTTTTTCAGCATTTTATGACCCAGCAGCGCACCCAAAATACCGCCCACAAACAGCAGCGCAAAGCCCACATACAGCATCCAGGAGGGCATCAGGGATTGTAAAGTGTTTGCGTACTGATCGCCCATGGAGGTGTGGATGTTTTCCCAATACGCTTCGCCGGCAAACCAGAGATTGGCGGGGCAGCCCATGATGCCAAGGCAAAAGCAGGCATAGCTCAGAACAGTGGCCTTGAATTTCTGATAGCCGCCGATTTTGAGCACGACATCGCTTAGAATGCCACCGAGTACCCAGCCGAGCAGGCCGATCCAGCCATAGCCGATCAGATAGAAAAAGATGCCGCCGATGATACCTGTGATGGTCAGCATACCAAACTTCTGAATCTTGGTATAGTAGAGCATCATAGGAATGCCGCAGACGATAGGCCAAATTATGAACAGGAACGGGTAAACCACCGGCAGCGCAGTAAGCAGGCCGACAACAAAGAAAATAACGAGGGTCATGGCTGTGTAAATGCCGACATTGATTAGGTCTTTACCTGTGAGCTTCTTTGTGTTTTCCATTTTTAATATGTCCTTTCTGAAAAGAATTAAGTGTTGCAAAACCCCGTGCAAAGGGGACGCTGCGGTTTCACCTCCACATCATTTGGTTAGTAGATGCTAACTATTGCGCAAAAATTTTGGGGATCAGATCCCCAAAACTGTCTGCCATCCGGAGTTGAAAAAAGAGACAAGCGTATGAACATATTTCAGCGCGGCCTCCTTGGGGAAGTTGTGCATGACCACTTCAGCCAGAGATGCAAAATACGCATGGAGCAGAATATGCCACTCCTCTTCCGCCAATTCGCGGACCTGGAAGCCCCGAGATTTCAATTCCGCAAAGAACTTCAGCGTGACCCGGGTTTCCAGACAGACAACATCATCCAAAAAGGAGGAATACCGCGTGCCCTCCGCCCGCATGAGAAGCAGCCGGAATACATCAAAATGCTCATAGATGTATTCGATAATGACCGACAGCGTTTCCTCCGACAGTTTCCAGAGGGATTTCAAGTCATCCGTCTTTGCCAGTTCCATGTGCTCATTTACTGACGCCTCATAGATGGCCTTGACCTCCTGGACAACAGACTCCACCAGCGCGCCGAACAGGGCTTCCTTATCGTCAAAGTGGTTATAAAAAGCTCCATTGGTCACATGGGCGTCCTTGCAGATCTCCCGGATGCTGGCCCGCTCAAAACCGTATTCCAGAAAGTGTTTTTGGGCGCAGAACAAAAGATTTTCGTGTGTCTGCTGAAAGTCTCTTGACATTCGCTGTCCCTCCGTCCTATACTAAAATTACACTGTAATATTACATCGTAATTCAAATTTTAGCACAGGACCCTTGAAATTGCAATACCCTCCTTGCATTTTTTGTGGCCTGAAAGGAGGCTGGTTATGAAGTCGAAAGAACCGGGAACGATTCGGCAGCTCTTTGCTTTCGTGGGAGAAAACAACGGTAAAATGCTCCTCTCCATCTTCCTGGCTGTCTTGGGAGAACTGTTTGGCATAGGCCCGTTTTTAATGGTGGCTGTCCTCGCGGACGCCTTGTACCGGGGGACTGCAACGCCCAAGCTGGTATTGTTTCTCTGCGGAGGCGCCGCAGTTTGCCAGATCATAAAAATGCTGCTTACCTGGCGGTCCTCCCTGATGTCCCACAAAATTTCCTTTACCATACTGAAAAATATCCGGGAGGCCATTACAGGTCGGATGGCGAAGATCCCCATGGGCGTCATGCTGGAAACGCCCACAGGAGCTTTCAAAAATCTGATTGTGGACAATGTGGCGAAGCTGGAGGACTCCATGGCCCATTTCATGCCGGAACTGCCCTCTAACATCGCCGCGCCCCTATGCAGTATTCTTCTGATTTTTCTGCTGGACTGGCGGATGGGGCTGGCCGCACTGGTGACAATTCCGCTGGGCACCCTCTTTTTTGCCGCCATGATGCGGGGATATGGGCCCCGCATGGAGAACTATATGCGCTCTGCCAACGAGATGAACAGTGCTCTGGTGGAGTATGTCAACGGCATTCAGGTCATTAAGGCGTTCAACCGGTCCGCAGCTTCCTATGGAAAGTATGCTGATTCTGTCCGCTATTTCCACGATTCCACCATGGCATGGTGGAGCCAGTGCTGGCTTTGGAACGCGGCGGCCCGGGCGGTCCTCCCTTCTACGCTTCTGGGGACCCTTCCAGTGGGAGCGTGGCTCTACATGGAGGGAAGTCTTTCCCTCCATGTCTTTCTGGTGGCCTTGGTGGTGCCTCTGGGGTTCATTGCGCCTCTGATGAAGGTATCCGAAGCCATGGAGCAGGTCAGCATGATTAAGGGCAATCTGGAACAGGTCACCGCCTTTTTGAAAACACCGGAACTTGTCCGCCCCACAGAGCCCGCAGAGCTTGGGGAGCGGTGTTATCAATTTGAGGATGTCCATTTTGCTTATAACGAAGCCGAAATTCTCCACGGTATCTCATTCCAGACACAGCCCGGTACCATGACCGCCATAGTTGGTCCATCCGGCTCCGGGAAGTCTACGATTGCCAAGCTGATGGCCGGTTTTTGGGATGTAACCTCCGGTACGGTCCACTTTGGCGGGCAGGATATTCGTAGCATCCCATTTGGACAGCTCATGGGTGAAATCAGCTATGTAGCCCAGGACAATTTTCTCTTTGACAAATCCATTCGGGAAAACATCCGCATGGGAAATCCAGATGCCAGCGACGAGGAAGTAGAGGCTGCGGCCAAGGCCGCCAACTGCCACGACTTTATCATGCAGTTAGAGCAGGGTTATGATACCATGGCCGGCGATGCCGGGGCCCGCCTCTCCGGCGGAGAGCGGCAGCGCATCACCATTGCGCGGGCCATGCTCAAGCAGGCGTCCGTCATTATTTTGGACGAGGCGACCGCTTATGCAGACCCTGAGAACGAGGCGCTGATCCAGCAGGCTATCAGCAAGCTGGTGGTGGGAAAGTCTCTGATTGTCGTGGCCCACCGGCTGAATACAATCCGCAATGCCGACCAGATATTGGTTGTTGCCAACGGTGAGATTGTGGGCCGGGGCATCCAGGAGGAGCTTCTGCAGAGCTGCCCCCTTTACCGAAAGATGTGGCAGGACTACACAGGCTCTACGGAAGGAGGCGCAGAAGATGTTTGAAATGATTTGCCGTGTCTTTAAGATTGCGGGAAACAGCCGGAGAAAAATTGTGGCAGGCATCGTCTGCAACATTCTGAAATCCTTCTTCAACGGTTTTATGATGTTCGGTGTATTCTGGATTCTGCTCCATCTGGATGGACTCTCCCCGGCCATCATCGGGCAGGCTTTTGGCGTAATTCTGGGCAGTGTGCTGGGCCGCTTCTTTTTCCAGTGGATGTATGACCGTACCATGAGCGGGTCCGGCTATGACATTTTCCGGGATTACCGTCTGGAGATTGGGGAACGGCTGAAGCAGGCGCCCATGGGATATTTCTCAGAACAAAATCTGGGCACCATTCAGGCCATGCTCACCACCACGATTGCTGATCTGGAGGGGTACTCCATGCTGGCGATTGAGCAGATGACCAGCGGTGTGGCTATGGCTGTACTGATGTCCGTGATGATGTTCTTTTTCAGCCCGGTGATTGCGGGATTGAGCCTTGTGGGGCTGGCACTTGGGATGCTGGTCCTGCGTTGGGTGCGGCTTCGCGCCGCCCAATATGCCCCCATTTACCAGGAGGCCCAGGAGCATCTGGTCGGTAAGGTGATGGAATACATACGGGGCATTTCGGTGCTGCGTTCTTTTTCCAAAGGCGAGGAGGGACAGGTGGAAGTCCGCGCTGCGTTCCAGAAAAAATGGGATGCGGACTACGGCCAGGAAAAGGCTACAGCTGGCGTCCTCCGTTTCTATGGGCTGACCTTTAAGCTCATGAGCTGTGTGCTGATTGCGGCGGCGGCTCTGCTGTATCTGGCGGGGCAGATCAGCCGGCCTTATTGCCTGACTTTCCTGTTCTGCGCTTTCACAGTCTATTCCGATTTGGAGACGATGGGCAACAGCGCCTTTCTGAGTAAAAAGATCAATACGGAACTGGACCGGCTGGAGGAGGTCACCGACATTCCAAAGATGGATACCAGCTCGGAGAAACTGGTTGTGTCCCACTATGATATTTCTCTGGAGCATATCTCATTTGGCTATGGGGGCCGCCAGGTGATCCATGATATTTCACTGGAAATCCCGGAGCACACCACCTGCGCGATTGTAGGGCCCTCCGGCAGCGGCAAGACTACACTCTGCAATCTGATTGCCCGCTTTTGGGATGTGCAGGAAGGGACCGTTCGGATTGGCGGGAAAAATGTGAGGGATTATACTGCGGACAGTGTGCTGGAATACATCAGCATGGTCTTTCAGAATGTGTACCTTTTTCACGACTCTGTGGAAAACAACATCCGGTTTGGCCGGCCGGAAGCCACCCGTGAGCAGGTGATAGCGGCCGCAAAACGGGCCTGCTGCCATGACTTCATTCTATCTCTCCCTGATGGGTACGACACAATCATCGGAGAGGGCGGCTCCACCCTCTCCGGCGGAGAAAAGCAGCGTATTTCCATCGCCAGGGCCATTTTGAAAGATGCTCCCATCATCATTCTGGACGAAGCGACCTCCAGCGTGGACCCGGAGAATGAACAGGCGCTTTTATCTGCCATCCAGGAGTTGACAAAGGATAAGACCTTGATCTCGATTGCCCACCGCCTGAGCACCGTCCGAAACGCCGACCAGATTATTGTAATAGACCAGGGACGGATTGTTCAGAGGGGAACACATCATGAGTTGCTGCAAAAGGAGGGAATTTACCAAAGGTTTTTAACCCTGCGAACCGCCGCCACGGGATGGCAATTATAGCTCCGTTGGTTTATTTGTGGCACATCCTGGCAAAAAGCGCAACTGTTCAAGAGATGAAAAAGGTGGTATGCTCTACTTGTATTTAGGTCAGATTTTGTAGGTCAGATTTTTACCCGTGAGGGGCCAATGCGCCCCAAGCGGAGACTTGCCAGAACCTAAATACCGGACCGACCACGCACAAAAACCGCAGTTACCCCATTCAAGGGGCGGCTGCGGCTTTTTTGTGCACTAAACACAGAAAGGAGCAAACGACCATGAATGAAAACCTGTTTACTTTCCCCGGAGGGACAGCCGACGCAAGCGGTGACAACCCATTCGACCTGAGTGGCTTCACTGAATTGACCGGCAGCAACACCCAAAACCCATTTGCTGATCTGCTCGCGGGCGGAGAAGCGACAGAACAGCCTCCGGCAGAAGGCGCCGGCGCTGTGCAGGCAGATGACTCAATCCCGGAAGAGAAAGACGAAACCGACCAGAATCACGAGACCGTGGAAGAGGATGAGTCCCATGAGATTTCCAAATCTCCGGCCCCTCAAGATCCACAGCCAAAATCACCTCCCGCGCCGAAAAGTGAGGAGGACCATGCCTCTGATAAGCCGGAGGAAGCGGAGGACAATCCCCTTCTTGCCGCTATGGAGCGTCAAGAAGAAAAGACCGCCCCAAAAGTGGCCGAACCCATCTTCGCCCAGCTTCCGGTGTTCTCCTACAATGGATCGGAAGCGCCCATCGAAGACACCGAGCAGACATTCGATGAACTCCGCCTCTCCAAGCTGACGGACTTTCCGGAGTTTGACGAAGCGCAGAGCCTGAGCTGGAAAGTCGTTTACGGCAAGATCGTCAAGGAGATCGTTCTCCCCAAGAAAACCAAAATCGGCCAAATCAAGCGCGAGATCGAAACCTCCAAGGAATTTATCAACGCTTTGAAGAAGGCAACCGACAAGCACCCCAAGTGCCTGGTCAAACCCTCAATCAGTATGCAGAAAAAGGGAGATGCCAGTGCATATAAGGGCGCTTTTTTGTATCTGTCGGAGGCCCAGGCCTCGCCTAAAACCATCACCTTTATCCCCGGGCGGGATGGAAAGGTCTATGAGCGCCGTATTACAGGCGCGGGGGAGTTTGTCACCCCCGCTGAAAACATCACCGTGCTGGATGAGATCCGGCCGGGTTTCCACCCGTCCCTGCCCCGCATTCCCTATTCGCTGATGGAGCAGGCCATAGGCCTGTTCCGCACGATGATGCGCAAGGGAAAGGGGCGGCAACCGGCGGAGGCCCTGGTGCATTTCTACTGGGATAAGCAGGAGCAGCGGTACTTTATCCGCGTCCCGAAGCAGATCGTGAGCGGAGTTTCTGTTGACGCCCTTCTGGACGATGAAGAGCTGATGACCAGCGACCGCTATATCCACTACGCTGACCTGCACTCCCACAACCGGATGCCCGCGGTATTTTCCAAGACGGATGACCATGACGAAAGGGCAACCCGGGTCTATATGGTAGTCGGCCGGCTGGACCGTTACTTCCCGGAGATCACGGTGCGCATCAGCAACGGCGGGCGCTTCCTGGAGATTGCCCCCGAGCAGGTCCTGGAGATGCCCCCGGTAGGGCACTTTCCCCCGGAATGGCTGACACAGATCTGCACGGATGCAGAGGGCGCTTTTGGGGTGGCCGCATGAACTTCTCAAAAAAACGGCCTGTAAAGATCGTCATGCTGGGCGCCGGCGGGACCGGAGCCCACATTGCGCCGCACCTTTACCGGCTCTTATATGCGTTGGAGCGTCCGGTGAAATTTATCATCTGCGACGGTGATAAAGTGGAGCCTAAAAATCTGGTGCGCCAGAATTTCACAGAGGCTGACCTTGGCGAAAACAAGGCCAGGGTAATCGCAGAGCGATATTCCGATGTGTTCGGCCTTGAAACCTCGTATATTCCCCGTTTTATCGAGGATGCCGGACAACTGGAAGAACTGCTTAGGCCCGAAGTATTTCGCCACTATGTGTATGGGGCTGAGCCAAACACGGGCAGATGGGTCACCAACTCGGAACTGGTCATTTTGATCGGAGCCGTGGATAACAACAAGTCTCGTAAACTTTGTCACGAGGTATTCCTCAGAGCGCGGGACCTGGTCTACATTGACTCCGGGAATGGAGAATACACCGGCCAAATTGTCTGCGGCATCCGCAGAGCCGGTAAAACCGTCTACAAGCCTGTGGGGATGCTTTACCCGGAGGTAAGCACCCCGGAAGATCTGTTCCCCACGGAGGTCTCCTGTGCGGAGGCGTCGGTCTCCGCCCCGCAGACCATCGTGGCAAACCTGATGGCCGCCACTGCCGTGGTCACTATGATCTACAACATTCTGGTCATCGGCTGCAACACCGTACAGCAGACCACCTTCTCTACCAAATCGGTGAACATCCGATCTTTTCAAAAACAGCCAACGAGGAGGAAAGCCGCATGAGTACCTTCCATGCCTATGTTGACGCCGCACACTTCCACGAAGCATTGGGTAATGTGCTGCGCTTTGCCGCCAAGCGTTCCCGCCTTCCTATTTTGGAGGAAGCACAGGTCCGCTTTGAGGATGGGCACTGTGTCCTGACCTGCACCAATTTAGACCAGTGGTGTATGAGTACAATTCCCGCAGTCGGGGACTCTTTCTCCTTTGTGTTTGTGGGGACCCGGAAAATCCTCTCCGCCTGCAAATACTTTTCCGGAGAACTGGAGCTCACTTACACGATTGAACCCACAGAGACAAACCCTGATCCGAGGGGCCAAATTTCTATCAGCGACGGGAAACGGAGCCTGAAACGCAGTACGGAGCGCACTTCCGATTTCCCCGAGCTCAAGGAGAAGCCTTTGGACCGCCATTACCCTGTCAATCCGAAAAGACTGCTGGAGCGGTTCAAGCGGGTGAAATACGCCGTTTCCTCGAATGACGCCAGACCAAATCAGTGCTGTATTGAATTTCTGAAGGACAAGATCATCGCTGTGGACGGCTACCGCCTGGCAATGAGCACCGATCCCGCCGTCAATGTGGAAAAACCTTTTTACATTCCGCCGGAGGTCATGGCAGAGCTTACGATGTTCAAGGATCAGGACTGCACGATCTCCGTTGGAGAGGAGTGGGCGGCGGTTGAAAGCGAAACGCTGCGTGTGCTCACCCGGATACCCGGCTATGACGGCTTCGATGTCGAAAGGGCGATTCCCACATCGTTCAGTACGGAATATCCCGTTGATGTGGATCAGCTTTTGGATGAAGTCAGGTATCTCAACGGCTTTATCACCGCAAAAACCCGAAAGCCGATCCGGTTTGACGGGGGCACACTCTCTCTTGAAACACCAGGAGGCACCTATCTCTCCAAGGTCGGCCTGCCTCCCGTTGAGGCGCGGGGCCTCAATCCGAAATACCTGCTGGAGGGGCTGGAGCAGTTCAAGGCAAAGAAAGTGCATACGGTCACCATGAAAATGGGGCACCCGCACTCTCCCATGATCCTGACGGATGGCAAAGACGACCTGGCCATGGTCCTACCGGTCCGGCTGAAAGAAGTCGCATAATAAAAAAGGAGCGATCACAATGAAAAACCTGTATATTCCCAAAGGGAAAACCCTGCATTACGAGACCCTGTACTGCCAGAACATCGTCAATGACGGCACGCTGATCGTGGACGGAACGCTGCACGCCCGGAGCATTTCCGGCAAGGGCATTTTGAAAGCCGGCACAGTTTCCGTCCGCCATGTGGCGGAGATGGATATTGAGTGCGCCACGATGAATGGAGAAACCATGGCCGCTGAGCGTGTGTGCGCCGCTGAGATCGTCCTGTCCGGCTCCGCAACTGTGTCCTGCTATCTGGAGGCGGAGTATGTGGAGGTCCCCAAGCTGACCATGGCAAAGCACAACATCGGTACCCTCAAGGCCGATGATGTTATCACGCTTCCGGAGAAAAAGCGCGGGATCGTCGGCACCCTGGTGGCGGGCTTTTTTCGCCGCTTGTGGTTGTCCGTGATCCACCGTATTCCGGTAGACGCCCCGTATGTCCAGGTTGCGGCCCCGGCACCGGAAAGCACCGATACGGAGCAGGAACAGCCGAAGCCGGAGCGGGCCGGCGATTTTCAGTCTCAGCCCGTTACCCAGCCAATGGATCTGGACCTGGAAGAGGATTTCGAGTTCAAGCGGCTCAAGGCCATGTACCGTCTCCTGAAAGACTGCGGATACACCCTGCGTATCACAAAGCAGGAGGAGACTGTGCTGACTCCGCGGGAGGATAGCGCGTCTACCCTCCCCAAGGCTGCGTGACCTATGGAGAACATCATCATCCGGCAGCGCCGGGAGGTGACCGCCATGGGGATAACCCGGGTCCGGGAGCTGTGCGCCCAAGGCTACATAGACCAGTCAGGCGTTTTTCGCCTGAAACGCTGTGTCGGCCGATATGGGCCGAAAGAGCCGTGCAAAACGGCAAACCCTGTTATTACAAACCGTGCCGCGTAGGCACTGAAAGCAGAGGGGGACTGTGCGGAGCGCGGTCCCCCTCTGGCTAAATCACGGAGGTGATCAAACATGGAGCAGGTAAACGAGGCACAGCCTCAAAGCCAGCCCCCTTCCCAGCGGTTTTATGCCCTGGAACAGCTTGGCGAGCTTGCCGGTACCATTACTTTGATTTCGGAGGGCCTGCAAGCCTATCGGGCTCAGGTTGCCGGGCTTTTGGCCGGCCAGAAAAAGGCGGAGGCATTTGAACTGTACCGCCTGCTGGAGCGGCAGCGCACTTATCTGGTCGAACAGATCCGTGCGACCCGGCCTTTCCTGATGGAGCTGGAGAATCCGCTGGCCCCTGCCGCGCAAAAGCTGGCGGAGCAACTGGCAGCCTTTCCGCTGATGACCGCGGACTACTCCAAACTGACCGAAGTGCTGAAGCGGTTTGCGGACGCGCTTCCAGACCATCAGACCACAGACGCCTCAATCATCGGGCGCCTGATGAACAATGTCCGGCTGGGGCATTACCCCACGGACCTCACTCATGTGGGGTATATCGCCAACAGCATTGTCTTTCCCGCAGAGAACACGGCCAACCTGATTGACCCATGCTGTGGAACAGGGGACGCCCTGCTCCGGCTCGCCCTGGGGACGGACAGCCAATGCTACGGCATTGAACTGGATGACCACCGGGCGGAACAGGCACAGCAGCAGTTGTACCGTGTCGGCTTCGGCAGCTTCTTCGGCTCCAATATCAGCCCAGGAGCTTTTCATGCCGTTTTCCTGAATCCGCCCTATCTGTCTGTCCTGTCTGAGAATGGAGGACGGAGCAGAGACGAAAAGCGGTTTCTGATTGAGAGCATCCCCCTTCTTATGATGGGCGGGCTTCTGATCTACATTGTCCCCTATTACCGCCTGACGGCAGATCTGTGCGGCATCATCTGTGACTACTTTGAACAGGTGCGTATTCACCGCTTCCTGGACAGGGAGTTCAAGCAGTTTAAGCAGGTGGTCGTCACAGGCGTGCGCCGCAGACGGACGGAGGCGGAACAGGATGCGGAGGCGCTGTGCTCCGCCGCGGAGCACCCGGAGACCTTACCTACCGCCGACCTTCTGCCCAAGGCCTGCTATGAGCTCCCGGCAGTCTCCAAAAAGGTGGAGACATTCCGGGGGGCTGTGTTCAATGAAGACGAGCTGGCCCGCCAGCTGGCAAACTCCACCGGCTTTGACCGGCTGTTTGCCAAAAGTCGGCTGGACAGCGAGATCAAGCGTCCGCCCCTGCCCCTGTCTATCGGACAGGTGGGGCTGATCGGCGGCTCCGGCCTGATCAACGGACTGATGGAGTGCGACTATCCGCATATCGTCAAGGGCCGGATCATCAAAGAGAAGCACACCGTCACGGATGAAAACAGGGGGCCCCATGGGCGCCTGATTTCCACCGAGATACGGGAGACGATTTCCAACCGGATGATCTTCAATATCCTGACGCCGAGCGGTTTCCGCTCGCTGACTTAAAGGAGAAAGTGATATGAACGAAAAAAACTATTTTACCATTGTTGTGCCTCTTTCCCCTGATGCACAGAAAATCGTGCAAGGCAACCCATCAGCCGTCCCGCTGCGGGCGGCGGTTTGGTCGCAGGCGGCGGAACGCATGAAGCCGCTTCTGGGAGGTGTCTGCTCCCGTTTCTCTCCCGCGGTAGCCCCCTATGGAGAGCCGCTTCACCTGCCCTTCGGCGTCGCTTTGGGCGGTGCAGAAGCCGAACAGTTTCTGCTCTGCTATTTCCATGCCAGGGAAAATCAAGAGGAGGAGATCAGGAGCCGCACTCAGGCCATTCGAGCTCTGGGCAGAAAAGTTGGTCAGTTCCATCCTGATGAAGAAACGACTTTGACCGTCATGGCGTTTCGTTCTTCTGATCCTGAACTGCATAAGCAGATGGATGTTGCCCAGCGTTTCTTTTCCGACGATATTACCGCCGCTGCGGGTCTGTACTATTTAGGCTTTGGCTCCAACTACATCAATGAGCAGCAGGAGCGGCAGATCCTCTCCAATCCGGAGGCTTATGCTCTCTGTGTGGCTGAGCTTCAGCCAGTGGAGGAAGCAGCGCGATGAGGAAAGTGTTAGACCTTGGCGAACTCCATAAACAGCTCAGACAGACGGAGGAACATGAGCCGCACTTCGACGAGGAGCTAAACCCCTACCTGCTGGACACAGTTCTTCCGCAACTGGAGGGTGAGGAGCCCATCCGGCTGGAGCAAATCGACTTTGATCAGTTCGACGAAGAGGACCCGTTCACAATCCTCGACTATTATTACTGGCGGGAAAATCTTTGTAATACGATGCGCCACATCAACAGGCGGATTTCCGACATTTTGCCGTCTTGTGTGAAAACCAGAGCGTTTTTATAGGAGGCCGGACATGGACGAAGATACTTTGAACGCAGCCATGAGGATCTTAAACATGGCAAAAGTGCTGGAGAGCCACGGGAAATTGAACAGGCTCATGGATATGCTTGGAGATTGCACGGAGATCACCTGGGATAATCAGTGCATGGTGGAACGGTTTGCCTGTGAGAGCGTATTTCAGAATACCAAGTGCTATGAGCAGTGCGGAAAGCAGGTCTCCCATCATGCGTATGAACCGGATCGTGAGGTCTATGTTCTGCGCGACCCGCTGCTGGACAGGTTTCATGCTTTGTGCCGGGAATATGAATCCCGAAGAGGGATAACCCGAATTGAAAACCCCTATGCGCGGGAGCTGGAGGACGCGGTCCACAGTGCTATGCGCCTCAGCAACTATAACTTTGATTACCTTTGGGTAGACGGCTCGGAGGCGCGGAAAAGCCCCAAACTCCTGCTCTTTCTGTTCGAGGAGTTCTACTCCTTTGATGAGATTCCGAAGGCTCTGTGCGACATCCTGGACGCCTGCCAGAGCGGAATCAGGGAATTAGAACAGGAGCTGAAGAAGCCGGCGGGCAAAGTAATTGCCCTGCCTTCTCAGCCTGCGCTGAAGCAAAAGGAGGCGGCATAAATGGAGGCCAGCAACGACATTATGATCCGCATTTCGCCCAATGAGGGCAAAATCACCGTGGAAGAGGACGCGCAAGGTGTCTTCTCCCGGAAAAGCATCACCGAGGAAGATCTGCTTCGGTGCTTCAAAGACAGCCTGCGGACAGCAGACGAGGGCTATCACAGCGGTTTCCTGCCGCTGAATACTATCTCGCTCTATCAAAGCGAGACGGTAAAACGCTTCGTTCTCTGGCACCCCAGGCTGTACGCCGATGTTTCGGTCTACGATACGCCCTATCCCCACTTCCCGATCCCTCGTCTGGTATTTGGCTTTTCGCTCAATCAAGAGGGGAAAGCATCCCATTGCCGGATTGGGGTGGTGGCGGATGAAATCCCGACCCCGGAGACACCCATGTACTACTATCCATTTTCCAATGTGAGCCGCGAAAGCGGGAGCCTTTGCGTGGGAGCCAACACGCTGCCAATCTATAAAAAGCCGCACAAGGCACACAACCTTCCAGCGTTTCTCCTGAGTATTCCGAACAACATGCACTATTACAGCAGCTCCAACAACAAGTTAGGACTGGAATATCGGGAACTCATGGAGCATCTGAAGGACAAAGACCCCGAATACTACTATTCGGACATTCTCATCCCCAAAAAGGAAACGCTCGGCGAGTTTATTCAACGGGCCTAAAGGAGCGAATATCATGTGGAACAAATCAGCGGAAGAACTTCGGGCGGCCCTTTCCGCCCCCTTTCAGAGCGCCGACATTGAGTGGCGGATCTCCGCGACCAATTCAGCAAAGACCAGCGGCCTGGCAGTGCCCTATGTGACCAACCGAGCCATCCAAACCCGGCTGGACAGCACAGTGGGCATCGACGGCTGGCACAATGATTTTGTGCCGTGGAAAGGCGAGAGCGCCCAGCTGTGCGGCATTTCCATCTATTTTCCGTCCCAGGAGGCGTGGATCACCAAATGGGACGGGGCCGATGACAGCGATATTGAATCGGTCAAGGGCGGCCTCAGCGACAGTATGAAGCGGGCCGCGGTTGAGTGGGGCATCGGCCGGTATCTCTACGGCATGACGCAAAAATGGGTCTCCATTGAGCAGAGGGGAAAAGGGTATGTGATCTGCAACGACGAACGCCCCACCTTGGACGCCGTCCATGATCAGTGGGTGCAGTCACTCCAGCAGAAAAAGGACCACCCCGGCGAACAGGACAAACAGGGCCATCACACCCGGAGCCAATCTGCCGATCCCAATGGCCGTCCCCGCCAGCAGGGCGGACAGCCTGCCCCTCAGAGGCAGGGCGCAACCCCTCCGCCGCAGCCGCCGCAGGCACAGCCCGGGCGCCCGCCCCAGCAAGCCCCTCAGATGCAGGGACAGCCTTCCCAAGGCCAGACCTCCGCTTCCGGCATCCCGGCCGGGTGCTATCTGGTGACCGGCGCTGTCCTCAAGCCGACGATGAGCGGAAACAGCCGCACCAGCGTCCAGGTCAGGGACAGCGCGGGACAGGTCTTTCAGGCATATACCCGGGGCGCCGACAGCCGGCTTGCGCCGGGACTGATCCTGACAAACGCGAATTTTTCCACGCAGCACAGCAACGGCGTCACCTTCTATATTTTGGAGGCATACCAGATCCTCGACCTGGGCTCAGAACAGGCCGCATAAGTAAGGAGGCAATCAAATGATCCAACCGATCAAGCAATTCCGCGTGACCCGGCTTACAATCAGCGGGTTTAAGGGATATGCGGACCAGAAGACCTTTCAGTTTGGCGGCATGAATGTGATCTCCGGCCATATGGGCGTGGGGAAAAGCAGCATTGCCGACGCCATCGCCTTTGCCATCACCGGCGTAGGCTTCTATGCCGGCGCGAAGATTGACTACCTCTATCATCAGGATACCCGTGATTTGCTGGTAGAGCTGGAGTTTGAGGATGAGTCCGGCAAACTTCGGACCCTCGCCCGCCATCGCAAGGATGACAAAATGGACATCACGCTGGATGGTGTCCGCATCGGCCAGGGGGATCTCACCACCATGTTTGGAGAGCGCGATCTTTTCCTGTCGATGTTCAACCCGCAATACTTTATCAATGTTTTGGGCAGTAAGGGCCGCAACCTTTTGGAGCGGTATCTGCCGGAGGTGCCCAAGGCGGAAGTTCTCGCTCAGCTCAGCGACCAGACGCGGGCACTGCTGGAAAAGCAGGAGTTTCTATCCGCGGAGGCTTACTCCAAGCAGCTGCGCGAACAAGTGACCGACATAGAAAAGGATATGGTCTATATCCAGGGGCAGATTGACCTGCACGCCTCTCAACAGAAGGAGCAGGCACAGGAGCTCATGGAAGCTCAGGTAAGGCATACACAGCTTCAGGAGCGAATCGGTGAACTGGAGCGTAAGCGCACCACAGGTTTTGACGGAAACAGTATGATCGACCGTCTGGCCGACTTATACGCCCGTTATGAAGAATTACAGCGGGAGAATCCAGTGATTGCCGATACGGCAAACCTGGATCTTCAAATTCACGCCGCAGCTGAGAAGCTGGCCCGCCGCAAGGCGGACGCCTACCAGAGCAAGTATGCCGCCGCACTGGCCCAGGCGCAGGAGCGTATCCACAGGCTCAGTATGGAGTTCAAGCGAACCAAGCATATCCACGACGGCCTGACGGCGGGGGTGCAGTGCCCCATGTGCCGCCAGACCATCACGGAGCAGACATTGCCGCAGGTGAAGGGGGAATTTGCCGCCTCCCTGCGCCGCATCCAGGCCGAAGGCTGCCAGCTCACCGCCCAGTGCAAAGAAGTCCAGGAGTTGGACGCCAAGGCGCGGACCGTTTTTGAGCAGTTTCGGGAGGACGATATTGCCGCCGGAGAAGCCGAGCTTGAGGAACTCAGCGGCCAACGTAAACAGGCGCTTGAACAGGCGGAGGAACGGCGAAATTTCCACCAGCAAGAGCTTGAGCGCCTGCACAGCGAGATCCAGAGCACCGAGCTGGACCGGGAATGCGGTATGCTCAGCCAGGAGGAAATCGAGGAACTGAACAGGGCCCGCACGGAGTTTGCCGGGCTCAATGCCAAAATTGAGGTGCTGTCGAAGCTGGTCCAGGCCTCTCCGGAGGCTGCGGGGAAGCAGGAGCAGGACATCAAGCAGATGCAGGCCTCCATCCAGCAAAAGAAGGAGCTTCTTTCCGCCCTGGCCTTCTATATCTCAAAGCGGGTGGAGATCAACTTCTCTAAGCTCAGGATGAACCGGGTGTCGATCACCCTCTATGATGTGGTGAAGAGCACCGGCGAAGTCAAGGATGTATTCCGCTTCACCTATGAGGGCCGCGACTACATTTGTCTGTCTCACTCCGAGCGAATTCGGGCTGGACTGGAAGTTGCGGAGCTGATCAAGCGTCTGCTGGGCGTCGAGTACCCGACTTTTATCGACGATGTGGAGTCCGTTCCCGTCATCGACAATGTTCGCCCCACGGGGCAGGTGTTTATCGCCAAAGTGATCAAGGGCACCGCGCTGCAGGTCCAGGTGGCCGACAATACGGGTGTCCCGAAAGCCGCATAAAACGGTGAGCGCCTATGGGCAAGCACCGTTCCGGCCATTCTTATCAGGAATTTCCGATCCTGAATGTGGCGAGAAGATGTGGGCTTGTCCTGAATGACCGCACGCTGGAATGGGAGGAGGTGGAAGCCTCCTGCCCATTCTGCGGCGACCACGGGCCAGGGAAACACCATCTCTTTCTCAACACCACCAGAAATATTTTCCGCTGTGTGCTCTGCGGAGAAAAGGGCAACAGCGTGTCCCTCTATGCCAAGATGGAGGGGGTTTCAAACCGGCAGGCGTTTCGGGCGTTATCGGAGGACAGCGTTCTTTACCGGTTTCCCCAGCAGCCCCTGTCACAAAAACCGGCGGAACGGGAGCCCAGCTCCCTGGCCGTCCGGCACAATGTCTACTATGATATGCTCATGCACCTGGAGCTCTCCCCCAAGCACAAAGCCGATCTTTTGGCTCGGGGATTGAGTGAGGAGCGTATTGAGCAAAACATGTACCGCACTCTGCCCATGTCCAGCTCCGCCCGGCGTTTTCTGGCGGGCATCCTTTCCGACTTTCACAATCTGGAGGGCGTCCCGGGCTTCTATGTTGACCGGGGATACTGGAACATCCTCGGCCATTCGGGGCTTCTGGTGCCGTGCCGCGACAGGAACGGCTATATCCAGGGTCTCCAGATCCGGCTGGATGATGAGACCAAGCCGGATCGAAAATACCGGTGGCTCTCCAGCCGCGGCAAGGCTCATGGGACCCGCAGCTACTCCTATATCCATGTCACCGGGAATATCCATGCCAGGACCGCCTATCTCACAGAGGGAGGCTTAAAAGGCGATGTGGCCAGCTTCCTGGATCACGACGCGCTCTTTCTCTGCTTTGCTGGCGTGACGGCCATCGCCGGCCTCAAGGATGCGCTCCAGTCCATGGAGAATCTGGAAGAGGTCGTGGTTGCCCTGGACATGGATAAGCTGGTCAACTGGCGGGTGCGAAACGCCCTGGGAAAAATCCTGGAAACGGTACAGAGCATACCCAATCTCCGGGTACGCCTGATGAACTGGAACATGACCTTCAAGGGCGTGGACGACTTCTACAAGGCCCGCAATGAAGCGGCCTCAAAGGGTGTGAACATTTTGGATATGACTTCAAACTTTATCACCATGCGCCTGGAAAGCCTGTGGAAACAGGAATATCCCGAGCAGGACCGCGGCTTTATCCACACCTGCGAGTGGGAGGAATTAACAGTTCCGATAGACCAGCTGACTGCCGGGAAACCTGCGGACATGAAGAAAGCGCAATACTATCTGAAGCTCCTGTGGGCAGGCAAAGTGGACTTTCCGCCCCTTGTCAGCGTCAACGGCGTGGTGATCGACGGCCTGCACCGATTCTGGGCCTATCAGCAGATGGGGTATCAGACGGTGACGGTCTATCAGAACAAGCCGTGGGCCATGCCCACAGCGGCATAGGGCCCGCCAGCGAAAGGAGAACGCTTTGCCAACCAACCGTTTATGCTGCTGGTGTGGAGCTCCGGCAGAGTTTTCCACATACCGGACGATTTATGTGGACACGGAATACGAACAGGCAAGCCGGTACTTTGAGTGTGCGGCCTGCCATCAAAAGGCAACCAAAGATTTGATTTCGGAGGTAAAAAACAATGTTGAACAATGAGAAAACCATCCGCTTTGAAGACTTTGCCGCCGTTTCTCAGGACGGCGGAGATGTTTTGGGAAAGGTGCTGTACTATTCACTTTCCAGCATCCTGATCGACCGGGACGAGTTGGAAAGCCTGTGTGACGCCGTAGGATTTCCCAAGGGCAGGAGCAATCGGACTGCCATGGGGGACGCTTTTCGTTCCGCCACCGGCGATATTTACGAGCGCCGGGTAGTGAAAACCGACAGCGGCCCACAGATCTTCAAGGTGTACTGCCGGGATAACAAAGGTGGAAACGCCTCTGTGATCTCCCGTGAGCTGGTCAAGGAGACCGTGCATGAGGACACCAATGAATACCGCAAGCTGGCCAACATCACCTTCAATAAGACCAGCAAGCTGTTTTCCTATGATAATCTTGTCTCCGATCCGTTCATCGACCCGCTTCCGTACTGTATGGAGGCGCAGAGGCTTTTTGAACTCTACCAGAACTGCGCCGGCCGGCGGCAGATTGAAACCCTACTGGAGAACTATGTGGACTCTATGCAGGCCGTCAAAATAGGCCGGGGGCATTTCTTTTTCGTTCCCCGGGACTTTGCCGCCAGATTGCAGGTGTTTGAGGACTTTGTGGAGATGCTGGAGGAGCATAACCAGCTCAAGCGTCCCGACCGTGATCCGCTGGAGGTCAACAGCATTTATGTTGTAGACGACGCCAAACAGCGCAAGAAGATGACTGCCGCCTTCTATCGGTCTGTCCGCAGGGAGATTGCCGAGTATGAGGAGCGCGTCACCCACCTGATCCAGAGCGGAAGCCAGAGCCCCAAGATCATGGATCGCTGGGTCATGCGCATCCAGGGCCTGGAGGAGAAGAAGCGGAATTATGAGAATATTCTAAAGCGCGAGCTTACCGACCTGGACGAGGAGTTTACCTCTCTCCGCTACCTGTCGGACGAGCTTCGGATCAGAGCGGCAGGGCTCCGCGTCCATCAAAAGGCCGCTTAAAATACCTGGAATGGAGGAGCAAGATGAACAAGGAAAAGAAGGATAGGCCGAGCATCGAAGCCCCCCAAGCAGTCAAGCATCCAGATAAGCACCCGCCGTGTTACCGTTCGGAAACACGCAATCCCTATCCGCTCTGCCTGGGATGGGGAATGAAAGCCTGTGCCCATTGCTGCCTTTGGACAGACTATGATTCCGATGAGGACGAAAGCCGTGTAAACCTTCCGCTCTCCCTGGCGCAGCTTCAGGAGATGGACGGCACTCCCGCCTGGTGGGAGTGCGGACCAGAATACAGCTGCTGGGGTATTATTGCCGTGGACAGTAGCGGGCGTTGGGAGGGCATCCCCTTCTTTCAGGGACGATGGCGTGAAGTCAATTTTGTGTATAACATCGAAGCACGCAACATGGAGATCTACCGCCATCCGCCCTATGAGGAAACCTGATAAACCGCGTCCCCGCTTTTCTGGCGGAACAAGTTCGGGACGCCGCATAAAAAACAAACCGGAGAGGAGCACCTTGATATGACCTACCAAGGGAAAGAAGTTTTTACCTCGGACGATTTCGACTATGCCGCCGCAAAGCCTGGAGACTATGTAGAGGAGGCCGTGGTGGATGCGGCGATGAACTGCCTGCCGCCCATCTGCATGAGCAGCGCCTGCGCGCAAATGGGGGACCCCTATGGTATGCGCCAGGACCCTACAACTGGGGCATGGAGATCCACCTACGCCACATTCAAGCGTTGTCTGGATGTCTCCGGTATCTGGGAGTATTGTGGACATTGTTTTTCGGGCGAGACCGTAGAGCGCGGGACGCCGCCACCCAATATGTAACACACCAAATTAAGTAAAGAGCCAATCAACGCTCCGGCCGCAGGCGCGGCCAATGAAAAAAGCCCGAGGGGATACGCCGCATAGCGTACCCCTCGGGCACTTTTATTGAGAGACGGCTTACTGCTCCGCTCCACCCTCCCGCAGAGGAAGGGAAAGGCGCTGGATCATGGCCAGTGCCAGGGCCGCATCCTGTTCGCTCAACTTCCGGATGGCGTCAATGGCTTTTTGCACGGTGGGAGACTCAACATTCTCCTCGTCAAAGAACTCAGACAGGCTCATATTGAAATAATCCGCGATATTAAATAGCTCCTGTGTTGATGGCTTGGACTTTCCGGAGGTAATGCTCTGGATATAGCTTTTGCTGTGGCCCAGCTCCAGCGACATCTGATATTCTGAGATATTCCGAGCCATCCGGAGTTGAGTAATACGCTTTGCGATATAGCTTTCCTCCAACAGGTATCACCTCTTTATGTTGATGATACACGATTATTCAAAAACAATGTTCGCTGGCAGCGTGATTATATTTTGGTATTAGGCCGCTGTCACTTGTTATTTACCGCTTATACTTGTATAATTTTATTTATATCATTCCGCTGTAATCGGTAGAGTTGATACTGCCGAGCGAAATAGGAAAGGGAGCATGACCATGAAGCAGCGTTCTGAGGTTGCGGCTGACCGGGCCGCTTCGTACTTGAGGGAAATGGGAATACGCCCCTCCAGCAAGGCCTATCAATACTTGCTCTTTGCTTTGACTCAGTTACAATGCGGGACCCCGTTTCAAAACTCGATCTGGGAGCTAACGGCGATCCACTTCGGACAAAAGCGGGAAAATGTGCTGGCGTGCGTGCGGCGTGAGATTGCCCATGCTTTCCGTATGGCACCGGATCGTTTCTCGAATGAGCGCGTCGGCGATGTCCCAGCACGGCCGCCTCAGAGTATGGCCTTCCTGCGGCTAGGGCTCTATATGATAAACAGAGTTGTATATTAAGTTTGCGGTCATTTTGCGGCCCAAGTTTTAATCTGAATGTATCTTGACGGAACTTGTGAAATAGCGTACATTGATGATTAGCGAAAGCTAACCCTTCTGCTTATAGAGGTGAAACAGAGTTATGACGCAAAGAAGTATTTATCAGAATTTGGACCCGACTCTAAATGGCTACCATCCTGACTGGTATGATAAAAACGCAAAATTGATAAGCCGTAAGCCGGGTTGTTCCGTCATTTCCTATCAGTGTAATGGTACTGGGATTTTATATGATTACTCCATATTTCCGGGTATCGACCTGATTTTCATGGATTTCAACTGTTCAGATATTTTTGATGAGCCGAATGAAATGCGAAATGTGTTGGAAATTCGGCATTATCAAGAAGGCCGGGTTGAATTTGAGTTTGAGGGTGACAAAGTGTTTCACCTGCAGCAGGATGAATTTTGTGTAAACGGTATGCTGAATATGCCGGCTCGGTACTCATTCCCATTTGACTATTGTAGTGGACTGAGCTTGGTGCTCGATAAAAATTCAATGACGGAAGTGACCAGATCTCAGCTCGCCCTCTTCCAGATTGATATTTCTGTTTTGGAGGAGGACTTAGACACAGCCCATCAATGGTATATTTGTAAAACACCTCCCTCCATGTGTCATGTGTTTGAGGAGTTGTATGCGGCCAAAGAGCATGAAACTTCCCAATACTTTCGCATCAAAGTATTGGAACTGCTCTACCACGCCACAAAACTGCGCAAGGAAGATCGTGTAGCCGCCACTTATTATGCCCGAGAACATATTGAAATTGTGAAGCGAGTTCGTAAAGCTATGCTTAAGGATTTAAGCCGCAGTACTCCGCTGGAGCAATTCCTACGAGGTGAGGCAATCAGTACCGTTACATTCCAGACCATTTTCAAGCAAATATATGGGCGTAGCCCATATGCTTATTTGAAACATTACCGGATGAATAGTGCCGCAGTTCAACTTCGAGAGAGTAATGAGTCCATCAATCAAATCGCACTCTCACTGGGATACAGCAACGCCAGCAAGTTTGCCCGCGCTTTCCGGGATGTGTTCGGGGTGCTTCCCAAGGATTACCGGACTGCGCAAAAAGCCATTTAGTTTTCGGGCTATTTTCGACCCTGCATTTATGAAATGGAGTAGAGAACAAAAATCGGTTCTTGTATAATAAATCCGTTGGTTAGACGCAGCTAACCAACGGATTTATATTTTTACAGGAGGGTCGTTCAATATGGAGAAATCAGTTCCAAGCGCAAAGAAAAAGTTTAGCATACGCGATATCATGACAATAGCCGCTATGATGGTGATTTGTTTTATCATCATGATGGTAATGAGTTCGCTTACACTCCCTTTCCCACTCGTATATCTGTATGGCTCAGCCGGAATTGACGGTTTCATCTGCGCAGTCTTTTTCCTGGTGGCTGCTAACCGCGTCAATAAGCATGGTCTTCTTTTTGCCTGGGCGGGTATCTACGGCCTGATCCAAGGCGTCATGGGCTACATGTTCCTCTTCCCGTATTTCCTGGCGGTAGGACTTATTGCAGAACTCTCCATGCTTGGTAAAGACACCTACCGCAACCCGCTCCGAACTCGTATCGGCTGGACGATTAACTGCGTGGGTAACTTTGTCGGCTGTGCTGTTCCCCTCTGGTGGGCATGGGACAGCTATACGGCAATGGCTCTGGAGAGTGGATTTACCTCTGAAACCTTAGAAATGCAGATGGCTATGGTAACTTCCCCGGCCCTGATGCTGCTGGGAGCGGCAATTACCGCTGTACTTACTTTCCTCGGGACATTGTTTGGTCAGCGCCTATTGCGGAAGCACTTCCAAAAAGCCGGTATTGTGGGATGAACAGAACAGGTACGACACAAAAGCGAATCGAGCAGGTAGATGGGCGGACGGTCTTATTTTTGACCGTCTGCTCCTGCCTGGTCAGTTTTCTAACCACAGACCTGATTGGCCATGCGGTGTTCACTTTCTGGCTACTCTTGATTCTCTGTTATTTTGGGCTATATAAGCAGGGGATCGGCTGTTATACAGTCTATTTGGTAACCGTTGTTGGCCTATATTTGGAGACAAAATACAGCATATCATTTCCATCTCCGCTTTTGCTGAGCATGATCTACAAGCTGCTCCTTCCCGCTATGCCAGCATATCTGCTTTTCCGTATTCCCTCCGGCAAGCTCACGGCCAGTCTGCGGAAACTGCCTATCCCAGCCAAGGCTATGCTGGTCCTGGTCGTCATGCTACGCTTTGCTCCGACGATCATCCTGGAGTTCGGAGAAGTTCGGGAGGCTATGAAAATCCGAGGCTTTCTTCGGTCGGTACCTACGGTCCTGCGGCACCCATTGAATACGCTGGAATATGCAATCGTGCCTATGGTATTCCGCTCTCTAAAAATTGCGGATGAGCTCTCCGCCTCGGCTATTGTCCGCGGCATTGAGAGTCCTTACAAAAAGCAAAGTTACTATGTCAGCCGCATCTCACCGCTGGACGCGTTCCTCATGTTGGTCAGCACTGCAGCTGGAATCGTATGCTGCGTTCTGCTGTAAAGGGGTATCACAATGGGAAAAGAAATCGCAATTCGGGATCTTACATTTTCTTATAGTGGTCGGGGCGATCAGATCAGTCATGTTACACTGGACATTCGCGCTGGGGAAGTAATCGTACTGACTGGCCCATCCGGAAGCGGAAAAAGCTCTTTGACCCGTGTAATCAATGGGTTGATCCCCTATTTCTATGAGGGGGAGCTGAGCGGGCAAATCCGTGTAGGGGATAAACCTTTGGAGGAAATCCACTCCTGGGAACGCGGGAAGCTGGTAGGTAATGTGTTCCAAGACCCCCGGAGTCAATTTTTTGCCAATGAGGTAGCCGGAGAAATCGCTTTCGGCTGTGAAAATTACGGATATACCCATGAGGAAATCCAGTCCCATGTACTCCAGGCAGCCCAGTACAATAAAATTGAGGACCTTTTGGATCACAGCCTGCACACACTGTCCTATGGAATGCGGCAAAAGGTAGCCATCGCCTCCGCTCAGGCCATTGAGCCGGAGATCTATGTCATGGACGAGCCTTCCGCAAATCTGGACATCGAATCCACCTACCGCTTCGGGGATATTATCCGCAATCTGAAGGCACAGGGAAAAACCATTGTAATCGCAGAGCACCGCTTGTACTATCTCATGGATGTTGCGGACCGATTTTTCTGTATTCAGCACGGTGCGATTGTGCGAGAGTTCTCAAGGGAAGAAATGAAGAGCCTCCCATCGGCAGAAGTGCATACGCTTGGCTTGCGGACGCCGGACCTCTATCAAATGGCGTTTCAGCAGATGCCATCGGCCGCCACAGACGAAGTAGTGCTGGAGACGCAGGGGCTCCATAAAGCCTTTGATGGCACGGTGGTGGCTGAACACTTGGATTTTGTCTGCCACAGAGGAGAAATCGTCGGTATCATCGGGCCGAACGGCACAGGGAAAAGTACATTTGGGCGCATCTTTGCCGGCCTTTTGAAGGAAAACTCCGGTGAGGTATTCCTGTTTGGTCATAAGACCCGGCCAAGAGAGCGGATGGGCAAAGTATGGTACATTCCACAGGATTTAGACAGTCAGTTATTTGGAGAAGACCTTGTTGATGAATTGACCACTGGGGCACCTACGGATGAGAAGCGCAACGCACGAGCCCGGACAATTCTCAAAGCCCTGGAACTGGAGGAGTATGCCGAGCAGCACCCGGCCACCCTATCCGGTGGGCAGAAACAACGACTGGCTTTGGGGGTAGCCTTGATGCACGACGCGCCTATTATTATTCTTGATGAGCCTACCAGCGGACTGGATGGCGCCAATATGCGCAATGTGAGCCAAATCATCCGCAAGCTGGCCGGAATGGGGCGTACCATTCTGGTAATCACCCACGACGCAGAATGTGCGCTCTCTTGTTGTGACCGGGCTATCCGCCTGGAAAACGGCGCAATCACGGACGACTTTCCTATCCACTCCGTAGATATTCTTTTGGACAAAATTGGGTATCAGAGCTGTGGCCAAAGAGGCGTTTGTTATTCTGGCACATAAGGAGGTGCTTTTATGGCACAGGAAGAAACGCGCAAGAAAAAAACCGGTATGGCTCGGTGTCTGGAATTGGCATCACAACATAAGGGCCTTGTTTTTATCTCAGGCATTCTTGCCGCAGCAGCCGCAGTGTGCTCTTTCCTACCGTATCTTTCTATCTATTTTATAATGCGGGAACTAATCGGAGTTTTTCCCGATATGGCGAACGCAAATATGAGCGTTGTTCTCCGATATGGCTGGATGGCTCTCGGGGGGATTGCCGGAAATGTAATCCTTTATTTCTGCGCGTTGATGTGTTCCCATCTGGCGGCTTTCGGAACGCTTTATGAGCTGAAGCTGGCCTTTGCGAACCATATTACGGAAATCCCTTTAGGGTATCATCTGACCATTGGCAGCGGTCGGATGAGGAAGATTATGGACGAGAACATTGAGAGCATTGAAAAATTTATCGCGCATCAGTTCCCGGATTTTGTTGCTTCTCTGGTGGCCCCACTCGCCCTGGTAATTCTTCTGCTGGCCATTGACTGGCGGTATGGTATCGTTTCTCTTTTTGGAATTATCTTGGCCTTTGTGGTGCAATTCCTTGGTTTTAATGGGAGTGCCAAAGAAAAAATGCACCACTATCAGACCGCGCAGGAAGATATGAACAATGCTTCGGTAGAATATGTCCGTGGTATGCCGGAAATCAAAGCATTTAATCAAACCGCAGATTCTTTTCGCCGTCTAAGCAAATCCATCACTGATTATACTTCTTTTGTGCTGGAGTACGCTATGGGCTGGCAAAATTGTATGCCGGGGTTTACGACAATCATCCATAATATTTACCTGCTCTTGATTCCGGTAGGGATATTTATTGGCATGGGAGCCGAGGACTATCGTACTTATTCCTTGACCTTTATTTTTTATCTTGTCTTGGCTCCCGCTATTTCGGGCGTACTTAATAAGATCATGTATATTTCAGAGTCTTTCACACAAATTGACGGAAATGTGGAACGCATGGAAGAGGTATTGAGCATCCCCGTTCTGCAAAATCAAGATGTGGGGGCCAGAGAGCAGGGGCATAGCATTGAGTTCGACCATGTTTCATTCTCTTACGATACGGGCACTTCGGTTAAAGCCCTCAACGATGTATCTTTCATAGCCAGACAGGGCGAAGTAACGGCCATTGTTGGTCCTTCTGGTGGCGGAAAGAGCACGATTGCCAATCTGATTTCTCGCTTCTGGGATGTGACAGAAGGATGTATTCGTATTGGCGGAGTAGACATCCGCAAAATACCACAGGCGGAGCTTATGCGGCAGGTCAGTTTCGTCTTTCAAGATACTTTCTTGTTCAAGCAGAGCATTTTGGATAATATTCGGATGGGTAATCCGACCGCCTCAGAAGCGCAGGTGATTGAGGCAGCAAAGGCAGCACAATGTCACGACTTTATAGAAAAACTGCCAGACGGTTACCATACTATGATTGGTGCGTCTGGCATTCGGCTCTCCGGTGGTGAGCGGCAACGCATCGCGATTGCCAGGGCGATTATCAAGGACGCTCCCATTATTGTGTTAGATGAGGCAACTGCTTTCAGTGACCCAGAAAACGAGTATCTGATTCAAAAAGCATTTGAAAAACTAATACAAAATAAAACGGTTATCATGATTGCCCATCGGTTATCAACGATCCGAAATGCAGATCAGATACTTGTGATGGAGCACGGACAGCTGATTGAGCAAGGGACTCACGATACCTTGATGGAACGGCAAGGGAAGTACACACAAATGTGGAATAGTTACATGGAGTCTATCAGCTGGAAGATCCGCGCAGGAAAAGGGGGTGCAATCGAATGAAATTTCTGAAAGAAAAATTGCTGTTGTCCGAGAAAGGCTACTCTGATTTGAAAAAAGCCATCGTCGCCTGCACCCTGACCAATATTGCACTTCTACTTCCTGCCGGCGTAACAACTTTGCTGTTTTGGCAATTACTAAATCCCTTTTATGGGAAAGACATTTCCTGGGGGAATATGTGGGGATTACTGATTGTCGGCATCATAGCTTCACTTCTGGTCTTCCTTGCAGCAAGAAATGATTACCGAAAAACCTATTTGGCGTCCTATAAGGAGGCCAGCAATACACGACTGCGAATCGCAGAACATTTGCGTAAGCTCCCTATGAGTTTCTTTAATTCGAGGGACCTGTCTGATATAACCACCAATATGATGGCCGACTGTGCGAGCATGGAGTCCATGCTGAGCAGCACCATTCCACCATTGATTGCCAATGTGATCTCTGTTACTCTTACCTGTGTTTGTCTGGCCTTTTTCGACTGGAGAATGGCTCTGGCATTGTTTGCTACCATGCCTATTACATTCCTGATTATTTGGGCCGGGCGCAACTTGCAGATACGCATGTTTGACCGGCAGGTAGGTATTAAGCTGGAAGCGTCAAGTCAAATTCAGGAGTATTTGGAGGGTATCAAGATCATCAAGTCCTGCGGGTTGAGCGGTGAAAGGTTTTCTACTTTGAATCGCGCACTTTTAGCCATGAAAAAGGTCGCAATTCAAGCGGAACTCGTTTCTGGTGTGTTGGTACAATCCGCCGCCTTAATTTTGCAGGCCAGTTTGGGCATCGCCATTTTCGTGGGTACAGTGCTTATTACGGGCGGACAAATCGAATTACTCCCATTGCTTGTTCTTTTGATGTTCTCCACTCAACTCTATGGCCCTATCCTTGCCATTCTTTCTCAACTCACCTCCCTCTTCCATTTAGGGACAGTCACAAAACGGATGCGTATGCTTCTAACGACTCCCGCGATGGAGGGAAACGAGCAGGATGTTCACACATACGATATTGAATTAAAGAATGTTACCTTTGCGTATGCTAAGGAAGATGTTATCAAGGATGTCTCGCTGAAAATCCCGTCGGGGAGTATCACCGCACTGGTTGGCCCGTCCGGCAGCGGAAAAAGTACCATCTCCAAGCTGATTGCCCGCTTTTGGGATGTTCAGAAGGGCTCAATTACTATCGGTGGAGAAAATATAAAAAACATCGAGCCTGAGCATTTGATGAAAAGCATATCTTTTGTATTCCAGGATGTTACTCTTTTCAACGATACGGTATATAACAATATTCGCGTCGGCAACATGGCCGCAACAGAGGAGCAGGTTATGGCCGCTGCAAAAGCGGCCTACTGTGACGAATTTGTAATGCGGCTTTCGGATGGATACCAAACCGTTCTCGGTGAAAATGGAAGCACCCTTTCTGGCGGAGAGCGCCAGCGTATTTCGATTGCCCGCGCTCTTCTGAAAGACGCCCCTATTATTTTGCTGGACGAGGCGACCGCATCCCTTGATCCTGAAAATGAGGTGCTGATCCAGCGGGCTATCGCCCGATTGGTCGAGGGGAAAACCGTCATTATGATTGCTCACCGTCTGCGTACCGTAGTGGATGCCGACCAAATCTTTGTACTGGAAAACGGGAAACTTGTAGAGCGAGGAACGCACGACGAACTAATTGCCCATAAGGGACTGTACGAAAAGTTATATCATATCCAGCAGGAAAGTCTTGACTGGGTAGTTTAAGGGGTGGTGGTTTCGATAAAATTACGAGCATCCGGTGAGGACTATCTGGAGGCCGTGCTGGTGCTCCAAAAGGAAAAAGGCATGGTGCGCTCCGTGGATGTGGCTCGGCACCTTGATGTATCAAAACCCAGCGTGTGTCATGCGGTCTCCACTTTGAAAGCGGGTGGTTTTCTCACCATGGACGAAAATTCTTTCTTGTTCCTGACGGATGTGGGCCGGGAGGTAGCCGAGCAGACCTATGAGAAACACTGCTTCTTTACTCGCCAGCTTGTCGCAGCCGGGGTCGATCCCCAGACCGCGGAACGGGAGGCCTGCCGGATGGAGCACACCATCAGCCAGCGGTCCTTTGAATTGTTAAAAGGGGCGGTGGAGCCGGAATGAACGGTGGAAAATCAGAAGAAGAGGTGGTCCCCGCATGGGGAAGCTGCTGATTTTATCCATTACAGATGGAGAGGAACAGCTCCTGGACAAGCTCAAGGACTTCCTGGCGGAAGCGCCTGGAATTGAAATCGTGGAGCCGCCCGCCACGAAGCACACCCTCACCTTTCCCGGCCTGGAGCTGCACCTGCGCAAGCAGACGGTAAAGTGGCGGGGCCGCTCCCTGCACCTCACGCATCTGGAGTTCTTTACGCTGGCCTACCTGGCCCGGCGCCCTGGCTGGGTCTTCACGCAGGAACAGATCTACGAGGCCGTATGGCACGAGTTCCCGGAGCATTGCGGCGCGGCCGTGGCCAACATCATCAGCCAGCTCCGCCGGAAGATGGGGCCGGGCAACCCCATCCGCACGGTACCCCACAGCGGCTATAAGTTCGAGCTGCCTCCATAACCTGAGAAGCCTTTTCCGAAAAAACGCAGTTATCCTCTATGGGTAACTGCGTTTTTCTATCTGAGTCAAGATCACAATAGCCCGCCGCTTTCACAAAAGTCTGTCCAAACAGAGCATAATCGTCTATATGGAGCGGACAGAACGATTTCTTTTCGCTAAAATAATGCAATGTTGAGGGACGCATGGCGTCCAATTCTTTATTCAAACGGTTAGCATTATCTAACCAAGAAGGAGTGTGTGCTATGTCTGGATCAAACAGCCGCCGCGGAATGGGCGGCAGGGATGTCATCACCGTGGGAATCTTCTCCGCCATCTACTTTGCCATAAACTTTGCCTTTATGCTCCTGGGCGGGCTACACCCGCTGCTATGGATTTTGATGCCGGGCTTTATCGCCCTGTTCACCGGCATCCCACACCTGATGATGTGCGCCAAGGTGCAGAAGGTGGGTTCAGTCCTGCTGATGGGCCTTATCACCGGGCTGATCTACTTCGTCACCGGCCAGTTCACCCCGGTAATCCTGGTCTCCTTTGTCATTGCCTGCGGCCTGGGGGAACTGGTCCGTGGCTGTACCCATTATACCAGCATCCGGGGAAACCTTGTGTCCTTCGTCCTGTTCTCCCTGGGCATGGTGGGCTCTCCGCTGCCCATCTGGCTGATGCGGGAGGACTTCCTGCGGCAGATCACGGAACAGGGGATGCCCGCAGACTATGTGAACACCCTGGCGGCACTGTCGTCCAGCTCCATGCTGGTGGTGCTGTTCCTGGCCCCTGTTGTGGGCGCGATCATTGGCGGCTTTATCGCCCGGGCCATGTTCCGCAAGCACTTTGAAAAGGCAGGCCTTGTCTGAGATGGAGCGGCGCATCTTTGACCCACGGGCCGGCCTGTGGCTTCTGGTGGCCGCCAATATCATCGCCTTCCGCCCCCATACCCTGTGGCTGGAGCTGGCACTGGTCGGCCTGCTGCTGCTCCTGATGGCTGCCCACGGGAAGTATTCCATGGCGGTCAAATGGGCGGTGGGCTATTGTGCCCTACTGCTCTTTCAGCAGTACATCCTGCCCGCCTCTCCCAAGATTATCGCCACCAGCTTTACCATTTTTGCCACCTACGCCCGCCGGATGTTTCCGTGCCTGATGACCGGATCGCTGATGCTGAAATGTACGCCTCTGCGGTATTTCATCGTGGGACTGCGCCAGCTCCGTGTTCCCCAGCGGCTGATCGTGGCCGTCTCGGTGACTCTGCGATACTTCCCCGCTATCCGGGAGGAGATGGGCTATATCCGGGACGCCATGAAGTTGCGGGATGTCCGGGGGCTGGCCCGACTGGAGGGCACGGTGATACCTCTGATGGTGTCCGCCACCGAGACGGCGGAGGAGCTCTCCGCAGCGGCGGTGACCCGGGGAATTGAGGACCCCGCGCCTAAGACAAGCGCCGTCTTCCTGCGGCTGTCCCCGGTGGACCTGGCCGGGATGGCGGCGGGCCTTGTGTTGCTGGCGCTGTCATTTGTGGTACAATAAGGAGGACCCTCGGAATGATCTCATTTGAGTATGTTTCCTTTGGTTATGACGGCTCCCGGGAGACCCTGGCCGGCCTGAACGCCGCCATCCGGCCGGGCGAATGTGTCCTGCTGTGCGGTGCCTCCGGCTGTGGAAAGACTACGGTGACCAAGCTCATCAACGGCCTGATCCCGGCCTTTACCCCCGGCTGCCGCCTGGAGGGACGGGTGGAGGTGGACGGCCTGGACCCCGCCAAGACGCCCATGCACCAGCTGGCCCGAAAGGTGGGATCGGTATTCCAGAATCCCAAGTCCCAGTTTTTCAATCTGGACACGGACAGCGAGCTGGCCTTTGGGCTGGAGAACGCAGGATGCCCGCCGGAAGAGATCCATGCCCGGGTGGCGGAGACCGTGGAGGCCCTTGGGCTGGAGAGCCTCTGCGGGCAGAGCATCTTCTCGCTCTCTGGTGGACAAAAGCAGCTGCTGGCCTTTGGCTCGGTCTACGCCATGGGCCCGGACATCTTTGTGCTGGACGAGCCAACCGCCAATCTGGATCAGGAGGCCATCGCCCGCCTTCACGACGAGATCGCCGGTCTGAAGCGGCAGGGGCGCACGGTGGTCATTGCCGAACACCGACTCTACTTTCTTACCGACCTGATCGACCAGGCATGGTATATCAGGCAGGGGAGCCTGTCCCGGCGCTTCACCCGTGAGGAGTTTCAGCGGCTGACTGATGAGGAACGGGAGAGGCTGGGCCTGCGCACGCTGTCATCGGCCCCCTGTACCCTGCCACCGGCGAAGCCGGCCGGGTCCGGGGAAGGCCTCTCTGTGGAGGGGCTGACCTGCGCCTTTCAGAAAAGAGAGGCGGTGTTCCGTGAGCTGTCCTTTTCCGTCCGGCCGGGTGAGGTAGTGGCTGTCACCGGGCCCAACGGCGTGGGTAAGACCACGCTCTCCCGCTGTCTGTGCGGGCTGCTGCGGGAGCAGGCAGGGACTGTCCGGCTTCACGGCCGCCCCCTGGGACGCAAGGAGCGGCAGCGGGCAGCCTTCTGCGTGATGCAGGATGTAAACCACCAGCTCTTTTCGGACAGCGTGTGGGGTGAGTGTCGAATATCCGCCCCGGATGCACCGGACGAAAAAATCGCCGAGGTGCTGGATCGCCTTCAACTGCTGTCCTTTCGGGAGCGGCACCCCATGGCGCTCTCTGGCGGACAGAAACAGCGGCTGGCGGTGGCCACCGCGCTGCTGTCGGAAAAGCCGGTGCTGATTTTTGACGAGCCCACCAGCGGCCTGGATTATGCCCGGATGGTGGAGGTGTCCGGCGTGATCCGGGATCTGGCCCGACAGGGCCGCATCGTGCTGGTGGTAACACATGACCAGGAGTTTTTGCAGCAGGCTTGTGACCGGGTCCTGCATCTGTAAGGAGGGGAACTATGCTGGAGCAGATGATAGCGGGAAATGGCTTTCCAAAAGTGGTGGTGGAAAATGATCATTGCCGGGTCTTTCAGATGATGGGCGGCACCGGGGATGGGAGCATGACCCAGTACGACCTGTACCCCGGGATCACTTTGATGTATAACGACTTCCACATGGAGGATTACGACTCCGACCTGACCATTACCGGAGATCTGCTGTGCATCGACTATTGCCGCCAGGGACGGATGGAGTACCCGGCGGGACCGGATGCTTATTCCTATGTGGAAGCGGGGGACCTGAAGCTGGACCGGCGGCTGGAGCACCGGGGGCACTTTGTCTTTCCACTTTCCCACTATCACGGGATCACGGTGGGGCTGGAGCTGCCTCGGGCAGCCCAGGCCCTGGCCGAATGGGTGCGGGACTTTCCGGTGGACCTGTACCGCCTCCGAGACAAATACTGCTCCGGCCCCCACCCCAAGGTACTCCACGGGGCCCCTTCGCTGGATCATATCTTCCAGGAGCTCTATGCCGTACCGGAACAGATCAAGCTCCCCTATTTCCGCATCAAGACGCTGGAACTGCTCCTCTATCTGGATGCCCTGGAACTGCCCGCGGAGTCGGAGAAGCCCTACTTCTACAAGACGCAGGTGGAGAAAATGAAAGCGATTCACCGCCTGCTGACCGGGGATCTGGAGCGTCACTACACCATCACTGAGCTGTCCCGGCGCTTTTCCATCCCGACCACGGCCTTGAAAGAGTGCTTCAAATCGGTCTACGGCCAGCCCATCAACACCTATATGCGGTGCCTGCGCATGGACCGGGCGGCCCTCCTGCTCCGGCAGGAGCCCCATGCCGGCGTGGCGGAGATCGCCGGCCGGGTAGGGTATGACAGCGCCAGCAAATTTGCCGCCGCGTTCAAGGCGGTAAAGGGTAAAACGCCCCTGGAATACCGCCGGGAGGGACAATAAATTCTTCTGTCCAAACGGGACAGGATCGGCGGAGCGGAGCGGAAAAGAGCTTTTTTATCAGTTACAATGGCTGCGGTTAGCGAAAGCAAATCGCAGTCATTTCTTTTGAGAGGAGTCTTGCCGATGAAAGAACGGACCTGGCTGAGCATCCTGCTCTCCTATGCCGGACCCTGCCGGGGCAAAATGGCCGCCTCGGTGGCCCTGGCGGTGGTCAGCGTGGCAGGAGGCTTTGTGCCGTATCTGGGAGTCTATCAAATCCTGCGGCTGTTTGTGGAGCGTCGGGCGGGCCTGGAGGGCATCCTGCTGTGGTGTGGGGTGTGCCTGGCAGGCTACGCCGTCAAGGTGGCGGGCTATGCCCTGTCCACCATGCTGGCCCATGTATCCGCCTATACCATTCTGGAGGGCCTTCGCCTCCAGGTGGCAGATCAGCTCATGAGGGCGCCCCTGGGCGAGGTGGAATCCCGGCCCATCGGGGCCATGAAGAGCACCATCGTGGACCGCATCGAGGATGTGGAGCCGCCCCTGGCCCACATGATCCCAGAGCTGAGCTCTAACCTGCTTCTGCCCCTGGCGGTCGTCATCGCCATGTTCGCCATCGACTGGCGGATGGGCCTGGCCTTGCTGGTGACCATCCCAGTGGCCCTGGTCCCCATGGCGGCGGGGATGCGGTCCTACAACAAGAACTATGCCGCCTATATGGCGGCCAACAACCATGTCAACAGCGTCATCGTGGAATATGTGGAGGGCATCCAGGTGGTCAAGGCCTTCAGCCAGGGGGAGCGATCCTACGCCAAGTTCGCCCAGGCTGTGAGCTCTTTCCGGGACTTTACCCTGAACTGGTTCCGCTGCACCTGGGCCTCCATGAATCTGTGCCTGTCCATCCTGCCCACCACCCTGCTGGGGACCCTCCCGGTGGGCATCTATCTTTACCAGACCGGGGTGCTGGACCCAGCTCAGGTGACGCTCTGCCTGATGATGGCCCTGGGCATCGTCTCCCCGCTCATGAGAGCTACCGCATTCATCAACTCCATGAAGAGTATGCAGTTTGCGGTGAAGGACACCCGGGAGCTGCTGGACCTGCCCCAGCTCTCTCAGGCGAAGCAGGAGGCGGATCTGGACGGCAGCGGCATCCGGTTTCGGAATGTGGCCTTTTCCTATGGCGGGACGGGGGGCGCGGAGGTGCTCCATGACCTGGAGCTGCACATCCCCCAGGGGAGCTTCACCGCCCTGGTAGGGCCCTCAGGAGGCGGCAAGTCCACCATCGCCCGGCTGGCTGCCCGCTTCTGGGATGTGACGGCCGGCTCCATCACCCTGGGTGGGCGGGACATCCGGGAAATGCCTCTGAAACAGCTCTCCCAGGCCATCAGCTTCGTCACCCAGGACAACTTCCTCTTTGACTGCTCTCTCAAGGAGAACATCCGCCTGGGAAAGCCGGACGCCTCGGACGAGGAGGTGCTGGCGGCGGCCAGGGCGGCCCAGTGTGAGGAGTTTCTGGCCCGACTGGACCGGGGCTGGGACACCCCGGCGGGAGAGGCGGGCAGACAGCTCTCCGGCGGGGAGCGCCAGCGTATCGCCATCGCCCGCGCCATTTTGAAGGACGCCCCCATTGTGATTTTGGACGAAGCCACCGCGTTTACCGATCCGGAAAATGAGGACAAAATCCAGAGCTCGATCATGGCCCTCTCCAAAGGGAAGACCCTGCTGGTCATCGCCCACCGGCTGAACACCATTCGCCATGCCGACGAAATTCTGGTCATCGACCAGGGGCGCATCGCCCAGGCGGGCACCCATGACGCGCTTATGGAGGAGCAGGGCATCTACCGCCGTTTTGTCACCGCCCGCTCCAATCCCACCGGCTGGTGCCGGTGAGCGCGGCGGTCTGGCACGAAACCGAAGGGGCTGTGAAACATGATTTTTCACAGCCCCTTTTCATACAAAAGAAATATGTTCCGCATAGTTGTGTTGTTTTCCCGCAAAAGGGCTTGCAGTTCCTACCAATTTGTAGTATCCTATGGTTAGCAAGAACTAACCCAAGAATGAGTATCGCTATCAGGAAAAGCAAATTGATTGGAAGGGATTTCAAATGATCCAATACACGATTGCAGTGAAGGGCATGGCCTGCTCCATGTGCGAGGCCCATGTCAACGACGCGGTGCGCAAGGCGTTCACGGTCAAAAAAGTTTCATCTTCCCACAGCAAGGGGCAGACGCTGGTCCTTACCGAGGAGCCTTTGGATGAAGATGCTCTCCGCCAAGCCATCTCTGCTACCGGCTATCAGGTCTTGTCCATTCAGTCGGCCCCCTATGAGAAGAAGGGTCTGTTTTCGCTTCGCAAGTGACGATGCTGAAGGCGTGTTCGGCGTGGCCTGGATGGAGCCGCACTCCACTGCCCGCAAATATTGCTGAGGTCGAACTGCTCAACGGGCCCCCACCGAAGGAGCCGCTGTCCATTTCGCAACCTCCGGACCTCTTATATGTGCTCTTCTGCCGCAGCGGTGGAGCGGCTTTGAACTGGCCAGATGGTCAGAGATTGTGTTTAGGGCCCGGCCGGACGCTGTTCCTCTCCGGAAACGCCGGAACATATCGCTGCCGCTTTACACAGGTTCCCTTTCAGGGCGTAATGATCCAAGAACCGGAACAGGCGGCGCTCGCCGCGCTGTCCTTTCTTTGGCCCGACCGCCAGGAGATTTCTTTTCCGGGCCCCCGGCACGGCTGCGTTGTACTGGAGGATATGCTTTGGAGTGAGTCTCTGTTCCTCACGCTGGATCGGCTGCCTTTGAACCGCCGCGGAAATTACTGTGTCCTCAAAGCCCTGGAGCTGCTCTATCTGGCCCATGCCGGCGGTGGGCCTCAACCTGAATGGAGCCGGCATTTGGACAGCCAGCAGATCGAACTGATGGAACGGGTCCACGATTATATTCTGGAGCATCTGGAACAGCGTCTGACGATCCAGCAGCTCTCTCAGCGGTTCGGGATCTCTGGGACGAACTTGAAGGCATCTTTCCGGAAATTTTATGGCACCTCGATCCACCAATATATTTTGGACCACCGTCTGGCCTGGGCGGCACAGCTGCTTTGCACCACAGAGCTGAGTGTGCTCCAGATCTCCGCGGCAGTCGGATATGGAAGCGTGAGCCAGTTTGGCGTCGCTTTTAAGAGCAAATATCATATGTCCCCATCTCACTTCCGTGCAGAAGCAAAAATGTCTTTTTTCGACGGTTTTTTGTCCAATACCGTGTGACGGCGCGGTGCCTGGGGAATATAATAAATAAATAATCTGGTGCCGCTGCCCGGCAGAGAGGAGGACCCGCTTTGAAGCATCATCGTTTCTGGGCCTGGGGCGCCGTGATCTGCATGGTCATGGCCATTGTTACCGGGTATCGTCATCGTTGATCGTGAGGTGAGCATAGCATGAACATATACAAAGGTGTTGCCTTGTTCGCCGGCGGTGTGCTGTTCGGCTCTGCCGGGTTCAAGCTGTTGTCCAGCAAGGATGCGAAAAAGGCATATACACACGCTACCGCCGCGGCCCTGCGGATGAAGGAGGCCGTCATGGAGACTGTTACATCGGTTCAGGAGAACGCTGCCGATATCCTTGCTTCGGCCAAGGAGATCAATGAACAGCGCGCGCAGGAGGAGACAGTGTCTGACGACGCTCAGGCATAAACGGCGATCATTGATCCAAGAGGGGCTGCCGAAAGGCGGCCCCTCTCTATCTATGGAGGCAGAGTATGAAATTTCAGATCAAGCACGAATGCCGGGGGCGCATCCGTGTCCAAATGGCCCAGGCCAGGATGACAATGGAACAGGCCGACCTGCTGGAGGCATGGCTCCAGACGCTCCCGGATGTGGAGCGGGCAGTGGTGCATGAGCGGACCCGCTGTGCAGTAATCGAGTACGATGGAAATCGCCGTGTAATCCTGGATGCGTTGAAGCGATTTTCCTACCAAAATAAAGCACTGGACCAGCTGGCTCCCATCCACAGCACTCGAGCTCTCACACGCGCTTATGAAGAAAAGCTGGTCGGTATGGTGGCCTTTAAGGCATTTCGTACATTCTTTTTCCCCGCGCCTTTGCGGGCGGCCTATACCGTGTTCAGATCCATTCCTTACCTGTTCCGGACGGCTCGCTGCTTGCTCCGCAGACAACTCCGGGTGGAGGTGCTGGATGGTATCTCCGTAGGCTTGTCCATGGTCCGCCGGGAGTTTGATACTGCGGGCTCAGTCATGTTCCTGCTCGGCCTTGGCGAGCTGCTGGAGGAGTGGACGCACAAGAAGTCCGTGGACGACTTGGCCCGGAGCATGTCGCTGAACATCGACCGGGTGTGGCTGAAAACAGCGGACGGAGAAGTGTTGACGCCCCTCCATCAAATCCAGGCCGGCGATCAGGTGGCGGTCCGCATGGGCAGTATGATCCCCTTGGACGGCACGATCATAGAGGGCGAGGTCATGGTAAACCAGGCATCCCTTACCGGCGAGTCCATCCCGGTGGCCAAGCGTCCCGGGAGCAGCGTCTACGCCGGTACGGTGGTAGAGGAGGGCGAGTGCGTTCTCACGGTCACCCAGCACTCCGGGCAGGGCCGCTATGATAAGATCGTTGCCATGATCGAGGAGTCGGAGCAATTCAAGTCCGCGGCGGAGAGCCAGGCGGCTCACTGGGCAGATAAGCTGGTTCCCTACACGCTGGCGGGAAGTGCCCTGGTCTATCTTCTGACCCGGAATGTGACGCGGGCCATGTCTGTGCTGATGGTAGATTTCTCCTGCGCCTTGAAACTGTCCATGCCCCTGGCGGTGCTGTCGGCCATGGGGGAGGCCAGCCGCTTCCACGCCACGGTGAAAGGCGGAAAATATCTGGAGGCTATGGCGCAGGCAGACACCGTTGTTTTTGATAAGACCGGCACCCTGACTTACGCCAGTCCGGTCGTTGCCCAGGTGATCCCCTTTGGCGGAAAAGCGGAGTCGGAAATGCTCCGGCTGGCCGCCTGCCTGGAGGAACACTTCCCCCACTCTATGGCCAATGCCGTCGTTCAGGCGGCAAAGGAACGGGGCCTCTCCCACGAGGAACTGCACTCCCAGGTGGAATATCTGGTGGCCCACGGCATCGTCAGTACAGTATGCGGCGAGCGCGTTGTCATTGGAAGCGCCCACTTCGTTTTTGAGGACGAGGGGTGCGCCATCCCTCCGGAGGAACAGGAGAAATTCGAGAGCCTGCCCCGGCAATACAGTCACTTGTATCTGGCAACGGGCGGCGTACTGGCCGCTGTCATCTGTATTTCCGATCCGCTGCGGGCGGAGGCGGCCGATGCGTTAAACGCCCTGCGGGGCCTGGGCGTGAAAAAGATCGTCATGCTTACCGGAGACAGTGACCGCACGGCGGCGGCCATCGCCGCTCAGGTCGGCGTAGACGAGTACCGGGCGGAGGTGTTGCCGGAGGAGAAGGCCGGCGTCATCCAGCGGCTCCAGGCTGAGGGCCGAAAAGTGATGATGGTGGGCGACGGCATCAACGACGCCCCCGCCCTCACCCAAGCGGAGGTAGGCTGCGCCATCGGCAGTGGCAGCGACATTGCCATTGAGTCCGCCGACATTGTGCTGATGCGGGATGACCTGCAGGATGTCCCCCGGGCACTGCGCCTCTCATCGCTGACGCTGCGGGACATCAAGCAGAACCTATTCTGGGCCTTCTGCTACAACACCATCGGCATTCCCATTGCGGCGGGATTGCTGTATCTCTTCGGCGGACCGCTTCTCTCCCCCATGTTCGCGGGAGCCGCCATGAGCCTGAGCTCGGTATGCGTCGTGGGCAACGCCCTGCGGCTCGGGCGTGCGAGGCTGTAAGTTCGATGGAAAAAGGAGATGGTCCCATGGAAGATCAGAAAAAGCCCATCCCGGCCTCACAGGAGCCGGAGAGCGGCGAGTGCCGCCACAAGCACCGAGATGCTGCGGAATACGACTCCCTGCTGAGGCGTCTTAACCGCATTGAAGGACAGGTGCGGGGCGTCCGAGGCATGGTGGAAAAAGAAGCCTACTGCACGGATATTCTCACGCAGGTTTCTGCTATCCAGTCGGCCCTGAACGCCTTTTCCCGGGAGCTTTTGTCCAACCACATTCACACCTGTGTGGTGGCGGATATTCAAAACGGCCATCTGGAGGTGGTGGACGATCTGCTCGCTACCATCCGGAGGCTGATGAAATAAACAGCATGAGAGGTGTTTGATATGCGAACCAAAGAGGAATCCTATAAGCTTGTCCAGGAAAACCGCGCTCTGACCCCGTGACCCGCTGTCCCTGCCCCAGCACGCTTTGTGATTGGCATGGAACATGCAGAGAGTGCGTAGCGCTGCACCGTTATCATGGAGATCATGTGCCGTTTTGTTTGCAGCCCATTCTCAGGGATCAGATCGAAGCGCTGGTTTCCACGGTGGAGATGACAGCTGTGCCGAAGGCGGCCACGCCCATCGAATATCGCAGGTATGTGAGGGAGTGCGACCAGGAAGCCAAATGAATCTAAGATTTTCCGGCGCCATGCCTCTCTTTTTTCCATGCAGGCAGCTTTCGCGTGACAAGGGTGTACCCTTGCATGTGATCAATCAAAATACAGGAGGAATCATTTTATGACAAAAATTGCGGTCCCTGATATGATGTGTGAGAACTGCGTCAAGCGGATCACCAACGCGCTGACCGAGGCGGATCTCCAATTCTCGGTCAGTCTGGAAGAGAAAACCGTCACCATTGACGGGTGTGAAAACTGCGTGAAAACCGCAGTAAGCGAGCTGGAGGACCTGGGATTTACCCCGGAGATTCCGTAAAAATGTATATTTGCTGCCGGAACGGCAGGTACAGGCGGGGGCTCTGGGCTCCCGCCTGTTTTTCTACCATTCTCCCCCTACACAATGTTGTTACCGGCACCCAGGTAGATGTATGGTCCGTGCGGACCTCCTGCTTCCGAATCCAAACGCAAAGAAGGCAGAAACTCTGTGGAGTCATCCCCATACATCTACATCTGGACTTGTCTTTTTTCCCAAATCTGGTATACTAAAAAAAATGAGGCTGCTTTCGTGCGGCCTTTCAGACAACATTCCCTGTCTGAAAGCAGCTAATGCAGCCTTGAAATGCAGGATGAAACTAGGATATCCAAGTGATGAAAGAAACAGGAGAACAGCATGGAAACAAAAGCGGTACTTTTTGATTTGGATGGAACGCTGCTGCCGATGGATCAGGAGCGTTTTACCAAGACCTATTTTCAATTGCTGGCGGCCAAACTGGTGCCTCTTGGCTATGATCCCGCAAAGCTGGTGGACAGCATCTGGGCCGGAACTGCCGCCATGGTGAAAAACGATGGTTCCTGTACCAATGAGGAGGCTTTCTGGCGTGTCTTTTCTCAGATTTACGGAGAGGCCTCGCTGAAGGACAAGCCGTATATTGACACCTTTTACGCCGAGGAGTTCAATCAGGCTAAGGCAGCCTGCGGCTTTGCTCCCGCCGCCGCGGAGACTGTTGATCTGCTGAGGACAGCAGGAAAAACCGTGGTCCTCGCCACAAATCCAATTTTCCCCGCGGTGGCCACCCAGAACCGTATCCGCTGGGCAGGACTTCAGCCGGAGTCTTTCCGCCTGTATACCACCTATGAAAACTCCCATTATTGCAAGCCGAACCTGAAATACTATGAGGAAATCCTGCAGAACATCGGCTTCCAGCCAGAGGAGTGTCTCATGATCGGCAATGATGTGACTGAGGACATGGTGACGGCAAAGCTGGGGATGCGGGTCTTTCTGCTGACAGACTGCCTGATCAATCAGAGTGGGGCAGACCTCTCCCCCTATCCACAGGGTGGCTTTCAGGAGCTACAAGCATATTTGAGAGAGCTGATCGCTTAAATGGAAACACCCCGCTGAAATCTGATGATTTCAGCGGGGGTGTTTTACTCAGGGCAGTTCATCCAGAGAGGCAAAGGTATATCCCATCTCCTCCCACCGGGTCAACAGTTCATCCAAAATGTCCGCGTTGGTCTGAGAGGTGGAGTGCAGCAGTACGATTGCGCCGTTATGAATCCTGGGCAGGAGCTTTTCATAGGCGGCCTCCGCTGAGGGCTGATTGTCCGTGTACCAATCCACGTATGCAAGGCTCCACAAAATGGTCTTGTAACCAAGGGCCTGGGCCTGCTTAAGATTTTCCACACTGTACTTTCCCTGGGGCGGTCGGTAGTATTTTGGCATGGACTCCCCCACTGTCTCTTGGTACAGCGCCTCCAGGCTCTCCAGCTCTTCCTGAAAAGCCGCTTGGTCACTGATGGCGGACATATCTGGATGATGGTAGGTGTGGTTGGCCACAATGTGGCCTTCCGCCGCCATTCTCTTGACAATGTCCGGGGCCGATTCCACCATGTGCCCCACTACAAAAAACGCCGCCGGGGCGTTGTGTTTTTTGAGTGCATCCAGAATTTTCTCCGTACAGCCGTTTTCATAGCCGCAGTCAAAGGTCAGATAGATCACCTTTTGCGTGGTGTCCCCCACATAGCTGGCATCATACTGTGCCAGCTCCTCCGCGGTGGCGTTGCCCACCGGCGGCTCGCCCTCCACCGGGAAGGAGAGTCCCCAGTTATCTGAAGACGCCGGTACCGCCGCCTGTCCCGACGACGCGATCACCTCTCCCTGCAGCCAGAGCGCCCCCGCCAAAAACAGGCAGGGCACCAGCAGCATACAACCTGCGAGAATCCGTTTTCCAGCAGCCATTGCACATTCCCTCCTTTTTGCACTAGGATGCCCAGCTTTCCCCCATCCTATACCGCGTTGAAAAAAATGCCGAAATGTGCTATGGTTATATTTTAGGCAGCTTGAATGCAGTACAAATCGCTGAAAGGAGGCTTTTCATGCGTATCGCGCTCTGCGTTGACAACCGAAACGGCTTTTCCTTCAACCACCGCCGTCTCAGCCGGGACCGTGCCCAGCAGGAGAATCTGATGGCCCTGTGTGCCGGGGAGCCGCTGTGGCTGGCCTCCTGTTCCCTCCCCCTGTTCCGTTGGGCTGGAGACCAAGTCCGGGTTTTTGAGGCGCTTCCAGCGGCCTCTCACGGTCTCTTCTTTTTCGAGGACCGTCTGCCGCCTCCGGAGTGGGCGTCGGAGATCGTCCTCTACCGCTGGAACCGGGACTATCCAGCGGACATTCATTTCACCTGGGATTTATCCGTATTCACCTTGGCGGAGATTACAGAGTTTCCAGGAAGCTCCCATCCAGTCATCACCCGAAACATCTATGTGCGAAAAGAGAGAAGACCATGACAAAACGAAGAAATCAGAAAAAAATCAAATCCAGCCAGGCCATGGCGCTCTTGCTGCTGGCCCTGGTGGGCAGTGCATTATACCGCTATGCCGTCCCGGCATCCACGGCATCCATCCAGGACATTCCCGCTTACAACGGCTCTCCTTATGTGACAATCTCTGACAATATACCAACCTTTACAGAGCAAGACTGGACAACAGATTCCTATGAAATCTATGGCGCTCTGGATGCTCTGGGCCGCTGCACCAGGGCGGAGGCCTGCATCGGTCCGGATTTGATGCCCTCTGAAGATCGGGAATCTATTCAGGATGTGACCCCCACCGGATGGGTGCAGGAATCCTACAACTTTATCAGCGGTCAATACTTATACAACCGCTCTCACCTGATCGGCTATCAGCTGACCGGGGAAAATGCCAATGCGTGCAACCTGATCACTGGTACCCGCTATTTGAATGTGGAGGGAATGCTCCCCTTTGAGAATATGGTGGCAGACTATATCCAGGAGACTGGCAACCATGTTCTCTACCGGGTGACACCCATGTTTGAGGGTTCCGACCTGCTGGCCCAAGGCGTTCAAATGGAGGCTTGGTCCGTGGAGGATCAGGGAGACGGCATCTCCTTTCATGTGTTCTGCTACAACGTACAGCCCGGTGTGGAGATTGACTATGCCACTGGGGAGAACTGGATTGGAGAGGACACATGATGGAAAGTCTATGGAAGCACTTTGACCGCATCGTTGTGTTTGATACCGAGACTACTGGGATTATCTTTGAGCGGGATCGTATCATTGAGATCGGCGCGGTCGCGTTGGAAGCCGGCACAGAAACCCGCAGCTTTAACTGTCTGGTCCGCCTGCCTGGGAATGAGCTTCTGCCGCCATTTATTACGGAGCTCACCGGCATCACCGACCGCCAGCTCCAGGAGGAGGGCGTGGAACAGGCCAAGGCTGTAGAGTCCTTTTGCTGCCTGCTGGAAGGGGCGGGCCGTTCTTTGCTGGTGGCCTATAACGCACAGTTTGATCTGAATTTTTTGTACTATTTTCTCAAGCCCTATGGCCGGGTGGATATTCTGCGCACTCCCCACTTCTTGGATGCGTTGACCGTCTACCGGGACCGGCGGGATTATCCCCATAAGCTCTGCAACGCCATTGAAGCCTATGGCCTGGGTGAGAGCGCGGTGAACAGCCACCGGGCGGTAGACGACGCCCGGGCTACTGTTCAGCTTCTGGAGGCTATGTCCAGGGAGCGGGATGACTTGGACCGCTATCTGAACCTTTTCGGTACTCATCCCAAATACGGCCTCTCGGGTCGGAAAATTGCCTCTGTCACCTATCGTCCTCAGCCCTATCAGCGGACGGTCCCTCTCTATGAGCTTCCATAACGAATCCCGTGCTGCCGATGATCCAGTGATTTTCGCCCCGGATGCTCGGCTGCCGCGCTCTAAAATACGCCTGTGGACGCAGGCTTCTCTTTTAGAAAAATTTTGCTTTCCTCCTTCGCTGCCCGAACCGTAAAAGGTTCGGGCAGTCGCCTATTTGTCGTGGTGCTCCTATGTCATATAAAGTTCTATGCATTGCTCATATCCCGGACACCAGACAGGTCCGTGAATCTTACTCCAAATCTCTGGTAGGCTGATAAAAAATTGCCTGCTTTTGCAAAAAATGCTTGACCTTCTATCAGGTGGAAGGTGTACGCTCCTCTTTGCGAGCGTTCCTGCAAAAAATTAATTCTTAGTCTTGACAAATTGTATTTATGTGCTATTGTATTAAGCAGCTAATGCAATGACCTCAAATTTTTCAAATGATGAAGAAATGCTCCACCTGATTTCGTTATAAGAAGAAGCGGAACATTGGAATCCATCCAGAGCTAAGGAGAGATGAATGATGAATGAAACACTGATCCCTGAGGAACCCCCCAAGAAGAAATTTCCTCGCTTGGGAAAGCGGGGAAAAATTGCCGCCGGCGCGTTGGCTGTTGTAGTCCTGGCGGCGCTGGTACTGCCAAGGCTTGGGCAGGGCACCGCTGCAGCGGTGTTGCCGTATCAGCTCTACCAGGCGGCGCGGCAGAACCTGACGGTTTCCGTCTCCGGTTCCGCTACCCTGGAGCCTGCCGACTCCTATCAGGTCACAACGCTGATCTCCGGCACGATCCAGGATGCCCCCTTTGAGGAAGGCGCCATGGTGGAAAAGGGCGCCCTGCTCTACGCCATGGACCACAGCGACGCTCAGGACTCTGTCAACCGGGCTAATCTCTCCCGGGA
>ENA-OWPD01000287-OWPD01000287.1-human-gut-metagenome-genome-assembly--contig:-NODE-287-length-63956-cov-7.462418_pt1 | contig 63956 bp, 49 predicted proteins | sample MGYA00248262_ERZ651842 | MGnify/ENA primary metagenome ERZ651842 (study PRJEB26924, sample SAMEA4378253) | human gut metagenome | biome: human gut; feature: human-associated habitat; material: faeces... | reverse complement strand
TGGGAACATTCGACGGGCCGGGCTTACGGCTCGTCGTTTTTCTTCAAGGATGCAATTTCCGCTGCCTGTATTGTGCCAACCCCGACACGATAGCCGGAAAAGGAGGCACACCTACCCCACCGGAAGAAATCGTCCGCATGGCTATGAGCCAACGTCCTTTTTTCGGGAAACGCGGAGGAGTCACTTTCTCCGGAGGAGAACCTACGTTTCAGGCCAAAGCACTAGTCCCTTTAGTGCGTGAACTGAAAGAAAAGGGAATACATGTATGCATAGACAGCAACGGCGGTATCTGGAACGAAGAAGTTGAAGAACTTTTCAAACTGACGGATCTTGTATTGCTGGATATTAAAGAGTTCAATCCGGCACGCCATCAAGCACTGACCGGAAGAAGTAACGAGCAAACCATCCGCACGGCAGCATGGCTGGAAGAAAACGAGAAACCTTTCTGGCTGCGTTATGTATTAGTGCCCGGATACAGCGATTTCGAGGAAGACATCCGCCGTTTAGGAGAAGCTCTGGGAAAATATAAGATGGTGCAACGAGTGGAAATCCTGCCTTATCATACATTAGGCGTACATAAGTATGAAGCGATGGAGCAGGAATACAAGCTGAAAGACGTAAAAGAAAATACCCCCGAACAACTTGAAAAAGCCGCGGAGGTATTTAAAGAGTATTTCACTACTGTGGTGGTCAATTAACCACCACAGTAATAAATAGGATAAAAATCACCATGTCTCTGCTTTCACCTCAAAACAGGGACACTCTTTGATCCGCTCCCAAGGGTCAACAATTCCATTATAATTAGTATCAGGACTCAAGTCCCGGTGACCGACCACCTTTGCATCCGGATAACGCTGCAACAACTCGCTTACCAGACGATGCATCGCCTCTTTCTGGCGGGAAGTACGCGTATCTGCTGCCTTTCCGTTCTCATCCAGCCCGCCTTCATAACACACCCCTAAACTAATCGCATTAAAACCGCGTGCATGAGCACCCACCGTATCTTCATCCCTCATCGGTTCTATCTGTCCCGACTTGCGAATGTAGTAATGATACCCCCAACACGAAAAGCCCCGAAAGCGATGGGCAGTGTCCACATCCTTCGCCGTGAAGTCGCGATCGACACGGGTAGCAGAGCAGTGAATCACAATCAGACTAATCTTTCTCATCGTCCTTCTCCCTTTCCGTCGTTTTCACATTACACACTTCCTTATGGGTAGCATTGAAGCGCACCTCTCTCACAATTCTGTTCCGCTTTCTTTTTCCGAAGAAAGGCACAAGGAACATGATTACATCCAAAATCTTAGTTACAATTTCTTTCATTTGATCCAATATTAAAGTTATCATGCTGCCGGGTCCGGAGCTTCTCCGCTTCCACCACCGTCTGAACCACCACCGGAACCTTTGTCATCGTCTTCTCCTTCATTGCCGCTACCGCCCGTTTGAGCCACCGCACGCGTCGTTACCTGCTGGTAGCTAAGAATCTTCGTGATGTCCGCCAACGTCTTTCCGGGACGAAAAATAATATGGGCAGCCGTAATCAGCGAACTTGAAAACTCCTTGACCGACACAGCTCCTTCACTGTTCAACCCGATCTGCAAACTGCCCAAATCACCCAGCCGGACTATTCTTCCCGCTTTCAACGCACGCTTCGCCTCATAAAGAATACCCGAAATGGCGGCACGCACATCTGTCTCCGTACAGGTAGACCGACTGGTGATTCCTTCGCACAACTCTTCAAAATCCAACTCTCCCGAAGCCTGTGCCTGCGCGTAATACTTTGCCGACTCATCCTTTTTGGCAGGATTCTTGCGCGGCACTACTGAATAAGTTACTGTCATTGCCATAATAAAATAATTTTAAGATTTCACACATTTCGAACGCGTTCCTTATTTGTTAACGACATAAAGATAACACATTTTTCACCCTCCGGATTCCCCAACGAAGTTTCCTGATATTCTATGAATAATAATGACGTTATTCTTTTAATAAACCATTAATTTTCAGTAACTTTATAGCATAAATCAAACATTATTAATCATGTATTATCCGGACCAGCCGTTTCATATCCGCACTTATAAAAAGTCGGAGTTAGCTCATCTTTACAACCCCAACGTATGTCTTAAAGTAGCCTTACAAATACTACGTCGTTGGATTGTCTACAACCTTCCGCTCCTGCAAGAACTCGAACAAGAAGGCTATCGTGCCCGCAACCGCCTTCTCTCTCCCCGGCAGGTGGCAACGATCATACGCTATTTGGGAGAACCCTAGGAACTTAATCAAAAAAACGAAAAGTTCCATTCTATTATTTTACAAACAAATTTCTTTGCAACCGCAAATTAAAAAGAACAAACCAACATGGATCATTTTACCATCTTTCAAGACTTTTACCGCGTCATAGCCGAAATGACAGAAGAAGAAATCGTATCGGCCATCAGCAACGGCACATACCGGGAAACAGTGGAGGACGTGCGCCGAATCTTCGCGGAACAAGGCGAGAAAGCAGCCAACGAAAAGAAAATAGAACTACCGGAAATCACCTTTTCAGCCAACTACCGGGGAGGACGTTCAAACGCAACTCTCGTCAAGTATCTGGGATACATCGTGGTAGACATCGACCATCAGACACAGGAAGCATTGGCACGCATCCTCGCACTGGCAAAAAAGTGTGCCCACACCCGCATCGCTTTCATCAGTCCCAAAGGAATGGGACTGAAAATCGTGGTACGTGTATGCCGGACGGACGGGACATTGCCCGAAACGATTCAGGAAATTGAAGATTTCCATCATGCCGCTTATCACAAAATCGCTTCCTTTTATGCCCAGCTCTGCGGAGTTGAGGTCGACACTTCCGGACAGGATGTCAGCCGCACTTGCCTGTTCTCTTACGATCCGGATATTTATTTCAATCCCGATGCCACAGCTGTCATCGTGGAACAGCCACCGATGTTCTTCAAGTCTCAAAAGAAGAAAAGAGCATCCGGCAAAAAGAAAAAGACGACAACACCAGACAACAATCCCCTCACCGAACAAGTGGCACTCAACTACCATTCCTCGCACGCTTCCTTAATGGTGACTCTGAACTATTATCACAATAAATCCGAAAAGTACGTCACCGGCAACCGGAACAACTACCTGCATTGCCTGGCTTGTATGTACAATCGCTACGGCGTCCCCCAGGAAGAGGCGGCAGCTTTTATCAAGAGCCAGTTCACCGATCTTCCCGCGGATGAAATGGACGCACTAATCGGGAGTGCTTACGGACACAACGAGGAATTCGACACCCGCAAGCTGAATAGTACGCAGAAGCGAATGTTACAGATTGAGCAACATATCAAAGAAAATTACGATACACGCTACAACGAAGTGCTTCATATCATGGAATATCGCAGAAGGAAAACGGACACGGAGCAACCGGAACCTTTCCATATTCTCGACGAAATGATGGAAAACAGCATTTGGATGGAGATGAACGAACTGGGCTATTCGTGCACCGTCAAGACGATTCAGAATCTGATCTACTCCGACTTCAGCATCACCTACCATCCTATTCGCGAGTATTTAGACTCGCTGCCTGAATGGGACGGAACGGATTATATCGGTATCCTTGCCAACAGCGTGCATACTAGTCACCAGAAATTTTGGGTAGAATGTCTGGAACGTTATCTGGTGGGAATGTGCGCTGCCGCCACACAAGACGATGTGGTGAACCACACTGTTTTGTTGCTTTGCAGCGAAATACAGAACATCGGAAAGACTACGTTTATCAACAACCTGCTGCCGCCCGAATTGCGCGCCTATCTTTCTACCGGTCTTATCAACCCGAGCAACAAGGATGATCTAGCCAAAATAGCGCAGGCAATGCTTATCAATCTGGATGAGTTTGAAGGGATGAGCGGACGGGAACTGAATATCTTCAAGGATTTGGTTACCCGCAAAGTAATCAGCATCCGCCTGCCATACGCGCGGCGTTCGCAAAACTTTCCTCATACGGCTTCTTTTGCCGGCACATGCAATTACCAGGAAGTGCTTCACGACACCACAGGTAACCGCCGTTTTCTCTGCTTTCATGTCAACTCGATGGAGTTTATCAAAATAAACTACGCGCAGTTGTATGCACAAATCAAGTATCTGCTCAACAAGCCGGGGTATCAGTATTGGTTCACCCAATCGGAAAACTCACGGATTGAAGAGAACAACGAGGATTTCATTTTCCACTCACCGGAAGAAGAACTGGTGTTGACACATATCCGCAAACCGGAACGTTTCGAAAAGGTGCATTATCTGACGGTCACTGAAATTGCGGAATTGATTCGCGAACGAACGGGGTATCAATATTCTCACGGAACCAAAGCCCAACTAGGAAAAGTGATGTCCAAACACGGCTTTGAATTTCATAAGGGAAAAAACGGGAGAAGATACACTGTATTCATTATTGATACGGAACAGGTGAAATCAAACAGGCTATATGAATAAGATTTCATCTCCTTCGCACGCAAAAAGGTGAGGGTTGGTGAGGGTACTTTTGCAACTTTTCATTTTTATATTTCTTATTTCTATTCTTCTATTTTCTTCTAAAAAAAATACGAATGTTAGAAATTTACCCTCACCTACCCTCACCTTTTCCTTTTTCTTCCTCAAAAAAACGGTGGGAAATTTGAAAAAGACAGTTATCTTTTTCAAATTTCCCACCATGTTTTTTTTAATCGCTTCTTATAAAGACATCGAAAATTCGATCCTACAACCTAACGCATTCATGATGCGATAGAAGGTAGAAACCTTAGGTTCTGTCTGACCACTTTCCACTCTTGAAATATAAGAACGGTCGGAACCGATACGCCGGGCTAATTCTGCTTGAGTAATCTTAGCCTTTTTCCTTGCGTCTTCGATAATTTGCCCGGTGTAGAAAGCATACGCTTTTTCTTCTGCTTCCGCACGTTCGGGAGTACCTTCTGCTCCAAATTTCGCATCAAGAACAGCGTCATAATCTACTATTTGATGATTGTTTATCTGCATAATATTCCTCCTTTATTTTTAATGCTTTATCTATTTCAGTACGGATCTTACGTTTCTTTTCCATACTGCAAATATACGAATTGTTGTTCAACTATACAACAATCGTCTTTTTATTTTATATTATTTTTCCTCAAATTCTCCTGCACGCTTTTTCTTCTCATAAGCCACTAGCGTCTCTACACTAAGCGTTTTCCCATTCTTAGGGCTTATCACATCTACAACGCTTGCTAACGCACGAAAAGTCTGTTCGCAATTTGCTACTCCGTCATACGTCAACCTACCCAGATTGATGGCATCGAGCACAACAGAGACATATTGCTTCGGATTTCCCCGATACTCGATGATGACAGGCGTGAGATGCGACATCTCTCGAGTCAGTTGACTGACGATTCTTTTTTTTGGTCGAGCAGATCCATTAATTTTTCACTATGCACATTGATTTGTGCGGTTACTTCACGAAGTTCGTCTTTCAATGAACACAATAATTCATCATTCAATGAATTTTCCATAAAACTTTCTATTTAATTGATTATAAAAAAGCCATTCCAGAAAGATAAGCAATCATTACTTACTTCCCGGAATGGTGTCTAATACCTCGAAAACAAAGACTTATATTCTAACCTAATGTACTCACTTTAATCCATTTCTTTTGATTTTGCATTCCATACCAGCAAAGCAAACAACACCGAAAGCAAAGCAGCACCAATCCAAAACCAATTGATATAGGTAAAGTCATAAACATCTACTCCATTCTGAACAGTCTTTTGCCCTTCTATCAGTATACCGCTCATCACGTCCTGCAATCCGGCACCGATGTAGCTGGCAATACCGACTACTCCCAATGCAGCACCCGAAGCATTACGGGGAGCAATATCCACTGCCATCAAACCACCCAGAAAACAGATCAAAACTCCGATACCTAAACCGAAAAGAACCATTGCCAACACGTCTATCCAAAAATGAGCTCCCGGAACTAAGAGAAACAAACAAAGAGCAAACACATTCATCAACCCGAAAATTAACGCAGGAACATTGCGACGTCCACCAAATAACTTATCGGAAATAACACCTGAAAACATAGTACCGATTATGCCACAGACCGGACAAATAGAAATGATAAAACTGGCATCCAAGGTGGAGTAACCCTTTTGAGCTTCCAAATAAAAAACGCCCCAACTATTGATAGCATAACGACTGATATACATAAAAGCACTCGAAAGAGCCAGTATCCAAATGGCAGGCATCAGCAATACCTGACGCTGTGCTTTATTAAAATCAGCCGTTTCTGTCTCACTCATTTCCTTTTTCTGTTTGGGAACATTCACCGAAGGAAATCCCATGCTTTCGGGAGTATCATGGAAGAACTTCCAGACGATCAACGCTCCTATCAATCCCACTATACCGGCTCCGAAGAAACCATACCGCCAGCCCAACACACTGACAATTGAGGCTATTATCAGAAAAGTCAACGCTTCGCCGATATTATGGCTCGCAGACCAAAAGCCATAGTATGAACCGCGCTCTTTGTCCGTGAACCAACGAGAAAGCCCTACTACACAAGAGGCTGCTCCCATAGATTGAAACCAGCCGCTAATCCCCCAAAGGATAGCGAACAGGATAAAAGAATTAGTAAAACCGAGACAGAGGTTAACCAAAGCAGTTATCAATAAACCGGTAGTCATAAAACGGTTGATATTGCTGCGGTCGGCAAGGAAACCGTTCGTGAATTTCCCGATGGCATAGGTGAAAAACAATACGGAACCTATGATGCCTAACTCTGTTTCCGAAAAAATGCCTTCATCTACAATAGGTTTCTTTACGACATTCAGACTAAGACGGCACACATAATACATACCGTAACCAAAAGTCGCAGAAAGGAAGGTAGACCATTTCAGAAACTTCAAACGGCGGGCATCGGATGAAGACAAAGTTTCTCCGTTACAAGGTCTCGGTGAAGAGACCTTGTAAAAATTGATTAGTTGTTTCAACATGAAGGAAGTGCGTTTAATCGTGAAGTTTCTTGTTACGCAAATACTCCAATAATAAAGCAGGACGATCTGTTTGAATTAGCTTGGCTCCCTGGGCAATTATCCACCCCCAACTTTCATCCGGCTGATGAAGTTCTACTGCGCGGTCGTCATCATGGCCGCCACATAGTTCAGGCCAAAGCGAATTTATAAAAAGATTAGAGCCTGTATTACGTACTTTCTTTATCAAATTAAGAATCTCCGGACTGTCATTATCAAAAACCAGTTCATAGGCAGCAGGTTTCATGTGTGTCTGATAACTATCAATGACAGCTTCCGCTCCTTCTTTATGAAGCTGCACAACAGGCATAAAAATTACTTTATCTAACACATCACCATTTTCTGCTTTAACTTGTTCGTAAGGAAGTTCGGCTTTAATTACACAACATTCTATTGTTCCTGTTTTCTCAAGAACAGCATAAACTTCCTGAAAATAATCATATCCTTTATCAATATTTACCATAACTTTCCCTTTACACAGCAGCATGACTTCTTCTAATGTAGGAATTTGGTGTCTCGTTTTACAACCTACCCCATTTTTCAACTGCATTGCTTTCAATTCCGCCAAGGTATAATCTTCCACTTTCCCTTTTCCATTCATTGTACGATCTACCGTTCTGTCATGAATCAACACCAAATGTCCATCTTTCGTTTTTTTTAAATCTATTTCCACCATGTCAACTCCCATATCAATACAGTTTTGTATACCTTGTAATGAATTCTCTGGTGCATTACGCCAATCGGCACGGTGAGATACAACCATAATATCACTATCATTCCCTATAAAGGTTTGATTTTTTCGATACTCCCTATTTTCTGCCTGTTGAGCATGCAATCCAGATAATATAAATACATATAATAAAATACAATATAATCTCATTTCAATATTCATTCATTATTTTATCGTTCTTCCTTCTCTTTTCCTATCTCCCCAAAATGTCTGATATTTTAATTCTCCACCATATATATATCCGGTGGAGAATATACGGTCATTATAGCTCAATCCTCTTTTTAAGTACCCGACTATGTTCAGCCTCAAATCCCATCACATGGCTTTCAATAGAAAGATCAATTGAGCTGGTCAGATAAGAAGCATCTTGGTTAGCCACTGCTAAAACAAAATCTTTGACAATGCCAAAGTCACCACCTGCATGCCCCTCATATCCGGGCAAAGATGATATATCCTGATTCCAGACAGAATGTTTATTGGTTAAGAAATCCGTCACCTCAAACTTCTTCATATCTCCTTTCAGCCATCCTTTAGTGCCCATAATACAAGTCAATCGACCGCCAGTTGCCGTAAATGCCTCCATAGAAAAAGCACCAGTAATGTTTCCTTCAAACTCCATTGAAGTAACAAAATGATCGCACTGATCATTATTGCATCTAAAAACGCAACGTCCATAATCTGTAGTTCTTAATTTGTCCATAATCAACGAAGCATATTTTTTATCATTCCGTTCATTATCCGGAATATCAAACACATAAAGATAACGTCTATCTTTCAAATAAATACGTTTAGCCGAGTAAGGACATTCTGCCTCCACAGCACAATCAAGGCAACGTTCCGTAGATCCAGCCGGGGCATTTTCGCGCTTAAACAAAGTTAAGCCACCATAAGAACTAAGAGACTTGCACGGTTTGTTGACTAACCAACGCATCATATCCATGTCATGACACGATTTTGCTATAACAATAGGAGTAGTTTCCCGAGCACTCTTCCAATTACCGCGAACATATGAGTGAGCCATATGATGGAAGCGAATACATTCCATATGTTGAATACTGACAATATCGCCAATCATACCTGCGTCCAAAACTTTCTTCATCGCCATAAAATAGGGAGCATAGCGCAACACATGGCATATCCCCACAATGCGATTATATTTCTTGGCATACTTCAGAATATCCGTACATTCTTTTACAGATTGAGCGACCGGTTTCTCCAGTAAAACATCATAACCAGCTTCCAATGCCTTCAAACAAGGATGATAGTGTAAATTATCCGGAGTAGCAATAATGACGGCATCCGCGAATTTAGGAATACTGAATACTTCAGACCAATCATTAAAACAATGTTCATCTGATAAATTATATTTATTTTTCAAGTGTAGTTTTCGTTCTTTATTTATATCTGCCACACCAACTATTTTCAGTGATTTTGAAAAATGCTCCGAATAACTTGCATAGGTGCGCCCCCGGGCACCAGCACCAATAACAATCGCTGTTATTGGCTTATCTACTACTGCTTCTTGACTTTCAAGAGTAGACGATAGTTCCTCTATAAGCCCATTATTCTGTTTTTTTTTCTGTTGCAGGCTTTCCATTGCTTGAGATACTGATGTAAAATTACTCATCGCGGCAGCTGCTGCACCAGCTCCCATTATTCTTAAAAATTCTGCTCTATTCATTTTTTATTATTTCAATTTATTAATGAGGTAAGTAAAGTATTCCACTCCTTATTTGATTTCTAAAACTGCCATTATAGCTTTATGGTCAGAAAGTACTTCTTCAAAAATTTTAGTTTCTTTCACCACCCATCTATTTTGAGGATAATAAGCCACATGATCAAAAGTGTTACTTACGGCTAAATCCCATACAGTACTTAGTAAGTTGATATGTTCCGTACCAACTCTTCTGTTCAAGTCACCTGCCAAGACACACAACTCTCCTGTCTGAGGTATCTTTGTCAATTCTCCTACTTGCAACAAACCATTAGAAAGATTCGCCATATCCAAATGTGTACCGACAACGCACACGGAAGTACCATCATCTAGTACTATTTTCACAATGGCAGCACAACGCTTTTCTGTCCCCGAAGTATAAGGCAATATTTTCTTTTGTGTCTCATCAAAACTATATTTGCTTAAAATAGCATTCCCATACTTTCCACCATGAGCATCAATTGCTGGGAAAAACATCCCATGCATACCAGTCAGGTATGATAATTCCAATAACATATCAACTCCTTTAGAACGAGTAGTATAGTAATCTACCTCTTGTAACGCTACAACATCTGGATTTTGTTTTTTTATAAAAGAAGCCAATTGTTCCAATGAAGCATCAGCCCCGGCATGTATATTAAAAGACATGACTTTTAAGGTTGTCTGCGCATAACCGTCAAACAACATATTCAATAATACAGCAATCAAAAAAAACTTTTTCATTTTATTATAATCTAATTCCATTTAACATTCTATTTCAATATCATTTTAACCCAAGTAGCCTTGTAAACTGAAGTCAATTCTTCTCCTTCTATTTGTATAAGCTGAGTAGTCCAATTCTGTTTTAAAGGAGCCAATATGAAATTATATTCAGTCTTGGAACTTAGAGAATTATTTTCCGCCGAATTGTATATCTTACGATATTTCCTATCCAATATATCAAAGACAGAACTAGATTCGTCAGCATAAACCGCAGCAGCAATCACTAACTTTTTCGACACAATATCAGCAAAGTTAGCCAAAGCTTCTGCTTGTCGAAGTTGCTTATCGGCATCATTTTCATCAAACCTACAAGTCGCAACCCAAACATCTTCACCATCTTCAAGCTGATATGTTACAATACCAAGTGATAAAACGTCACCCAACTCTTTCTTTTCTGTTGAATTAATAATGGATTTAGATAGAAAACCGGTTCCCTTCCCCGGAACAAGATAAGACTCACTAAAAAAGTGATTTTGCCACCTTTGACCTTTTTTGCTTAAAGCGTAGGCCGTTTTCATTGGAAAACCATTTCCGGTTCTCTGTATGGCTGCAATATCACTATTAACATCACCAATCAGTCCGGCTAAAGCGTCTGCATTTTCTATGTATCCGACATCAACAGAAAGCAAAGAAAATGTTTTTTCAGAAACCGGATCATCAACATCTTTTTTTATGTCCAAGTCTTCATCAATAGATGAAGAACAAGCTGCCAGTAAAAATATGGTCAAGCCAAGAAAAAAATTACTAGTTCTCATATTCTTCATGTTATGGAGTCCATCCGAAATATACAACTCAAAATAAGCCGTTTCAAATGGACTCATTATTTATCTAAGTTTATTCCCAACCGGGATTATTTGGTAGTAAGTTCGGATTTCTTTGGGTTTGAATAAAAGGAACCGGCCATAAATAGTTTTTCGGTTCAACAAAGATTCTACCAGTCATCAAAATTATATTCCCATCTTCATCCAACGGCAAGTCATCAACAAAGACCTGTTGATCTGGATTCAGAGATGCTTTGCGTATTCCTTTCACGTCTTCCGACAACAATTTACCTTGTTTCCAACGTAGTATATCAAAATAACGTTCACCCTCAAGAGCTAACTCCACTCTTCTTTCCCGACGTATCTCATCACGCAAGTTCATGCCATTCGACTCCAAATCTGCAAGAATCATCAAAGGAGCAGCAACTCTACCCCTCAACAGATTAATAGAACTGTTGATATCTGTTTGGTCTATTTGATCACCTCTCATATACTTTGCTTCAATCCAATTCAGAAGAACCTCCGCATAACGAATCAAGGGTATGTCATTCATATCCTTATTATATCTGGCAACTGCCGATATCTCCACAAACTTTCTAAAATACCAGCCTGACGGAGTTCTACAACCAGACAAAGCTGTTCCACCAAGTTTGGGTTGATAATATGTACTGTTCTGTGGGTTTCCTCCCCATTTAGTAGCCCGTTTTAATACAGTTTGTTCTAATCTTGGGTCTCGTCCGTCAAACAAAGTTACATATGTCTTATCATTATAACCGCTAGCCGGATTAGTAACAGGCAATCCATTGCATAAATATGCATCTACCAATGAACGTGAAGGAGCCATTCGTGCCTCTTCATTAGGCACCTGTAATTCACGACTCAAGTTATGCGTTTGCTTAGCATCCTCACTAAAAACTCTTGTTAAAATAAACTCTTTGTTCTTACTATTCTTAGAAGCATTCCCCGCATAAGTAAACATTTCATAATAGGATGTAGCAGGATTTCCGTTACTATATAATTCATGATAACCGGTCTCCATTACTAGCTCCGCACTTGAAACAGCAATATCCCAACGCTCATGATAAAGGGCAAAACGAGAACTAAGAGCCCAAGCCGCTTCTTTGGAAGGTCTTCCAAATTCTGTCGTTTTCAAATCTTTAGCATAAGGTAATTGGTTACTTGACAGTTCTAATTCTTTTAGTACCCAATCTACCAGTTTTTCTTTATCTTCACGTGCTCCATACAACTCCGAATCACTAATATCCAATGTACGGGTTACCCAGGGAACATCACCAAAGAAATTTATCAAATATACGTAATGGTATGCACGCATAAAACGGGCTTCTCCGGCATATCTTTCTCTTTTTTCCGGAGCAACCTTTTCCGCTCTTTCATAATTCTCAAGGAAATGATTACAACGACGAATTCCATTATAGTTAGTATCCCACTCCGAATTAATAGTAGATAAATCACTTGTAAATGTACCCGCACCTATATTCTTATAACTTGCACTTCGTTCTCTTACAACATTATCTCCCAACATTTCCATATCGACTGATGTTCCTTTCCCACGCAAACCATTAATACAAGCATTCGCGGCAAGAATAAGGTGTTCTTCCGTTTTCCAGTAAGTCTCATCTGTCAAATCATCCAATGGGATTCTATCCAGAAACGAATCATTACATCCGCTCAATATAATGACACAAATTAAACCGATTAATATTTTACTATTTACTTTCATACCAAATAATTATTTTAAGGTTATACTTAAACCAAACGAATAAGAAGCTGTAATAGGATAATAACCGCCATCACTTATAGGAGATTCCGGATCATATGAAGAAAAGAAATCTGTCAAAGTCCACAAATTCTCCCCCGAAAAATAAACTCTTAAATTACTAATACGCAGTTTTGACAAGAAATTAATCTTTTGAGCCGGGAATGTATATCCCAATTGAATATTCTTCACACGTAGATAAGATGCATCTTCAATCCAAAACGAAGAAAACTTCTTATTATATGTTTCATCATATGTAAAACGAGGATAAGTAGCATGAGAATTTTGGTTGTCCCATGTCCAACGGTCTAAATGTACTTTCTGAGGATAGTTCGCGACTTCTGTAAAAGCATGTCGTCCCATTCCGCCAACGTAACCGTCACACTTGCCTACACCTTGCAGAAACACTTTAAGATCAATGCCTTTCCATGCTGCATTTACCCCTAAAGAGTATGTATATCTAGGAATAGCACTACCAATATAAGTACGGTCATCCTTTGTTGTTATCTCACCATCACCATCCAAATCCCGGTATTTAATATCTCCTGGCTGCACCTTTGTTCTCAATTCTTCTATAACCGGAGTACTTTTTTTAGGAGTATACTTTCCTGTATTCACATCATAGTCAAAATCATCTACAGTATAGAGCCCATCAGCCTGAAATCCCCAAAAAGCATCGATAGGATAGCCAACAGCACGTATCTGATCACCACTAAAATCATCTGCAGTATTACCCATACTTACGACCTCATTCTTAACATCAGATAAGTTGAAATCCACACCATAAGTAAAGTTTTTACCGATCTTATCTTTCCAGGAAAGAGCTAACTCCCATCCCTTATTACGTACCTTACCTGCATTCTGGTAAGGCTCCGTCACACCCAATACTCCTGGTAATTCAACTCTTAACAATATATCATCTGTATCCTTTATAAAATAATCGAATGACATATTTAACTTATTGTTAAACAAGCCCATGTCTAACCCTAAATTGGTCATTTTTATAGTCTCCCACGTAATATACCTATTAGAAGCACTATTCTGCCGCATAGCTGAGGTTATACTTCCTCCAATAGGCATTATAGAAGTAGTCGGTTCTATAGTAGCCATATAAGGATAAAGCGATGATGTATATTGGTTTCCTAAAGTTCCATATGAAAGCCGGAATTTCAAATTATCAAGCCAACTTCGTGTACGCCTCATAAATGTCTCTTCAGATATTCTCCAAGCAGCAGAAACAGAAGGAAAATATCCTCCTCTATGATCGGGATGAAAACGGGAAGATAAATCATAGCGTAAGTTTGCTTCAAACAAATAACGGTCATCAAAGTTATAATTGATTCTTCCAAAACCAGAACGAAGCGCCCATTCCTCGCCCATGCCATCGTTATCAAATTTCTCGGTTCCAGCATTAAGTACATGTAAATCATCAGATACCAAATCTTGACGAGATGCGTTCATTGTTTGGTTTTCATTCCACTCCTGTGAAAACCCTGCCAATAAATGAACCGTATGTTTACCAAATGTCCGTTCATAATCACCTTGTACAAGGATGTTCTGATAACGTTCTGAAATATCTCTCTGAGAAATGCTGCTAGTAGTAGACGAAGAAGCCAAAGGAGTATCTGTATCCGGTATATAATGCTGTATCTTATTACTCTGCTGCTTACGCAATACATCTTTGAGACGAGTAGCATATTGTATTTTGGCAGTAAATCCTTTCAAAATTTCCATTTCACCACCCAAACTCAGGTTTGTTTCACGAGCTTTGTAGTTAATAAAACCACCATCATATATAATAGCTATCGGATTGGCAGAACTCCCTCCATACCCCCATCCTCCATCTGTAAAACGAACAGGAGTTAATGGAGAACTCCTTAGTGCTTTATAGAAAAGACCGTCACTTGACGAATCACTACTGGCAGGAGTCCAATTATCCACGTCAGTATATCCAAAGTTTGCATCAATTTTTACTCTATCCAACATAGTAGTGGTAACTTTCACTCGAAGATTATTTCTTGATGCATGGTAACCATTGCCTACAAATAATCCTGATGTTGACAAATTACCGTATGACAGATAATAACCAAGGGATTTACTTCCTCCATTCAAACTTACATTATGTCCGTGCTGTGGCGCCGTACTTCTATAAAGCTCATCCACCCAATTGACATTAGCCCTATTATTGAGGTCTGTTCTGTTTATTACAGCATCAACATCCTCCTGAGTATATCCCCATGGCTTACCGACATTGGCAGTCGCCTCCTTCAATAAAGTCAAATATTCAACCGCATCACACATTTCAGGAAGAGCAGTCGGAGTTTGCAAAGCAAAAAAACCAGAGTAAGTAATCGTAGGAGTCATATCCTTATTCGCCTTCTTAGTTGTTACCAAAATAACTCCATTAGCCGCGCGTGAACCATAGATTGCAGATGAGGCTGCATCTTTTAGAACTGAAACAGATTCTATATCACTCGGATTTAACGTATTGATATTACCCTCTACCCCATCAATCAAAATCAAAGGGTTAGAATTATTCAGTGTTCCAATACCACGAATCCGTATACTAGTATTATTATCACCCGGACGGCTCGTTGTATTTGTAATAGAAACTCCAGGTAAACTACCTTGCAATCCAGTTACCGCATTATGAATTGGACGGGCAGCCAAAACATCACTATTCACCGAAGCCACAGAACCGGTCAAGTTCACTTTTTTCTGAGCGCTATAACCTACAACAACAACTTCATCCAACAATTCAATATTCTCTTTCAAAGAGATTGTTATATTTGATCTATTGTTAAGCAAAACGGCCTGATCAATATAACCTATATATGAAGCCCATAATTGTGTTGTTCCCAATGGTATCTCTAAAGAAAAACGGCCATCCAAATCTGTAATCGTTCCGTTAGAAGTTCCTTTAACTGTTATACTGGCACCAACAATCGGATTCCCATGTTCATCGACTATCGTACCTGTTATTTTCTTTGTGGATTGTTTACTCTGTTGAGTTTTACGAACTAAAACGATAACATTTTCGTGTTCATGGGTGTAAGTCAATTCCATCCCATCCAGAAGTTGCTTCATTGTCTGATCAATTGTTGCATCCTTTACATTCAAAGATATTTTCTGATTTAATTCTGGAAGATTCTCATTATAGAAAAACCTATAATTACTTACCAGTTCAACCTTCCTTAAGGAAGCTCTCAAAGAAAGTTCTTTCACGTTCATCGTTATTTGGGAATAAGTTTCAAAAGAAAAATTCAGGAATAACATAAAACAAATAGTCCGCAATACTTTCCAGTTTTTACTTCTCCCTATATGAGTTTGCGGGAGTTTAACAAAAGTTGTTCTGTGTTTCATATATCAATACTTTTAAGTTATTTGATAGGTATACAAGTTACTACCTCATTCCATCCAAACCCCTATTCCCCTTTAACTTTTATTAAGTATTTCAATAAAAAAAGCCATTCTTGAAAACACAAAGAATGACCTTTTTATATCAATCAAAAATTACTATCTATTTCTCCTTCAAAACAATCACCGAACCGTCCATTTCATAATAGAAAGGTGAAGTAAGCATCAGGATATTCAATGCATTCTGTATGCCACCTCCCGGAATGGTTCCGGTGAAATATTCATTAGGTAGTTTATTGGAGTCGAAACGAATCTCTACGTCATAGATACGTGAAAGGGTTTTCATTATATTTTCCAAAGATTCTTTCTCAAAATAAATATTTCCTTTCGTCCATTCAATATAGTCACTCGGGTGTACTTGAGTGGCTGTTATCTTATGAGTGGCTTTATTATATTCTATTTTGTCGCCGGGCTTCATGATATGCGATGTTTTCTGCGCATAGACTCCTACTTTTCCTTCCAAAAGAACGACCGTCACGTCTTTGGCATCTTCATAGGCAGATACATTAAAAGAAGTACCGAGTACTTTCACTTCCAAATCGCCTACCTGTACAATAAAGGCGCGCTTTTCATCATGAGCTACTTTGAAATAGGCTTCACCATTCAGTTGCACACGACGCACATTTTCTCCGAAGTTATTCAGATAGCTTAATTGTGAAGCTGAATTGAGAACGACATTCGTTCCGTCCGGCAATTCGATGGTTGCTTTATCTCCTTTATCGGCTTTTACTATAAAGGGCGCTCCCACTGTTTGCGAAGAATCTATAAGATAGTAGGTGAAGAAGGCAATACAAATGGGTAAAACGATGGCGGCAGCCCATTTCCAAGGATTCATACGAATAGTTCTTGTTTTCTCTTTTCCCTGTGTCTCTTCTTTTCCCTGCGTCTGTTCTTTGATTCGGGCAAATAGTTTGTCACGCAGTACTGGATTAATGTCGGCATCCGATTTGGAAAATTCTTCTTCCCACCAGTTCTGTAAATGGCGGTCGTTCTTTATCCAATCGGAAAGTTCTTTAATCTCCGCATCCGTTATATTTCCATCGAAATACTTTTCAATCAGTTCTTTATAATATATCTTATCCATCTTCTTTCCTGCTTATTTACAAGTATACATTTTCATCCTATCTACTATCCAAAAACGTGTATTACAATTACATTTCATTAACAAAAAAGGCGATCAGAAGCGCAATTACCTTATCGTAATGCTTCATCAACTGCTCACGCATAAATTTCACCGCCAAAGATAATTGTGTGGCGACTGTACTTTCAGAAATACCCATCATTTCAGCAATTTCCTTATTCGTATAGTTCTGACGCTTACTTAAGATAAAGATTTTCTTTCGCTGTGCCGGCAATTCTTCCGCTAATGAGTCGATATAGTCGTTCAAGAAATGAAGATCAATATTCTCTTCTGTTTGCGAATCACGATCCACACTGCTTTTCAGCAGATATTCATTGTAAACATATTCAACGGTCTGACGCTGGTACATGTTCATCAGTAAATTTTTGGCTATCGTACAAAGAAAAGAAATAAATGAAGCGTTCGTATCGACTTTCTCACGTACTTCCCATATACGGATAAAAGTGGATTGCACCACTTCTTCAGCCATATATTGATTGCCGGAAGAAAGCCGCATAATGAAATTATACAGTTTACCGCTGTACATATTATACAATCTTTCAAATGCTTGAAAAGAACCGTCTTTTAAATCGATTAATAAATGTTTTTCATCTGTAAAATTCACCATAGCTTAGAATTTTGCAACAAAGGTATGCAACCATAGACCATTAACAGGTGACAATATTATTAATATTTTCTCAATTATCCGATTTTTATGAGGAAAAAGATACTAATATCAGGATAGTGACGCCATCCGGTCAAGATAGTGACGCTATCTAATCAGGATAGTGACGCTATCTTGAACGGATACCGTCACTATGTTCAGTAAGGTAGTTCGCATTAATAAGTCAAGCGGATACCAGCCTGTATATTGAAGTTAAACGGATTCTCTTTACGTATGGTCTGTATATCCGAACCGTCATCAAAATAATAAGCAACACCGGGTTCTACATAGATACCCAGACGTTTCGTTGCGTTCACCTGTGCACCTACCGCACCGGATACCGAGAATTGCAGAGGTTTCACCGTTTCTTTCTCGGAACCGAGCTTTCCATAAACACATTTCTCCACCATACCTCCACCGGAGACGTAGAGAGTGACGAGTTTCTTATCAAGGAAATTCCAGTTGGCACGCAGCGGAATACCGACATAATGAAGTTTTTGTTCTATCTGCTGCTCTTCACCCGCCAGTTTCGCATCCGAAGAAAGCAATGTGTAAGTCAATCCCGTTTCGAGAGAGAATCCTTTGGCCAGTCCTTTACGGACGGACAATCCGAAAGAAATTGGTTGATGGTGCTTAATGTCAACCACTTGTTTTGCCTGACGCAGATAAGGCACTCCATCTTCAAAAACCAATGTCTGATCGTTAGGTATCTCCATCAGACCGTTGGAAACAGAAAGCATATTCACACGAGACATATAAGCATGAGAGCCGGCACCGACTTCTGTGGATGCTCCGCCCGAATTTCCAACCGATAGCCCCATGGACCATGTTCCTTTTTGAGATGCTCTTTTTTCTGCCGGAATATGCAGCTTGTCTCTGCCGGAAGGGCGACGCGGCCTGTTGTTCGGCCGTTCGGTATCCTGTGACTGTGTAGCCTGACCCACATTTTCACTGTCTACCTGCTTTGCTTCATTTTTCGTCTGTTCCGTCTCACCTTTGAGCGTCTGATCTTTCTCAATCACAGGATTATTTTCATTCCCTGTTACAGGTTCGTTGCTATTTTCTATTGCAGATTGATCTGCATTTGTTTTCTGTTCTGTAAGATTCTTATCAATTTTCGCCAAACGGTCTTCACGAGCCACTGGTCGCAAGACGGGTTCTACGGAAGTGCCCTGCACATCCGGTTGTTGCACACCCGGCAACGCATCGGGTGTAGATGCCAATGCCGGAGTCTTTATATGACGTATTTCATCCGCAGCCGGTGTCCCCAGGAAATATAGACTTACCGACGAAACGACGGCTAACAATATAACAGCTGCAGCAGCCATCATCCATTTTCGATAAGGATATATTTTCTTCTCCACAGGAGGCATAAGTTCTTTCTCCAGTTGTTCCCAACCGGAAGCAGGCACCGGCTCGGAATAATCCGCGAGCTTCTCCTTCAACTTATTCATCCACAATTCTTTCTCTTCCATCTCTATCTATCCATTATGCGTTATCCATTCTTTTACTCTTTTTGCCAATACACTCTTCGCACGAAATAGTTGCGAAGCCGAAGATTTTTCATTAATACCTAATTCCTGTGCGATTTCTTTATGCGATTTGTCTTCGAATGTATAAAGGTTAAACACTGTACGATATCCGGCAGGTAGTTCTTCTATAAACTGCATCAACACTTTCTGTGGAATAGCTTCTACATCAGAAGCGTCCGGTTCTTCATATTCTTCAGGCAACTCTTCTAATGGTGCCGACTGATTGATTACATCATTTTTCCGGAGATATTGCAAAGCTGTGTTGACCATCACCCTTTCCATCCAGGCCCGCAGGGAGCCTTCACCCCTCCAGGTGAACTTGTCGAAGGAATCGAATATCTTTAAAAAACCGTCGTGAAGCAGATCCTGGGCTGTATCACGGTCGCCGGTATAGCGAAGACAGATGCCAAGCATACGTCCCGCATACTGCTCATACAGTTCTTTGCGAGCTTGGTTATTGCCTAGCCTGCATTGTTCCGACAACTCTAATTCTTCCATTCTCTTATACACGTGTTTAACTTATAAATGCAGCAAAGATAGAAATACTGCATAGAGAGAACAACTCTTTTATCACTTTTGTTTCTTTAACAGATTCAAATGCAATATTTTCTATCCCATTGCATTTTCACAATACAAAGGAACCATTTTATATAATCTAAAACTTAAATAAGTATATGAAGAAATTTAAATTCATTGCCTTTATCTTTGCTATTATGACTACAATGCCGATTCTCCAGTCATGTTTGGACGACGATGACAACCCGTCCGATCTTCTGGTTGTCAGTACCATCAATATGATTAGCCAGGATAGCAAGGAATTTTATTTCACTTTGGATGACGGGAAAAAGATGTATCCCAGCAATGCGCAAGGATGGAGTAATAAAGATTGGGTGGAAGGACAACGAGCTTTTGTGATATTCAACGAGCTGGAAGAGCCTGTGAATGGATACGACCTTAATATTCAGGTAAGAGGTATCAATCCAATCTTAACTAAAGACATCATCACGATGGGTGAAGATGACAACGACGAAGAAAAAGTCGGAGATGACAAGATCAACACAACTTATATGTGGATCAACAAGGATAATAAATATCTGACGATTGAATTCCAATATTATGGAACGCATAGTGAAGATAAAAAACATTTCCTGAATCTAGTGATTAATGACAAAGAAGAGTCTGCTCCCACTGCTGACGAAGACAGTGCGGAGGACGAATATATCAATCTGGAATTCCGTCATAACAGTAAAGGTGATTATCCTCAAAGCCTGGGCGAAGGATATGTATCTTTCAAACTGGATAAGATTAAAGACCGGATGGAAGGGAAAAAAGGATTAAGGATCCGTGTCAACACTTTATATGGCGGACCGAAAACTTATGAAGTAAAGTTTCCCTAAGATTATAAATCTAATGTAAACGTGCAAAACACACTCTTTTTTAATATAATATATTAATTACGCAAAAGAGGGCGGTAGTTGTGAAACTGCCGCCCTTTTATCTTCTCCTTTATATAAAGAAGTTATCCTTATAAAGGAATTATTTCTTTTCTTCCTTATCTCCCAGATAATTCCAAACTACCGCACTCAATGCAGCTCCTACAAATGGAGCAATGATGAACAGCCACAACTGCGACAGTGCTTCTCCTCCCTGGAATAATGCCGGAGCAATACTACGTGCCGGGTTCACAGAAGTCCCTGTGATAGGAATACATACAATATGTACCAATACAAGAGTCAAACCAATGGCAAGTCCTGCCAGATTGCCTGCTCCCTTCTTCGAGTCGGTAGAGCCGAGCACCACTAATACAAAAATGAAAGTAAATACTGCTTCCGCAATGAATGCCTGCAACATTTCTCCATCGCCAAAACCATTGGAACCTGTAGCCGTAGGTCCGTCATGAGCACCGGTGGAAACTAAGGCAAAAACAGCACTTCCGCATCCCATAAGAACGAGCACCATCGTTCCAATCATTTCTGCAATGTACTTTTTCATAACTATAAATAATGGTTGATGCATCAAATATAGAGAATTAACCCAAGAAAACAAAGCCTACGTGCCTAAATTATTATTGCCTTCGCAACATTTTTGAATAAAAGACAAGCAAATAAAATAAAAAAAGGACTTTTCTACGCCATATTAGCCTCTACCTTATGGGCCACCGTAAACTCTTTTATCAAGCAAGGATTGAGCTATGACTTCACTCCGATGAATTTCTCCGAAACCCGCTTTGCCACTGTTGGAATTATTCTTTTCGCTTATACCCGATACAAGGGTATATGACAGGAATCATCTCAACCTCTATTATTATAGCAAACACTGTATGGGCTGCAAAGTAAGCATTTCTTTAGGAACTGCAGCTTTTATTTCCTCTTTCAGAACACATAGCAGGCTATGACGAATAAAATCTCTATTTGTCGCCAGCACCACTTGCCGCGTCGGTCGGGGGATAGCAAACGGACGTACTAATTGTCGCTGTTCTTCCGTCAATTGAGCCACTGCCAGTTCGGGAATAAAAGTGATTCCTTTTCCGCTTTCTACCATTCTCATAAAGGTTTCCATGCTTCCCAAACGATAAGCCATCTGACTAACCTTCACCGCTTCCATCTGACAGAAACGGACAAGTTGGTCACGAAAGCAATGTCCTTCGTCCAAAAGCCAAAGATGTTCGCCTGTTATATCGGAAGTGCGGATTACGTCATGTTTGAACGAAGGTTCTTTCCGTGATACATAAGCATAGAATTGCTCATAGAAGAGAGTTTCTTCCGTCAAGAATGTGTCTTCTAATTTACTGGCAATAATCCCTGCATCCAAATCGCCGGCATGCAAAGCTTGCTGAATATCCTGGGTTTTCATTTCCGTGACACGAATATCCAGTTCGGGATATTTCTCCATCAGTTGAGGGAAAAAGCGGGGTAGCAAATAAGGAGCGATAGTGGGTAATACTCCCAAGCGGAATACACCTGATAATGATTGCTTATCTTCACTGATGATTTCTTTTACTTGAGCTGCCTGCGCCAGAATCACACGAGCCTGGTCTATCACTTTCTGCCCGATGGGTGTCGGACAAACGGGTTGCACTGTCCTATCGAATAACTTTACTCCCAATTCATCTTCCAGCTTCTGAATCATGGCACTCAAAGTAGGTTGCGTCACACGGCAATATTCGGCTGCCCGTGCGAAATGCCTGAACTGGTCTACGGCTAATATATATTCTAATTGTTGTATCGTCATCTATCAAATCATGTTAAGTTATAGATTTCATCTATGCAAAGATAGAAATTTTCAGTTTGACAACAAGCATTTTCCGCCTTATCTTTGCAGTACAGAAAAAAGAAAACAAGTATAAATCATTAAAAATAAAAAGAATATGAAAACTTTAGAATTTATCAAACTGAATGAATCGGGAGCAAACAACGTAGTAGCATCTTTGCAACAACTATTAGCAGACTTCCAAGTGTATTACACCAATCTCCGCGGTTTCCACTGGAATATCAAAGGACATGATTTCTTTGTTCTCCACAGCCAATTCGAAAAGATGTATGATGACACAGCCGAAAAGGTAGACGAAATTGCAGAACGTATCTTGATGTTGGGCGGTACTCCTGCCAATAAATTCAGCGATTATTTGAAAGTAGCGAATATCAGTGAAGTAGATAAGGTGAGCAACGGCGAACAGGCACTGAACAATATCCTTCAGAGTATCAGTTATCTGATTGGTGAAGAACGTAAAATACTGTCCATCGCTTCTCAAGCCGGAGATGAAGTGACCGTTTCGATGATGAGCGATTATCTGAAAGAACAGGAGAAAATGGTTTGGATGTTGACGGCTTATAATAGCAAATAATTAAGATAAAAGGTTTAGGTTTTTAAGTGAGAAAGAGAGGATATTTCCGTAAAAGGAATATTCTCTCTTTATTATTTCCAGTGTACTAGTACTATCTGAATACGTTCATTTGCTGATATAATTAGAAATATTAGTTTTGTTCTTTATTTATCAAGATTTATAAAAGTAAGCAACAACTTTCAAAACATGAAACTTATTCTACTGAAATAGATTTTTCTAACCTTATATCATCAGAAGAACTACCTATCATTACCTGAAAAGTCCCCGACTCTACTACTTTCTTCAAAGTATAGTTAACCAAGAAAAAGTCCTCCTCTGTCAAAACAAAAGTAACTTTTTTCTCTTCTCCTTTTTTCAAATGGAAACGTTCGAAATGTTTCAACTGTTTCATCGGCTGAACAACTGATGCATATTCATCTCTCATATAAAGTTGTGATACTTCCTCACCATCATACTTCCCTGTATTCTTTACTTTAAATGAGACTTCAAAACAACGAGCAGATTTCTGCACTACCTGCAAATCAGAATATTCAAAAGTGGTATAACTCATCCCATAACCAAAGCTATATAACGGAGAAGATGACACTTCCACATAATCATGATTTCGAGGAGCTTTCTTATTATAATAAACCGGAATCTGGCCTACAGAACGCGGAACGGAGATTGGCAAACGTCCGGAAGGATTATAATCTCCAAAGAGAACATCCGCTATGGCATTTCCACCCTCCTGCCCCGGATAGTAAGCAGTCAGTAGTGCATCAGCATATTCCGAAGCCCAATTCTTTTCTAAAGGACGACCTTCAATATAAACGACAATCAAAGGCTTACCTGTCTTTTGCAAAGATTCCAATAGTTCTTGTTGTCTACCAAGTAAGGATAAACTAGCACGGTCAAATCCTTCTCCACACTCCATATCACTTACACTACCCTCTTCAGCTACAGCCGCACCTGTTTCTTTATAGCTCGTTTTAAAATCACGGGCACTGGAACCACCCACAACCACAATTACAACTTCGGAGCGGCGGGCAGCATCAATTGCCTGTTCTATCTCATTCACTGCAGTATCACGAATAGTACAGCCTCGTACATATTCCACACGAGAAGGAGATAATTTTGTTAGAATTCCATCAAGAACTGTTTTCACATTACTATCTTCCTGCGGGGCTGTATAGTCCCCTAACATATTATATCGATTGTCAGCATTAGGGCCAATTACCGCCACCTTATTTATCGTCTTGCTTAAAGGAAGAATTGAATTCTCATTTTTGAGAAGTGTTATGGAAGACTGTGCGATTTTACGTGCCAGTTCGATATGTTCTTTACAGCGTACTGTTTTAGCAGCAATTTTCGGATCCACATAAGGATGCTCAAACAAGCCCATCTCAAACTTCATCCGTAACACCCGGCAGACAGCCGTATCAATCACAGCCTTATCCATTTGTCCGGATTGAACTGCATGACAAAGGTTGGTATAAGCATCCCCACCCAAGTCAACATCAACGCCAGCCGTTACAGATTGTATGGCTGCATTCTCTTTGGTCGGAGCAACAAAGTGGCTTTCGTGAATCCCTTCAATACTATATAAATCGGAAACTACAAAGCCACGAAACTTCCATTCATTACGCAAGAGTTGAGTCAGCAAATAATGGTTCGACGTACAAGGTATCCCATCTATCGAATTGTATGAAGTCATTACAGACAATGCCCCTGCATCTATTGCCTTACGAAAAGGAGGAAGATAATTTTGATGCAAATCACGAATACCGACTGAAGCATAATTACCATTCTGTCCACCCTCCGGCACAGCGTATGCCAGAAAATGTTTCAAGGTAGCTATGGTAGCGTATTTTTGTGATAGATTACCACTTCCTAAACCTTCAACCATAGCCGCCCCTAAAGTACCACTTAATATCGGATCTTCTCCGAATGTTTCTTCTACACGAGACCAACGGGGGTCACGACTTAAATCAAGTACAGGCCCGTAGCTGATATGTCCTCCTTGGGAACGAATTTCTTTAGCAATCGCTTCGCCTACTTCTTTGAGAAGTTCCGGTGACCATGATGCAGCCATACCTATACCGGTAGGAAAAACGGTCGTTCCGATAGCCATGTGCCCATGAGGGGCTTCTTCCGCCAAAAATATCGGAATTCCTAAACAGGTATTCTCCATCACATATTTCTGCAATGCATTTCCCGCTTTTGCAGCCAGTTCCGGATTGAGTCCGTTCTCTAACGTTTTCTTTGTCCAGGGATCAGCACGATAAGTTGCCCAAAGCATTCCTACATTTCTTTCTTTAACCAATTGCTTGAACTTTCCGGAAGGATGAACTTCACTACCATGGATTTCATACATTTCCCAACCTAAAGGACAAAGTAACTGACCGACCTTTTCTTCTAAAGTCATACGGGAAAGCAAGTCGAAAAGTCTTGATTCGATAGATAATCTTGAGTTCTTATAAGGAAAATCAACAGGAAGTTGTTGGGCAAAGGACATAGCCGTTACCACGCATGCCAGTATCAGAAGGGTCAATCGGTGTATCATAACATTATATGTATTGACGTGTTCAGTCGGCATCCTTCACACAAGTTACTTTTAAAGGTTTCATCAACGCTTTCCCGTCAACTACCGCATAGACGCGCGTCTCTGTAGGAAATCGCCCCGAATATTGATAAGTAACCGGCATCACAGCTTCTTCATGAGCTTTCAACACACAAGGGGCAGTAAATCTTATATCAGTATTTCCCCCTACTACTACAAACATAAGCCGCATATCTTTATCTGTATCATTCGCAAATTTCAGTTTCATCATTTTCTTCTTATCTTTACCAATAGAACCGAAAGTCATTATTTCAAAATTCATATAAAGACCTTCACCATATTCATAAGGATAATTTTCCGAAACCGGATGTTTACACGGAAGTACCGTCCCTTTTATCCAGATTCGATTATAATTGGCATTATTGTTACTCAGAACAACCACCTCTTTACTAAAAAATCCCGGACGATAGGCTGGATTGTATCCGATTTTCACTTTACCAAAGGCTCTGGGACGAACAGGTTCTTTGGAAAAGTCATAGTGTACACATCCACAGCCCGTGCTTATTCCATTAATATGAACCATCTCTGTTCCCGCATTTTCAAATACAAATTCATGAGATACCACTCCATCTTCCTCTTTGATGTCTCCAAAATCGAAAACACGCTCTTTAAACTGAATACTCTTGGAAAACGTGGGATCTTTCCGCGCATATACAGAATCTGAAAGCAAAAAGAAAACAAGCAATATAGCTAATCTCACCAGACAACTTTTCAAATCGACATTCTTTTCCATACAATTTCTTTACGAGAAAAGGTGCGCCATAGTAAAAGACTCCCATAGCACACCTTACTCTATTTTCAAGACTTATCTACAAACATTATCTTTATCCCAACTAATATAACCATGCCTGTCCGTCAAATGCGATCCCGGATCCGATTCACTTTCCGTCAGACAACGCCAAGTATCCGACCAGTCTATATTATACCCATGATTAGTATAATCATAGAAAATAGATCCTTCACCCTCATTCATCTTCCAATAAGCCACCAAGTCTTCAGAATCCGGCTCTACACCACATTTTCCAGTCGAAATTTCATTCTCACCTAACGCGCGATTCCAAATACGAGCCTCGCAGATACTGCCATTAAAGGCTTGTTGAGAGGGGTATCCAGCCCATGACATACCGATTTCAATACCTTTGAAAAGAGTTGAATAGCCAGACAAGCTCAACTCACAATCTTTCACTCCATCTACATAAAGAATAAACTTACCGCCATCATAAGTCACAGAAAGGAGATACCATTTATTCGTCTCAAACCGGGTATTAGTGAACAGATTCTGTCCTCCCCCCGTAACGCACTGCAAACGATTGGTAACTCCCCCTTCGCCAAAACGGAACATCATAGTCTTGGAACCATTGAAAGCGAAGAAACGCGATATTCCACTAAACGCATTAGCATTCATCTTAATTTCGTATGTAAAATTTGTCAATTCTTTCTGCAAAGATTCCGCAAAATAATAATTACTATAGCATTCATAATTACTAATATCCAAAGCCGTAAATTTAGAATTCGGATCAATATAATCAAGAACTAAATAGACTGTACTATATCCCTCTTTCAACTGTAAGCCACTAGAAACCTCTTTGACCGTAATCGGCAGCATATAAGTGGTTCCCATACTTAAATTACGATTAGAATTTAACGTAACCGTCACCTCGGAAGACACTTTTTCTCCCCACCCCATCGATGCTTCCAGACCTGTCACAGTAATATCAGCATTTTCGGGCAAAACGGTATAATCCGTACTCTTTTGAGTGTTATAGTATTCGACCAACGAACGATCTACTTCAAAAGAAATGTTCTCATCTTGGCGCACATTGCCACTAGCGGATGCCGTAAAACTGTAAGAAGCCGGCAATGTTGATATATCCAAAGTAGAGATTCCCATATTAGAGCCACTTGTGATAGATACATCCAGCTTAACGTCACCCGGATAAGATACGTTGACAACAGCATACACCGTATTATATCGCGTTGAGGTTTTCGCGTCCCCCTCCACCTTCGATAAGCGAATCGGCAATAAATAGGCGGATTTATCTAACGATATAAAATTTTCCGCAGGCACACTTATCTCAATCGAATCAACAGACAAATTCTGTCCCTCTTCTATGGTAACAGAAGATTTCACTATAGTATACGCGTCAGATGGAAAAGCCTCATAAGATGTTTCATTTGCCGCATTATAAGAATCCACCAAAGAATTATCAACTTCCACATAAACTGTTATCGAACCTTTTGCCTGCTGAGTAGATTTCAACGGTAACTTTACCATTACATCACTTCCTACCGCCCCTCTTGATGTCCAATCCACATTAAAAGTAGAGAGAGAGGTAGTAGTCAATTGATTGAAATAAATCAAATTATCGGAATTTCCCGTCACGTCATAGTTCTCATTGTCACATGACTGAACTCCTGAAAGTCCAATCATAATAAACAATCCCAATATATACTTATTCAGTTTCATAATCACCCTGCATTATTGATTACATTTATTTATATCATCACTATCCCATGTTATATATGAACTATAATCCAGATTATAAGTCAACCCTGCTCCATCAGTGACTTCACGAGCCGTATCAGACCAGTCCATATCATACCCATTTCCTGTCGCGTCAGTAAAGATATGCCCTTCACCTTCATTCATCTTCCAGTAAGCGGCCAATCCGTCCGATTGAGCGTCAACAGCACAAAGGTTCGTTTGGATTTCCGCGGAGCTTAAAGCACGATTCCATACACGGACTTCAGCGATCCTTCCTCGGAAATACTGAGAACTTCGATAGCTTGTCCATGACATTCCCAATTCAAAACGTTGGAAATCAACGGGATCACCATCGCCATCACGCTGCGCGTCTTTCACGCCATCGACATACATTGTAAAGTTACTTCCATCATAAGTCAAGGAAATCATATACCAACGATCTGTACTGAAGCGAGTAGTAGAGACGACATTGCCTGACGGGGTAACCCATTGCAGTGCATTCACATCCATACCATTCTCACCGAAGCGTAACATACTGGAACGTACTTCGCTCTTTGAAGTGAACGAACATAAACGAGCAATAGTATGCCAACTCAAAGAATAACATTTTATCTCATAAGTGAAGTTAGAAAGTTCCATCTTCTTATCATCATCGAATATAAAATTGCTATACAGATTCGTATTGCTGACATTCAATGACGTAAAATAAAGAGTACGCGAAAGTCGTAAATAAATCGTTCTTGAAGGTTCCAGTACATCATATCCCTCTACATTCTTCATTGTAACAGGAACCACATACACCCGATCTTCCGCCATATCCTCCGTAGAAATGATTTTTACGGTTACCGGTGTAGAAAAAGCTGTACCGGAAGCAATCACGGCATCCGCATTTTCTACGCTTACCGAACCGTCAGGAGCAGCATAATAATTTGTTTTATGCCCGGTATTATATGATTCAACTAAAGAATTGTCTATTGCAAAGGTAACAGGCACATCCTGCTCTACCTTGTTGGATGCGGAAGCCGTCACCGTATAAGTAGAGGGAGTGTCTTCCACTACGAACTTGATCATCGGTGATGTCTCGGTTCCTGTAATATAAACAACATTTTTGTTATAATCAAAGCCATCTCCCTCTGCACACCCCAGCATTGACAAAACTCCGATTACTCCCAATAAGGAATACTTAAATATATATGTTTTCATATTCATTCGTATTTTATTCTTTTTATTCATTTACCGCCGGATTCATAATCTGAATGACTTGACGAAACTCATTGTAAGGAATGCCGGAAGAAGAATAATAGTTTCTTCCCAAATAAAAGACACCACATCCCCCTTTACGTCCTGCGCTCGGTTCCCATTTCGCATAGTTCAAAAGTTCTCCACCGGTTGCATAGAAAGTACCGAATGTCTCACAGTAGATCATCTTTTCAGACGGGACGTTACTAGGTTCACGCAAACTAGTTTGGTCGCTATAAGCCTGCTGGACTATATAGTCACAGTAAGAAACGATATCCGTCGGTACTCCAGTACTAAAGTAATCCACAATCAACAGCATATCAGGCCATTCTCCGTCCGGACCGAAATACTGATATATCTCTTTGACCAGTCTTACCAAGTTGTCGCCCGACCAGCCTTCATAGTCTATATCTACGCCATCAAGCCCCGGCTCTACAACCTGATTCACAATCCATTTCGCATAGGCTGCCATAGTAGCGTCATCGGGGCTGCTACCTCCCATGTCATACTCTACGCCATCTACCGTAAACTGATGATGATAATTGGAAGCGTCCGCATGCATGACAAAACGTGTGCCTAACTTTTCCTGACAATACTTCATGTCTTCGTAAGCAACCGGATGCGTGTCCGCAGTTGGTACTCCCATCCAAAGATTCACAATATCAATGCTGTCAGGCAATCCTACCATACGTTCTCCCCATGAAGCCGGGTCTTTATAACCATCTACCCCTTCTATAGGCGACCAAGCCTCATAATAGGCATAACTCACTTCATGATCGCTTTTCTTAAAGTCGCGTATGTTTTGAAAATATTGCTCATCATAAGTTTTCAATGTCTGAATATCCAATGCTTCAACATCCGTATCACAACCGGAAAATATAAATACTCCTACACATCCTAACAATAAACTTGTTATTTTTGCTCTCATTGTAATTGATATTTAGAGTTAAACATTTTATTTTTTATCCCACCAAAGCTTTGTACCGCCATTATCTTGACCTCCGAGCTTCGCTACTCCGGTAGCTACTCCTGTCGCATTGGTCGTATATTCGCTTTGAGGATAAGGTGAACGACGAACCTGAATATCCGTGTCAATCGTTCCATTACTGTTATTGTGTACCACCGGAAATAGTTTAGGATAGCCGGTACGCCGAAATTCCGCCCATCCTTCCGGACCATCAGGATACATAGCAATCCATTTCTGTGTAATGATCCGTTCTTGTTTCACTTCATCACTTTCCGTATCATCCCAAGCGATAGTAATACTACTCAACGCACTGGTGCTTTCACTACCTACTACATCTTCAAAATTAGCCGGAGTAGATGTCTTATCCTCCACGTACGCCGCATATGCGGAAGACACTCCGTTTTCATCCATCGACGTTTCGATGCCCTGATTATATAAGTCCTCTGCGGTTCCGCCCATATTCCATCCTCTCACAGCACCTTCCGCACGCAAGAAGTAAGATTCGGCTGCTGTCATCCAAGTGATGGGAGTGGAAGTGTCATCCATGTTCAAGTTAGAAATCAAATTACCACTGTAATTTCCCCAACTGGAAGGAGTGATACCTATCCGCACACCATGATAACCACCATCACTGGAAGCTGCTTTGAAATAAACCGATAAACGCGGATCGTTATAGCCGTTCAGATAAGAATCCATCGCAGCACTCATACGAGCTTCACCATTATTAAAGTCATAGGCAATCTCATACAACGGATGATGATAAATCAAAGCGGATGTATGTTGCAATTCAGTTCTATCACTTTTAGCCGTAATAACTCCTATCGAATTTTGGATTGACTTTTCAGCTTCTGTCTGTGCCAATGTAGCATCAGCATAGTACACGCGCATTGCCAAACGCAATCTTAGGGTATTGGCAAACTTCACCCATTTTTGCACATCGCCTCCATATACAAGGTCATAGTTTTCCAGCAATGCGGCATCTACATTTCCGTGTACATAGTTAGTCAATACATCTATCGCCTCATCCAATTCCTCGAAGAAACGCTTATAAATATCTTCTAAACTGTCATAAGTACTTGACAAGGTACTGCTACTGCCATAGTTACAATACGGAATAGGTCCGTATGTATCAGCTACACGATGCATACCGGCTACTTTTACTACAGTTGCCAATGCGCTTACCTCACTCAGCCCTTGCTCATCGGCAATGGTTACCAAAGAATTCCAAGGAGCCATAATATTCGTATACGCCTTCTCAAACATCATATTAGTCCATCCGGAAATGAAATAATAGGAAGCATTATGTACTCCATTATACCCCGCATAAGTAGAGGAGACATAGCCGGCAAAGATATCTCCCACCATTGCCTGCGCTACTTGATAATCTGAGTCCAAGTTACTTCCATCATTAAAAAGAACCACATTTCGCAACATCTGCGCAAAAAAAGAACCGGTCTTCAGGTTATCCTTTGCCATCATATCTTCCGTGATTCCATCCGGATTCACATTGTCTATATAATCGATACAAGAAGAATTGATAAGCATGACACAAGACAGTCCCGCCAACAACACATTCTTCCATAAAATTCGTCTACTATTCATCATGTTCTTTATCCCTTAATGATTTAGAAATTAGCTTTAATTGAAAAACCTAGATTGCGCAAGCTTGGCATCATGAAATAGTCTATTCCCTGATAATAAGTACCGGTACTAGCGGTCAGTTCCGGATCAAACGGAGCCTTTCTATATAAGAAGAATAAATTCTTCCCTACAAAAGAAACATTCAGTCCTTTCAGCCAACTACACCATTTCTTCACAGGGAGATCATATCCCAATGTCAATTCGGAAAGACGCACATTAGTCGCGCTATACACATACATAGAGCCTATACCTCCATTGGCACCACCGCCCACAGTCGTATAATAAGCTTGGGCAGGAATATATTTTCCATTGACAAGAGCGCCACCGTTATCACGCGCGTCAGCCGATGCCTTGGACGTTCCGTAAGCGTCCATCATCGCCTGCGTCTGTGAAACGACAATCCCCCCTACACGAGCCGTAAATAGAAAACCTAAAGAAATTCCTTTATAGGTCAGATTATTACCCCATCCCAAGTTATATTTCGGAGCACTGTTTCCCGCATAAACAAAATTATTTGCTTCTGCGACCACTACCTGATCTGTAGGGTGTACATAAATGGCTCCATGCTCATCGGTTCTCAAAGTGTTGACATAAATATCACCAATAGAACCACCTTCCGTCAGTTTCATCTTATACATACTTGTACCGCCCATATCTATTTCCGTAATGGAAGTCACTTCACCGGTATAAGGATCTTTGTAATTAGGCAACAATTCAGCTATTTTGTTTTTATTGATGGAATAAGTCAAATAGGAACTCCATCCAAAATCGCCCCATTTATCATCATAACGCAGAGACAACTCAATACCTTTATTATCTATCCGTCCTCCGTTTACAATTTCTGACGTGTACATGGTAGTAGCGGAAAGAGTACGTTCAAAGAACTGATTATAGGTACGCGAACTATAGAAAGTAGCATCCAGTTTCAACCGATTCTTAAAGAATACCATATTCAAGCCGGCTTCCCACGACTTAGTCCGTTCCGGTTTCAAATCCGCATTCGGACGACGGGTCATCGTCACCGGAGTTCCGTTCGCATAGGAGTAAGTCGAGGTAGTGATATAAGGATCCGGAGAGTTACCCACCTCAGAATAAGAGACACGGACTTTCATATAAGGCATTATGTCCGAACTACAATTAAATATGTCCGTCACAATACCGGAAAGTCCGACAGAGGGATAAAATATGGATTTGGTGTTAGAACCTTTAAAAGTAGAAGACCAGTCGTTACGTGCCGTTACATCCAAATAAGCCATTCCCTTATATCCAAACTGCGCACTTGCGAAAACCGATCGTTTTTTAGTGTTCTGGGTATTTTGCGAAGCCGTCATATTGTCGGTAGGATCAATATTCGCGAAAGTAAAGTGATCCGCAACTGATTTTAAGTTTCCACCGTATAAATTCGAACCATACGTATTGTCTTCATAGTTCGCACCGACATTCGCCGTCAGGCTGTAAGTATCTCCCACGAAATACTTATTGACATTCAACAATAATTCGCCATAGATCTGTTCATTCTCTGCATTATTCAACGAATAGTAACCATATTGAGATGCAAATATAGTATTGGTGGATGCTGAATATTTTTTCTCATATTTCTCATTGGCATGATCCCACTTCACACGACCGGACAAGTTAATCCAATCAGCGAAATCATATTTCAATGAAGCTGTAGCCATATAGCGTTTTTTATGGTTAATCATCTTGTCCTTCTCTGTAATCCAATAAGGATTTTGGATAGCTAAACCAGAATCATAAGGCCAATATTGAACCTGCATATTACGTGAAGAGTCATAACGCTGGTAAGCTTGCACCTTAGAGAAATCATCTCCTGCCGGAAACAGATAGAGAGAAACCAATGGATTAAAATAGAGACCTTGTGCTGTCATATTCTGTTCCTTGACGGAACTCAACATAAAGTTCAAATCCATAGTCATCTTATCATTCAAGAATTTGGACGTATTACGAACTGTCGCATTGTAACGATCGTAATTATTGTTATGGACAATTCCGTTCGCGTTAGTAGTTCCTAAAGACAAATAAGTCTGATTCTTCTCTGTTCCGGTAGACAAGCTAACCGCATTCGTCACATTTGCTCCTGTCTGAAAGAAATCTTTGGGATTATATGAACTCGGAGTCGTCAGTTTCTCTCCCCAGCTATAAAAGCTTCCTTCCTCACTAGGTCCATACGTATTCTGAAATTCAGGCAAGACGAGGGGAGAGGAAAATGTTGTATTATTCGAAATACTGACCGACAGATGTTCCATCTTACCTTTCTTTGTAGTGACCATTACCACGCCATTGGCAGCAGCACTACCATACAATGCGGCAGCAGATGGTCCGCTCAGTACTGAGATGCTCTCAATATCTTCAGGATTCAAATTCGAAATGCCATCACCGGTCTGCGCTGCTCCTTCATACATATCACTTGGTTGAGAGGACGTTACCGAACTAGTCATTGGAATACCATCAATCACATAAAGCGCATTGTTATTTCCATTAATAGATTTCGTACCACGCATCACGACACGTGAAGCTCCGCCTACACCGGAAGAAGAACTATTAATCGTAACACCCGCCACTTTTCCATTCAAGTTATTGACGAAGTTAGCATCCGCAATTTTGTTAACCGCGTCACCACCCATCTGCTGTACATTATAAGATAGCGATTTTGCTTCCTTTTTAATACCTAAAGCAGTCACGACCACCTCATTCAAGGCTTTGGCATCTTCCTGAAGAATGATAGCAAGCGGATTGCCATTCATCAGTTTCATTGTCTTTGTCGTATAACCGACATAAGAGAATTCCAGCACGTCCCCTTCTTTCACGTTCAACGTGAAATGACCGTCTATATCGGTAATTGTACCGGACGAAGCCCCCTTAACTTTTACGTTTACTCCAACCAACGGTTCACCATTGACATCTGTCACTGTACCCTTTGTTTGAATGGATTTACCGTTTTGGCTGATTCCTTGAGATTTTGATAAGATAATTTGCTTATCAACTACCGTATAGGTTACATCAGTACCTTTGAAAACTTCATTAAGAATATCCAGAATCTTACCTGAATTATTCTTCACTGAAACAGTCCGGCTCTTCTGAATTGTTTTATCATTATACAAAAACACATAATCTGAAGTTTCCTCTATTTTATTCAGTACCTGCTCTACCGACACATTAGTCATTGAAATGACGACTCGTGTTCGTTGAGCATAAGCATCCCTGGCTGTAAGCTGTAATACTACTGTAAAAAGTAATGCTAGACTAATCCTCATGACTAAGGGAAATTTAAGATTTAAAGCATATTCTAAGCATAATGCAATAAATGAATGATTTTTTTTCATACATTTGTGGCTAACTAAAGTTTATTACTAAATGAACTATGGTTCGATTCCGGTTAGTGTTTGCAAGACCCTGTACCATGAATCTGAAAAATCGGAGGAAGATAGCTGTTGGTAGCGGCTTTCTTCCTTTTTTATGCTCCTTGTATCATTTCATAGGCTATCCTTATTTTAATGGTTACTAATATAAATCAACTATTATCTTTTTCTTGGTAAATGTATCATCCGTCTGTTGCACCGCATCTTCTACTTTCCATTTCAACGTTGCCGACTTAGCCAGATAATCCAATATCTGCGACAGGGTTTCAGTTCGGAAGGTAGCCCGATATTTATATTCCTTTCCTGACTTGTTGTTCAATTGAATATCCACGTTAAAATGCCGTTCCAAACGCTTGAATATTTCTTCTAGCGAGGCATTCCTGAAGATGAGTTTTCCATCCTTCCAAGCTACCTTCCCATAGACATCCACCTTATCTTTTCTCGATTCCTGAGTCTGTTTGTCGTAAAGCAACTGTTCTCCGGGAGCCAATACTATCGTTCCCTGACGGGGGGTCAGTACATTTACTTTACCTTTCTCCAATACCGTTTCTATATAATGTTCATCTTCATAAGCGGCAACATTGAATTTCGTTCCATAGACATATACGCTCAATCCATCCGACGTATTTACGTAAAAAGGACGTTCCTTGTCAGCTTCTACCTCAAAATAAGCCTCGCCTTTCAGCTCCACATTTCGGTTGTCCTTTTTAAAAACGGTGGGATAACGCAAGGTACTGCCTGAATTTAACCATACCACCGAATGATCCGGAAGTTCGTAACGTATCACAGCTCCCTTTGTAGCTACTATCTCGGCATATTTTTCTTCCGTCTCCACACCGCCAAAATACAAATATCCCAATATCAAAGACGACAGTAACAAAGGCAAAGTCAGAAATGCGGCACAACGCATCAACTGATTATACAAGCTTTTTTTCCTATTCGCTTTTATTCTGCCTTGTGCCTGACAATAAGCACCCAATACATCAATGGATTCCATTTCTTTAATGTCATCTCCCAATGCCTGTGCTTTACGGAGCAATGATTCCGGATTCATATTTTCCATATTCTCTTTCAAATTCTTATCTTTTAATTGCAATTACACTAATAATACAACTGAGGCAATCGGAAAAGGACAGTACACACACACTTTTTTTATTTTATTTTTCAAGCCAGGCTAAATTAAAGCGATAATGCAGTCTACTACTAAGGATATAAACCACATTATCAGGAGTTTGTGTTCCTGCCAGATAGCCACGTGGTTCAGCATGTTTATCATCCATCTCGAAATATCCTGTCCATGCTCCTCCATTCAAGAAGCGTTCTTTGCCATCAGTAAGCAATCTTTTTACAGGCCATGTTTTGCATACATCCCGTACCCTTTATAAGTAGCTCCATCCCGATCTATAAATTCCAATCCCCGCTCTTCTAATGGAGTACGTAACGGATGATTTGTAAAAGAGACCAATAATAAAGGTCCTTCATTTAATCTCATCAAAACAAGGCGTTGGCCTCCGTCAATAGGCGGAAGCTCACTAGCCATATATTTCCAGTTCTTACCCATATCATCAGATATACTCATAGGCATCCGGAGTTTTCCTTCTTTATTCCGTATACTATTGCCACGACCTAAAGCCATTAGATTTCCATTTTTTAATTGTACAATTCCTGCATGAATACCCGCAATTGTACTTCCGGTTCCTCCCTCTTTGAAATCCGGTAAAGGAGCGCCATCCCAAGGATCGTACCATGTTTTACCTTCATCTTTGCTAATATGGATAGCTGCTCCGTCATGACTGCCAGGCCCCGCATCACATACCTGCACCAACCATCCTTCACGTGTACGAATTGTACCAGCTATTACCTGGTGTCGTTTCGCATGTTCGGGTGCTATTAATCGAGGGGTACTCCATGATGCACCATTATCGGTACTGACACGTAATACCATTGCCAAATTTTGCCAGTCTCCTGACGCTTCCACTCCATTCACATGATAAATTGTACCTCGACCATCATTTAACAATGCACTTCCCGTCATATTTCGATCCGGAACTTTAAAAAACAAGGAAGCTTCGTCCCAGTCATTATGCCCTCTTCGCAGACGAGAACCAAGTACTACCATCCCTCTTCCATTCTCTTCATTTGCAGAAAACCATATTGCCAGCAAATCTCCATTATCACACCAGGTGACCGCAGGTTGGTGATTGTGAAGATAAAAAGGAATACCAGAATCACATGCCGGGCGTACAACAAATGGTATTGGAGACATAAATATCGGCATCTCTGCTGATATTTTTTTCCATTTTATAGAAGAACTTTCTACAAATTCCCGATTAAACGGAATTGGGGCTGAAGTACTAGATACATTCAAAGGAATATCCGCTTCAACTACTCTAAATCCTGTTTGAGAATGTTTATCCTCCGGAATCATAGCCATACGATTGGCACTTCTCAAATATTTCTCCGGAGTGTGATGGCTTCCTCCTCTGGTCACACGGAATTCTCCCGACAAGGGTCCCGCCGGATCCATTTGTTTTTCTCCAGAATAAGGAGCATACCAGTCCAAGCACCATTCTTCTACATTACCATGCATATCATAAAGTCCAAATGCATTAGGAGGAGTTTGAGCAACTTTTAAAGATACCGGATCAAAATTACGGGCTACTTTTTGGTTTCGATGATAAACAGCAGGCAATCCATCTCCCGTAAAAAACAACGTATATGTACCTGCCCGACAAGCGTACTCCCACTCCGCTTCAGTTGGTAATCGATAGGTTTTACCTTCTTTCTGACTAAGCCATTCACAAAAAGCGACAGCATCAAAATAACTCACGTTAACCACTGCTTCATCATCTTCCCGGGAAACCCCATTTTTCCCTCGCAACGCCCGATGTTCCGGACGGAATAATTCATATTGTACATTCGTTATTTCAGTGACTCCCATACGAAACGGACGAGAAAAAACTACCTGATGAATAGGAGCTTCATCAAAATCTTCACCCAGTCCGTCACTTCCCATATAAAAACTTCCGGCAGGAATCTGAACCATAGGAATAAAAGACTTGAAAACTTCCTGTGAGTACCCTGGCAAACCCAAAATCATTGCCAATAAAAAAAGCTTGTTTTTCATATTTTAATCCTGTTTACATATAATGCAATTATAACAGACACAAAAGGACAACCTACTAGCATTATTTTCAGAGCATCCGTGTTGAATACAAAAAAAGAACAGGAAAATTAGGCTTTGATAATTATCTTGTTATATATTTGCAGCAAAATAAAAAACTACAGAATCTCTAAATAATGAAAATATCTTTTTCCAAACAGACCAAAGAACGGGCTTTCAAACAACTTTATGAGGAATATTATGCCCCATTCTGTCTGTACGCAAAAAGATTTATTGATGATAAAGACATACGTGAAGATATCGTTTCAGACGTATTCACCTCATTATGGGATAAGCTTGAAACAGAGTCTTTTGATTTACAATCGAATACAGCGTTAGGATACATCAAGATGTGTGTAAAAAACAGTTGTCTGAATTTCCTGAAACATCAAGAATATGAATGGAGTTATGCCGAAAACATTCAAAAGAAAGCGCCTATCTATGAGACAGAGCCAGATAGTGTGTATACTCTCGATGAACTATACAGAATGTTGTACGAGACACTGAATAAGTTACCCGAAAACTATCGCACTGTTTTTATGAAAAGTTTCTTTGAAGGTAAAACACATGCAGAGATCGCAGAAGAAATGAATCTTAGCGTGAAATCTATCAACCGATACAAACAAAAGACGATGGAACTTTTGAGGAATGAATTGAAAGACTATATGCCATTACTCCTTCTATTATTACCTTATCAATAAGTTTATTTTTTTATTGTCAATTGTCATATTGTCAATTAATCATCTTATTATTAAACAATTACCAATGACAAAAGGGCCTGACAATATACCATCCTTACAAAGCTATTGTCAAGTTAGCAGAGATGAATGCCAATCTATTAGAAGAACAGTTCAAGTCTATTAGTAAGTAAACTCCAAATTAACACTTATTGAACCAACCAACGACCAATATTGCGGGTTTCTTTGTCGAAGTCCACACCTATCCTTACCAATTTGCGGTGGTCGACGGTATACGGAATAAGGTAGCCTTTCTTATCAATCTGGAGAAGTGCCTCTTCGGCTGTACCGTTTAGTTTGAATTCAAATACGTAGATGTAATCGGAAGTTTTCACTACCATATCTGCCCGTCCACGACAACTACGTACTTCTACGTCGGCAAACTGCCCCAACAGGGTGAAAACAATATAAAATATATTCTGATAATGACGTTCTGTGTCGTCGCTCAACTCGTATGTGATACCAGCAAAGAAAGCACGCATACGGTTCATGAAGGCATCTACCTCACAGACACGAAGTTCTTTGATGAACTTGCCTATATAAAACGGTACATCGCGTTCCATCACCGGAGTGTAATACGGAGCCATATAATTCAGCAAGCCATATTTCACTTCCTCATTAGGCAGTTGCAGTTTATAAAGATTAAACTCCGGATCATAATCCTTGATAGTGAGATACCCGCTCTGATAAATCATCGGCACAGGGTCATCATCGTTAACTTTATAGCTCATGAGTGAGGCTTCAGAAACTTCGATGCCGTTCACCAACTCACGCACGTCAAAATTAGTACGTTGGAGCATTTTCACCAGAAAAGTAGGTGTACCGGTGGCAAACCAGTAATAGTTGAACTTCAGCTGCCGCATAGTATTCAGTACGCTGAAAGGATTGAACATTCCTTCCGTCCGTTCTTCACAGAAGTGGTAGCCGTCATACATTGCCGTCATTCGCTCCATAACTACTGTACGGGAAGTATTGTCTTTCAAAGCCATTGCATCCAGTTCGGGAGTAAAGGTCTGCTCTATTTCCGTACGGGTCATGCCGCAAAGAGTTTCATAATCCTTTTCAAGGCTGATATCTATCAACTGGTTCAAGGTGGAAAATATACTCATCTGGGCAAACTTCGTCACGCCTGTGATAAAAATCAATTTCAGATAGGGGTCAGCATCCTTTAGTACACTGTAAAATGCAACGAGGATATTACGGAACTGATCCTGCAATTCCTTGTCGTGCATACTTTCCAACATCGGTTTATCATATTCGTCAATAAGTACCACTACTTGTTGTCCCGTCTGTTTATAAGCAGCCTTTATCACGTTCATAAAACGAATAGAATATGTCCAGTCCGCCGCATCGCAACCATACAGTACTTCCCAATTCATGAGTTGACTATTCATCTGCTTATCCAGTCGATCTATCGAATCGTATTTTTCAGCATTCAGGCTAAGGTGCAACACCGGATGTACCGTCCAATTTGTTTCCAGTTCCGCAATTGCAAGCCCTTCAAAGAGTTCTTTTTTTCCTTCAAAATATGCTTTTAGTGTACTTAACAACAGACTCTTACCAAAACGACGGGGACGAGATAGAAAATACGGTTTACCGGTTGTCACCAAACGATAGATCAGTGCCGTTTTATCTACATAAAGATAACCTTCACAACGCAAATTTTCAAAGCTCTGTATTCCGATGGGATATTTTCTTATCTTTTCCGAGTTCGTTTCCATATAGTTGAAGTTTACATATTAATACAAGTGTAGGCAAAGATACACATTTACTTTCAAACTACGATAATAACCGTTCCGCCAAATCACGGCAACCCGCACGATTCATCTTCCCATTACCCGCCTGCGGTATACAGTCTGTATATAAAACGTATTTAGGACGATGATAAGGTTCTAATATACGCTGTAGTTTGTCTTCTATTTCTTCTATGTTCGGCTGCCCTTCCAGCAACAAAGTCACCGCCTGCCCCAAACGCTGATCCGGTACGGAAGTGATGACAAACGGCACGGGAATATACGGGCGAAGGATTTTTTCTATTTCCTCTGCCTGGATTTTTATTCCGCCGCTATTGATGACATTGTCTTTCCGACCGAGAATAGTAAAACTTCCATCGGGATAGATATGCGCAATGTCATTGGTTTGCAAAATATCATCGCATACCAAAGGGGCTTTAATGACCAATGTATTTTCGGAAGATAAAGACAGTTCCACAGAAGCAAAAGGGTAATAGCGTTCGGAAGCTAATACCCCATTCAGACGGCGGAGAGCAATATGAGACAACGTTTCGGTCATGCCATAAGTAGAATAGATAGCACCCGGAAGATTTCTGATTTCTGCTTCCAAAGCCTCATCGATTGCTCCACCGCCGATTATCAGAACATCCGTTTGTCGCAACCGTTCTTTTTCTTCAGGCACCTGCAGGGTATTATAAACTTGCAGAGGAACCATTGCCGCAAATATCAAAGGCTGTTTCATATCCGCTAACGGATGACCGGAAGCAGGACGTATAATCAGATTCAAACCTGCAACCAAAGAGCGTACGACTACCATCATAGCTCCGATATAACGGAGATTCATGCATAACAAAGCTGCGTCTCCTATTTGCAAATTCAGAAATTCGCAGGTCAGACGTGCGCTTTGCATCATTTTATCCTTGCTAATCCTTATCTTTTTCGGTTTTCCGGTAGATCCCGAAGTATGAACTGTCATCCAAGGAGATTCGGTAAACCACTCTTGCAGGAAATCATACAACATCTGCCCTGTAGAAGAATCGGATGCTCCTACCGCCTTTGTTTTCAACAAATGCAAATCATTGGCTGTATATCGTACTCCTTCAAGCAGAAGCGATTGCTTTTCTCTCTCAAATTCCATTTTATTGAATGCCTCCTCGCAACAGTTCCAACATTTCTTCTTTAGTCAATTTATGCGCCATATTGCTTCCATCCAGTAGAGAATCCGCCAATGATTTCTTACTTTGATGCAGCGTGACAATCTTCTCCTCAATCGTATTGGAAGCTATCAGCCGATAGATGGTGACAGGGCGAGTTTGACCGATACGGTAAACACGGTCTGAAGCTTGGTCTTCGACAGCAGGATTCCACCATGGATCCAGATGAATCACATAATCGGCGGCTGTCAGGTTCAGCCCTGTACCTCCCGCTTTGAGACTAATCAAAAACAGGTGTCCCTCTCCTTGTTGAAACCGACTGACCTGTTTTTCACGCTCATTTACAGACATCGTTCCATCCAAATAAAGATAGGAAATGCCCTGCAAATCAAGTTCTTTGCGAATCAAAGCCAGATGAGACGTGAACTGGCTGAATACTAACGCACGGTGCTGATTGCCGATAAGTTCATCTACCAAATCCATAAATACTTTTGTCTTGGATGAGTCAATTTTCAGCTTATCATTGATCAAAGCCGGATGACAGGCCGCCTGACGTAAACGAGTGATTTCCGCCAATGTCTGCATAGCCCCCAACGAACTTTCTTCGATATTAGCAACAGCCTGCTGACGGAGATTCTCATACAAAGCCATTTCCTCGGAAGACAGTTCTACCTTCTGCACTATTTCTGTTTTCTGCGGCAGTTCGTCCAAAACCTCATTTTTGGTACGTCGAAGCAGAAAAGGTTGCAGCACTCTCTTTAATTGTTTTTGCCGTTGCTTATCTCCGTTTTTCTCAATGGGCAGAATAAACTTTTCATTAAAATGCGGAAATGTCCCCAGTAAACCGGGATTGGCAAACTGAAATAAGTTCCAGATTTCACTTAGATGGTTCTGTATGGGAGTTCCGGTCAACAACAAACGGAATTCACCGTTGAGTTGCATCGCCGCCTTGGACATCTTGGTGTCTTTATTCTTAATTGTATGGGCTTCGTCCAGCAGGATGACATTCCACTGCTTCTTGCTCAACAATACAACCTCCGCATTCAGCAATCCATAAGTAGTAAGCAATATATCATAATCACCGGTCTCCTGTATCATTTGCTCCCGATCACCGCAGCTGTCATGTAGCACCCGGCAAGTAAGCGAAGGAGCAAAACGGTTGATTTCACTCTGCCAGTTAAGCAATACGGATGCAGGAGCGACAACCAAAGAAGCACCTTTCTTCCCTCTGCTGAGCATCAGAGCAATGGCTTGTATCGTTTTTCCCAATCCCATATCATCCGCCAGACAAGCACCGGCTCCCCAATACGCCAATCGTGATAACCACCGGAATCCATCCATCTGATAATCACGCAATTCAGCCTGTAATGTGGCAGGTACGATGAACCGGACATTTTCTGCCTGTTCTATTTTTTGCTGTAGTTCCTTAAACTTATGGTCTTTTTTCAGCAGGATTCCCTGTTGTTCCATATCAGCAAGCAAAGTGGCGTTAAAGCTGGAAACTTTCAGACTTTTATCATTCAGCAGGATAGAATCAAGTTCTTGCAACTTCCGACGTAACTGATTGCTTAATGCGATGAAATCAGAGTCATTCAACGCTATAAAACGCCCCCTGCTTTCACGGGTTTTCCGCAGAAGTTCGGAAATCTTCATCCGGACTCCGTCTTCTATCTCCAACTCTCCATCTATCTCGAACCAGTATCCTACCCCTTTCATAGAAAGCTTCAGTTGCGGAAAATCCGCAATGCCCTTTATAGACAATTTAGCACCCTCCGGCCACTCGGTACGCGACACATCTGACAGCTCGCGAAGCTCTTCTATCAGATCCAGACATTGATAGTAATCTGCAAAGTAAGCCGTATCCGTAGCCGTAAAGTCTCCGCTGACCCGTTGGAGTAGCTGGTTGACTATCACATAATTTTCTTTTTCTTTCTTCAAATTGCGTACCGCCTGCACACGTTCGCCCTTCATTGTTCCAATCACGCTTCCCACTCCCTCACCGGCTTTGCAGTAAGGCGGCTGTTCGATGAAAGGTTTTACAAAAAGTTCCACCTTGATTCCGTCTCCTACGGGCAACAGCTGAACGGTTATCAATGAATCTCCTTTTATTTGCTTGAGGTTTTCTTTATTGCGTACCAAGTCCGAATGTATCGTCACGTTTCTTCCCAATTTCCCCAACACGTCCGCCAACTGGTCTTTAGCTTTTAACGGAAAGCGGGAGGATTGTTTGAAGAGTTCCAATATGGCACGCTGTTCCGAGGTCAGTTCTACAATCCGATAGAGCTGATCATTCTCCTTATTTAAAATAGTATTCGAACTTCCCAACTGTTTCACATTACTGCTCACCTGATAACCGTCTTTCAGTTGAGTGACCACCAACTGTAGTTCTTCTTTCGTGATTACAATAGGAATATCCGGATTTCTCTCCATATACACAAATGGATAACCCGCCAAAAGAGATAATGCCTTGGGTCCGCCCAACTCATAAATGTCTCCTATAGAATATCCGGCATTAAAGTACTTGACACATGCCGCAAGGCTCTTGTCCAGTTCGCTCATCCCTTCTACTGCGTTCTGCTGGAAAGTAGCCAAAGCTATATTCCTCCCTCCCGTCCAGGTTATTCCGTCTTTCGACTTTTGAAGCCGGGGAATGATCTGACCATAATTCGTTATATGATATACAATGCGTGACCGAGCTATGTTATCAGCGGTTCCTTTCGCTACTACTCTGGTTTCCTGATTCCGAACCAGCTCCGCCAATCTGTCCAACGCAATTTCCCAAGGTTCCTGTTTAGCATAAGAAGGAAGCAGGGGAGCCACTCCCATCTCTTCCCTCAATTGCGCATTTTTAGAAATAAAAGCCTGAAAGTCGCATGAATATTCTAACTGCAATGCTTTAAAACGATCGTTTTCAAGCAGTTTCTCAATAGGGCGATTGTCTATATAGATTTTCTCATTCAGCTTATAATGTTCGAGAAGTAAATACAATAATGCTTTTACCATATTCGATTGCAGGTCATAGTTCCGCTCTATCCATAAGACTAATTCTTTAGTATCTCTTCCTAAAGCAATCAAAAGCATCAGATAAGCCGGCAGCCATTGCCTTTCTTCACGAATCCGTTTCTTTGTCACTAATCCGCTCATCTTTTTCTTTGAAGCCTCACTACCCTCGCGCATTAATGCTATGACATACGTTAACGAATAGAAAGGCGTATCAAAAAGATAGGTACTTTCTATATATTTGAGAGCTTGCCGATATATTTTAAGTGCCTCTGAATAATTTCCATGATATTGGGCATAAAGCGCATGGGCGCATAAACCATTCACAGAGCGGGACGTTACATTCTCCGGGATTTCATTGATACGACCAGACAATACATATTCATAAAATGAATAAACTTCCCGAAAATACTCTTTAACGGAAGTAGGCATTGATTGATTCCTTAGATATAGATTTTCAACAAAAAGATCGTCTATTTCTTCCAGCCAGTAATTCCAACGATTGACATATCCATCGATAATACAATATAAAACACCAACAGAAAGTTTACTGTATAAATCTCGCCATTCGGTAGAATATGCCATTTCACGAAATAGAGGCAGTGTCAATTCGTCTATCGGCCAATGCGTTATTATATCATTATCCAATTCCTTCGTCGCAGCCCATTGTAACATCGCATTACACAATGTTCTCGCTTGCAGCTCAATATATCCGGGGAGAGATTGTTCTTTTTCAAATTCTTCAAACGATTCATTTCGCATCAGCCATAAATACCGGAGATGGATTCCGGGCAGCAACCGACATCTTTTATTCCCGAAATAATGCAGGTTTGAAACGATTTCTATCTCGCCATTCTCTTGCATTGACTTCAGCAACTTAGTAGCCTTGGCAGGGCTAAATCCCATCTTACAAAGTTTCTTCAATGCATCGTTATATAGCAATGGAAGCATGTTCCAAGCCATATATTTTAAGAAAAGGGTTTTAATCTCTTTGTCTTTATCAGTAGCTAATATTGCCATCTTTTTTAGTTCTATATTTTGTCGTTACCAGTCGATTATCCTTTAACACCATCACTTACAAAACCATAAACAATCTTTTCTTATTTCAAGAGGCACTTCCACGTTGTCTGTAAAGAGCGTCCCTGTTCCCAGTCCCTGTGGCAACGGATTGCCGAATGTTGCACACCACTGGGCAATGGCATTCAGACCAATGTTTGATTCCAGAGCGGAAGTTATCCACCAGCCGATCTGTTGTTTTTCAGCTTCGGTAATCCATTCGTCTCCTCCGCAGATTCCTCCATGAAGAGAAGGTTTAATAACGATATATTGCGGACGGATTGTTGAAAGCAGTTCCTGTTTCCTTTCCAGCGTGTTGCATCCTATCAGTTCTTCATCTAAAGCAATCGCTAATGGAGATTCGGCAGCAAGCCGAGCCATTTCCTCCCATTGTCCGGCACGGATTGGCTGTTCGATAGAATGTAAATCAAACTCGGACAGACGCTTCAGTTTTTCCATTGCATCCACGGGCGAGAAAGCACCATTTGCATCTACACGCAACTCTATTTCTTTAGAAGAGAAATGCGTGCGAATATGACGCAGTAGTGTCAACTCTTCCTCGAAATTAATGGCACCTATCTTTAACTTGATGCAACGAAATCCGGCTTCCATCTTTTTCTCAATCTGGGATAACATATTTTGAAAATCTCCCATCCAAATAAGGCCGTTAATCGGAATACCAACTTCTCCACGTGAGAAAGCCGTATCGCACAATGCCCAATCGCCTGCAAAGAAATGCCGGATAGCCATTTCCAGCCCAAACAAGATAGAAGGGTAATCGCACAAGCCATCCATATCCAGCTTTCCTTGCTCTTTCTCTACCTGACGGCAGGCTTTCACTAATATATCTTCGTAATCAGGAAGATCATCACAACTCAAAGCAGGTAAAGGTGCACACTCCCCTATTCCCACGCGACCCGGAAAATCAGGAGAAGTGAAATAAAGATACCAGACTTTACGCGTTGTATATGTTCCTCGGGAAGTTCCTGCAGGCTGTTTGAAATGAAGCAACCGGGGAATAATTTCTATTTTACAGTTCATAGTGAATTATTTTTCAGTTCACCGCAGAGTTATACAGAATTTAGTTCTTTCTTCAGAGCAAGCCTGTAAGAGAAGACTGTAAGAGATATGACTTACAAAACGCTGTGTTAGTCTGTGAAACTCTGTGGTGAAACCGATTTAAGGGAATTTCGGATATTGTTTGAAGTTCGGTTTACGTTTTTCCAGAAACGCATTCTTTCCTTCCTGTGCTTCATCAGTCAGGTAATAGAGCAACGTTGCGTCACCTGCCAATTCCTGAATACCTGCCTGACCATCCAGTTCGGCATTCAATCCTGCTTTAATCATGCGCAAAGCCAACGGACTAAGCAACATCATTTCTTCCGCCCACTGTACATATTCGTCCTCCAACTGCTCCAAAGGAACTACTTTATTCACTAATCCCATGTCCAATGCTTCTTGTGCATTATACTTCCGGCAGAGGAACCAGATTTCACGTGCTTTCTTCTGACCGACCACACGTGCCAGATAAGACGCACCGAATCCGGCATCAAAGCTACCTACACGAGGACCCGTCTGACCGAAAATAGCATTTTCCGACGCAATGGACAAATCACATACCACATGAAGCACATGTCCGCCACCAATAGCAAAACCGTTCACGGCAGCAATCACCGGTTTCGGGATGCTGCGAATCTGCTTTTGCACATCCAATACGCTAAGACGAGGCACACCGTCTTTTCCGATATATCCGCCACGTCCTTTCACATTCTGGTCGCCGCCCGAACAAAATGCCTTATCACCGACTCCGGTAATCACAATCACATCAATATCCGCTTCTTCACGGCAGATGCGCAATGCGTCACTCATTTCAGCAGTAGTAGTCGGGGTAAATGCATTCCGATAACGTTCACGGTTGATTGTGATACGGGCAATTCCATTATAATAATCAAAAAGAATATCGTCGTATTCTCTGATGGTTGTCCACTCTCTTTGTGTTGGCATAATTTATTTTTGTTTTAATTGATGATAATAATTCTTCAACATACGTGCATCCTTGTTTTTGTTGGTAAACACTTCCAGGAGCACAGGTTGTTCCATAGCTTCCGGCTGGGTGAAAGTTTTCATCGCTTCAGTCAGCTCTTCATCATTTTGTACCTGCAGATAAAGGAAACCACGTTCCTCCGCCCAGCCTTTGGCTGACGTTTTATGAACTGCTGCAATAAATTTATGTGAGGTGCCCGACATATCCAATCCCGGTAAAGTATGGAAAATCTCTCCTCCTCCGTTATTTAATAAAAGGATACGCAGGTTGGAACGGACGTTGATATTCCACAACGCATTCATATCATAGAAGAAACTTAGATCTCCGATAGCTATGAAATTCAGTTTGTCGGAAGCTGCCGCATAACCGACAGCGGTAGACAACGATCCTTCAATACCACTTGTTCCCCGATTGCAACAAACTTCAATTGTAGGAGGAATCGAATATAGTTGTGCATAACGAACTACCGAACTGTTTGCCAGATGCAATGCACAGGACTCCGGCAAAGCTTTCAATAATGTACCGACAGCCAACATCTCCGAATAGGCAAAATCCGGTTCGGGAATAATCTTACAATAATTCTCCCATACACGGGGATAGTCAGGAGTCCGGTTATCCAGCAGGCTGGCGATCTTCTCCAGAAATTCAAACGGGTCCATCTCGATCACTGTAGTCAATGAGCCGTACAAATCGACCACCTCACCCTCCGGCGATACGTGCCAATGCTCTTTAGGCGGATGCTGACGGAGAAACTTCTTCAATCGTTTGGAAACGACATGTCCTCCGTAAGTAATCAGCAATTCGGGAACCATCTGGTCTATCTTCTCTTCGGGCATGGCATAAAGTGCCGCATCGAAATTCTTTACCGGAATACCGGGAACTGTCTGATTGCCGATATGTTCCGTCAACCAGGCAAAATGTTTATATAATAACTTGATATATCTTTTTTCAAACAGATAAATAAGGTTCATCTGACCGATGATAATCATGCGCTTCTGATATTTATTCATCCGGTCGACCAGATCATTATAATCACGGTCATAGACGTTCAATCCCTGATAACGGGTTATCACACGTACTTCCGGGAGTGCATCTACCGTGAATTGAAACAGCGGTTCGGAAATAGGAACATTGATATGCACCGGGCCTTTTCCATGATGATTCGTCTCCAGCAAGGCTTCATTCACCAGGCGATTACAATACCATTCATCTTCTTCCGTATGAATCTCCGGAAGATTGACCGACTTCTTTACCAGCGTTTGAAACACACCCGGTTGCGGCACTGTCTGTCCATCCATCTGTCCGATCCAGGCAGCGGGACGGTCTGCTGAAATGACAACTAAAGGAACATTCTGATAAAATGCTTCGGCTACAGCCGGATGAAGATTTAATAATGCAGTACCGGAAGTGCAGCACACAGCAGCAGGCTTACCACCATTCAACGCAAGACCAATGGCAAAATAACCGGCACTCCGTTCATCCGTCACTGCATAACAGGTGAAGTTCGGATGATTAGACAAAGTATGTACGATGGGCGTATTACGACTACCCGGACACAACACAACCTTAGTAATCCCGTGCGCCTCGAGCAACGCAACCAACTGGAGTATGTTCTTCTTGTCTGTATACATGATGATAATTATTAGTAGTTTATGATTTTAAAGGAGGCGTTGCAATAAGCCGTTTGATGGTTTGCAACTTCTTTTCCGTTTCCAGCCATTCGTCATTCAATTCCGAAGAAGCCAGTAGTCCACCGCCGGCATAAAGAGTCAGTTGTTCATCTTCAATATGCATACAGCGCAGATTCACATAGATGTCAGTTCGCCCTTCCGGGTCCAGCCAGCCGATAAAACCGGAATAATAGCGGCGGTCGTAACCTTCGTTCTGCAATATAAACCGATAGGCTTCTTCTTTCGGTAAACCGCATACGGCAGGTGTCGGGTGCAACACTTTCAAGAGATCTCCCAAACCTTTGTTATCTTTCAAAGAAAACCGGAAATCTGTTTTCAAATGTGACAAAGCACCTGCATAAGCCGGATAAGGCCCGTTCTCCGTAGAATGAATACCCAACGAAAGGAGTTGGCGACGAATGTAAGAAGCTACATAAGCCTGCTCTTTCCGATTCTTTTCATCCCATATTTGGGGCAGTTTACCATCTTGCAAAGGCTGTGTCCCGGCCAACGCTACTGTATTCCATTCATCTTTTTCACCCGATAAAATGATTTCGGGAGTGCTTCCCAACCAGATTCCTGTCTGCGGAGTGTAGCACAAGTATATATATGAATGAATATAACGCCTGCAAGCTGCACGAAATATAGATAAAGGGGAAAAACCGGATACTTTATCAATAGTAAGATGACGTGAAAGTACTAATTTATCAAAAGTATTATCACGCAAAGCATTTATAAAGGTATGAAAGCAGGAGGCATATTCCTCCGTAGAAGAAGTCAGGAACGATTCTTGTCCTTGCATCCGCAAAGCGACTTCCCGTTCTTCTGCCGTATCATTGTCAATCGGCAAAGGTTGCCCCCACTGATCGGGTTGAATCAATACGACAGGACACGTCTCACTCACCTGAAACGGAGCGATGACAAATCCTCTCTGTCCATTCAGTTCTTTCAGATCGTATATCAGACGTACCGCTCCTTCCGCCTGTGTCAACAGACGGGGAACTTTCTCCCCGGGAATACGGTAAACAGCAAACGGCTGCTTCCGCTGAATAAATGCATCAATAGTTGTCAAATTACTTATTTCTTCGTCGGTCATCTCTTTTTCATCACACTGTTGACTACCCGTATGGAAGACACTAGTTTGTTTGTTGAAGTAAACACGTCTACATTCCATACATGGGAGGAACGTCCCTTATGTACAACTGTTCCTACTGCACGCACTGTATCTCCTTCATGTGCAGAAGATATGTGGTTTCCACTGACCTGCATTCCTACTACAATCTCGTCCGGCTGGCAAAGAATCATTGAACCGAGTCCGGCAACTGTTTCCGCCAATGCAAGAGTAGCCCCGCCATGCAAAATGCCAAAAGGCTGACGGGTACGATGGTCTACCGGCATTGTTGCTTCCACACGGTCTTCGTCGGCATAGGTATATTGAATTCCCAAGTTTCCCATCAATGCGTGGCGTGCCTGCGCATTCAGTTGGTCAAGGGGAATTTCGGCTGCACGCACTTCGGATATGATAGCCTTCTCCACTGCAACGGCCACTCCGTCTTCCTCATTCGAAGCAGTCACATAATCGGCACAGGCTTTCACCGAGTCTTGTGAATGTCCCATAGCTATGCCCAGCCCCGCCAATTGAATCATTGTTACGTCACACACACCGTCGCCCACAGCAATCACTTCCTCACGCTTCATACCTAGCACCTCCAGCAAAGCACCCAAAGAATTGGCTTTGTCGATGGCGCAGGGAACTACTTCCAGAAAATAGGGCTCCGAACGGAATACGTCCAACGCCCCATTCAATCGTCTCTTCCAGTGATCTTCCAAACCAAGCAATGCTTCTTCGTCATCGCTCACCAGCATACACTTACAAGGAGCAAAATCAACGGCAGCAGAAAATTCTTCTTCTTTGATTATTTGCAGGTCATTCAACCGGGCTTCATTTTGGATATGTTCATTTTCAGGAGAATCCGTTATGATCGTATCATCATGATAAGTGAATAAAGCAAAACCGTTTTTACGGGCTTTCTTTTCCAGATACGGCAACATTTCGGGATTAATCCGACGTTCAAACAGAATTTCTCCGTTTTGTGCATTGATAATCTGACAGCCATTATAGGAAAGGATAAAACCTCCATAGTTTCCAAGTTCGAGCATCTTGGCCAGCGGCATTAGGCCATAAGTCGGTCTGCCGGACGCCAGCACAATACGTACTCCCATTTGCTGAACCTTCAACAGGGCAGCCAATGTACGTTTACTAATTTCTTTCGCATCATTGAGGAGTGTTCCGTCTACATCAAGAACCAATAATTTATACTTCATGATTACACGATTTTGATTTAGATTACAAAGGTAGGAAATTGAGTGAACGACAGAAAGCGTAAACAGATAAAATTACTTTAATTTCACTCTCTCAAACGCATTTCCAGATAATCGCGAAGAATTCGGGCGTGATTATACACCGGTTCTTTTGAAGCATAAAGTAGTGTTATCACCGGATGTGGTTTGATAAGAGTCAGAAAATCAGCCATTGATGGAGAAGCATCCAGCTCTTTTTGATACTGCGTGACAAAATCTCCCCAATGTCCGGGAATATCTTCATGAAACCATTTACGTAATGTAGGGGATGGTGTTATGTCTTTTGCCCAATAATCGTATTTCAACCATTCTTTCTTCATTCCGCGTGGCCATAATTTATCTACCAACACCCGGTATCCATCTGTTTCTGAAAAATCTTCGTAAACCCTCTTTATCCTTACCTGTATCATTTCCATTAATATTTAGTTATCAATAGATAAACCGGGAAAACGAAAATTGTTTAGTAGAACTATTTAATTCCTCAATGTGTCCTGCGCTTTTTTAAATTCATAAGGAGTCATTCCCGTCTTTTTCTTAAAAAGGTTATATAATATCGGGGCACTATTAAATCCGGATTCATCAGCGATGGCACGTATGGTATAGTTAGGATATTTTTTCATTAGCTTGATCGCATAATTAATGCGCAGTCCGTTGATGTACCCATTGAAATTAGTTCCGGTGCATTCTCTTATCATCCGGGCAAAGCGTGCATTATTCAGATGTACAATCTGCGCCAAATCTTCTCTTGAGAGCTCTGGAGAAAGATATAGCTGTTTTTGAACGACTGTATGATTTAATTCCTGGAATATTTTCTTGTTCTCTTCTTCTTCCCCACTTTCTTTGTCTGTTTCGTCCAAAAGTTCATCCTGTTCTTCAGGAGAAATCAATTCCGGTTCCAATTCTGATGAAACCTCCTGTTCCTCGTACACTTCCAATAACTGATTACCATCTTTTTTATTGGCAAATTTCTCGTTTATCAGTTTGGCAAGCATCCTGTTTTTATACTCGATTATATGGTTGAAACGCCACAAACGCCAAAGTATAAACAGGGTCAGCACTACAATACACGCCAAAAAGCAGAGTGAAACATTCCTTATTTTTAGCTGTGAGGCTTGCTCGGCGATGTATTCTTCTTTTTCGGAAGCACCGTACATCGCGTTCAATTCTAATGCAGCATTTTTCCTGTCGGTACTGTTAATACTATCCGTTATTGCAATGATGGTTTCACGTATTTCTGCGGCTTCTTTATAACGATTCAGCCCCAGATATGCCTGGACTTCCTTATTAAGTATAGTTAAATATTGAGCGTTCAAGGTATCCCGCTGTGTTCTCAACAATTCTTTAAAGTCCTTACAGTTGTCTATTACTGTCTCATATTGTTTGGAAAGAATCAAATAAGGAATCGAATACATCTTGCCATCCGGAGTATGAGATTCTTTTATTGCCAGATATTTTTGATAATATCCTTCTGCTTGCGCATATTTCTTTTCTAAATAAGAAATATAGGCCAATTTTGCATATAAATAGCTATATTGACCATCAATGTAGCCTTCGGGAACCTCCGGTACTTTCTCTAATTTTTTAAGAAGTTTTTCACGTTCATAAGCAAGAGCCAAAGCTTCATCAATACGGGAATCTGTCATTAAAAATCCCATCTCTGCTCCATAATAATAGGAAAGCAGCATCATTTCTCTCATATCCTTTGACCCACGCAGTAATTCAATCGTACGACCAAAATAATTATACGCCTCATCTTTCAATGACAGCCTCCAATTATTCTCTCCTATGCAAAAAAGCAATCTAGCTTCCGCCTCTCTGTCCTTCAGTTTTTGAGCCTGCATAATTCCACTAAGAGCATAATGCATGCTCTCATTATATTTACTCATTATGGATGAAAGTTCAGCTAAATAAACCGTCATCTTCAACATGTGCTTAGGTTCTCTTTGAGAGATGGAATCAAGCAAGTACGACTTCCTTGCATACATAAAAGCTAGTTTATTCATATACATATTACGATATGACAAACTGCGCAATTCATTAATCAGACGCAGAGGGAAGGCTCTTCTGGATTCTGCCTCATCCAATAACTGTAAAGCACGTTTGGGGTTGGATATATAAATATCTCTGATATATTTTTCTGTATATAAAGAGTCATTATTTATAATTTTATCAGCCCTCGAAAATTGATTGTGTACAAATAGAAGCACAAAAATACATACCCAAAAACGCATAAAACTCTTAATCGTGTTTAATCATTAATGATCCAAAGGTATGTATTTTCTATAGAACGTACAGACACAATTTAAATTTGCAAAATAAAAATAAGAAACATTAGCTAAACATATTAGAGATGTAACGTGGTTCCAAATCAGCTATTCATCTGAATCACAGCCCCAACGCTTTACCCAATCGCCCTTCAAGGCACACACTTAAGTCAGTTGTTACAAACTTCCCATTATAAAAAAGAGTAAATATAGTAACCGGAGTAGGTGCGTTTTGCGCCTGCTCCATACTTTCTAATTCAATTATTCTCAATGGAATATCTTTGCTCGCAGCAGCACTGACTAAAGAACCGCGAACGTGAAACTCCGTAAACGGGCAGCGATGGGTATAATAAACGACTATTCCATCCTTATCCGGACACTCACCGCTCAACACGTAATCATTAAAAGAAGGATCAGGAGCAGCCGGGTTTAGTTTCAAACTTAAAAGGCTGAATCCGTAAGGGAGTTTTTCTATTGTTTGGAAACCTTGTCGCAACAGCCATTTCGTGTCACTCATAAAATGAAATTTAGAAGTGCCCACCACTGTGACAAGCCCATCTTTCCCCTGCAATTTTGCATCATCAATGGCAGACTGCAATAATGCCTTACCATGTCCGCAACCTTTATATTTACCTGACACCCAGAAACAGTTTATCATCAGATAATTGGGAGCATTCACCGGAACCCATGCTTTTTCAGCAGGACCGTATTCGATAAACACTTTTGCCCGTTCATCAATACGTCTGAACACATAGCCGTTATCGAACTCTTTCTTCAGCCATTCTTTTTTGAGTTCATAACTATCCTTGCATTTCTTATCTGAAAAAGCACAGCATATATGTTCGTTTGCAATATTCTCCTTTGTCAAAGTGATGTAATTGGTTTCCATAATATTCTATTTAATTAATAGGTTAAACAAATAACAGTTCGATATTCACTCATTGTTATGAGTTGGTAGCAAATCGCCAAGCTAATATCCTGCTACTTTTAGTTCCCTGCTGCATTCGAATAACTTTATATTCGGACACATTCACCGATTTTAATTTGGTATATAACTTTTCCAGATTTTTTTCTTTAGAAACCAAACTCGTAAACCATCCGCAGTTCTTCTGATATTTTTGGCTCTCGGAAATCATATTCAATAAGAAACGAACTTCTCCGCCCTCGCACCAAAGTTCATTCGCACTCCCGCCGAAATTTAGCTGCACTTTATTTATCTTCGTACCTTTCAGACTGCTTAATTTGCGTAACGTTCCGTCTTCCGCCTCTTCACGCGAACTATGAAACGGAGGATTGCATATTGTCACATCAAAATACTCATCAGGCATAATAATTCCATCGAAAATCTTCTTACTATCTTTCTGAAGTCGCAAGTCAATCTTATGAGCCAACACAGGGTTGCAAGTCACTATCTTTCGTGCATTTTCTATCGAAACCGGATCAATATCAGTACCAACGAAGGTCCATCCATATTCAGTGTGTCCTATGATCGGATAAATGCAATTTGCACCTACCCCAATATCCAGACATCTACATTTTGACTTCTGTCCATTAGCATCTCCTGCCGGTAAATCCGGTGTTGTTCCGTTCGGCTGGATAAGATCGGCAATATAATGAATGTAATCCGCCCTTCCGGGAATAGGCGGACACAAATATTGCTTCGGTATGTCCCAATACCGGATGCCATAATAAGTTACCAATAATGCTTTGTTCAAAGCCTTCACCGCTTGCGGATTAAAAAAGTTTATAGTTTGTATTCCGAGGGGATTGAGCGATACGAATCTCTTTAATGGAGGATAATTTTCCATCAACAATGGAAAATCATACTGACCATTGTGCTTATTTCTTATATGTAACTCACCTTTTTTTGCCATGCGGGCAAAGATACAGAGAATTTTCCTGCCTACAAATTCTTCTTAACTCTTATCCTAACACTCCTCTGAATATCATATATAATATTCTACCATTTCAATCAGCCCGGCGCGTAAAGTATACTTAGTTGCTTCATATACATTATTCACACCCAACTTCCGGAAAATATTCTTTTTGTGGGTGATAATAGTATGAATGCTTGAGGTTCTTTCCAATGCTATTTCTTTCACAGATTTCCCATGTGCTATCAATTTAAGAATGTCAATCTCTGTAACAGTCAAAACAGAATGAATTTCCGGTTTGTCGGAACCGATTATCAATAAATTGGTTATCTGATGACAAAGAAATCGTTCCCCGTGTGCTGTACACATCAATGCAGAATGAATTTCCTCACCGGAGTTCTCTTTCAAAATCATACCAATATTCCTTTCTATACTCATCCTACGAATAAAGTCTTCGCTCAATTCATTGGAAAACAATATCCAACGAACTCTCGGAAAACGTTTTTCTATAATAAGAAACTCTTCTATACCATTGATGTCAAACAGTGTATAGTCAAGTATAACGACACTGTCATTACATTCTACCAATGCAAGCATGAGCTCTTTCTTGTCTGTCACATCTATCATGCGACATCCACTGAATATAGCGGAAATATATCCATGCATTCCCATTCTGGTTATATCCTGATTATCTGCTATGATAAATGTAATGTCAGTGTTCATTGTTATTCTGATTTTTAAATTCAACGGATATTTTTCAAACGCATATTGCAGCCCGGAGACACGGAGGTATCATCGTTCTTTATTAGCTACATCAAACCACAAACGGGTAGTAATCTCATCTGCTCCCTGATGGGATATGGCAATCTGATACTGCTTACCATTCAGTGATTGTTCCGTTACGGGATAAAAAAAGCGACGAGGTAACTCTCCGGAACCCAAAACGGAATCGGGACCAGGGATAAGCTGGGGATAACCGAGCCTGCGCCAGTCAGTGAAAGCATCGGGTCCCTGTCCATAATAAGCGATCCACTTCTGCCAGCCGATAGATTCATACCAATGTGCGGCGTCGAACCGAATCGCCTCCTGCTGTAAATAAGAATCGATTATACGATTGTCTATAATGCCAAACTGATTCAATGAAGCAGTAATAGCTTCGCGGTAGAGCGTTTCCGCATCAGCCGTTATCCAGCCGCGTGCAGCGGATTCTGCAAAGATAAACAAGACCTCGGCATACGTATAAAATACAGCCGGAGAGCTATCTTTCAAAAAATAAGTACCGGGACGGGAAACTTTATTAAATCCCTGATTATTAGCGGCATCAGCAGATAAGGAATTGGCAGCTCCTACATAGTTTTTCACACTTTCGTCTTGAGGTAGCTGGGCTAAAATTCCAATTCTCGGATCATTCCATTCATTCAGTTTATCAATCAACGTTTTTGATACCCGCTGATCATCACGTGAATTGAAAGCAGATGCCCATGGATTCCATTGTGGTGAAGAAGTAAAAACAAAACGGGCTATAGCATCATTGCTATCTATTACACTGTTACGATTATCCCAAAGGGAAGCAATAACCCGACGCGCTGTATCCTCATCCCGGTCAGCTAATTCAAGGGCGATACGTAGCCGTAGGGAGTGGGCCAATTGTTTCCAGCGGGTAATATCATTTCCGTAAATCAAATCCCCTTCTACCGTTCCTCCTGTGGTAGAAAGCAACTGGTCAGCAGCAATCAACTCCTCCAAAAGCCCGCGCAAAACAGTCTCTTGCGAATCATAAGAGGGTGTTACACTTTGTGCATATTCACTGTATGGTATATTTCCATACAGATTGGTCAACAACAGGTAAACCCACGAACGCCACACTGTAGCTATCCCTCGATAATTATCATTTCCGAGTTCCGAACTGATAATAGCATTCAAGTCAGTTATTAGCGTTGCATAGCCAGTGTCCCACGTAGTGGTAAAGCTACCATTATCCACATTATAGCAATCTGGCTCTGTATATTGTATTTTAGCCCAATGTTGCACCCACAACAGAGTAGAATTATAGTTCGTACTACTTCCCCAATAAAGATTGGCGGCATGATACTGTGCAGCGGCAAGTAAATAAGCCGGCTGTGGATTTTCAGTGGCATTGGGGTTGCGGTTGATATCAGTCAATTCATCATCACACGATGATAGGGAAATGGCAACCACTTGTACCCATATTATATATAAAAAATATATTCTTCTTTTCATCTTATCCTATTATTTAAAGGTTCACATTTAGAATTTCACGGAAAGGTTCACACCAAAGGAACGTGTTGTAGGCAATGAATAGGCTTCTACTCCTTGTGCATTTCCAGTAGTCAAAGCCGATTCCGGATCTATATTAGGGACGCTCTTATAAATAGTCCACAAGTTACGTCCCGTCAGTGTAACGGAAGCTTCTTGCAAATGCAGTTTCTGCGTCCACAAGCGAGGTAGACGGTAACTCAAAGCGACTTCTCGTAGTTTCACGTAAGAAGCATCATATACATTAGCTTCAGCAATACTGTAAATACGATGGTAGTATTTCTCGGCAGATACAACCTCTTCGTTCTTAGAACCACTTTCCGTCACTCCTTCTACCATAATGCCATCCTGATACACACGGGTAGATTGCCCATTGACCTGGGCATAGTAAAGTCCATCAGAGGATACGGAATAAGAAGGAGATTCTGATAATCGTACATTGTTACCCATGGCGTCAGTATAATACCACAAGCCACCGTGCTCGGCATCCCGGCCCGATAATGTGTTAGCTAATACACCGGTATATTTTCCAGTTTTATTAGTGTTGGAAAAAATAGAACCACCTACACTTGCATCTATCAGAAAAGAAAGACTTAACGAACGATAACTGAAAGTGTTACTGATACCGCCTGTCCAGTCGGGCGTAAACTTCCCCAACGTTTTATTAGTGGTCGAAATCTTAGGCAGACCGTTAGCATCCACCACAACGTTTCCATTAGCATCACGCACGTATGAAGTGCCGAACAGGGTTCCATAAGCTTCGCCCACTGAAGCCAGTATCTGAATACCAGACGAGTAGAGCTGGTAACTCGTAATCAAACCTTCATCATCCAATTTGACAACCTTGCTGCTGTTGGCACCATAATTCAAATCCAGATTCCAACGAAACCCTTTCGATGTTTGTATAGGAACAGCGCCCAATTGTATTTCATAGCCACGATTACGGATATGTCCGGCATTACGCACCTGCGACGTGTACCCACTGGCAGCAGTAGTAGCTAGTTTCAATATTTGATTACGACTATCGGTCTTATAGTAAGTGAAATCCAAGTATAGGCGATTGTCCCAAAAAGCCGCCTCGAAACCAGCTTCTATAGATGACGTCTTCTCCGGTTTTAGATTCGGATTCATACCAATGGTAGAAGAACTTTGAAGTGGATTCCCATTGAAAGCTGTTTCTGAAGTAAAGACCGTTGCCAATTGATAAGGATTGGCATCTGCTCCCACTTGAGACCATCCTCCACGTATTTTTAGGTAGTTAACAGCTTTACTTCTCCATCCGAAAGCTTCAGAAAGCAACACACTAGCCGTCACCGAAGGATAGAAATAAGAATTGTTGTCCACAGGTAGTGTAGACGACCAATCGTTCCGTCCTGTTATATTCAAGAAAGCCCAACGACGGTAATCCAGTTGTATGGAACCGTAAAGACCATATTGCCGTAAACGGTAGAAATCATTGGACGAAGTGAGCGGATCACACGAGTTAGTCAATGTATAAAGATCAGCAACCGCCAAACGGGGAGCAGCCTGATAATTATTCTCATATTGTTTGTTACGTACATTAAAACCCAGAAGAGCGTCAATTCCCCAATTTTTATTCAACTGTTTGATATAAGTCGCCAATACTTCTGTGTTATTCTCTTTTACCGTATAGGCATCTTCAGCATAACTGCCGTAAGGCGAACCGGCACCTGCACTCCCCCATTTTACTTTGGATTTCCTCCGGTCATTATACCAGTCGGTACTAGTACGGAAACGCACATTCAACCCATCTGTCAGACGGAATTCGGCATGCAGATCACCTATCAGACGATGACGTTCCTGACTCTGTGTATTATAAGAAGCACTCCAAAAAGGATTGTCGTAATAGCTTGAATTCCAGTTGCGAGTATAGTCCGCCTTCAATGAGTTCGTATCCACTTGACGTCCGAACCACAAGAACTGAAGCATAGGACTGTTAGAACGTACGTTACTGCCCGAGGGGGTAGCTGACCCCGGTAAACTGGGAGCTGTATAAACGATGTAATTGGCCGTAGCTCCCACCACAATCCATTTTGCCAGATGGTAATCCGTATTTAGGCTGATATTCGTCTTATTAGTTCCAGCATCAGGAACGATACTGACTTGTTTTTCGTAGTTATATCCTACACGGAACTGGTATTTGTCGTCTCCACGGGCAACAGAAATACCGCTGTTTGTAGAAATACCCATGCGAAAATAATCGCGTACATTGTTGGGATGGGATACCCAGGGAGTAGCCACACGATTACCGTCAGCGTCCAATGGGCTATCGAACTGAGGAATTAACAAACCAATATCAAGACGTGGCCCCCAGCTTTCGTCTACCCCGTCATTCACACCTGCACCCTTGCCATCTACATAACTGAACCGTCCCCCTGCCCCTTGTCCAAAAAGATTTTGAAACTCCGGCAAGGTAGCAACAAAAGAGACTTGCGTGGAAGAATGTAATGTAATCCCTATCCCTTTCTGCCTTTTGTCTCCTCCCTTAGTAGTGATGACAATAGCACCGTGAGCAGCACGCGCACCATAAAGGGCAGCGGCATTCGGACCTTTCAATACAGTAAGTGTTTTTATGTCTTCCGGATTCAGGTCTGCTATTGCATTTTTAAAATCGCGTCCGCTGGAACGTGCATTAAGCTGCGAATTATCCACTGGGATTCCATCCACAATAAAAAGCGGTTGATTCTCACCTGCAATAGAAGTTTCACCACGAATAACGATGCGACTGGAACCAACATCTCCTTGTGTATTGGTAATACGCACACCAGCTATCTTACCACTCAACGAATTTAACAGATTATTATCTTTCCCTTGCACCAAAGCATTCTGTTTTACTTCCTGTGCCGTATAGCCCAATGCCTTTTTCTCGCGTGAAATACCCAAAGCCGTTACTACTACCTCATCCAGCAGATGCGTATCACTCTTCAGTGTTACCGATACCTGTGGTGCAATAGCCACCTCTTTTGCCATCAGACTAATGTAAGAGATTAGCAGCCGGGTGGCTGATGGCGGGAGTCCACTCAGTTCAAATCTCCCGTTGACATCAGTTACGGTACCCAATGAAGTTCCTTTCACTATAACTGAGGCACCGATAACCGGCTCCCCATCTTCTTCTGTGGTGACGATGCCCCGCACTGTTGTCACCTGTGCTGCCCCTTGTATCACTCCTATTGCAAGAGCAAGCAAAAATAAATGAATCCTTTTACCCATTATTGTTTACTGTTAAAATGATGGGGCAAAGGTATTAGATATATACAAACTGATAAATCCCGTATGAATGGCATTTTATATACCATATTTGCGGTATATTTACAGTTTCGTATATGACTTTTGGATTTTTGCTTCTAATCCTTTTTATTATCCAAAGCCTGTCTGACATCGTCAAACAGATCATCCACATCCTCCAAACCAATTGAGAAACGGATAGTCGTATCCAACACATCCATGTCCTGTCGCTGTTTATCAGTAAACGGTCCAAAAATAGTACTTGCAGGATGAATAGCAAGCGTCTTATTGTCAAACAAGTTAGTAGCGCGACGTATCAATTTCAGTCGGTTGATGAAAGCAAAGCATGCCTCTTTACTTTCCAGGTCTATCGTAATCATAGCACCGGCAGTCGGACCAAACTGTCTTTGTGCCAAAGCATAGTATGGATTATCCTTCAGCCCCACATAATTCACACGTTTGACAGCAGATAATATGCGAAGCTTACCAGCCAACATAGCGGCATTGGCAGACTGTATCCGATATCGCGCGTCCAATGTTTCCAATCCGATAGTATGCATATAGGCCACATGAGGAGTCATATAAGCTCCCAGATTGAGTAACATCTCTGTACGCATACGTTTACCGAATCCCGGACATGTACCATAATCAATTACTAAACCACCAATGGAAGTGGCTCCCCCTGATAAATATTTGGTACTGGAAACCACTTCAATATCTACCCCTAAGCTATGTGAATCGAATTCTGTGAAAGGAATAAGCGTAGTATCAACGATGAGAGGAATTCCCCTTTCATGAACTATCCGTGAGAGCGCCTGTAAATCCGCCACTTCCATTTGAGGATTGGTGATAATTTCCATATAAATACAACAAGTATTACCGTCTACGACTTTTTCTACAGTTTCAACTTCAGTCAAATCACACAACCTGGGTTCCACCCCGAAGCGCGACAACGTACCAGTAATAAATGAATAGGTATTACCGAACAAATGACGCGATGTAACTATATTCTTTCCTGCAGCTGCAATTGAAAGCAATGTATTACTAATAGCCGCCATACCGGAATTGACAGCTATCACTTCCGTTGCCCCGGTAAGTTGCTTTACTTTATTCTCAAAAAAAAGTCACTGTCGGATTCATTACTCTGGAATAATCCGGAGCATCTGTCCGCCCGCAGAAAGCATCAGCCATATCATCGGCATTGTCAAACTCATAAGCCGCTGTATGGTAAACCGGCATACTAAGAGAATTATAAGCATCTCTTCTTTGGAACTGGGTATGAATCGCTTGGGTCTGTTTTTTCATTATTCTATCCTTTTATATTATAGCTATCAAATCTTGTAAAATCAGAACAAAGGTAGATATAAAAACTGAAAGGTGATAGTAAATAAAAACAGATATTTAACTGATAATAAGCATTTTGGAATAATATTCTTTAAACTGATAATTTCCACCTTTTAAAAAGAGTGTTTATTCTAAAATATACTGTTCAAATAGTATTATTTTCTATTTCAATAAGAAACACACTTTTTCATGCCTATCATGCTATATATACAAAATAGAAAATCCCTGTAAAGTGCTACTTTACAGGGATTTATCTATTAATTGAAGCGGAGAGACAGGGATTCGAACCCCGGGTACCTCGCGGTACAACGGTTTTCAAGACCGCCGCAATCGACCACTCTGCCACCTCTCCAAAACT